>Ga0209303_1000121_pt1 | contig 90373 bp, 78 predicted proteins | sample SidtaG_3_FD_187449 | JGI IMG/M metagenome (GOLD analysis project Ga0209303, IMG submission 187449) | Marine algal microbial communities from Sidmouth, United Kingdom - Sidmouth_Asex1 metaG (SPAdes) (version 2) | ecosystem: Host-associated > Algae > Red algae > Unclassified | place: Sidmouth...
CTTCAGGGAATTTCTCATCGTTGTCACCATCTTCTGCAGCGGTCTTAGCTCTATCAAAATCATCTAACACTGGTAGAAGTATGCGCATAGTGTCCGAAGAAGCTGACTTGAGAAATTCCATCTTCTCTTTCACACTACGCTTCTTGAAATTGTCAAATTCCGCATACAAGCGCAGAAATTTATCCTTCTGCTCCTGCAGCTCGATTTCCATCTCGGAACACTTGGCTTGCAGTTTTTCCTTCTTTGATTTCGATCCTTTAGACTTCTTAGACTCGGTCTTCTCGTCGTGGACCTCTACGTTTTCTTGATTTTTATTTCCCATGAGATTTTTAAGTCGTTTGTACACATATCTATTTAGTCAAATCCTGCGCCACACCGCGATAGCGGACAATATGACATGCCATCAGTGATTGTAAGACAGGATGACCCTGATTTACACAGATCGACTGCCTACCAGACAGGGCCATCATAGTTCTGCATCGAGGATGCTCTTGATCTCATCTAAGCTCATGTTTCGGCCTAGGATGGTGCCGTCCGGATCTATGAGAAAGGTAGCGGGTATATCCGTGACACCATAGGCTGATGCTGCAGACGATAACCTCACAAATGCCGCTTGATCCAGTGCATTGTATTTCCAATCTAAGCCATACTTGTCCAGAGCACGCTCCCACCTATCGGCTTTCTTCTCTAAGGCTATACTGACGACTTGGAAATTATCGCCGGCATAAGCCTGATCAAGCTGCTTGATCTTGGGGATATCTTTTATGCAAGGCCCACACCAGCTAGCCCAGAAATCGAGGAGTACATACGATCCCCGCAGATCAGATAAGTGGGCCGTAGTGCCATCTCTAAGTGCTAGCTCTACATCTGGGGCAGTGTCCATGTCGGACTTGAGTTTAGGCCATACTACTAAGTAAGCCAGAAGGCAAAGTAGTACGATGAGTGGGATCCACGATCGCGATTTTTTCATGTGATGATAATGTAGAAGCCCTTGTATATGTTGTCCAGTGTGTACACTTGCAGAGAAATCACAAGACTATGAGCATGCGCAGCATCACTCCAGGCGAAATCGCCACTAGAGATTTACATCAGTTTTTACTAGGCTGCGTATCGCCGCGCCCTATAGCTTTTGCCAGTACCATCAGTACGGATGGCGTAGCCAACTTGGCGCCTTACAGCTTTTTCAACGCCTTCAGTAGTAATCCACCGATGGTGGTATTTAGCAGTAATCGTCGCGTGATTGATAATACGACCAAGGATACGCTCAAGAATATCCAAGATACGGGCGAAGTTGTCATTAATGTGGTCAATCATGCCATCGTGCGACAGATGGCAGTAGCCTCCGTAGAGTGGCCTACTGAGGATAGTGAATTTGATCAGACAGGACTCACTCGCTTAGCATCAGATCTAGTAGCACCCTTTCGGGTAAAAGAATCACCGGCACACCTAGAGTGTAGAGTAAGCGATATCATCACGCTAGGAGATAAAGGCGGAGCTGGACATCTCATCTTGTGCGATGTCGTAAAGATGCACGTAGCCGAGAGCGTCATCGATGAGCGAGGCAGGATAGATCCACACCTCATCGATCTCATGGGTCGTATGGGCCGCAGCTATTATGTACGAGCGAGTGGAGATGCTGTGATGCCCATAGTACAGCCAGTCACGCAGATGTGCATAGGATATCAAGCGCTTCCGGCTATCGCTAAGCAGAGCAAAGTACTGACGGGAAATGATATAGGCATCTTGGCTGGATTAAGTGAACTACCTGACGAGCAAGCTATCTCACATGCCGCTACGGCACTAGAAACATCTAGCAAGAGCGCAGAATATCTCGCTCGATCTTTGATCAGTGATGATCTCGCCGCTGAAGCGCTCGCTGTGCTGATGTGCGTACGTGAGTAGGGGACAATAATACGAGAGACTCGATATAGTCGCTCAGTCTACCACTATCTCACGTCAGTATGATAGTTCTCAGCCATCCTTCCGCATCACACGCGCTAGCCAAGCAGGTATGATGATAGCTCCTAGCAAAAGATAAGAGTAGTACGTCATCAATCTCCAGATACCAGCCACCACAGGCGCAATACCTCGAGGCACATAGTCGCTCAGAAATCCACCAAAAAGAAACTCCACCACTCCTGCACCTCCCGGTGTGGGTATGAATAGCACAATGCTAAACATGGCCTGTAATCGACCATACAAACCTGATAAAGTTGCGAAGTCGGGTGTCACACTTTCTACCATGGCAAAAATCAAAAAGGCGATGACAAAAAATCTGGCTGACCATGCTACGATTGTGGCAAGCATACTCTTGACGTGAAGTGTCCATGGACGAGTGGTGTACTCTGTACTTGCACTGACTACGTCGCGACCTATTTCTATGGCTTTTGCGCGAAAGCGCCGAGTAAATCGAAACCGAGTTATCCAGACAAGGACATTTCTAAATTTGCCTGGAGCAACAAAGAGGCCGTAAGCAAGGAGCGAACCATAGGTGAACATGATTAAGTATGCTACGAGAAACCAGATTCCGTAGATATCGAGATCAACGAATCGCTCCATGCCTGGTCGGATGATTTCTGGACCAATGAGAAAGAAAAGTAGCGGAAGTGTGACGAGAAAGAAAAGTGTGTCTTGCACAACTGTGTAGATGACGAGTGCTGCTGTCTTTCCTCCGGGATAGTTCTCTTGTGACAATGCAAATAGCGATACGATTGCTCCACCGACACTAGAGGGGGATACCGCTGTGCTAAATTCCCAGATTACGATCAGTTTCATGCATTTACGATAACTGAAAAATCTATCACTGAGCAGCCATAAACGATAACTGTATGCAAGATGTCGCAATACAAATATGCCTACTGCAGCGGCTATCCAGCCCAGTGTGCGTTGATCCCAAGACACCTTTGCGAGTTCGGCGGGATCAAACTGTCTATACAGTAGATAAATCACCACCAGAATCCCCAAGATCATCGGTAAGATGACCTTGGTAAGGCTCAATGAGCGAACGGCTTCTTGCTGCTGATTTTGGTCCATGGGAAAAGACTCTGAGCAATAGCAAACGCCTAGATTCCTCAAGTGTTGTACGATAAGGTATCGTCGATTTACTCCTCGATGATAGACCTGCGGATCAGGTCAAATACATCCCGACCAACAGATGTAGCTAGGCTCTTGTGAGCCTGAAGCAAGACATCCATTAATTGATCGTTCTTCCCAGAAGATACTACGAGTTTCTCCCCTTGATGGAGGGCAAAGAGCATGCCCCATCCTCTAAAACTCTTCGCATCAATAGGACCTTCCCAAGTGACTGATGGATGCACGTGTCTTGGATCTTTGCATATACGCTCGTACAGCTTGCGCACGCTTGCTTCTGCACCTTCGATCAGCTGTAAGAACTGACGATTTCCATAGATCAAGCATCCACTGATATCATGCTGATTGTTGTAGCTACGACACTCGCGCAACAGATCGTCTAACTCTGAACTCGTCATATCTTTGACGGCAGTGCTAGTGTAGACTATTTCATATTGATTCATAAGTTTCCCTGAATCCTCAATATACAGTTAATTATGCCCTATTTACTTTGGGATCTCGGTGGCGTGCTTATAGACTGGAATCCACGATACTTGTATTCCAAGATGATGTCAGAAGTAGAGATGGACAGCTTTTTGACGAAAGTCTGTACCATGGACTGGAATGAGCAGCAGGATGGTGGCAGAACAATCGCGGAAGGCACAGATCAGCTGATCCATAAATTCCCGGTATACGAGCGTCAGATCAGAGCCTACTACGGACGGTGGGAAGAGATGCTGCGCGGGCCTATCCAGGAGTCAGTAGATCTCCTGAGAGCTTGTGATGACGCTGGCGTGAAACAGTATGCACTGACTAATTGGTCCGCAGAGACATTCCCTATAGCGCTAGAGCGATATGACTTCTTGGAGATTTTTCAAGGTATCGTAGTATCTGGTAGAGAAGGTATCAAGAAGCCTGATCCACGTATCTATCACCTCGTCTTGGAGCGCTATGAACTGAGCCCACAGCATGGACTTTTCATAGACGATAATCTGAGGAATATACGTGCGGCTGAGACTCTAGGCCTCAGCGTTCATCATTTCACTACTGCGAATAAGCTGAAAGAGCGCTTACAGGCATACGTGAACTAGTCCAATAGGCTGAGTAAGTACTCGCCGTAGCCGCTCTTGATAAATTTCTGCGCACGAGCCTCGAGCTGCTTATCATCGATAAAGCCCATCTGGTGTGCGATCTCCTCTATACATCCGATCTTCAGACCTTGGCGCTCTTCGATCACTTGGATGAACTGGCCAGCTTGGAGAAGACTCGTATGTGTACCTGTATCAAGCCACGCTACTCCACGTCCTAGCACACCTACACTCAGCTTACCTTCCTTGAGGTAGTGCTTATTTACATCAGTGATCTCGTATTCACCTCTTGCACTAGGCTTGAGGTTTTTAGCGACATCGATCACGCTATTATCGTAGAAGTACAGTCCTGGTACTGCATAGTTGGACTTTGGTTTTTCTGGCTTCTCCTCTATGGATATGGCGGTATGATTTTTATCAAATTCTACTACACCGTAGCGCTCAGGATCTGCCACCGGATAAGCAAACACGACGCCACCGCTTGGATCATTAGCCGCCTGCATCGTCTGCTCTAGTCCTGCGCCATAGAAAATATTATCTCCCAGGATCAGTGCTGAGCTATCATCTCCTACAAAGTCCGCTCCTAAAACAAATGCCTGTGCAAGACCATTGGGGTCATGCTGCGCTACATACTCAAATCTGCAACCGATCTCACTTCCATCACCTAGCAGCTTCTTGAAGTGCGGTAAATCAGATGGTGTGGATATGATACACACTTCTCTGATGCCCGCTTGCATGAGGGTAGAGAGAGGATAGTATATCATAGGCTTGTCATAGACAGGCATGAGCTGCTTACTGACAGCAAGAGTAAGTGGGTACAGACGAGTCCCAAGACCGCCGGCAAGGATAATACCTTTCATACTGAGTGTGTTGCTAGATGATTAAGATAACTATGAAGGTGACTGGATGGGTAAGTACACAAAGGACGCACCCAGCTCGCTCAGTACAAAGATACACAGCTGAACATCTGGGTCTTTGTACACCTTCTTGAAGTCTTCTATCTTCTCAGGTAGAATGACGCTCTTAGCTGTGAATTCTTCTAGACTCGATATATTGATGGACCATCGATGATTTTTGTCGTCACGATCTATGAGCTTAAGTCCGAGCTCGACCTCTTGCTTGTGCGCTACGAATATGGGATAGTTACTTACATCGTTATCGCGCATAGCTGTGGAAGCTTGCGATAGGATCTTGACGTAGGCCTTGAGCTCGCGTTCTAGCTGGAGGTATTTGGATAGATCACTCATGATGTAATCGTCAGCAAGGCCACAGCCTCTGTATGGCTAGTGTGTGGAAACATATCTACAGGCGTGCAGCTTTCGAGCTTGTAACGTGGTTCTAGGAGAGCCAGATCTCTGGCTAGCGTAGACGGATTACAGGATACATAGACGATACGAGGGGCTGATAACTCCTTGATAAATTGGGCAAAGTCTTGATGCATTCCAGCACGTGGAGGATCAATCACTACCACATCAGGTGCGCCATGATCTTTGACAAACTTGTCATCAACCACATCGAGCACATCTCCTGCGTAGAACTGTGTGTGATCGAGTTCATTGAGCTTAGCATTGGCTTTAGCGTCTATGATAGCTGCCTCATTGATTTCTACACCTATCACAGTAGTGGCCCCATCGGCTAGATATATGCCGATGCTGCCTGTACCGCAATAGAGATCATAAAGTACTTCAGATCCAGACAAAGCTGCATACTGGCGCACCTGATCATACAGGCTTACTGCTTGGTAGCTATTCGTCTGGAAAAATGATAATGGGCTAATTTGAAATCGGCGATCACCGAGCGACTCATAGAGATGTGTGTCTCCATGATAGTACACAGACTCGAGCCCGTCCATACTATCATTGACCTTGCCGTTCACGATGTAGTGCCAACTTACCACCTCAGGAAATTGTTCTATGAGAGGTTGTAAGTATCGTTCTGCCAGACCATCAAGCATATCTGATACTATGAGAGCAACCATCATCTCGCCAGCTGTATTTTCTCTGATCATCAGATTGCGTAGTATACCTAGATGACTATGTGGCTCATAGAAGGATATCTCTAGTTGGCGCCCGAGTTCTCTTGCGGCATTGCGCAGATCGTTGTGCTTTGGACTCATGAGATGACACTTATCTACATCAAGTATCCTATCAAATGCACCACTTAAGTGAAATCCGAGTGCTCGCCGATCAGTAAATGTGTCGCCGCTATCTACTTCCTCCTGTGAAAGCCATCTGCGAGGACTGAATGTGTACTCAAGTTTATTTCTAAACTCTCTAGTTCGCTCGGCTTTAATGATTGGTCTAGCCTCGTAGTCTGTGATGTGTGCGATACGTCGGATACTCTCATGTACCTGCTTTTCCTTGTAGTGAGCCTGCGCACTGTAGTCGAGATCTTGCCACTTGCAGCCGCCACATCTTTCAAAGTGTTGACAGAATGGCTCTACCCTATCGGGTGACTGTGTAGTGATCTCTGTTACATCACCAAAGGGCATACCTTTCTTCTTACGACGTATGCGTGCAGATACGATATCGCCAGGTACACCACCCTTGAGTAGATAGACTTGTCCTTCTGGATCTTTAGCAATACACATACCCTTCTGGGCAATGTCCACGATACTAAGATTTTCTACGATTTTCACTGCCCTACGTGCCATACGATCTACTGATTTTCCGCTGCTGCAAACTTAGCGCTATCCAGAGATCACTGCTTCACCGCAAACTCAACACGGCGATTTTTTGCACGTCCTTCGGGGCTGTCATTCTCCGCGAGTGGTAGTGTCTCTCCGTAGCCATTAGCTGTGAGACGTGATTGATCTACGCCCTGAGCTATGAGATAATCGCGCACGGCTTCAGCGCGCTGCTCTGATAGGAGTCGATTGCTTTCCACATCTCCTACATTATCAGTGTGTCCTCTGATCTCCAGCTTGAGCTCTGTTCTCTTTCCGAGCAGGCTGGCGAGTTGGCGCAGCTCAGCGTAGGAGGCAGGTAGTAGATCGTAAGATGCCGTAGCAAATCGTACCGTTTCTAGACGCACTGGATCGCTGGGTGGCTTGTATGTCTCCACTGGTTGTAGGTACAGATCTATGATGATAGGATCTAACTCATTTCGTACTTCTGTTAGTGAAAACTCATGCGCATCAGCAGCATATCCATCTTTTGATACCACGGCTCCATAGTCTGTACCTACTGGCAGACATACGAGATAGCTTCCCGTGATCGTCTCTGTAAGCACATCAAATGCTACCTCGCTATCATAGGCATATAGCTCTACGGTAGCATCGCGTAAGATCTTATCTGTATCACGATCACGCACTGTGATCCTAGTAAAGGTCACGGGTTGTGGTCTTATATGCACTGGCATGTCAAATGTATAGAGGTCTATGTCTCCACGACGATTGGCTGTGGCGCTCTTTTCAGTTTCTGAAGCGTAATAGGCCGTGCGACCACTTAGATCAACTACCAGAGAACCCTCATCTCCAGGTGTATTAATAGGTGCACCGAGATTTTCAGGCGTAGACCAACCCTCAGCAGTGAAGCGAGAGAGATATAGGTCGTAACCTCCGTAGCCAGCTAGAGCATCACTGCGGTAGTATAGTGTGATACCATCCGGATGGATAAAGGGTGTACTTTCATTCCCGGAGGTATTGATCTCCTCACCTAGATTTACGGGGATGCCCCAGCGTCCCGTGCTATCTGCTCGTGAGATCCATAGATCGCGATTACCACGTCCGCCAGGTCGCGTACTACTGTAGATAAGATAGTCTCCATCCGCTGATAGACTCGGCTGCGCCTCCCATGACTGCGTGTTGATCACACTACCTAGGTTGATCGGTACAGTCCACGTAGAGTCTATATAGCGTGTAGTCCACAGATCACAACTACCATATCCCGTCATCTGATCACAGCGGGTAAATATGATCGTTCCTCCGTCAGCGCTGATGCAGTGACCAGATTCATTGCTACGAGTATTTATCTGATCTATGGCTTGTGCCTCCGTCCACTGTCCATTGATAAAATCACTGAGATAGAGATCCTCTTGACCATCGATTCTTCGAGTAAAAATCACCCTACGCTGATCAGCTGTAATACTCGGTAGATACTCGAGATATGGCGTATTGATATGGCCAGGTAAGGCAACTAGATTGATGGCCTCTACACTCTTTAGATCCTCTAGAATAAATTCCAAATTAGCAATTCGTTTCTTAGCATTTTTGATGCTGTTTTGGGCGGTGGGACTTTCGTCCAAATACTTCCTGTAACCCTCCAAGGATTCATCATACCTTCCGAGTGCATAGTAGGTCTGAGCTAGCTCAAATAGCAAGGCGGTAGAAGGCTCACTCATGCGTGACTCTGCTAGCAGGAGATCATTCAATTTACTGTCATATTCGCCCAGTCCTCCATAGCTAGAGGCTCTACCGAGCAAAGACGGCATATGCTCCTGTACAGCGAGTACGCGGTTGTAGAGATCTATCGCTTTGGTATATTCACCGATGCGGCTGTAGTCCGAGGCTTCTTGATACCAAGTTTGGGATCGCTTGGGTAAATCGCTCTTGGGTGCACCACGGTCAGATGTTGTCGTCCTGCTAGGTGTACAGGCGCTGAAGAGTACGAGTAGTAATAGGTAAAGGGCAGATTTGATCCAAGTCATAGAGTATAGGCGTAGATGAATCCCTGCTAGAGTAGTGTAGGCATATCCATACTCCAAGCCGTACCAGATTCTATGTCTTTCTTATAGACTTTAATCTCCTTGTCAGATATACCGGTGATCACCGGATATTTCTGTGCTTTACTGATAGCTACTGCTGCTTCATCCATATCACCAAGAGACCATAGGACTAGAGCATACTGTGTCCACGCTGCGCGCTTCCACTGGGCATTAGGATCATCATCAGAGTAGGACCTCTTAGTGAAGTATTTCAGTTCAAAGGATGCTTTACTGATTTCGTCAAGAGCAAGATGTGCTTTGGCCTTGAGCCTACGACCTGTCCAGAATACACTTTGCATAGGAACGGAGTACTTGAGCGTCTTCTCTAGATCTTCTAGAGCTTCAGCATACATCTCGCGCTCTAGGTACACGCGTGAGCGACCTAGGTGTGCATCAGGATTTTCATCATAGATAGCAAGAGACAGACAGAAATCCTCTAGGGCACCATCACTGTCCTGCATAAATAGCTTACTGTACGCACGCTTCTCTAGTGCAAGGCTGTGCTCATTATAGAGAGTCAGCACTTTGTCAAACACTTCGATAGCTTCTTCTTGTTGACCGCTATTGTGCAGTTCAACTCCCTTCTTATAATTGATGATGGCAGCTTTATCACCATCTGGCTCGATATCAGAGCTCAGTAGGACTTGGCCGTTTTCGGTCATCCAAGCTTGTACTTTGCCACTGATAGCATATTGGGACAGGTACTCTAGTAACTGTACGGTGTTCTTCCAGCTTTTTTCAGAACCTTCACCTACGTGCTTAGGTATAGTGATCGTATTACCCCCATCTTCACTCAGCTGCTCCATCCTGATCAGGATGTCGTCTTTGTAGAAGGTCTCCACGCGCTGTTCATAAAGACCACGCACGCGATCAAAACTCTTCTGGTTTTTAAACTCTAGCCTACCGTTAAAGATGGTTCTCTTGCCCATGATGAATCAAGTGATCAGAAATGATAATAAAATATGGAAGCCCCCGATAAAATGCGAGTAAATATACTCATTACTAGAGTATTAACACTGATTTGCAGCTGTCGGTTTCATCCATACACGACAACCTTCGCTGCAGTTTGCACAGATATCTATTTGCTTGCGATTCTCAAAGACGGCTTGCCTCATCTCTTTATATCTAAGACTATGCCAAATATCTGTAAAGCTGTCCCGAGCAAAATCCCCTAGAGTGTGCTCAGCATCCTTGTCAAAGCAACAGGGCACCACCTTGCCATCCCAAGTCATCACAGCACTATGCCACATGCGCCAGCAGGCATCTCCTTGTACAGATTTAGGTATGTACGAGCCACCTACTTTCTTATAGCGTCGTAGACGATCATCTACAGGTAGTAAATCCTCAGCTGTATCGTAGTTATACACTTGAGCTGACTTGAGGACCCACTCATCCGCTCCGTGATCCAGAGCTATCGATTGTAGCTCGGCGAGCTGAGACTCATTGGACTTGAAAGCTACAGTCTGCATCACGATATGAGGAGTGCTAGAGCCAAGTCGTTTCTTGGTTTCAGCAAGGGTCTGTAGCCCATCTAGTACTTTGACCAGTTGCCCACCTACTCGGTAGCTTGCGTAACTGTCTTGATCGGCACCATCCACAGAGACGATTAGACGACTGAGACCACTACGCACGATCTCCTCGCAGTGATCAGCCGACAGGTAATGTCCATTTGTCGAAGTGATGGTATAGATGCCGCGAGCTGAAGCATAAGCAATCATATCATGACTGCTAGGATGTAGATATGGCTCGCCTTGGAAGTAGTAGGTCAGGTGGAGCAGATAGGGGCTCAACTCATCGATCAGCTGCTCGTAAAGCTGCGTAGCCAGCATACCGGTCGGCCTGCTGAAAGACCGTAGCCCACTAGGACACTCGGGACAGCGTAGGTTGCATGCTGTAGTCGGCTCTATCGCAATAGCCGATGGCATTCCACTATGGTGTACATGCCTTCCAGATTTAGATCTGAGATAAGAATATCGGAGCTGAGCTAGATTAGCTAGTTTCTGTGGTGTAAGCACACGAGCAAAGGTCAGCGAATCGCTGAGGTAGATCTTTCTCACAAGTATCTTTCTCGTAGGACACGCTGATGATGAAGACTATGACCAGATATGACACCGAGCAGTGCTCGGACACTCATGTCTGCTCCACTGACTTCACATTTGGCGAGAAGTCTCTCTTCTGGTAAGTGGCGATACATCTGCACGGTGGATTGCCTGACCGTCTGCAGCTCATCTATGAGATCTTGTCGGGTATATGAGGACGCAGGTGCATAGCGCGCGCAATCATCTTGATCAAAGCCTGGGAGGGGACTTGGCAGGCCACGTGCTATCCAGTGAGCTCTATGCGCCATGACTCTTTCTGTATCAATTATATGTAGCCAGACTTCTGCGATAGTCCACTTACATTCCTCATATCGGTAGCCTAACTGATCGTCTCGGAGATCGTTGATCATCTCTGTCTCTATAGTAGTCTGCTCTGGCAGATAAGCGAGAGGATCATTCTCTTGAACTAGATTAATGTAGTGCGCTTGATACGGATGGTACTCGCTAGTATCAAGCGAGTCGATGAAGTGTGGCATTCAGCTGATATTTGCCCTAAAGTTAACTAAGCACTACATGAGCATCTCCTCCATCAGATCATGGTTCTCTAAGCTCTGGCCCAGAGAAGATGCTATACAGTATGACCCTATGAAATATATCATCGCAGGCCTAGGAAACATAGGAGCAGACTATGACGGCACTCGTCACAATATCGGATTTGACGTGGTAGACCACTTGGCAGAACAGCACTCTGGTGCCTGGAAATCTGAAAGTCTAGGGTCGATCGCTCAGATCAAGTACAAGGGTCGGACGTTACTTCTACTCAAGCCCTCTACTTATATGAATCGTAGTGGAAAATCTATTCGCTACTGGCTGCAAAAGCATAAGGTGCCTGTAGAGAAGTGCCTAGTAATCGTGGATGATCTCAATCTGGATCTAGGAATGAGACGACTGCGAGCTAAGGGTAGCGATGGAGGCCACAATGGTCTCAGAGACATCCAAGAGCAACTCGGTTCTAGCAGTTATCCTCGTTTACGATTGGGCATAGGTAGTGATTATAGAAAGGGACAGCAGGTTGACTTTGTACTCGGTAAATGGGAAGACGATGAGATGAAAGATGTGGATGCTATGATTTCTGCTGCGGCTAAGTGTACGCTCGATTTCTGTACGATGGAGTACAAGCATGCGATGAGTGCCTGCAATGGCCGATCATGAGATATACGCTATTATACCCATTTCGTGCAGTAGGATTTTTGTTATTGGCTCTTCAATTTATATAACATCCATGTTTACAGTGACTTATATTGATTTGGAACATTTTGCGTGTGTAAGTTTTTGTAATGGAGATACTGCAGCTAATAGAAGGACTCTATCCTTTAACTCAGCTCTCGTCAGATGACTTCGCGCCTAGCGCCTACCTGCTTCAGCCTCAGGCACCTACCAGAGGTAGGCAAGCTTCACTTGCTCGCCTTACGCAGTGAAGACGAGCCTCCTCGCCATAGCACGCTATGACTCGTCGGCGGAGCACCTGACGCTCTTACAGATAATCACTATCCATCGAAGCCTAATGCACGAATTGGGTTAAACCCATTTCGTGCATTAGGATTTTAGGTAAATGTTTTTCAGTGATGTAACTGACGCTCAGTCTGGACTATAGGCGATATTACATGAGTGTCGTTGGCGTAAGTTTTTGTTACGGGTGGCTCTCGCCCATTTGTCATGAAGTGAGTGGTGTGATATGACCATTGTGCTTTGCTTCTACTGCGAGCCACATCTGCTTCAAGATCAGGCTCCTACCAGAGGTAGGCAGGCTTATCCTGCTCGCCTTACGAAGTGAAGACGAGCCTCCTCGCCATAGCACGCTATGTCTCGTCAGAGAAACACCTCATCTTATCGCACCTGCGGCTCTCGCCACGAAGCCTAATGCACGAATTGGTTTAAACAAAGGAATAATAGAATACTTTGCAAGCTGATCACTTAACGTTTACCCTCAGGTATTTGTCAATAATATCTACAAGTCGATCCAACTCGATACGATTATTATAAGGTTGACAGCTTAACCTAAAATAATCTTCATCATGCAAGCCATTTACAGCGACTTCTATACGATGCTCTGTCTGAAGATGATGCCTGAGTTTATGAAAATCTATAGATGGCTGAAAGAAGCTCACCATCTGACCCATCCACTCATCTGTTGGAGGTGCGAGAGGTTCACAAGCAAGTATCTCTGCCAGCTGTGGAGTATACTCTTGTATGAGAGCTCGGGATTCAGTCGTTCGCTCGTTCCAATCATGTCGTCGTATAAAGTCCAGACATGCGGGTGTACATAAGTAAGCGCTGTAATCCATCGTTCCTTGATACTGATGATAGGATTGAAACCTATTTTCCTCGGATAGATCTGGATCGTATCCCCATGATATAGCTAATGGCTCGATGAGATGCTGAAGAGTTCTCTTGACGTATAGAAAAGAATTACCCTTAGGAGCTAGAAGCCACTTATGGTTGGCTCCTGTATAGATATCGGGATCTAGATCAGCAATCGAAAGGTATACATGGCCAGGTACGTGAGCACCGTCCACTATACAGAGTATTCCAAGTTCACGAGCACGCTTGCAGATATCGGCAACCGGTAGGATGAGTGCCGTTGCACTTGTCATGTGAGATATAAATATCACTCGAGTACGCTCGGAAAGCCCTGACCAAAATTGTGAGAGAAACTCCTCCTTCGTAGTGATCGGTAGTTGGATCTGAGATCGCACCACACTAGCTTCGCTCTCCTTGCAATAGAAATCCCAGGCCTTATCTAGAGCACCATATTCTTGGTCAGTTGTCAAGACTTCGTCTCCATGCTCTAAGTCAATACTTTTCATGACGGCATTCAGGCCCGCCGTAGGATTAGGAACGTACACGAGGTCCTGATGAGCACAATCCAGATACTCAGCAAGTTCTCGACGTGATCGATTCAGGGCTGCCTTACCATCTTCTGTTATCCACCGAGTTGGATTCCATTCGAGCTTACGCTGAAAATCTTGGTACACATTAATTACCTCCATGGGACAAGATCCGAAAGCGCCATGGTTGAAATACGTAACACTAGGATCTATATGAAATAAATTTCTCACCGCTTAACCAAGAGATAGTCTGCAAAATAAGCTCTACTATCCAAGAACTTATGAATGAGTTCCAGATCAGACGAAGATATGACGGAGGTCAAGATCTCATCCGTGTACTTTCTAGAAATCTCTACGTCTATGCGCTCACCCCTCTCAAAATGATAAGTTTTCTGTAGCGACTCTATAGTAACTGATTGGCTCTCTAGGCTCTCTAGATACGAGCGAGCAATGCCTTCTGACTCGTCATATTTGGCGAGATGTCTGAATGCATCAATTTTAAAATTCGCGCCCAACTCTCTATTGATTCTGTTGAGTAAGTTTAGATTAAAAGAGGCAGTGATACCCGCTGGATCATCATAAGCCTTCAGCACTATATCATCAGACTTTATCTGATCTAAGCCTAGTAGTACTTTGTCATTTACTCTGAGACAATTACTCAATTCGCTCAAGAATGAGCTCGCTAATTCGTCTGGCATATTACCTAGATTAGATCCAAGAAATAATACCACTTTGGGTCTGTCATTAGCAGCCAAATCTGACAAAACAGAAAAATATTCACCCTGTAGTGTTTTAACCTTTAGCGCAGGCAATTCTCTAGAGAGTGATTGCGCCAGTCCATCCAGCGCATTCTGGGATATATCAATAGGAAGGTATCGGAACTCGTAACTCAGATCAAGAAGTTTATTGAGAAGAACTTTAGTCTTACTACCATCTCCTGCGCCTAGCTCTACTATATCAAATGACTCATCCTGTGACATTTCCCAACTCTCCACTATATCAGTCGCATGTAGTTCAAATATCTCTGCTTCAGCATCCGTCAGATAGTACTCAGGCATTTCCATGATCTGCTGAAATATTTTATCACCTATTTCGTCATAGAAATATTTAGACGAGAGTCTTTTCGGTGTGGCTGATAAACCCTCTGCTACGTCTCTGCTAAACTCACTCATATAGTTACTTTGCTAATCGAATCCCAGTATACTGCCATCTGTGCTCAGGATGAAAAAAGTTTCTGTAAGTATACCGAAAGTGCTCTGCAGGGGTAGCTACTGATCCACCACGGAGGACCATATTATTTATCATAAATTTTCCATTGTATTCGCCAGCGGCCCCTTCGGCGATCTTAAATCCGGGATATGGTAAGTAAGCACTTTCAGTCCATTCCCATCTTTTGCCATGTTCTAGTTGATCACAGGCCGCTTCCCATTCTTGCTCCGTAGGTAAGCGCATATCTTTCCATGTGGCATAGGCATGTGCTTCATAGTAGCTGACATGCGCCAAGATAGCATCAGGATCCACTGGCTGCAATCCTGCCAGCGTGAAATAGTGCCAAGCGTCATCGATTTTAAACCAGTACAAGGGACGATCAATTTTCTGGCTTTTCACCCATTCATGACCGTCCTCAAGCCAATACCTAAAGTCTTTATACCCACCAGCTTCTATAAACTTGATGTACTCTCCATTCGTCACGTATGCTTTAGAGATATCGTATTCATGAAGATAGACACGATGTCCGTTTAACTCATTATCAAAGCAGAATTCATTACTCTTATGACCTATCTCATAGATACCTTCCTGCATAGGTAACCAACCATCCTGTTCATTGTGATCAGCCACTCTGTTACTATTAGATTCGTAAACTGGAAAGATGGGATTTAACGAGAATGTATGCTTCAGATCGGTCAGGAGGAGTTCTTGGTGCTGCTGCTCATGATGAGTACCCAGCTCTACTAAGCGCAAAATCTCCTGCGCACACGTGTCATCTACCAGCGACTTTACTGCAGCGTCCACATAACTGCGATAAGACTTGACCTTATCTACCGATGGTCGCGTCATAGCACCCCTTTCTTCACGCATGGCTCTGTCACCTATAGTCTTATAATAACTATTAAATAAGTAGGAAAACTGTGGATGATATTCCCTATAGTCAGGAAAATGAGGCTTCAGGACCATAGCTTCAAAAAACCATGTAGTATGAGCAAGGTGCCACTTGGGAGGACTAGCAAAATATCGTGGCTGTGGAATATAATCTTCTAAGGCGAGTGGGGCGCAAAGCTCTATGGAGTGAGCCCGCACTTTATCGTAGCGCGCAAGTAGCTCTGCAGTCCTCAGCTCATTACTCACAAGTCTATCCGCATTCTTCATATATGCACATCTATAATTATATCTTACATCCAGGAATCATCGCTCACTTCTGCCCGATACACTATAGTATCATGTACTCGCTGCGCTTCAGAAAGTTCAATATATGGTAAAGTCACATTACCACTAGCTGAGTAAATGTGAACACTTGCGAGATCTTTGCGCCGCTGATAAGGCGTCTGTGATATCTGAACTGCTTGTACTTTAAATATTTCCAGTATGGTCGCCTTGTGTGTTATAAATCCGCGGTAAACCTGTAGTAAATCGCGACCCACATCATAGCGGAATCTCTGCCACCACCTGAGCTGTATCCAATAAATTAATGGTAATAATGCTGGAAGTACGAGATAGTGATAAGCTTGCGTGAAGATCGCTAGAAAGATGGCCGCAAGACTTGGCAAGATCCCCAAAAATAAGAAGCGACGATAAATTAATCGACGATCGGGCTTAGCACTTATTACCTCATCATCGAGTAAAGCGCCATACGTGTGTTGCATTATACTGTCAAGTTGATGCCCATAAACTCCTGCTATCTTGGTGCTCTTACTAGCAGCTACTTCAGAGCTCGCTGCCTGATTGAGTCTAAGGGAAAAGAATCCCATTGTCCTCTGGATCGGATTAGCAGACCAGCGCACGGTCTGTATCTTTTTGAGTAGAGCCACAGTTTGCTTTCTGTTAATCAATCCTCCCTGCAAGGTAAACCCACGAGGACTCATCCAAAAACGCAGATTAAACTCACTTAAAACAGTTCTCACTAGTGTAACTAAAAAAGAAGCGATCAGAAATAGCGGCAGCACGATAAGGATTGTCATCCAAATGCTCTCTAATTCGACTCCCAGCACCTTCTCGACTCCATCAAAAAAATCGTCAAAGAGCATACTAGCAATATTCTCATAGAGACCAAAGACAAATGCCAGTAATATTCCTGCTGTGCGTAAATGATTCTGGCTAATCCCTATCTTAAATAGATCCCACATGGAATGTTGAAACAGTAATTGTCTCTCCTCCTTTTGGACAAGAGCGACACTTTCCACATCACCAGACTTTTCCGCTAGCAACTCGCTCCGCTCTTCTAGCAAAGCTATCTTCAGCGCCTCCGCGCTTGCTTTGTCTAATGCTGCTATCTCAAACTCCTTACCCTTAGCACCCGCAGAATCAATCTCCACTCCCACTACTCCAAACAACTGGTGAATTGGGCCCTGCTGAAAATTTACAGATTGAATCCGCTCGATAGGAAGATTTATATCAACTTTTTTCAGTACACCCTTTCTTATCCTAAACTCGCCATTCTCTATGGAAAAATAAAATCTGTAGTAGCCTATGATAGATAAGATCAAGGAAAAACTTCCGAAAAACAAAAACAGCAATAAAAAGGCCAACTCCGTGCGTATTCCATCTCTTCCAAAAAGGATGAGAGGAATAAATACCCAAAACTGACGCAACAACCCCTTAGCGAAATCCGATATCTTCACTAGGATAGCTACCTTAGACTGCCGCTGCGATATACTCCAATCTCTTGTTGCCATACCCTATTCCTCCTCGTCAGTACTGGTGGATAAAATATAAGCTTTAAGCTTATCGGCTGCCTCCATAGAAAGTCCTGGGATGGTAATATCACTTGATGATCCTCCAGCTGTATAGATATTCAGTTTGCTAAGATCAAAATACTGGTCCGTAAGACTGCGGCTTATATCACAGTGCTGTATCCTATGAAACGGTATGGTGATGAGTCGTGTGATAAGCACACCAGATTTATAGCTTATATCATGACGCCGCACGGCAAATGATCTGCGCTTATACACTAGTCGAGCGCATAGAAGCAAGAGGATAGACAGTACAAGCCATATCCCAAGCCCACCAGCAAAGTACTTGATTTTAAAAAGCCCGCCGCTAGTTGCTAATGAAATTAACAAGACGATCAGCATCACCAATGCCAAGATTACAAAACCAATGCGCAACTGAGTGAGGTGCCTACGATCGAGACCCTCATAGTCTAGCTCGTGAGCAGCAGGCAATCCATCTGGGTAGATCTGATCATTACTGAATATATCTGTCATATCACTTCGCTTTGTGCCTGTGGAGCTGATTTCCTCTGAGCAGATGTGTGTAGTTCACTGAGTAGTACTAGTGCTTCACTTATATCTTTCACATGAGCTCTGCTTAAAGATAAGAAGCGTGGAGTCTGTTTTAGCGCCCACTTCTTCTCCGTATCGGTTGCCACCTCCTTCATCAAGGATTGAAAATACTTGCTTTCATAAAATGCGGATTGTGAATTACGTAGGAAAAATCCTTTAAGCACGCCATTCTTAAGGATAAGCCTCTCAAATCCAATTTTCTTGCACTTCCATCGTAAGCGCAAGCCATCGAATAACTGTAAGGTTTCCTCTGGAATGGGACCAAATCTGTCTTGAAGGTTTTTGGCGAAAGCCTCCAGCTCATCCTCAGACTCTAGATGATCTAACTCAGAGTAGAGTAGCAGACGCTCTTGGATGATATTCACGTACTCATCTGGTATGAGCATCTCTATGTCAGCCTCGATGTCTACATCATGCACGTACTCTCTGTCCACTTCGTTCTCGTCAAACAAATCCTTAAACTCAGTATCCTTGAGCTCCTGAATTGCTTCATCTAGAATTTTCTGATAGGTCTCAAAACCAATATCGCTGATAAATCCACTTTGTTCTCCACCCAGAAGATTACCAGCACCGCGTATATCGAGATCTTTCATTGCAATATGAAAACCACTACCTAAATCGCTAAAGTCCTCTATAGTCTGTATACGCTTCCTAGCCTCTGGAGTAAGAACCGAAAGTGGCGGACTGAAGAGATAGCAAAATGCTTTTCTATTACTTCGCCCTACTCTGCCACGCAGCTGGTGTAGGTCACTCAGACCATACTGATGAGCATTATTTATGATAATTGTATTGGCATTGGATATATCCAGGCCGGTCTCTATGATATTAGTACTTACAAGTACATCAAATTTTCCTTCTATAAATCCGACGAGAGTTTCCTCCAGTTTCTTTACATCCATCTGACCATGAGCAACTGCTACGGTGACGTCAGGACAGATTCGCTTGACCATGGCAGCGATGTCGGGCAAGGTTTTTACTCTATTATGCACAAAAAATACTTGTCCACCACGGGCAAATTCATAATAAATAGAGTCACGAATCAGCTCATCATTAAATACTCTTCTTTCTGTATGAATAGGCTGACGATTAGGTGGAGCAGTTTTAATGATGGATAGATCACGAGCGCTCATAAGTGAAAACTGCAAAGTCCTCGGTATAGGAGTCGCCGTCAGAGTAAGCGTATCCACATTAACTTTGAGTCGCTTCAGCTTGTCCTTAGCCGCTACACCAAACTTTTGCTCTTCATCTATCACAAGTAGTCCGAGATCCTTAAATTCCACAGCTTTATTAAGCAGAGCATGCGTGCCAATGACGATGTCTAGTTCGCCAGTCTTCAGCTTTTCATAAATTGCTTTTTTCTCAGCGGTACTACGGAAACGATTAAGGTAATCGATCCGAGTTCCAAATTCACCTAGCCTACCCACAAATGTTTTCTGATGCTGCAGTGCTAGGATTGTAGTAGGCACTAAAATCGCCACTTGCTTACCACTGACGACAGCTTTAAAAGCAGCCCGCACTGCAATCTCTGTCTTACCAAAACCAACATCTCCACAGATCAATCGATCCATCGGGTGAGGCTTCATCATGTCCTCTTTGACTGACTGCGTAGTGGCATACTGATCAGGAGTGTCCTCATAGATAAAGGATGCCTCCAATTCATTTTGCAAGTAGCCATCAGGCGCATGAGCAAATCCCTCAGCAGCTTTACGCTTAGCATATAATTCTATGAGTTCCTTCGCTATATCTTTTACTTTACGCTTGGTCTTGCGCTTAAGTGCTTTCCATGCATCTCCTCCCAGCTTATTCATGGATGGCGGAGTGCCATCTTTACCAGAGTATTTAGATATTTTGTGCAGGCTGTTGATGCTTACGTATAGCAGGTCGTTATTCTTATATAAGAGCCTCACACTCTCCTGAGTCTTTCCGCCTATTTCTATTTTTTCTAAGCCGCTATATTTTCCTATCCCGTGATCAATGTGTGTCACAAAGTCGCCTGGCTTAAGCTCTCGCAGCATTTTGACTTGCATCGCTTGATCCTTGGTATAGCCACGACGCAGTTGATACTTGTGAAACCTATTAAATATCTGGTGATCCGTGTAAATGGCTATGCCTAGGCTCTCATCGATGTAGCCTGCATGTACACCCTTCATTACTGGCTCAAACTTTACGTCAGCATTTAGGTCATGAAAGATCCTGTGGAAACGCTCTACCTGTCGCGCATTTTCTGTAAAGAGAAAGTTTCGCACTCCTGATTTTTGGTGCTCTTCCATCTCCTGGATAAGGAGCTTAAGATTTTTATTGAAGCTACTATGAGGCTTTATCCCCATTTCTACTCGGTGCGTCTCGCTTAGATTTTCAAAACTGCCATGACTGACTACACTACGCTTACTCAAGCCATCGAGCATAGTGTCACTGGTGATATACTCGAGATCTTTGAGTACTTCTAGCTCAGAGCCTACGTCTGTTTCCGGTAAGTCTGCCTTAGCCTTCTCTAAGAGTGGCCCAGTCTTGTCCATGGCAGCAAGTAGAAGCTCCTCATGATGTATCCAGATCATTGCACTCTCTGGCAGGGCCGTGAGGAGGTGTATCTGCTCATTATCCTTTTTAATGTGCTTTACATTAGGGATAATGGAGACATAGCTAAGTGTACGTCTTGACAATTGGGATAGCGGCTCAAACTCTCTTATACTCTCTACTTCGTCATCAAATAGTTCCAGCCGATAAGGCCACTCGTTTCCATGACTAAATATGTCTATGATACCACCACGTACAGAAAACTGACCTGGCTCATAGACAAAATCCACCCGCTCAAATCCCAGATCCATTAACACTTCAAACATGGTATCTGTATCGAGCCCTTCCCCTTGGGTGATCTTGATCTTTTCTTCGCGGATTGATCGAGGATCTACAAATCTTTCCATCGCCGCCTCAGGATATGACACGATGATGATGGCTGCTCTCGGTAAATCGATGATATGACTGAGCGTCTCGGTGCGCAGTTGCATATTATGATTATCAATCTGATCATATCTGCCAGATCGCTTCATCGAATCAGGTAGAAATAGAATCTGATGGGGATTGCCTAGGCTCTGTAATGTGTTATAGAGGTAAGCGGCTGCTTCTTTATCGTCTTCGATGAGGATGTGAATGCCGCGTAGATTCTGAGCCGCTGCAAGTACGATCATGGCATAGCTCGCCCCTGCTACACCATCCAGTCGGATCTTAGCACTATCTATGACTTCTAGGTGGGAGCACAGTTCTGCTACTCGCTTATCTCCCTCATACTCGCTCCTGATGAGCTCAAGATTCTCCACAGCTATAAAAGTACGCGGGTGGTACTATGGTTCAGATATGTAGTAGCATATGACATGATCCTCACTGGGTATCTATCATGATCTCACAGGCTGCTAGATGCGGTCCTGTCGAGATTTCCTACATTTGGCGGTATGATTTATGATCCCGTTGATATCGACGCCCATCGGGCAAAGCTTTCTAGCTTCCATAGCGCTACGGGACGTATTGCCTATCTCGATCACGGTACGGGAAAAACCATCTTTCTTATTCATGGCACACCTACTCATTCATGGCTCTACCATCATATCATACCTTCACTCGTAGAGGCTGGGTATAGAGTGATTGTGCCAGACATGCTAGGATTTGGAAGGAGCGATATGCTCGATATCATGCCAACTTATAGCCTTGCTATGTACTCCCAGCGCATGCTCGAGCTTAAGCGACATCTTCAGATAGACACTTATGATCTAGTGCTACATGACGCAGGTGGACCATGGACTTACAGTGTCGTTCTAGAGACGCACTCCGATCTGCTGCATATGGTACTGTTCCGTACGATCGTGTATGCAGATGGCTTCAAGCCACCAGTGAGACCAAAAGAAAATTCACTGTTCTCCAAAATTTTAGCTGAGCTCTATGACTCCCGCGTATTCGGCAAGTTGATGGTAAATTCTACGCTACGCTCTGTCGCAGATAAGCATAAGATGTCACGACAAGAGAGACGTGGCTACTGGCGTAGTATCAGTCCAGGGAGTGATACGCCGATACGATATTTCTTCACACCATTGGATGAGATGGTAGATAGCGCTGAGTTATTTCGGAAGGCCGTTTCAGGATCGGACATAGACGTCTCTGTGATATGGGGGAAGACAGATGTATCTCCTCTAGCAGACATCCTAGTACCACTCTTGAGGAACCACTTCAGTATACCTGACAATCGTGTGCACGTGCTAGAGGCTACTTCACATTTTCTTATGGAAAAAGAGCCTGATACTGTGGCATCACTCATCTCACAGAGCATCAGGGCGTAGATGATGTCTTCAAGATCCTATCCTGCCAAGATTATTTTACTCGGTGAGTATAGTGTGCTTCTAGACGATCGAGCGCTTGCACTTCCGTTTCACCAGTATAGCGCCGCATGGTCGCAGAATACAGAGACCGCTAGGACATTTGGGTCTCTCTTGCGCGAGCGAGTTACTGACCTGTTAGCTACAGGCATTCTGGATGAGAGACTCTACAGCGATGTGCATAGTGGATGGCACGTCGACTCATCTATACCTGTAGGTCAAGGCTTAGGTAGCTCTGGCGCTCTCTGCGCAGCACTTTATGATACATATGCTCAAGCGGCAGATAATCTTCAACTCATCCGCAAGGAACTTCAGGTCTTAGAATCTGTCTATCACGGCACGAGCTCTGGCGTAGATCCGCTCGTGAGTTACACAGATGAGGCGCTGCAGTTTTTGCCTGATGGAGTGGTCAAGTCGATTTCTTTAAACTGTCTTGATCATGTATATCTGTGGTCAAGCAATATCACGCGCTCATCCGCTGATCTGGTGGGAGCATTTGCACGTAAGTGCGCAGATCATGACTGGCGCAAGGAGTACGATCATCACTACTTGCCATGTCTCAGGTCTCTGGAGCAGTCTCTACTCGACGATGCTACCACCCATGAGCATTGGGTGCGCTTCTCGAAGATACAACTGAGATTATTTACAGAAATGATCCCTGATCTAGTACAAGACCTTTGGCGAACTGGATTATCATCTGGTCAGTACACGATGAAGCTTTGCGGAGCTGGTGGAGGAGGATATTTTCTCGTCCACAGTCGTCAAGCAGACTCCCTTGAGGCTCTGATTCCTCTAAGTCCATGAGTCAGAAAAGACCACTCATACTTCCTTGCTTTGCTTCCTCTCCCAGAATATCAAAGAAGCTACTTTATCCTGCAGATTTACCGCTACTCCATCACGGACAGAGGCGACTCACATCTTTACTTTCCCAATTGTCAGCACCTCTAATCAGATCAGAAGCACGAAGATTTTTCAACTCCCATACATCTCATGAGCTTCCCGAACAACATGTCTATATTCTAGGACACTGGAGGTCTGGAACGACATGGCTTCACTACGTGCTCAGTCAATCATCTGAGGTGAGCTATGTGGACTATTGGCAGGGCTTTGCACCTGAAGCTTGCTTGGGGACACACCCGCTTCGTCCTATGCTACAATGGCTCATGCCATCTACCCGTCCCATGGATGACATGGAGATGCGATTAGATCTGCCTCAAGAAGATGAGATAGCTCTATTACACAGTACTGGTGGAGGCGTCTATCGCTGCCACTATCACCCATCGCGGCTCTGGCAGTACTGGCAAGAAGAATCAAGTCTAGTCGCTCAGAAATCATGGTATGACTGCATGCAGACCCAAGTGATCAAGGCGCAGATAAGACATCCAGGCAGCACTTATATAAGTAAAAACCCAGCCAATATCCTGCGGTTTCCCACCATACGACAGCTCGATCCATCTGCTAGGTTTATTCATATCATGAGAGACTGGTCAGAGGTCTATCTCAGTACGTGTAGACTGTATGATCAAGTGCTGCCCATGACCGCAATATCTAATTACAATCGCGAGGATCTAAGAGCCCAAGTCCGCAAAATTATGCTGGACTACGCAAATCGCTGGCAGAGTGCGAGATCCGCCATCCCATCATCTCAGCTATACGAGTGTCACTATGATGAGCTCTGCCATGATCCAGAAAAGATGATAGGTGATCTCTGCTCATGGATGCAGATAAGTCCAGACAATTCCACCCATCGCTCAGGAGTTCAACGAAAGGACTATCGCGCACAGCTAGCCTCTCTATCCCTTGTAGAGCGACGCTTTCTGCGGGAGATGGATCAGAAGCGCTGATCTAAATAATACTGCAGCTCTGGATAGAATTTTACCGCCTTCAGAGCTCGTCGCTCACTTAACTCTGCACCACCGTAGAAGCCTATCACTTGCGCATCTGAGTATCCCATACGCTTAAGCTCCTTGACCTTGTTTGCCGCATCTGAGTAAGTGCCAAAGATGCCCAGATGATAGTGATAGTCCTTACCCTCTACGGTGACCACTAGATCATCCGCGGATTGCAGGATAGGATCATTATTCAACTGGCTAGACGTGAGAAATCTCACACGATAGTGTAGAGTAGAGTTCTCTTCTTGGAGCAGCTCATATACACTCGGTACAGTAAGCGATGGAGCATCCACTACTCTGATATAATGTTGTGGCCCATCCGATGGTGCCAGGTGACTTATCCGCAGCATCACATGACTATTAACTTTTTTAGCATGATCTTCTAAGTCAAGAGTGGGCTGCTCATAAGCCATGGCAGGGTAAGCGGATCCATAGCCTGATATATGCACTCGCTCTTCAGCTATTCCCGCAGTCGTGAGTTGCGTGGCAATGCGCATAGCCGGTCTTGTACTGAAATAAAGATCAGCCTGTATAGTTGGGCCCTTTCGGGCAAATGCCTCCAAAGACACTTCCGCCAAGGTATCATGTCTCAGGTAGGCAATTAACTCGGTGATGATGGAAGAGTTTTCTATATTTCCTAGATCTTTAAGTGAGCGATAATAAAGCGGGGCTAAATAGTATTCTCTCTTCTGTTGGGTAGATGCTTGTAATCTATCAGGAGTCGACGCGGTGTCCCTCTGTGCTGATTGTAGATCGACCTTAGTCGACTCAGCGATTTCCTCATTCACATCTCTTGCCGTCTCATCTGCTACCTGCTTATCTCTAGCAGAATCCTTCTGTACTGGCGATGATAAGATAGTCGTCGATCTATCAGAGTCAGTACCTGGTGTGGCGGATGTCTCTTCGATAAGTTTTTCAGGGTCTGACGTCAGTGTCTCCACCACCATATCTGCAGAAGTCGTATCTGTGAGTTCTTCGATCTCCTTGACGGCAGGCAGAGATGATCTGTCCCTCATAGCTTGAAGAACCAAGCTCTCTGCAGATACACTAGGTGCATCTATCACGGGGCTAGAGGCGTAGCTTTTCTTCTTGTCGCGTATGATATAAAGATCATAGCCACCAGCACCACCTGGTCTGTTGCTCGCTAAGCTAGCCTTGAAGTGTTGACCAGCTGGCCGATAGTAAATATCATCGGAGGCACTACTTACTGGTAGAGGCATCACCTTTGGCTCCGTCCAGCGTTCAGTACCACTTTCCATTTCCGAGTGATAGATATCCATACCGCCAGGACCAGATGTGCGATCAGATGAGAAGTACAAGCTTGATTTGTCTGTGCTAGCATAGCGCTCGTCATAGGGGCTGTTAATCATCGCTCCCAGATTGATAGCAGGACTCCAGCCTTCTGATCCTAGTAGAGCGTAGTAGAGATCATATCCGCCCTTTCCGCCACGTCTACGAGAGCTAAAGATGATTTTAGTCTCCGATACAAAGTGCAGGTCTACATCGCCCTGCGTAGGATCATAAGGCAAAGTCATCTCTTGTCTAGATGCTTCTAGACTACGACCCAAGCGACCTGATGTAAGGAAGATATCCGAGGATTCATTGCCTCTCCGCTCTAGTAAAAGTTCATCATCTAGGCTCGCTAGCACAAATTCCGCCAGAGGACTATTGATAGATTTATCCAGCGCTGATGGCCCAGTCCACTTACCTGCAACCGCTTTCATCGTCATGATGTCATAGGTCTCCGTCTTTCCCTGAAAAAACTCCATACCCGTCTCTAAGCCATAGCGATTACTCGAGAAATAAAGCATGTCTGGTGTGCCTGCTACGAAGTACATAGCTACTTCATCATAGGCAGAGTTGATGTCATTACCTAAGTGTATGACCTGGAGAGCATCTTGGCGAAGGAGCTGAAGATTTACTGCTGACAGACAGCGTGTGACCTCCTGTATCACTTCCTGATAAGCAGACTCACTTAGCTTACTGGTACTGATATATTTTTTGTAGCTTGCCACGGCAGTTGCAAACTCATGCCGCATATGCAGAGCCTTAGCTTGTATATAATGGTAGCTACCTGATTTGTCATCGAGTCTAGCGAGCAACTCACTTGCTACGAGCGGTTGATGTAGAGCGAGTCGACACTCTGCATGGAGCAAGAGTGTCTTATCACTCTGACTGATCTGCTCTATGATCTTTATTGCTGTCTCAGGATCTCCTAAGCCAAGAGCCTCTGAGGCATCTCGTAGATTCTGAGCTGATAATCCACTCAGGAAACAGCTCATCAAGCATGCGATCCCGAGCAGTCTACTCATCATATCTGTCTCTGAGGATCAAATTGCTCTAGATAATCCGCTACTCGTCTTACAAAACTTCCACCGAGAAATCCGTCTACCACCCTGTGATCGTAGGAGTGGCTGAGAAACATCATATGACGGATGGCTATTACATCACCCTCGTCTGTCTCGAGTACAGCTGGTCGCTTTCTGATGGCGCCCATAGCAAGTATGGCTACTTGGGGCTGGTTGATGATCGGAGTGCCCATCACATTACCAAATGTCCCCACATTAGTCACTGTATAGGTGCCGCCCTGTATATCCTCAGGCTTCAGCTTATTGGCTCTTGCGCGATTGGCTAAGTCATTGACCGCATGAGCTAGACCATGGAGGTTAAGATGGTCAGCATTCTTGATGACTGGCACGATGAGATTACCACTAGGCAGAGCAGTCGCCATCCCTAGATTGATATAGTTTTTCTTGATGATCTTGCCGTCCCTCATGGAAATATTAATCATCGGAAAGTCCTTTATCGCTTGGATCACGGCCTCCATCAGGAGTGGTGTGAAGGTCAATTTCTCACCATATTTTTTGAGATATTCACCCTTTTTGCTATTTCTCCATTGGACCAGATGCGTCACGTCAGCTTCTACCATGCTGGTCACGTGAGGAGACGTCCGCTTGCTATCCACCATATGGTCAGCTATGAGTTTTCTCATGCGATCCATCTCTATGATCTCCTCACCTGCACCCACAGATATAGCAGCTGGCGTGGCAGTCTTCTGTGCGGATACATTCGCTGTAGCTCCAGCGGCTGTGCTACCTGTGGGAGTAGAGCTTGTACCACGATTGCTGAGGTACGACATCAGATCTGCCTTAGTCACTCGATTATTAAGACCAGATCCGGGTATACCTTCTAGCTCTTGTAGACTTACACTTTCCTGCTTGGCAATGGTCCGTACGAGTGGACTATAAAATCTGGATCCATTAGCTTGTAGCTCGCTGTTGCTAGGTAAGTTTTCAGCTACGTCACTGGGTGCTGGGCTAGATGTCTTCACAGGGGCAGGACTGCTCGATGCTGTAACTACCGCAGGACTAGGATCCGCCTTGGCAGGACTAGGAGCACTGGCAGAAGACTCTACTCCGCTGCTTCCAGTACTAGCACTAGCAGCATCAGTCTCTATATAGGCTATAGTGGTACCCACCGCTACCACGGCATCCTCTTCATATAAGATCTCTCCTAGTACACCATCAACTGGTGACGGGATCTCTGAGTCTACTTTGTCCGTGGCAATCTCTAGAATCGTCTCATCCTCGCTGACCTTATCACCTGGCTTCTTGAGCCATTTGAGTATGGTAGCTTCTATAATGGACTCGCCCATTTTGGGCATGATCAGATCTATTTTGGCCATGATGATTTGTTGATTACGTAGAGGCGAAGTGCGTTGAGCGCAAAGGTACTGATGTACCGTATATTGACCATGCGATCTCTCTGTACAAGAACTTTGCGAGCGTGTATGTCACCTGCACTACCCCAAGCCACCCAGAAAGTACCCACAGGCTTCTCTACCGTGCCGCCTGTAGGACCGGCTATGCCTGACACGGCGATGGCCACGTCAGCACCAGACGCCGCTAAACTTCCTGCCACCATCTCTCGTACTACCTGTTCGCTCACAGCCCCCTGAGCAATGATAGACTGCTCATTTACACCTATTACTCTCGATTTAAACTCATTGGCATAGCTCACGTATGATCCATCATAGTAGGCGCTAGATCCAGAGTTACTCGTAATCTGATGTGCGAGGTAGCCACCTGTACAGCTCTCGCATAGGGTCAGCTTCATCTTACGCTTCACCAGCTCACGACCAAGAGCGGCAGCTATATTTTCATGAGTTTCACTGAATACTATCTGCCCTAGTCGCTCGCGGAAGAGCGCTACAGCTGTATCAAAGCGTTCATCACGAGCGCGTCTGCTTTTGAGCTGTACACGGACATTGCCTGTGGATGGTAGATATGCCATAGTGCAGTGAGCTGGCAATGTATCTACCAAGTCAGCAATACTCTCTGCTATGGACGTCTCACCTGTACCAGCCGTCATAAATGTATGGGTCGTCGTCGCGACGTCCACATAGTTTGTAAGCACATGTATGAGCTTATCCTTGAGCAGGTGCTTCATCTCATAGGGCACTCCAGGCAAGCTGATGACAGTGGCTTCTCCGTTGCTACATACCATTCCAGGAGCTGTACCCATCTCATTGCGCACAAGCTCCACACCTTCAGGAAAATGGCATTGATCCTTATGCGCTTCTGTGAGCCTGATACCTCGTAGGGCGAAAGCCGCCCTGATCCTATCATAGGTGGTCTGATCCCATATCAGACCTACACCAAGCCATGCAGCAATGGCAGATTTCGTGATATCATCCTTAGTCGGTCCTAGTCCACCAGTGGTGATCACCAGATCATAGTCCGTGGAGAGCTCATCTAGCCATCGCAGGATATGCAGATCTTCATCCCTACACGTCACCGCGACATCGAGTTGAAGTCCCATTTGACGCAAATAGTCGCCGATCCAGTGTGCGTTAGTGTTGACTGTATAGCCCGTGAGTAGCTCGTCACCTATACAGAGTAAAGCCAGTTTCATAATTCCCAAATAATATTTATGTAGTCGTAGTGATGGTCTTGATGATCGTGTGTGAGTACAAGCTTTCCGTGAGTATCCACTTCTTTAACTATTGCCTCTAGCGCCTTTCCCTGGACGCTAAATCGCTGCACTTCTCCTCGCTGGTAGAGAAGCTGATTATACTCTGCACGCAGCTTTTCGGCATCTTGATTTATAGCATACAGCATCTCGCCCAGTTCGTTTATAATTATCTCGGATAATTCTTGAGAATCAATCACAGTATCTGTGTGATCTCCGATAAATCCTGCACGGGTAAGCTCCTCTGGCACATCGCTGGGCTCTAGATTGATCCCGACACCGACTATGGTATCTGTAATATGATGATCTCTTATAGTATTATGCAATAGGATACCAGCCACCTTTTTGTCATTTAGATAGAGGTCATTGGGCCATTTGATGCGTAGATCTAGTGATGGCACGAGCCTGTGTATGGCCCTTACTAGGCTGATACTCACGAGTAGATGCATGACAAAGGGTGACTGAGATGAATGTCGAAGTCTAGGGAAGTAAGCGCTTTGTTGTAGGGCCTTTCGGCCAAATGAGTGCCAGCTACGATCACCTTGCCCACGTCCATGAGACTGATGCTCTGCTTTGATAATCGTGATAGCTTCTGGCCGCTTAGACTGCACATATTCTCGCAACATGTCTTGCGTACTAGTAGCCCTATCTAGGCTGTAGAAAACTTTCTGTGTAGGGCGGGCGTTCATCAATGCACAAAGATGGTGATATAGCTACCTTTGAATTTCAAGAATACGATCAGATATTTGGAAGGCAATAAGACAATCGCACGACCGCAGACTGCTGCTAGCACTGAGATAGAACAACTCATCATAGACAGTATATACGAGATCAAAGGGGATCAGATTACAAAGTTAGATTTGACAGGCTTAGAAGAGGCCTCTTGTGATAGCTTCATCATCTGTAATGGACGATCTCATACACAGGTAAAGTCAATTGCCGACAATATTCAACTTCGTCTGAAACGTGAGCACGGTATCTATCCTAATCATGTGGAGGGAGAGCGTGAAGCGACTTGGATACTTATCGACTACTTTGACATCGTGGTACACGTATTTTACCCAGAGGTCAGAGAATTTTACGGTCTAGAGCAGCTCTGGGCCGATGCGACCTCAACAGAGTACGCAAGCATATAGATAATCACCAGTTCCTAGTAAACTACCATGGATAAAAACAATACGCCAGGTGGCGGAAATAATAAGCCCAAATTCAACATAAGCGGATGGTGGATTTACGGAGTAGTGATACTAGCTCTACTTGCTTTTCAGCTCGTCAATTCGAGTAACAGCGGTAAGGACAATATCACTTTCAATCAGTTTGAGCAGATGGCGAAGGGCGGTGCTATAGAGCGTCTAGAAGTTGTCAATAAAGAGCTTGGTTACGTATATCTTACCCCTGAGGCAAAGAAGCAAGAGAAGTATAAGGACGCTTCACAGCCAGGACTTACAGGTGAGCGACCACACTATATCTTTAATATAGGACCATCAGAAAACTTTGCGGAGAAAATAGATGCCATTAATAAAAATTTAGGTGCACCTATCAAGTTGGAGTACAAGACGCAGACAAGCTGGCTACCGCACCTCACTACGATCGCTATACCGCTCTTACTCCTGGTGTTTCTCTGGATGTTTATTCTGCGACGCGTGGGTGGATCGGGCGGAGGACCTGGAGCTCAGATCTTTAATATAGGTAAGAGCCGTGCGACGCTATTTGACGCTAAGACTAAAGTGAGCGTCACATTTGAGGATGTAGCTGGTCTAAACGAAGCCAAAGAAGAAGTCATGGAAGTCGTAGACTTCCTTAAAAATCCTCAGAAATACACTGCCCTAGGTGGTAAGATACCAAAGGGTGTACTCCTCGTAGGACCTCCTGGAACTGGTAAGACACTTCTAGCAAAGGCGGTGGCCGGTGAAGCCGGTGTACCTTTCTTCTCTATCTCAGGTAGTGACTTTGTCGAGATGTTTGTAGGTGTCGGAGCCTCGCGTGTACGTGACCTCTTCAAGCAAGCTCGAGAAAAAGCGCCCTGCATCATCTTTATCGATGAGATCGACGCTATAGGTCGTGCACGTGGAAAAAATAATGTCCAAGGTGGTAATGATGAACGAGAAAACACACTTAATCAACTTCTCGTGGAGATGGATGGATTTGCCACTGATAAGGGTGTCATCCTCATGGCTGCGACCAACCGCCCAGATGTACTTGACAATGCACTACTGCGTCCAGGGAGATTTGATCGACAGATCGGAGTAGATCTACCTGATCTGCAAGGTCGAGAGGACATCTTTAAAGTACACCTCAAACATATCAAGACGGGTCCAGATGTCAATGCCGTAGTCCTCTCAGAGATGACCCCGGGATTTGCTGGAGCAGACATCGCTAATATCTGTAATGAAGCGGCTCTCATAGCAGCTCGTAGAGAGAAGAAAGCGATCGATATGGACGATTTCAACTTTGCGCTTGATCGTGTGATCGGTGGACTAGAAAAGAAAAATAAACTCATATCACCAGAGGAGAAAAGGGTGATCGCTTATCATGAAGCTGGACACGCTGTCTGTGGATGGATGCTAGAGCACGCCAGCCCATTGGTCAAGGTCACAATCGTACCACGTGGCGTGGGTACTCTTGGGTACGCACAGTACTTACCCAAGGAAGAGTACATTACTCGTACAGAAGCTTTGCTCGATCGCATGTGTATGACATTTGGAGGTCGAGCAGCAGAGCGTATCATCTTTGATAAAATATCTACCGGCGCACAGAGCGATCTGGATCAGGTAACCAAGATGGCCTACAGTATGATTGCCATTTATGGTATGAATGAAAAGGTAGGCAATGTATCCTTCTACAGTATGCAGCAGGATCAATTTCAGAAGCCCTACTCTGATGCCACGGCTTCACTTATAGATGAGGAAGTGAGACAACTAGTGGATTCTCAGTATAGACGTGCCATCAAGCTTCTACAAGACAATCGTGACAAGCTAGAATCTCTAGCTCAAGCTCTGCTCGAGCGAGAGGTAATCGTCAAGTCAGACGTAGAAGAACTCATAGGTAGACGTCCCTTTGGAGAACCTGTGAAACCTCACGAAGCAGCGGCTGGTCACGTAGAAGACGCAGGCCATATCCATACCGCACCCGAGGCTGAGGCTAAGTCTGATAGCACAGACTAGCACAAGCACATTCGCAGAAAATATGGTGTATCGCTAAGTGACTCGATCTAGTCCTCTACTTCTCTGCGATCTACTAGGCGGAAGCCATTGCCATGGATATTAACAATTTCTAGCTGGTCATCCTTATCGAGATACTTACGCAGCTTGGTGACAAACACATCCATACTACGCGCGGTGAAGTAGTTGTCCTCACCCCAGATTTTTTTGAGAGCCACGGAGCGCTCTAGCACATCATTCTTATGCATGGCAAACAGTCTCAGCAACTGAGCTTCCTTAGGAGAAAGCTTGTCCTTTATCGGCTCGTCACCCTTTCGGTACGTCAGTATTCTAAGTGGATAATTAAAGTGAAAATCTCCGATTTCAAACTCCTTGATGTCTTCACGTGGGTCCTTTTCTTTCTGACTGCGCTTCAGGATATTCTGTACACGCAGCAGTAACTCCTCACTATTGAATGGCTTGGAAATATAATCATCTGCCCCTATGCGCAGGCCCTCTACCACGTCTTCTTTGAGATTCTTAGCGGTAAGAAAAATGATCGGCGTGTCCTGATCGGTTTCACGCACGTCCTTAGCAAGCGTAAAACCATCCTTCTTGGGCATCATCACGTCAAATATGCAGAGGTCGTATTCACTCTCTTTAAACTTTTGGTAACCCATCATTCCATCAGTGGCTAAGGTTACATCATAGTCATTCATCTCTAGGTACGAACGTAGCACATCACCAAAATTTTGATCATCTTCTACGAGGAGTATGCGATTGTTTTCCATGGCCTTTGTTTTGATACTGTTCAAATGTTAAAATCTAAATTAGGCCTGATTTTGTTCATAAGGGAAGAAGAGACTGAATTTACTGCCCTTATTTAACTCACTCTTAACCTCGATACGGCCTTGATGTGCTGTCATTAAGCTTTTCACATAGCTCAATCCAAGACCAAAGCCCTTTACATCATGGAGATTACCAGTATGCACTCTATAAAATTTGTCAAAGATGAACTTCTTTGCTTCTGAGCTGAGGCCGATACCATTATCCTCTACACTTACGACTACACCACCAGGCTTGTTCTCAGTACTCACAGTGATAAGAGGATCCTGTGGTGTATACTTATTGGCATTATCTAGGAGGTTATATATCATGTTGCCTATATGAGTCTGATCGCCTTGTATGAGTACGCGCCCGGCGTTGAGCGCCATATTAATCTGTCCACCTCGCTGCTCTACTTTGAGGCGGGTGTGCTCTACAGCTTGTTGTATGATGGCATGGATATCCATCTCAGTAATGATCAGCTCAAAGTTACTCTTGTCTACCAGCGCCATCTGCAGCACCTTCTCGACCTGACTGAGCATGCGCGCATTCTCTTGCTTTATGATCTGTGCAAAGCGCTGTATACGATCGGGAGCATCTATGACCTTGGGAGATGTAATACTGTCTGTAGCTAAGGAAATAGTCGCGATTGGAGTCTTAAACTCATGGGTCATATTATTAATGAAATCAGTCTTCATCTCGGAGACCTTCTTCTGTCTGAGAATTACCCATATCGTATAGACAAAGCATGCTAGTATTATCATCAGAAACAAAAAGACCAATAAAAGGAAGGGCAAGGCGGACTTCCAGATAAATTGCCTCCTCTGAGGAAAGTACATGATGATCTCTGCTCTAGGATTACCCACCGTACCGAATAGATCTCGCGAGTAAGTACTCTTTTGATGAAAATTAAGCTCTTTGGGTAACTCGTCAAATGCTGGACTGCTATTACTCGATGATTCCTGCACCACATAGTAATCATCGATAAACAGTAGGGCGTCAGTCCTTTTGCTTCTCACTGCATAGTGGTACTCAGCTGCGATGCCCACACTTTCCATCTCCTTCTTGACGTAGTCGCTCAGAGCCTTGATATCTATCTTCTCTTCAGGCTCTCCGATCAGTAAATCACCGCGAGTGTCGCTCAGTCCACTCAGCTCAGCTTCACGCTGCGAAATCCCATATTTGCTATAGCTAGGAACTAAGCTGCTGCGTGTTGACTTATTGCGTTTCCTGTATTGTAGTTCGAGGTACTCTGAGGTGTTGAGCAGCACCTTGTACACATTATCATCAAATCTCATCTCGAGATCCAATACGCTCTTTCTTATCCAGAAGGACTGTACCACGGCCGTCCCTAGGAGGGAAACAGTCATGAGAGCTATAATGATTGTGATGGATCGCTGATTCATGTAGAAGTAGATACGAAGGTAGAGACCTTTCTAGTTCGCTCAATAGATTTTGCACATCAGATAAGCACCTTGAAGGACATATTTAACGAGTGCTTAACTCTTTCTTAGAAATCCTAGAGGCTTCCTTTTGTGTATATTTAAATATACTTTTCGTCAATAAAATACTTATTAATTATGAAACGATCCTTCTTACTCGCAAGCCTCATACTGCTCATCTCAGTACTCTATGTCCAGGCCCAGCAGCAAAGCAAAGGCAAGGTCATCATCATAGAAGAATACATCGATGAAAATGGTGAAAAACAGACTAAGCGGACTGAAAAGGAATGGGATGATATGGATGATATGAATCGCTATCTCGATTTAGAGATACCCGGGAGCTTTGACATAGACGAGTACCTACATGACGATGGCAATACCTTCATCTTTCCCCCGTCAGGTGCTTCAGGATTTTCTTGGGGAAGTGAAGTAAAGCCATACTTGGGTGTGACCATGGTAGAGCACTCTGAAGGAGCTCAGATAAGGAGCATAGCTGCTGGTAGTCCTGCTGACCTTGCAGGGCTCCAAGTAGATGACATCCTGATCAGTGTAGACGGTATTGTCAGCGCTACACCGAGAGATGTGGTGAATGCTATTAATGATCATGACGTAGACGACATCATCACGATCAAGTATGATCGTGATGGTAAGACAGTCACGACAGATGCTATCCTAGCGGCTAATCAGCAAGATCTTGCTCCAGGAAACGGTTTTTTCGGCGCTGAAGACCTCATGCGTCGATTACAAGATATGCAGATGAACTTCCCAAATATGGAAAACTTCATGCAAAGCGCGCCGTCTGATGCTCGACATTCCTGGGGATTAAGAGAAGGTGCTCCTGATCATGGCATGCAACCACGGCTCGGAGCCACGGTACAGAACCACCAAGATGCTGGTGTAGAAATAGTGACTACATCGCCAGGTTCACTAGCAGAAAAAGCTGGTCTCAGACCAGGAGATGTCATTATCTCCTATGATCAAGGAGCTGTAAATTCGGTCGACGAGCTCCAAGCTTATCTCTCTAGTCAGCAGTGGGATAGTACTGTGCAGATAGAATACCTGCGGGATGGTAATCCCAAACGTACTACAATAGAGTACAAGCGACCTGCTATGCCAAGACCAAAGAACTTGAAGAGACTGTAATGGCTTTACCAAAGCAACTCCAGTCTACGTCTAGTTAATATATACAGTAATTCTCCTAAGAGGAAATACCGTACTTATCTGACAGGGAATTGCACTCGTGTGATTAAACCCAATTCGTGCAGTAGGCTTCGTAGCGAGAGCCGCAGGTGCGATAAGATGAGGTGTTTCTCTGACGAGGCATAGCGTGCTATGTGCATCTCGACTGTCGCTCGATGATCGTTTCTGAAGGCTCGTCTTCACTACGTAAGTCTAGCAGGTGAAACTTGCCTACCTCTGGTAGGCGCCTGAGGCTGAAGCAGATAGACGCTAGGCGCGAAGTCAGTTGACGAGAGTTAACATATTGATTAAAGGCCCTTTAGAACAGTCATTTTTTCCGTAAGAAAAACTTACACACACAGATTATGCCAAATCGTCATAAGTCTTTATAAACATGGACGTTATGTAAAAAGAGGAGCTAATTAATAAATCCTCATGCACGAAATGGGTATAAGTCATTTCCATCATGGCTTCCCAGTCCGACTTCATATCGTCTGCCATGCCTGTAATAGTGGCTTGCCCCTGATAACCGATGTAGCCACTATAGAAAGTGGCGATAGGATGCTACAGCTCTCGATCTTTGCCAAACTTATCCAGACTCGTCCTGATAGATATGTGGTGAGCAGTACCTGCTACGTGGTAGATGCCTGCACCGTAATCGATGATAAAGCGATTAGCACGCAACCCAAGGCCCATCGAGAAACCAGCGAGGTTTCTAAAACTCGCTACCTTAAGTTCAGCTCTGCGTTGATTACTATATGAGAAGCGCAAGCGAAAATTTTCCTGTGGGCCTAGGAGAAACTCGCCACTCAGTACGAGATGACGTGAAAACTTGTCAATAAACCCTAGCTCATCTGTGCTCTCATCATCGCCAAATAATGTGCCCTGCTCATCTAGCCTGGGATCATCATAGCTGAGGTCCCATCGATTGAGTGAGTGCATGACGAGTCCCATCCTAAACGGTAGATGCTCGAGCCGCTTGGTGACACTGAGTTGTATATCTAGAGGCAAATTTTCATCTACTTCTTCGTAGAGGCTGAGTTGTGTCCCCAAGTTTCTGATAAGTAGGCTAGCTCCAAATCTCTGCGACTCCTTGTAGTACAGGAACGATAGATCCATCGCCACAGCAGTACTAGAATAAGCTCCGAGTCTAGAGCTTATAAATTTAAAATTAGCGCCCATGCTCAGATCTGAATAAATCTCGCGTGATGCACCGACAAAGAAGCTATACTCCGCCGCAGAAAAGGGCGACGTAGCAGTTCCTATCCTATCGTATCCTTGGAAATCACCATAGTCGATATACTGTATACCACCTTGTAAGTGGATGTTCTTATCCTTGAGGCTATGGCCGTATGACAAGAGACCTTGGCCTATACCGCCAGGGGCAAAGCTATGATGGAAGCCTATCGATCTGTGGGTCTCGTCACTCAGCATCGCTGGGTGGTGATAGGCGAGGCCTAAGTCACCATCTTTGATTGCTGGTATGACACCGCCTAGAGCTGTCGCCCTAGCAGATGGACTCAGCTGTAGGAACTGGTAGCTATAATCTCCACCTATCTGTGCTGCTAGGTCTCCACCTGCAAGCAACAGTGCAAGCAATAGGGCTGTCTTAAAGATCTTCATCTATGACTTCGTCTTTTTCTCGTTTCCAGATCGTAGTACAATTGCCTCGGTCACACTTCATGCGCTTAGCCAGTTCTCCATCTTCATCATAGAGCTCTAGGGGTCCATGCTCATTATCTCCATCAAGATAGACTCCACGGGCTTTCAGATTACCGTTAGCATAATATTCCATGAAGGGTCCTTGCTCTAAATTATTGGTGAACGGCACTTTCTCAGAGATCTGTCCAGTAGGATAGTACTTGTACCAGATACCTTTCATTGCACCATCTACATACTGTCCCTCATGTTTGACACCAGAGCCGTCATCGTAGTAACTCCGATAGATACCATGAAATTTACCATTGCGATAAGTCTCGATTACGAGCGTGTCACCTGTAGGTGAATACATGATGCTCGGTCCCTCTAGTACACCTGCTACATAATTAGCTTCTGACTGTAGCTTGCCTTGCTCATCATACATCTTGGTCTTTCCATCTCGATCCTCAGTTCCCTTCAGGACTTGATACTCCTGGGTAAGCATGCCATCCTCAGACTCTATCTTTTTCCACTCTCTCTGATCACAGGAGACCAAGAGGATGCAGGTAAGCACGATTACTATCAATTTCATATGCTGACTGTAACGATTTATTAACAAGTTGTGGTATCCCTGAGTCTCGGACTTATCCGAGGTATGCACATCAATAAGAAATGCCCTGAAGCTAAGCTTCAAGGCATTTCTATATCATGATCATGCTACGGCTATCTTCTTAGAATGCTGTCGCACGATTGTCTTCTATTTTCGCCTCGCGCTTCATCGCGTCCACTACGGCCTGAGTAAGTGTACCTCGCGTACCTCCTTGAGATAATCGTCTCAGTTGAGGTATGTTAGATGTCTCTGGGGCAGCCGTCTTGCTATTAAGCTTAACGTAGTAGATAGCTGACTCACCAGCCACTACCGCTGTCTCTCCTTCACTCAGCCTTGCAAGAGCAGCCTGTACTTTAGGCTCGTTACCTATAGTACCGAGCGTGCTACTTCCAAATGATCCATCTGTGAGCGTCTGCACACTTCCACCATATTTCTGCGCTACGCTTGCTAGCGTACCATTGATGGAAGACTTAGCTGCTTCTGCGCGTCTCTGATTGAGCAAGATAGGTTCTATACTTGACCGCGCTTGGGCCGCGGTAGGCACACCTGGGGATCTCAACTCTGCTAGAGCTGGGACAATGATGTACTTCGTGTAGTAAAGTGCTGGGTCAATGAATTCGAATTCATTTTCTGCCACCATTCCCACTTTGGTATCTTCGTCGTGCATCCACTTGACGATATTTCTGCTGGTGACACTTTCACCCAAGGGGCCAAAAGTAAAGTCATTGGGTCCCTTAGCTTCGCTCGTCTCGATACGTATACTCGGATCGCTTGCGGCTTGGGCTTCGAGCTCTTTTATCGTTCGGTAACTGAATACCAGATCATTGGCCTTGTCTGAAACTTCACGCTGTGTCTCCTGTGATGGTACGATGGGCTTAGCGATAGATGCTATGCGATAACCCATGTCATTATTGATAAACTTCTTACCGGTTACTTGTACGATGTGTACACCAAATCGTGAGTATGTCTTGTAGAGTTCGTTCTCTTCAGCACGGTACATAGCGAGATTATTGATCTCGGGGCTCCATGGTATGCTAGCCACATAGCCCAGGTCGCCGCCTTGATTATTGCTGCTCGCGTCTTGACTCACACGATTAGCGAGCGTATCAAATCTGATAGCACCACTCTTCAGCTCTGCCATCAGGCTATCCACTTGAGCGTTAGCTGATATGACACTAGCGCGATCCTGAGGATTAGCTTGGATCATTACGTGTCGTACCCTCACGCTGTCAGGTAGTACTTTCTTATCCAGCAACTTCACGATCTTATAAGAGCCACTCTTAAGATATGGTCCTACTGCTGTGCCACCCTCCTGAGCGTCTAGCCTGTCGCGCACTTCAGCATCTAGTGCGTCTGACTTGATGTAAACTGTATTATAGATACCTCTCTTGAGTAAAGTGAAGCTACTATCATTAGGCGTGGTCAGCCACTCATCACGCACGCTGCTCAGCTCTTCACGCATAGCTGCGCTGTCTCTGGAAGTAGCCTTGATCTCATACATGACGTACTTAGCGACACGAGTTTCCTCATCTCGATCGTAGTCTGCTCGGTGCTGTCCTATGTAATTCTTTATATCTGCATCGCTTACTTCTGACTCTACTCCTCTGATCTCACTGTAAGGGATCTTCACATAGTCCATAGCGAACTTGGTATTCTGATCAGTGAAGTCATCCTCTACCATCCAGCTAGGAGTATAGATGCTCTTTTCTAGCATTCCAAGGACCTTGGACTGGATGCGCTCGTCTTTAGCAAACTGTACCATCTGGTACCACTGAGCTTCCTGCTCAGGATTGAGATCACCAGCCTCCAGCTGTGTGCGTAGATTATTCAGACCCTGTATGTCAAACTGTCCTGTAGTAGGATTACGAAACTGATTTCTCAAAAATGGGCTGTAATCTGGGCCATAGGAGAGTGATTCTAACTCTTCCTCACCTACACCAAGTCCAAGCGTCTCGGCCTCATCCTTGATGAGAGATTCCTGAAGAAAATATTCCCAAAGCTGCTGCTTTGCAGAGAACTGATTAGGACTATTAGCATAGAGCATACGCTCTGCATCATCAAATTTTCTACGGTCGATTTCCTCACCGTTGACAGTACCTAAAAGATTCTGTCCTTGAGGACCACCGCCACCACCTGGACCATTCATATCCATAAGTAGAAAGGCAAATAGGCCTAGACCGATGAAGATGATAAGGATCCAGCTATTCCTTCTGATTTTTTGAATCATCGCCATAAAGCGTGCATTTATTTTTTTGAAAACAGTGTGCAAAGGTACAGATTCTCAGCATTCTACACTGATGGAGTTAAGCAAATTTGCTTGGACCACAGCAGTACATATTTTGGCGAAAGCCAGATCACCTCGCTCCACTATCTTATCATATCTCGAGCTAGGCGGCACTCCGCGCTCTATCTTACTTGTGCGACTGCTGCTCCTGCCATATGAGATAGTGTTCATGAAGCTCCTTATAGAAGGTTTCTCCATATTTCTTTTCTAGGCCCTTTCGGGCAAATACATACAATGGTGTCCCCTCTCTCTCACCCTTGTCACAGGCTGCACTACAGATCTCCCACTGATCGTATTCCAAGATGTCAAGACCATTCTGCAAGTCTCTACGTACGCGTATAGGATAGAGATAGCAACTCTCTGGCTTATCAGGCACTGACTTATCCTGCTGGTGCATCACCTCGAGCAGACAGCGGGCATATCCCTCTGGCGTACGCGACATGTATACACAGGAACCATCAGGATGCAGCTGCGTGCCTTGAGAGTGCATGTCTTTATAGTACGGTGCGCTCTCTGTATTGGTCAACCTGGCTGCCGAGGGCTCAGGGAGTGTCTTGATCAGCGAGTCGCGATGATCAATAAGTGAATCTGCCTCGACGCGCGTCAGTGGTGCACCATAGTCGCCTTTCCAGCAGCAAGCACCCTTGCACATCTCTATATGACAGCTGAACAAACGCGTGAATAAATCTGTAGACACGAGACACTGTCCCACAAATAGATATTTTTCTTCCTTAGCTGACACCAGACACTCAATTACGTACTTAATTTGCAGTCCACTGCATTACAATAAAGACTACATGGATAAACTTAAGAGCAAATTTCACGAAAAATCCGCAGCTCTCCGCAAAGAGCTACGCAGCTTAGTTAAAGAGCACGGCACTTTAAAGGTAGACGAGGTCATGCTAGGCCAGGTCTACGGTGGAATGCGTGGGGTCAAAAGCATGATCTGGGAAACGTCTAATCTGGATCCCAATGAGGGAATCAGATTTCGTGGATATACTATACCTGAACTCCGTGAGAAGCTTCCTAAGTTTCAAGACGGTAAAGAGCCTATGCCTGAGGGCCTATTTTGGCTGATGCTCGTGGGAGAGATTCCTACTCAAGAGGAAGTCAACTGGCTCAGTGATGAGTGGGAGCGACGCGGTGAAATTCCAGATCACACTTTCGCAGCTCTCAATAGCCTGTCGGCAGATACGCATCCGATGACACAGTTTAGCATAGCCATATGCACTCTGCAGAGTAATAGTGTGTTTGCTCGCAGATATGCATCAGGCATGAGTAAACTAGACTACTGGGATGCGACCTATGAGGATGCTATGAATCTCATAGCTTGCCTTCCGCGCATAGCGGCATACATCTATCGTCGCACCTATCACCGAGGTGAGCATATAGATCCAGACAATACGCTGGACTGGGCAGGAAACTTTGCTCATATGCTGGGTGTGACAGATAATCAAGAATTTAAAAAACTGATGCGTCTCTACCTCACAATCCACGCTGATCATGAAGGTGGCAACGCATCCGCACACACGGTACACTTAGTCGGAAGTACATTATCAGATGCTTACCTATCATTTGCATCAGGAATGAATAGTCTCGCAGGACCACTCCATGGCTTGGCTAATCAGGAAGTGATCAAGTGGATCATGGAGATGATAGATTCTCTAGGTACAGAGACACCTACTGAAGAGCAAATCGCAGAATATGTGCAAGCTACTCTGGATGACGGAAAAGTCATCCCTGGCTATGGCCATGCCGTCTTGCGGGAGCCCGATCCTCGCTTCACCGCTCAGCGAGTCTTTGCAGAAGAGTACATGTCTGATTCCGATCTGATACAGACGGTATGGAAGATATTTGACGTGGTGCCGCCAATCCTTAAAGGACTTGGCAAAGTCAAGAACCCTTGGCCCAATGTGGATGCTCACAGTGGTGCAATCCTCAGCCACTATGGATTGACAGAGTATAGTTACTACACCGTACTATTTGGTGTGAGTAGATCGCTCGGCGTGCTTGCAGCTCTCTGCTGGTCACGTGCACTAGGATTTCCACTAGAACGACCCAAATCTGTCACATCAGACTGGATCAAAGAATACATCAATCAAAACGCATAACAAGATGAATATTCCTGAAAATCTCAGCTATACCAAAGAGCATGAATGGATCCGTATAGACCAAGATGAAAGCACGGACGACCGTGTAGTCGCCTATGTCGGAATCACTGACTTTGCTCAGAGTGAGCTTGGTGAAATCGTATATGTAGAAGTCGAGACCGTAGGTGAGACTCTAGATCGTGATGAAGTCTTTGGCACCGTAGAAGCCGTAAAGACCACCAGTGACCTTTTCTTACCTCTTAGCGGTGAGATCCTAGAATTTAATAAGGATCTTGACGAGAATGACGGTGATAATCCAGCTCTGCTCAATGAAGATCCCTATCATAAAGGATGGATCATCAAGATGGCCCTGACCGACGCATCTCAGACCAGTGAGCTGCTGTCCTCTACGGATTACCACGCTCTGGTCTCATAGAGATCACTGTAAAATAATTATTCCACACACCCTACTGCTGTGATATGGCATCTATAGTGATGAGATGTCGAGAATATGCACAGCGCAAAAGTGTGATCCTGTTTTTTCTCTGTTTATTGACAGTCATCATCTTGTCATGCCTACCTGGTACAGAACTGAAGAGTCCGTCATGGTTTTCTAAGTGGCATGGAGATAAGCTCGTGCATGTGATCATGTACGCTACGCTCACTACGTTAGCTCTATGGAGCTGTCATCAAGTTCTGGCCCACAAGTGGTCCAGCTTTAAGATTACACTAGTAGTGTATTGTAGCATGGTGCTCATCGGTGCAGCACTGGAGTATGTGCAGGGACACTGGATCGATCATAGAGATCAGGATGTCCTCGACCTTCTCAGCAATAGCGCAGGTAGCCTCATAGCTATCTGTATACCATGGAGAAAATCGAGATATCATGCTACAAATCATCAGCTCACACACAATCGAAGTCCTCATAATCGCTAGCATTCCTATCAGCATCATGCTGAGGTCGCTGCTGCGAGGACCTAGTGCCTGGCGCGAACACAGATCCACTCTCTGGCTCCTTGGCCTCAATCTCTCCTTGCTAGCCGCTCTCGCTGCTATCAACTACACTGACACCATACAGGTCAGAGAATATGTCATGGACTGGAGTGATGAAGAAGCTCCCGTCATACTGGACGCTCAGCTGGCCCACACCGTACCTCCATCTGTGCCTGATATCACTCCTGTAGAGCGCAAAGCACCACCTATAATTAACTTGAAGAAAGAGATCATCATAGAGACCACACCCAAAGTGATAGAAACAGATCTCTCAACAGTACTAGATGAGATTACACTTCCTGATCCGGAGATATATATAGCAACTGAGCCTACAGCCCCGCCTGCCTTACCCGTAGCAGTGGATGAGCCTGCTGAAATCAGAGTATGGGTGCAAAACATGCCTAGATTTCCTGGATGTGAAGATCTCATGGATGATAAAGAGCGCTCTAGCTGCGCCGAGCAAAAGCTACTAGAGTTCATTGCGAAAACAGTGAAATATCCAGAGCCTGCTCGTCAGGCGGACATTTCAGGTATCGCCGTGGTGCAGTTTGTCGTATCCATTTCAGGTAGTATCGAGCAGATAGAGATTGTAAGAGATCCAGGCGGAGGACTAGGTCGCGAAGCAGCATCCGCTGTAGCAGCCATGAACGATATGGCTCTACCATGGATTGCTGGCCATGATGGTCGCCGATCCGTACCTGTCCGCTTTACGCTACCAATACGCTTTACAAATCAATAATCATCATGAGTACGAACTCAGATTCAGCTCTATGCGTTTGGACATGTACTCATAATTCCTTAATATTACGTTCCTACAAGTGTCGTCGCTTGTAGATCGACAAAACTAAAAAGTATGGGTCTAGAATTTGAAATCCACCATGTGCTTATCGGTATAGGCGTCCTAGTTGTACTAGGAATCTTGGTGGTCCTATGGCTTCGCTCGACATTTCGTGCTAAGTCAGGTGACACTCTTGCAGAACAGTATGCCTCAGCTGGCAAGCGATCTGTCTTTGGTAACAAGTTTGCTGAAGTGGATGCTTTCAAGTGGTCAGGTACCATGTGGCTGCTCGGTCTAGTCATGTCGCTCTCAGTAGTCGTCATGGCATTTAATTATACCAAAGTAGAGGAGATCCGAAGCTACGAGTGGGAAGACTTTAGCCTCGATGAAGAGATCGAGCAAGCTCCGCCACGTACTAAGGAACCACCACCGCCCCCTCCTCCGCCACCACCACCAGTGATTGAAGAGGTCAAGGAAGAAGAAATTGAGGAAGAGGAAGAGCCTGTATTTGAAGATCAGAGTATCGACGAAGAAGTCGTCATGGATACGCCTGAGCCTGTTGAAGAAGCTCCACCACCACCGCCACCACCACCACCACCGCCACCAGAGGTGGATGAAATCTTTAAGCGAGTGGAAGATATGCCTAGATTTCCAGGTTGTGATGATCTGCCTACTAATAAAGAGAAAGACAAGTGTGCGCAAGACAAGTTACTGGCATACATGTATGAAAACATTAAATATCCCGTCATAGCACGAGAAAACAATGTAGAGGGGCTTGTCGTCATTCAATTTGTAGTAGAGAAGAATGGTACTATCTCTAATGCTCGCGTCGCTAAGGATATAGGAGCAGGATGCGGTAAAGAGGCTCTGCGTGTAGTTGAAATGATGAATAACATGCCTACCAAGTGGTCTCCAGGTAAACAGCGTGGTAGACCCGTGAAAGTAGAATTTACACTGCCTGTACGTTTCAGACTAGCAGGATAGTCTAGCAGGAAGAATATTACAAGGGAGTCAACGTCAGTTGGCTCCCTTTTTTTTGTCTACTTGGTGATGCATGGCTTACTATCATGTCTAGAACAGCTACGGAAGACTAGCGATAAGCTAGCTTTGTAGTATGAAGACATACTTTTTATTGATAGCAACAGCACTGTTCGTAGTGTCCTGCTCTGATCTGACAGATCTAGAATTTGAAGAATCACTGCGAACTTGGGCGGCACCCATCGCGGAGTCAGAAACAACATTTGAAGATTTCTTTAATGATGCACCAGGGGCCACGAGTGTGTACATTGATGAAAACAACATTGCGATCATTCGATACGATGCGAAGCCAGTGCGTAGATATGCCGGCGCTATCATAGATCCTATTGATCTCAATATACCAATTGCTCTACCGAATAACCCCACGGTCCTTCCGCTACCAGTACCGAGTGAGGTAGAACTCGAAAGAGCCGTGCTCACTGGCGAAAAGCTTTTCATTACTTACGAGTCCGACGCGACCGAAGACGTGGCTATCGCGATTTCGATTCCAGAACTTTCGCTCAATGGTGCTACTCTAGTGCTACGAGATACTCTCCGATATGATGGAACTAGCCCGATGGTAGGTGGCATCTTGGATTTTGACCTCGCTGGATATACTCTCGCCATACCTGAAGGCACTATAGAGATAGGATACAGTGCAACACTTGCTGATGGAGCAGATGTAGATCTCACTCGTGTAATTTTCTTGATCAGCAAGCGATTAGACTTCAGCTACTTAGAAGGTATCTGGTCCAAGAATACCTTTGCTGGTGGAAGTGATACGATTCGTATCAGTCTCTATGAAGATTTCCTCAGTGGGAGTTTAGAAATTGACAATCCCCGTATCGTAGCTCGATTCTCTAATAGCTTTGGTGTTCCCGTGGAAGGACGACTTCCTATCTTTCAAGTCGTGACTGTAGATGGAACAGAAGTTCCTATCACTAGTCCTCTGCTGGCAGAAGGGATCGACTTTCCCTTCCCTGGTCTAAGTGAGGACTTTAATGACATCAAGGATACCACTATCGTGTATGATAAATCAAACTCCAATCTAGTCGAGGTCTTTAATTCTCAACCAGTCCGAGTAGAGTATCAGCTCGACCTCGTAGTTAACCCTGATGACCTGCCTGATGTCCGTGGCTGGATCGCCGACTCATCGCTTCTTGGAGTAGACGTCGCCGTAGAGATACCCGTGCAGGGAACAGCGGATCAGTTTGGTGCTGAGACTCAGATTGAGATAGGTGTAGAAGTGAATCCAGACGAACGCCCAACTAAAGTAGAGCTTCACTTCTTCAGTGAAAATGAAATTCCTCTAGGAATCGAGGGTCAGATTTACATCAACGCCCAGGGTAGAATCATAGACAGTCTATTTACGGAGAAGACTGAGATCGTGTCCGCTGCAATTGTAGACGCATCTGGAACAGTGACTGAAGTGGCTGAGAAAAAAACCATTGTAGAACTGTCTGGTACCAAACTCGATCGCTTTCTGAGTGCAAATATTCTTACGGCAAAGGTTCAGTTCAGCACTAGCCAAGAGGCCACTGTCCCCGTCACCGTCTTTGGCGACCAAAAACTCAAAATCAATTTAGGTACGCTTATTACTGAAAGAAACTGATGAAAATAAATAGATTACTGACTATCCTCGCTCTTTTTCTTACCCTGTGCTGTGGATCAGCGCAGACGTATGAGGGATCACTGTTCATTACAGAACTTCAACAACAGAGCCTAGTAAATCCGTCTTATTCACCACGCGATAGCGGTGTGCATATAGCCTTGCCATCCGTTTCATTTCAGCTTGACCATACCGGTCCAGCACTACAAGACATCTCAAGGAAGCAAGTAGGAAGACGCTTGGTGAACTTGGGCGTCTTAGCCGACGTAATGAAGGCTGACTTTGAAACCCTCTCAGTAGACTTATCACTGCAATCCCTACTAGTAGGCTATAAGTTTGATGGTTTCTATCTTCAGATTGGTCAGATGATCAAGACAGAGTCGGACCTCATATACTCGCGTGATATGGCGAGACTGCTATGGAATGGCAATGGCCCTCTTCTCGGTGAAACCCTGCAACTAGATACAGATGTCAACGTAGTAAATTATAGTGAGATATTCCTCACGGCCAGTAAGGAAATAGGTAGGTTGCGCGTAGGTGTGAGCCTCAAGTACCTCAATGGTCTATCATATCTGCGCACTGAGTCCAGTCAGATCAGGGTAACCACGCGTGAGACGGATCTTGCTCTGGAAATTGATAATGATTTCAGTCTGATTAATGCTGGTGTACTTGATTATCGTGGCATCTCTGATGTGAATTGGGATGGTGATTTTCTCCAGTTTACAGATGTACTGAAGCACAACTCAGGCTTCGCCTTTGATCTAGGCATATCTTTTACGCCAAATGAAAATAGTCTCGTAGGTCTGAGCATCCGAGATATAGGTAAGATCACATGGAATACCGATATAGAGAGGATAAGATCTACCGCCTCACGCAGCTATGAAGGCCTGCAATTGTCAGACATCCTCGCCATCGATCAGATCAACCTTACATCCATCACTGACAGCGTCGAGCAGGTGCTAGATATCTCGCAGGAGTCTCTCACTGATTACGAATCGCAATTGACTAAAAAGTACACCCTGCATGGTCATACTGGGATAGGATTGCGGTGGACAGTAGGAGCAGCAGCAGTCTATCTTGACAGAGATCTACGATCAGATCTACAAGGGCACGCCTGGCTCAACTATAAAGCAGCGTCATGGATAGAAGTAGGGGCGTCGATATCCTATCGATATGAAAATATCGCCAATATAGGGCTACTGACTAAAATGACCCTCGGGCCAGCATCATTTTTTGTCCAGACCTACCATCTCCCAGGTGCGGTAAATATTATAGGTACAGATCACTTTAGCATAATGACAGGATTAAACCTGCATTTCTAGAGGTTGCAACGCTGCTTATAAAGATCTCGATCTATCTAGGTCCTGTGCAGAAGCGCAGATTGCGATCCGTAAGCCTTCTTGATATTATCAGGAATGAAAGTAGTTTCCACTGGTCCAGCGGCGATGATACGACGATTGAGTAATATCACTTGATCAAAGTATTCATCGACCTTGGAGAGATCGTGATGGACCACTAGAAATGTCTTGCCTTGATCGCTGAGATCGCGCAACACTCTTATAATCGTAGACTCCGTAGTGGCATCTACTCCTACAAATGGCTCATCTAATAGCATCAGATCAGGCTCTTGAGCCATAGCTCGGGCTATAAAAACTCGCTGTTGCTGACCCCCGGAGAGTTGACCTATCTGACGGTCTTTAAGGTCTGCTATCCCTAGCTTCTCCAGCATAGCCATAGCTATACATTCATCCTGTGCATTGATCCGCTCAAAGAATTTCTTGTGCGGATATCTACCCATGAGCGTGATATCCATGACCGTTGCGGGAAACTCCCAATCTACTTCGTCTTTTTGGGGAATGTATGCTACGCGTCTACGCACATTGTCTAGGTCTTGATTCCAGATCCTTACTGTACCGCTATCAGGCTCTTGCAAGCCCAATATAGCTTTGAAAAGAGTTGACTTGCCAGCCCCATTGGGACCGATGATGCCGTGAATATCCCCGGCAGCAAGCTCTAGGTATACATTGCGCAGTGCTCGCAATTCGCCATATGACACAGACAGACCCTCTATGCTGATACAAGACGGGCTGCTCATGACTTACGAGATAGTAAATAGACTAAACCTAGAATCATGATCAGGGCGATCCCACCTATGATCAGCAGTCGGCCTTTGCCACCAAGAGCGCCTGTTGCGTCCACAGTCGTGTCACTTTGAGTGGTTATCTTTTTTGAGAGCGCATCCACAATGATATCTGTGTTGTGTCGAATCATTTTAATATAGGTTCCAGCTTCTCCTTCAGGATCACCCAGACTATCAGCGTACAGCTTACCTCCGATAGTGACAGACTTGTCTGATGCGATCTGCTCTATCAACTTGGGATTGATCGTGCTCTCTATGAAGATAGCAGGAATGTGACGCTCCTCTATGACCTGGTTGACTCTACGTATGTCGGATGTCTGAGGTTTACTCTCTGTAGACACTCCAGTAAGCGCATAGAGATCTAGACCATAGGCCTTACCATAGTAACTGAAGGCATCGTGTGAAGTAATCAGTACTCTGCGCCCTTCAGGAATCGTCTGTACTCGCTCCGTCACGTACCTATGTAGTTCTTCCAACTGTCCTTTATACACTTCGTAGTTAAATGCGATGCTCTCTGCCTCATCAGGAACCAGTCGGGACAGAGCATCTCGTATATTCCTAGCATAGATCATAGCATTCTCCACGTCCATCCAAGCATGCGGATCGGCACTTCCCCTATAGTCTTGACTCTCTATAGCTTCCACACCCACAGTGATACGCACTACCTCAGCTTTGCTACCACTGTTATCTATCAGCTCGTCGAGCCACCCCTCAAATGTGAGACCATTCACAAGTACCATATCCGCACGGTGAAGAAGTCGAGTATCACTGGGAGTTGCCTCATAGAGATGGGGATCTGATCCTATAGGGACGATGACATCGGTCTCTACAAATGCTCCACCTATCGCATCGAGCATATCGTGTATCATGGAAGCGCTAGCGACTACCAATGGCTTATTGTCATCTTGAGCGCTGAGAGTGCTTACGCACAAAAGCATGATAACTATAACTACTATGTGTTTCATCAATTGAGTGTGCTTACGTAAAGATTAGAGGCTATACTAGCTGGAATGAGCAAATCAGCTCCAGCTATCTGGGCACGTATGGACTGATCAAAAGCATTGAAACCCTGTAGATCTAGCTGGGTCCCGAGTACGATACCGAGGCGATCAAGATACTGTGTAAAGTCTTGCGTGTGCGTCTTGAGGCCTTGCACTTTGACCAAGCCGTCCGCCCGTTCCATCTGACTGAGTAGGACTCTATTACTGAGTCGGTATCGCCCCTGCGCGTCTGGTATAGGATCACCATGAGGATCATAGCTGGGGTGGCCGAGAAAAGCTGCCAAGCGATCCGTGAGGTCGTCTGATATTATATGCTCCAGCTGCTCTGCTATCTCATGTACATCACCCCAGTCATATCCTAACTTTTCTACAAGAAACACCTCCCAGAGACGATGACTTCTGATGAGTTCTGTAGCGACTTTCTGACCAGCTTTGGTGAGTTTCACACCTTTGTATGGTGTATAGATGACTAGCTCCTTAGACGCTAGCTTCTTGATCATGTCCGTGACAGAGGCTGGTGAAGTCGTCAATCGATCAGCGATCTCTGTGGTCTGAATCAGGCCAGCTTTGTGCTGAGCCATACTGTAGATAGCTTTGAGGTAGTCCTGAACTGAACGTGATAGATATTTAGACATGCCTAATTATTGATTAAGGCAAAGTTAAAGAAGATCGACGAATTACTAAAACTACTTGCGCCGCTGATGAAAATAAGCAACTAGATGTCCCCAGTGACAGTAGCGAGGAGCTGCTTGAGCTTATTACGCTGTAGAGGATTGATGCAATAGCTCACGCTTACACCTTCTATAGAGCCACAGATGATGCCCGCAGACTTGAGCTCCTGCAAGTGTCTCGAGATGGTCGGCTGCGCTAGATCAATCTCACTGGTAAAGTCTTTACAGATACAACATTGGCTGCGTAGAAGCTGCTCTACGATAGCTATGCGTGCAGGATGTCCCAGCGCCTTAAACCATCTCGCGAGTAGCGATTGTCTATCGGTATAGACATCTTTCTTAATCAGTCCCATGGTCTAGCAACAGTCGCTGTCTGGCGAGCAGCAAGCACTCACAGCCTTTGCTCCCTCATTGATCGTCTTAGCTGCCTGCTGAAGTACTGGTGGAATACCACAATTTTCTTTTGCTAGACAAGCTGTCTCCGTTCCATGCAGAGATAGCCCTTTATCGCTAGCCTTGAGCGTGTATCGCTCTATGGCTGACTTGCCCTGATACTCTACATGAACCTCATCATCAGACAGTTCTAGTTTTTGCTCACTGAGCTCTAGGATGCGTAGTAATTTCTCAGATGATAATCTATGATGAAGATCAATCGAACTCCACAGTTGTAGGCTGATCGTTTTCTCTGAGCGCAGCGTGCCACCGCAGTCCATAAACCGCTTCGTTGTCTCTCCAACTTCCGTGATATGGTAGTGCGACTCGACCATTTTGCCGTCAGGCAGAAAAAAAACTGGTCGTTCCTGTTCTTTCAGATATGACTTCAGTTCTGATAATTTCATGATAAGTAATTTAATGATACCAATATTGCAATATTACTATCAAGACATATATTGACCAGATATTGTTGTGCCGAGTTCTCTTATTCTTACTACACATTGACGGGTGGCATTGTGCGACGACTTCAGATATCCATGCATCCCTCATATACTCCATGCTTGCACACCTATAAATCTCTAGAGAAGTGATAGCTTTGCAGCGCTTTTTACGAAGCGCACTTAACCAAAAGAAATTAACTATGGATAAACTTCATTATTTTATTCCCCTCTTCGGTCTTCTAGCCCTTGGGTACACATTCTTCAAGTCGGCTTGGGTCAGCAAGCAGGAAGTGGGTACGGAGCGTATGGCCGTCATCGCTAAGAACATTGCTGACGGTGCTATGGCCTTCCTCAAAGCTGAGTATAAGGTGCTTAGCATATTTGTCATCGCGGTGGCAATCCTTATGGCCTGGAGTGGTACTACAGAAGGTAGTTCTCCACTCGTGGCACTATCCTTTGTACTAGGAGCGATATGCTCTGCTCTAGCGGGCTTCATCGGTATGCGTGTAGCCACTAAAGCCAACGTGCGTACTACTAATGCTGCTCGTACAGGACTAGGTAAAGCCCTTGAGGTTGCTTTTGCTGGTGGTGCAGTCATGGGGATGGGTGTAGTAGGATTAGGAGTACTCGGACTAGGGTCGCTCTTCCTTGCTTATAGCTCTATGGGCTGGGACATACAGAAAGTAATTACCGTACTCACAGGATTCTCCTTTGGTGCATCCTCTATCGCTCTCTTTGCGAGGGTAGGTGGTGGTATCTATACCAAGGCTGCTGACGTAGGAGCCGATCTAGTGGGCAAAGTAGAGGCTGGTATCCCTGAGGATCACCCGCTCAACCCCGCGACGATCGCTGATAATGTAGGTGACAATGTAGGTGATGTAGCTGGCATGGGTGCGGATCTCTTTGAGTCCTATGTAGGGTCAATCATCAGTACTATGGTACTTGGTGCTGCCTTTATCGGTGTACCAGGATTCCTCAACGATAATGATTTTGGTGGACTGAATGCAGTCTATCTACCACTCCTCCTTGCAGGTGTAGGTATCGTGACATCGATCATCGGTACTTTCTGTGTGAAAGTAAAAGAAGGTGGAGATCCACAGAAAGCCCTTAATATGGGTGAATTTGTAGCAGCGGCTCTCATGCTCGCGGCTACCTTCGGTATCGTGAAGTGGTTACTTCCTGCCACGTGGACATTTAATGGTATTGACTATACATCTCTCGGAGTATTCTGGGCTGTTTTATTTGGTCTTGCTGCTGGTCTACTCATCGGTATCGTCACAGAGCACTATACTGGAACGGGTACAAAGCCTGTCCGCTCTATTGTAAATCAGTCTGTCACTGGTGCAGCGACTAATATCATTGCTGGTCTCGGTGTAGGCATGATGTCTACAGCGATTCCTATAATTATCCTTGCTGCTGCTATCATAGGTGCGCATCACTTTGCTGGTCTTTTTGGTATAGCCATAGCCGCTGTTGGTATGCTGTCCAATACGGGTATCCAGCTGGCTGTAGATGCCTATGGACCTATCGCGGATAATGCTGGTGGTATCGCTGAGATGGCAGAGCTCGAGAAAGAGGTGCGTCAGAAAACTGACAAGCTAGATGCCGTAGGTAATACGACTGCTGCCATCGGTAAGGGATTTGCTATTGGTTCTGCAGCCCTTACTACTCTGGCTCTTTTTGCAGCCTTTATCACGGCCTACAATGTGGCACACCCTGAATCTCAGATAGCTGGTATCAATATCATGAGCCCCCAAGTGATGGCGGCCCTCCTAGTAGGTGGCATGCTCCCATTTCTATTCTCTGCTCTTTCTATGAATGCTGTGGGTAGAGCGGCTATGGATATGATTCAAGAAGTACGCAGACAGTTTAAGACGATTCCTGAACTCAGCGCAGCGCTAGCTGTAATGAAGAAGAATGACGGCAAGGAAAGATCTGAGTGGAGCGATGCTGATCGTAAAACATTTGATGCAGCAGATGGCAAAGCCCAGTATGACAAGTGTGTAGAGATCTCTACCAAAGCTTCGATTCGTGAGATGGTCCTCCCAGGCCTCATCGCTGTCATCTCTCCTGTCCTCATAGGATTTGTAGGAGGTGTGGAGATGCTTGGTGGACTACTTGCAGGAGTAACTGTCTGTGGAGTGCTCATGGCAATCTTCCAGAGTAATGCTGGTGGAGCATGGGATAATGCCAAGAAGATGTTTGAAGAAGGTGTAGAGATACAGGGTAAGATGTATTACAAAGGATCTGATGCTCACAAGGCTACGGTCGTAGGTGATACAGTAGGTGATCCATTCAAGGATACTTCTGGACCATCTCTTAATATCCTTCTCAAGTTGATGTCAGTAGTGGCACTGGTGATTGCACCATTCCTCGGCTAGGCCATCAGCTAAGATTTACGTAAAGAAGAGCTGTACATTTGATGTGCAGCTCTTTTTTTATGCAGGACCAGATCGTCATATCCACTTCTTGGGGTAGATTTCAGTTGACCTCTACTGACGCAGGCCTCTCTGCATGTACCATGATCTCTGATGATCCTACTGCTGAGGACGCAGAGCTGGCAGCTATATCTGAGAATACAACTAAGGTAAATCTAGCCAATCACTCAGCTACTGTGCTGCGTGGAGCTTCTCAACTCCTAGAGTATCTCGAGGGCAATCGCACAGTTTTTGACCTTGCCCTTGACCTCAGTAGAGGCACTGATTTTCAACAGCGTGTATGGCGATATCTCTTACAGATACCTTTCGGTCACACGTGCAGCTACGGTGATATAGCTTCTAGCTTAGGACGTGAAGGCAGTGAGCGTGCCGTTGGCACCGCTAATGGTAAGAATCCCATAGCCATCATCGTACCATGTCATAGAGTCATCACTAGTACAGGCTCGCTTGGAGGGTACTTCTATGGTACTGAGATGAAGCGTCGACTCCTAGAGATGGAGGCAGAGCAGACGCCGAGAGGACTCTTTGCTCAATTTTGACGAAAGTCAGCCACTAGTGGAAAGGTCGGTATCTTAACTGTGAGATCATTCATCGTAAGTAGATTGATCATCTTGAAGTAGCCTCGCATGTAGCCCATGTCTGTATGTAGTGGGCACCAGCTCATATATCTGTGCGATTGACCAGTCTCTAGTATGGGTTGCTCACCGATGACACCTTCGCCATCGACAATCTTGAGGATATTGCTAGAATCCCAGATATCCCAGTGGCGCTCCATGAGCTGTACGGGAAATTCATTGTGATTAGTGATGCTGATGCGATAGGCCCACACGTACTTAGATTGCTTAGGTCGGCTGTGCGCTTCCTGGTAAAATGACTCCGCAGAGATCTCTACTCCGTGTGTGATAATGGCTGACATCGGCATACTTATAGACTAAAATAGTCTAGTGTTTGGTTTGGTTTTCACCAAAAGAAAGTTTCTATTTTTCTTAAGAGCTCACGGTGATAGCATAAGTTGAGAAATTCTTGTCAACTATCTTCTTAGCTAGCTTGAGACTGCGCTCGAGGTAATCATTAATCAATACGAGGTCAAAATCTTCTATCCGCTTCATCTCAGCATCCGCTCTTCGGAGTCGTTTCTGTACTGATTCTTCTGACTCGGTTCCACGTGATCGGAGACGCTTTTCGAGCTCCGACATGCTTGGTGGTGCTACGTACACAGCTAGAGCCTTTTGGCCAAATATTGCCTTGATGGTGCTCGCGCCATGAACTTCGATATCAAATATTGCTACGTGTCCATCTGCAGCTATACGCGCTACCTCCGACTTCAGCGTACCGTAAAATTGATCGCGATAGACCTCTTCCCACTCTAGAAAGTCGCCATTTCCCACGCGCGCATGAAAGTTTTCCCTGCTCAGAAAGTGGTAATCCTTGCCATCCACTTCGTGCGATCTAGGCGCTCGAGTTGTGGCTGAGACCGAGAATTTAAGAAAGTCAAAGCTCTCTATCAGGTGTCTTACTATAGTGGTCTTCCCAGCACCGCTTGGCGCCGTGACGATGATGATTTCTGGCACTTGCTCCATACCTATAGGACGTTAGCTAGTTGCTCTTTGATTTGTTCTAGTTCATCTTTCATCTGCACTACGATCTTTTGCACATCGGCATCATTAGCTTTTGATCCTAGTGTATTGATCTCCCTACCCATCTCTTGAGCGATAAAGTTGAGCTTACGCCCCTTCACCTTGTCCTCATGATGGAGTATTTCCTGGAAGTAGCTGCAGTGTTGCTCTAGGCGCTGATTTTCTTCAGAGTAGTCGATCTTTTCCAGATAGTAGATGAGTTCTTGTTCTAGTCTACCAGGGTCCACTTCGACATCTGGTCCGAGAGAATCGAGATTGCGCTGTATACGTGTTCTGATACGCTCTACACGCTTTGTATCAAGCTCCACGGTATGTACTCGAAGTGACTCTATAGCTTTGATGTTTTCAGTGAGAGATTCATAGGTGGCGCGGCCTTCTGTCTCGCGATAGGCAAGTAGATGCTCTATTGCACCTTGACAACTAGCTATAATGGCATCACGTAGATCATCATCTAGATGGACAGCACTTGTCGTATAGATATTAGGTAATCGGATAAGAGCACTGATTGGGTCATCCCACGGAATTTGCTCTTCTCGCGAGATGCTAGAAAGCTCCTTGTAGTACTCGAGAAATTTTTTTCTATTGATTTTGAAGTCCTCTTCGCCAACCTCGCCCTCCAGAGTCAGACTAAAGTCGATCTTTCCGCGGATGATTTGGTCGAGGATGATCCGACGCAACTCAGGCTCTAGAGACCTGAAAGGCGCAGGCAATTTGATGCGGACATCAGTGTTACGCCCATTGAGAGACTTTAACTCTGAGAGCATCTGTAGACCAGCGTGGGTAGATCTGTGATGACCATATCCCGTCATAGAATAGAGCATAAGCATAGTAATCTTAAGGGTGTGAAGATAGGCGCAGATCATCAATACTGTAGGCGAGTGGTCATCTCGTACATAAGTGCTTGAAACACAAAAGTTTCGGAAAAAACTTGCACCTACCAGAAAATTCGCGAACTTTGCCGACCTTCGTACAGCTAACTAGCTAAAAACCAATGAACTATGAGAAAAGCCGATCTCGTAAATTCCATTTCTGAGAAAACTGGTGTACCCAAAGTAGACGTCCTCGTAGCCATGGAGATGTTTTTTAAAGAAGTGAAGAACTCACTTGCCAATGGCGACAACGTCTACATCCGTGGATTTGGCTCATTTGTAGTCAAGAAGCGTGCTAAGAAGATTGGTCGTCATATCAAGAATAACACAGCCATCGAGATACCAGAACATTACATACCTTCCTTTAAGCCAGCCAAGATCTTTACTGATCAGGTCAAGGAAAATGTAACGAAGCTCCCAGATTAGATGAAAAGAGGCCAAGCCATACTCTTAATGGTATGTGTGGCGCTATGGGCCATTCTCTACTGGGGATTTAATCGTATACCACCCGATGTCAAGCGTGCCGAAAAGTCGAGAACGCTCACATTTGAAAAGATCAACATTGCCTCACAGATTGATGATGCCGTTGCTTCCCTTCCAGAGGAGGGACGCAATTACGTTTTCAGCTCTATGGCTGCTCTAGAACAAGTCGAGAGCGATACCACACAGATCAGCATCCTGAAGTCGCTGAGCGGCTTCTGGTTTCAGCAGGACAAGCGAGAGATCGCAGCCCACTATGCTGAGACAATAGCAGAGAAGATAGCGACCAGTGATGCATGGGGTATAGCGGGTACATCCTACGTGCTCTGTTCTCAGACCGCTGAGTCAGAAGTAGCAGAGTGGTGCAGAGATAAAGCCGTGAGTGCTTTTGAAAATGCTATCTCGCTCGATCCATCTGATGTAGATCATAGGATCAATATGGCTCTGGCTTATGTCAATAAGCCACTTCAGGATCAGCCGATGAAAGGAATACTTATGCTGCGTGAGATCAGAGAAGACTATCCTGAAGATCCTGGCGTCCTCATACAACTGGCTCGACTCTCTATCCAGACTGGTCAGTGGGAAAATGCTTTGAAACGACTTCAGAGCGCACTCGAATTGGAACCAAATGACGTAAAAGCGAATTGTATGATAGCGCGCGTGTATGCCCATCTTGGGAATGACGAGCTCAGTAATCAATATAAATCTAAATGTACTCCTCAGGAGTAACTAAAACGATACACTATGCCTTGCGGTAAAAAACGAAAAAGACATAAGATCTCCACGCACAAGCGTAAGAAAAGACTCAGAAAGAACCGTCACAAGAAGAAGAAGTAATCACTTCTAGTTGGTGAGCCCACGGGCTCACCATTTCCTATGTACAGATCACTTTACAGTGCTTCAGCTACTTAGCTGCTGCACTATCTGTATATTATCACCTTACATACACTTCCGTGACTAAAGATCTTATCATCCATAAGGAGTCTGGGGCTGTCAGCCTGTCACTCCTAGAAGATGGCAAGCTCATGGAGCTCCATGAGCAAAAGCTCAATGACCAGTACCAAGTAGGAGATATCTATCTCGGTACTGTCAAGAGACTCATGCCAAGTCTCAATGCAGCTTTCGTCGAGATAGGCCATCCCAAAGACGCTTTCCTACATTACACAGATCTGAGCCCCAAGTTCCGCTCCGTAGAAGAGTTTACCAAGACAGTGATGAAAGGTGGCCTGAAGGCACCTGGGCTTGAAGGCTTCCGTATACTACCAGATATTCAGAAAGGTGGTAAGATCGATAAGACCCTGAGCAAAAAGCAGCACCTCCTTGTCCAAGTCCTCAAAGAACCTATCTCCACCAAGGGGCCACGTCTCACTTGTGAGATCACCATACCAGGACATACACTCGTGCTACTGCCCTTTACAGAAATCATCACAGTTAGCAAGAAGATTACCTCCGCCACAGAGCGTGATCGACTTAAAAAACTGATGATCTCCATTAAGCCAGCCAACTTTGGCGTCATACTGCGCACAGCCGCTCAAGGACGCGGAGTTGCCGAGCTCCACGAGGAGCTACTTGGACTAGTGGAGAAGTGGGAACAGATGAAGAAGAACATGCGCGGTGCATCTCTTCCAGCCCGCGTCCTCACTGAGATTGATAAGACCAATAGCTTTTTACGAGATGCCGTATCAGGTCACTTCAATAAGATTGTAGTTGACGATAAAGAACTTCATCGCAACATCCAAGAATACGTCCAGCGTATCACACCAGACAGTGCCAAGAGCGTGATACTTCATTCAGGTAAGAAACATGTGCATGAAGCATACGATGTGAAGCGCCAGATCAAGGCGGCTTTCTCCAAAGCGCCTACGATGCCGAGCGGTGCCTATCTTGTCATAGAGCCTACAGAGGCCATGCATGTTATTGATGTCAACAGTGGTCCCAAGAATAAGAAATTTGACCAAGAAGAATCTGCCCTTTCCGTCAATATGGAAGCCGCAGAAGAAATAGCGCGTCAGCTGCGTCTAAGAGATTTAGGTGGATTGATTATTATCGACTTTATCGATATGCGCAATCGAGATAATAAGACGAAGCTGCACAAAGCAATGAAGGACTATATGTCCAAGGATCGTGCCCAGCATACCTTACTGCCCCTGAGTAGATTTGGCTTGATGCAGATCACTCGGCAGCGCGTCAAGCCCGAAGTACGTATCAATACCTCTGAACAGTGTCCTGCTTGTAACGGCAGCGGCAAAGTAGCACCAAGTATTCTCATCGCGGACGATATCGAGCGCAATCTAGAGCATCTACTAGAGCACAGCACAGCCAAAAAGCTGCGCCTTGTCACGCATCCCTACGTGAAGGCTTTTCTTGACCAGGGCCTTATCGGTTCCTCGTGGAAATGGTACTTTAAGCATGGACGAAAAGTGAAGATCGAGTCTGATCGAGACTTTGCTTTCAATCAGTATAAATTCTTCGACCAGATGGACGAAGAAATAAAGGTATAATCCCAATGTCGCGCGTCCTCTACGCAGTCCTAGACTGGGGCTTAGGTCACGCCACACGCAGCAGCGTACTCATCGACTATCTCATCGATCAAGGTTGTACCGTAGATATATATACAGGGGGAAATGCAGAGATCTACCTACGTCAGCGCTTTCCTGATCTCAAAATTATTCCCACACGCCATCTGTGCATACGCAGTCATAGCCGCGCCAGCTCCTTCATCAGATGGCCGTATCAGCTATTGCGACAGTATCTCAGAGATCGTCGCTGGAGTCGCCGACACGCAGCCAGCTATGACCGTATCATCAGTGATGGTCGTAGCGGTATCAGATCACGCCATTGCCCTGCAGCCTTCATCAATCATCAAGTCCAGATTCAGCACTATGATGTACCCCTGTCCGGAGCATGGTCAAGAATTGTCAGAGGCCTTTCGGCCAAATATCAACAGCTATGGATCCCAGATTATCAAGATCCAAAAAAATCGCTGGCTGGACCACTCAGCAGATCTATACATACTCATACGTACTACCTGGGACCACTTAGTAGTTGGCAATTAAGCGACGGACCTGCGCAACTAGACGTCGATGTCCTCGTCATACTCAGCGGTATTGAACCAGCCAGAACTCACCTTCAGGATAGACTTATAGCTCTACTATCCACTATGCCCGATATCACATGGGAGCTAGTGACAGGAACGCAGGTTTCTGACAATTCTTATCACGAGATGCTATCAAGCGATGAACTATCATCCCTAGTAGGCGCCTCGAGAATCGTGATTGCCAGATCTGGATATAGTACAATCATGGATCTTCATCTAGCAGGAAAACGAGCAATCTTGATACCCACACCCGGTCAACCTGAGCAGGAATACCTAGCAGAGCATCTTCCTCAGAATCTCGTCGCTCGTACTGAGGAGTCGCTCACCGCCGAAGATATCATCTCGGTACTCTCAAGTAAGGTGGAACTTCAAAAGAGTGTAGAGGACAATAGATGGAAAGATGTATTAACCCAATTCGTGCATTAGGCTTCGATGGATAGTGGCTAGCTGCAATGGCGTCAGGTGCTCCGCCGATGAGTCATAGCGTGCTATGGCGAAGAGGCTCGTCTTCACTTCGTAAGTCGAGCAGGTGAAACTTGCCTACCTCTGGTAGGTGCCTGAGGCTGAAGCAGATAAACGCTAGGCGCGAAGTCATCTGACGAGAGCTTAGTTCACGAATAGAGCCCTTATTATAACTGCAGTTTGTCCGTAACAAAAACTTACACACGTAAAATGATCTAAATCTTCATCAGTATCTGCGTATCCGTCCGACTAATACCGTATTGCATAGCTGAAATGAGCTTCTCAGCTTTGAGGGTAAATATATAACAATGGATACTAAGAAATTTTTATTGGACTATGAGAGTAGTGGATTATCCCAGCGAGCCTTTGGTGCCTTAAGTGGCATGTCGCAAAGTTCTGTGGCTTACTATTTAGGTAAGGCGCGCAGAGAAATTAAGAACAAAGAGCTAACGGAGCATAGGTCTCAAGTGGAGTCGTTTGTGCCTGTATCTATGCCACTTGAGAGCGATAAGTCCAGTACTGTAGTCATTGAGTTGCCACGAGGTATAGTGGTGAGGATTATCACGTGATAGGTCTAGCAAACTCGCAGAATTATTATTTGTACACGCAGCCATGTGATATGCGCAAGGGTTTTGACGGGCTGTGTGGAGTAGTGATATCTCACATGCGGCGCGACCCAGCAGATGGTGCCGTATACGTCTTTATTAATCGCAGACGAGATCGTGTCAAAATGCTTGTATGGGAAACAGGCGGCTTTATGCTCTATTACAAGCGCTTGGAACAAGGCACCCTAGAGATGCCCGAGCACCCTGAGGGGCAAGCACATCTGCGCATTAATCTGGAGGTTCTTAGCCTGATGATCCAAGGCATATTACTGAGTAAAATAGTTAGAAAAAAGAGATATAAAAGAGCTTAAAAAAGATGAAATAATCGTATATTTAACGTGTGAGTTACGAGGAGATAATTGAGGAAAACAGGCAGTTGAAAATTGAGAATGAATCAATTAAATTTGATCTGGATTCCTACAAGTTTCGCATAGCGCAATTAGAGAAACTGATTTTTGGAGCAAAGCGGGAACGTCACACCTCCTCGGTAGATCCAGCACAACTAAGTCTGTTCGATACGCCGCAACAAGGAGAAGATCAGTCTGCTGAGCAGCAAGTAATTTACACAAGGAAGAAACAGTCTGCTAAGTCACACCCAGGTAGAAATGAGCTGCCGGCTCACCTTCCGACAGATGAGGTGGTTATCGAGCCTGAAGAATTAAGTGAAGACATGGTGCGCATCGGTGAGGATGTAACTGAGACGCTAGACTATAAGCCAGCCAGCTTACGCAAAAGGAGAACAGTGCGGCCTATCTATACAGAACCCAGCACTGATAAGATCTATCAGGCTCCACCGGTAGATCGACCGCTGATGAAGTCCATTGCAGAGTCTTCGTTGCTTGCTCATATAATAACAGAGAAATTTGTGAACCACATGCCGTTTTATCGAAAGATACAAGACTTTGAGCGGCAATATGACTGGAGGCTCTCTTCAAGTACGGTTAATGATTGGTTCAGGGAAGTATGTTTACTTCTAGAGCGCTTGTACGAGGAGCTCAATCGACAAGTGATATGTGGAAATTATATCCAAATGGATGAATCACCCATAAAGGTTCAAGACGGTAAAAAGAAGGGTAAAACTCACCAAGGATATATGTGGGTAGCACGCAATCCTATCAATGGTTTGGTCTTGTTTAAGTATTCGCGAGGTAGAGGTCAGACTAAGCCTAATAAAATGTTGAGAAACTATAGTGGTTATTTGCAATGCGACGGCTATGGAGTGTATGATAAAATAGGAAAGAGATCGGATATACAACTGGTGGGTTGTATGGCACACGTGCGTCGTAAATATCATGAAGCGCAGAAATCTGACCCTCAGAGGTCCAAGTTTGTTCTGGACATATTTCGATCAATATACCTATGCGAAAGAACTATCAGAAATCAAAGTGATGAGACACTCAGATCTGAGAAACGAGGCGAGATAAGAATTTTATTGAAGGGCTTAAGAGACTACATTGATGAAGAGTGCACGCGTGTGATTCCTAAAAGTCCATTGGGTAAGGCGATGAGCTACACGATAGGTCAATGGTCTAAGTTGATGGCAATATTTGAGGATAATCGACTGGAGTTAGATAATAATCACATTGAGAACAAAATACGACCTCTGGCGCTGGGTCGTAAGAATTACCTATTCGCGGGAAGCCACGAAGGAGCAGAACGCAATGCTATGATGTATAGCTTTATGGCGAGTTGCAAGGCTAAAGGGGTCAATCCTTACACCTGGCTAAATAAGACACTGGACGTGGTGGCTGAGACCAAGCTGTCGCGCTTGGCAGAGCTGTTACCCTGAGATATGCAAGATGGGGTTGGTCGGATGGATACGTATCTGCAGCCATGAATGTTATATAAAGAAGAGCCAATTAATAAATCCTAATGCACGAAATGGGTTTTAAGAAAGCAGAGACGATCGTAATCGGGTAGTGGGAATTTTTGATCTTTATCTGGCGCGGGCATGAGTTTGTTTTTTATAGGCTCTGTACATGTGAATACATGTCGGGGGTTGCTATTAGATGATTTTACCTCTCAGACACTTTTGCTTCTTATGAGATGTTATTTCGTGAGTAGTCCACTCTAGTCCATTCGCTCAGCTAGAATGGCCCTACAGACCACCTGACTTTGCATGGTCAAATATAGAAAGCCTACCGTAGTAGTACTGTCGAGTTATCTTGACTTAAGTGATTCACGCACCTAGACCTGTAATCACTTGTGTAGGACAAATGTGAAGTTCGTTGACCTGAAGAAGTTGCACTCGATTCTAACGGACAAGTGAGCCGACCCTGCTTAGCTCACATGATCTCTATAATATTTACTAGGCAGCATACAGGTGCTTGTACTGAGGTGTATTTTCTGTGGCATATCGTGATGGTAAGCACGCTTCATGATGCTATCATCTAATTGCGTAAATATGTGGACCACGCGCTAGTGGCTTCCGGATAGTGTGCACGTCACGGTCAAGTTATTCACAGTTGATATCCGTATGAGGAATAGCCTACTCACCTCAATTAACCCTACATTTATCCTCCAAGAAACTCACCTGCTATGAAGCAAACCCTCTACCTCGTCATCTGTCTCTTTGCCATGCTCTTTCTCGCACCGAGGCACATGGCAAGTCATTTCTAGGACGAGATGGAATGATCATGTTAGAGTCCGATCTTTAGGACAAGGATGAACTACCGATCGTATCGCTAGTGCTCGAGCGAAATCACTCTCGGAATTGTACACTCAGAGGTAATTAGCTGTCGTATCCTTTTACGATTGAAGATGTGAAGACTAAGTGGAGCGACCGCTATCGCGGTGCGGAGCTAGGATTCTGCTAATATTCTTTGTTCTCAACGTGTCAGGAAGATGAATGGTACTCATAATTCTTAAGCTTAAATTGAGCGACTAGAATATTTGACTAAACGGGCATTTGATAAAACGGAGTGAATAGATCCCTTCTAGAATTGTTAAAGTCATCAATTTTACTTGCAGTAATTGTTAGAAGTACTTGAAGTTTAATAGAAGCTCATATTACATCCAACAGAATTTTAGCTACTATTTTAGATCTGTAGAATTAGTTCCTTTGTATCAACTAGTTGTCCGTCTGCGTCAATTTTTAGCAGATAGTATATTCCTGAAGGTAGATGCTCAAGATGCAGAATATGCGTTGCTTGATCTCTGGATTGAAATCGCATGACTTGTCGACCATCAACAGTAACTACTTTGTAGTGCCCATCGAACTTCTCATCTATATCTCGTATGTAAGTCTGGCCTAGGGAAGGATTAGGATAGAGTAATATGGTAGACTTAGAGCTTGTCAGAATATCACTCGACGTATTTAAGTCGTTGCAGCCTGGAATGAGGCAGCCGTCATTGTCTACCTGAAGTAACCATGAATGAGCCAAAACTGTATCTCCCTCTTTAGAATAGACAATAGGTGGATGGCCTATTGTAGAAACTACAGAATATCCACCTGCTGGACGGACTGTAATTTGACTTGGAGTAAAATCACCATGGCGATAAACCTCTTCTTCGAAGTGATGAAGATATGTGTTAAACCACTCAACTTCACCGTCTATGTTCACCTTAGCAAGTGAAAGCGATATTTCTACGTTGACTGTATCTTGAGAAATAGTGTCGAGCTCATTGTATTCTATAATATCAAGGTCGCTATGACTCATTAATACGACTTGACCAGCATCGTCTGAACTATTGCAAGCATCTATGGGCATGTTAAACACCGTCGACCAATATTCTATGTTAAGATCAGTAGACCATCTTAGATTCCAATCGTTGTCAAGGCTGAAACATAACGGTCGATGAAGTATCATTCTACGGCTTAACACACCAAACCGATATGGCTTCAAGAGTGAGGCATAGGAAAATAGATTTCCAGCTTCATCTATGGTAAACCCCTCGAGAAGACCGACATAATTCTCTGGGTGCAGATTAAATTCATTTAAGTTTATTGATCTAAGTGTATCCCCTTCAGTATTCATCTCTATAAAATAAAGTCCAGCTTGAGGATTGTCTCTTGGGTTAAAGTAGTCCCCTGGCGTTTTAAAGTAGCCAGCAATAATGTAGGTGCTGTCGCTTGACCATTTTACATCTACTGCAAGACGAGTTGTCGTATCGTTCAGCGAGGAATGACTTTGTATCATAGTATCTTCGGTCTCAAGTAAGATTGAACTGATATTGTTGAGTGAAATCTTTGAAACTGCATTCTGAGTTGCTACGAGTCGTCCTTCAAAGTTGAGGTCTGTCTGGCGCATACCCTCTAGATCTAAATATGGGCGTTTCGAGAAAGGCCGAATCTGCTCTAGAACCAAGGTGCCAGAGGCCATAGAGAATTCTAATGTATAATAGTTATAGTGACTCAAGCCTTCTAGAGGTTGAAAATCGAGTCTGACGGTAGAATCTTTTAAGACTAGGTCCATGAATTTTTGAGGATAAATCCCAGTACTAGGGATATAGTATTTTGTTCTCCAAAGCTCTTCACCGTACCGGTTTAGTTTAACCAGAAAGAGCCCAGTACTGGATCTGACTAATGTATCGAGAAATGTTCCTATTGCATATGTGTCTCCAATATCATCGACCGCTACTGCAGAGAAGGTGGAACCGTATTCTCCTAGAGCATACGCTTTTGAGTATGTTTCTTGACTCATGAGAAAAATACTGTGTGCCATGAAGGCACACAGTAAAATATAATGTTTAATGAGATTAGTTTTCATCACAACTTTGTAAATTTTATAGTTTCCCTATGGCCCGCATCTATAATGGTAAGAAAGTATAATCCAGAATTTAAATTGTCTACACGAATCTCACTATCGCTTGGTGCAAGTAGCCCAGTTAGCATCTGTTTCCCATTTACATCAAATATATGATATGTCGAAGTTAATTCTGGTTCAAGACGATTGAGATGAAGAGTTGCTTGCACTGGATTAGGTGATATGGTATTTGTATACTCTCGGATTGCGGAGTTCTCATCTTTTATAGATGTAGCCTGCATGGGCAATGGCGTTCCTAAGCCGCAAGAGTTTAGATCTAAGTAATCAGCATAAAAGAATTGAAGTATGCCTAAAGCCTTTTGGCTCGCAAACCCACTATTCAAATTTGAAATAAAGCATAGGCTGTCTTTCTCTATCTGATTAGCGTCAGCTACACTTCTACCACTATTTCTGATGTTAAAAATCAGTCCAACTAAATCTTCGTAAGTCCCTAGATTTGAGGTAAATTGAACATTTGGAAATGAAGTGGATGTGGAAGATATCGCAGTGTTGAAAACGGATTGCTGATTTGTTGCTTCGAGATATTCGAGTGTTGCGAACGCTCCAGTTTCTCCCCTCTTTCTTGTAAGCCATTTCATTTTTGTTGAATCGGCTGTTGTGCTATCACTAAAGAGTAGATAGAGAGCTCCGTTGATTATTTCGCTTTCTTCAGTTAGTAGTTGCCCTAGGCGTCCTTGAGCATCAATATATGCAGCAGATGGATTAGAGCTGTTATTCATCTGGGATTGCGCTCCATTGATCAATGGTTGAATGTTGGAATGTAAGACTTCATAATCTGCCACTGATTCGCTTGGATCTTCTGAAAGTATAAGTCGAGGATCAGCACACCGAGAATTTGATACATTTATTGGCGTCCTGATGACATCAGAGCAAGTGGGGTTGGCACGGCTACCAACAGCGTCATAAAAGTAATTAATCCTGTGTATACCTTCGCGCCAATGACTAAGAGAGTTTGGGCAATTGATTGAAAATGAATTACCGGCAGGGGTACTTGATGAGCCTTGGGTAGCGAATATAGTAGAGATTCCGCTCATGAAGACATTGTTAATTTCTTGTGTTTCAAAGATATTACATTCTATAATCGTGCCTTGAGCTGCGGTGCCGTTATTACTCGAAATCGAAATAGCATTTCTTGTATCTTCAACGCTATTATTTAAAACCCAGTTTGGCGCATCTCGAGTGTTCGCTAGTAGAATCCCGTCAGCTTGAGATATCCCAATTGGATCTAGGGTACTTATTATTTCATTTTCGAATATTAGAAATTCCGATCTGTTGGTTACGCTGATTGCATTCGTTCCGACAAGTGTATTGTTTGTAATATAGGGACTGTAGATATCAAAATCATTTCTTCCTATACTTGATGAAGATGTTCTTAAATCTACTCCTAATAAGACTCCATCGAATGTGTTGTCAGTTATTCTGGACGGAAAAGCTATTGAATTTTTAAGATATATTCCTTCGTACCATAAGTCTATATTGTTTTCTCGAAATCTAACGAAACTGTTAAATCCATGTACGATTGGATGTCCTAGGTCTAAAAAGTATGCTGGGTTATCAAGTTCAAAAGTGCAATTATCTATGGAGGTAAGTCCGCTGTTAAAAAGTAATATTTGTGATGATGGATTGCTTGGATCGTAATATTTCTCATCAAGTCTGAACAAATTACTTTCGATGAATAGCCATCCTCCCGTGTTACCTCGTCTTATTGATATGCTATTGTTTAAGAATACACAGTCCTCGACCCTACAAAAGCCACGTCTGTTGGTTAAGTTTAACGCGATTTTGGCGTATTCAATTGTCGAGTTCTCGATAGTTATAGATGCTGTGTGATCACCTTCAAAGCGTATACCTTCCCAAAATTGATATCCAGGATCTAAATCACACGAATGATCTCCATCTCCACTAGTAAGAAATGCATTATTTAAGGATAGGAGTCCGTCGTCTTCGACGATAATTCCGTGGCCAGGAGTAAAGCTGATTGCTGAACTAATAGTCAGATGAGCCCCTTGACGTATTATAATATTGGCATCTAGATCTATGTCTTCTGTCCAATTTTCTGTTGCTGTAATGATTCTGTCGTAACTATTTGTCGGATTATTACGAAGAGTTGTAGCTAGGTCAGCGTCATTTTCAAATACCGTATATATACGCTCTATTTGATTTGGTGTAAACAGAACCCTAGTACTGCATCTCTAGCCGTTCGTGGTCATGAAGTTCCAGCCTGTGAAATCATTGGGATCAGAAAAAGAGTTGCCACAGAAATCATTCTGATAGTATACAAGATGGTTACTAATACAGTCAAAGCATGCGCTGCTAGCGTTATCTTTGATCGGAATCGGCGGTGTGTCGCAAACAAAATCCCCTTGTTCTAGGCAATCTGGTGCGCAACCAGCGATGCAATCAGGTATGCAAGAATTAGGTAGGTCTCCTTCACGACAAAGATCTGTCTTGTTATTGGTGTGGTACAAGCCCATCGCATGGCCTAATTCATGAACCATCGTTGATGGGTTGTCAACGGCCCAAGCGAATCTACCTGGAACGCCGGCTTCTCCTCCTATACCGCTTGTTAAATTACTTCTAGGAATGAGATAAAGATTTATACCATTTGCGTTTCCACCAGCATATCGTTCTTTTATTAGACTATTGTCTATAGTCAATGCGGGTGTGTCGAAAATCTCATCAACACAAATGTTGAGATGAATGTTGTAAGCTGCATACGTGGCAGTGATATAATCAAGTGCAGCCATCAAATCTGAATCGCTTAAACCCCCGTTCATCTGATCATCTCTCACGACGTGAACATAGACCTGTACATTAATTGGTCCTGTCGGAGGCAACTTAAGAGGTTGCGCGTAGTCGTTTAAAAAGTTGTCACCATAGCTCGTTGTGGCACAATCTTGAGCGAAGGTGTGTAAAGAAAACGTGATTACAGCAAATGCGACGAATAGTGCTTTGAGATAGAAGCAATTATATTGGAAAGATTGCTTCGTAGATTGATCTTCAGTGGGATCTGGTATTCGAAATAACTGCATAATAGAAATTATAAATTAATTATAATGACAAGATACATAAAATTTCTCATATCAGACTAATTTCTTGATTTTAACCAGGGTCATAGTGTTGTTTCCATGGGCGGCTTGCGTTTAAAATCATGTCATAATTTTGTAATTAACCATTTCTCTAGAGTCTTCACTCGTGCATATCGATCAAGATAGGACAGTGCACATGTGTCGGTATAGTTTAGAAAGATCATAACTCGATTCATTTTAGGGTGAATAGCTCACTCACCTCAATTAACCCTACATTTATCCTCCAAGAAACTCACCTGCTATGAAGCAAACCCTCTACCTTGTCATCTGTCTCTTTGCCATGCTGTCCTTACAGGCACAGGATCGCTGGGACAGTGCCATTCCTCTCAGTGATGAGTATGTCATCACGGGTGCTACCGTATACGTCACGCCTACAGATGTGCGGCAAGATGTCAATCTATGGATAGCCGATGGGAAAGTCAAGCAAATCGGCAACTTTACCATACCTCTAGCGGCAGAGGTGATCGAAGCGGATAGTATGTACATCTATCCAGGATTTATCCTCGGTGCATCTCATGCGGCGATACCAAAGCCTAAGGACGATAAGCCTGACCGACCCAGTCGACCTGGTACGCCCACTGATGCACAGGCAGGTATCACGCCTGAGAAATCTGCAGTCGACCAACTCTCTGGGAAAAGTGGCGATATAGAAGGTCTGCGCAAGCAAGGCTTTACTCTTGCTCACACCGTACCACACGGCAAGTCATTCCCTGGTCAAGGTGCAGTGATCTTGCTAGGGTCCAATCCTGAAGGCAAGGATGAGCTACCGATCACATCGCAAGTACTCAAGCAAAAGCACTCTCTGTACAGTACACTCAGAGGTAGTGGTCGTATGTATCCCTCTACAGTTATAGGTGTGATGGCTAAGTGGCGCGAGCTCTATCGCGGTGCAGAGCTAGCACATCAGCATGAGGAGCTTTATGCTAGAGATAAATCAGTTGATAGACCCAGCTATGCTCACAGCTTCACGGCACTATATCCAGTCATAAGTGGTAAGCAAGATGTGTACTTTGCTACAGGAAATGCTCTAGCAGCAAGACGTGTTGCTGCCTTGCAAGAAGAGTTGGGATTCGCACTCGTCATGACTGATGTGACGGAAACATGGGACATCATGAGTCTTCTCGATGAGCCATTTCTTCTGAGCCTAGACCTGCCCAAAGAGCCAGCTGAATCCAAGGATAAAAAGATGACGGATGAGATGAAGATGCATCATGATCGCCAGATGAAGAGCTATCACATGTATCTCAATCAAGCTGATACACTTGCCCATGCTGGTAAAAAATATGGTTTTTCTCAAGGAGAAGCCAAGACAACTGATCTCATGAAAAATATAAAGATGATGGTTGCTGAAGGTCTCAGTGAAGTAGAAGCGCTTACAGCTCTCACTACCACACCAGCTGATCTGCTAGACGTATCTGATGTAACGGGAAGTCTGCGCACAGGCATGATGGCCAATCTGATCATCAGTAATGAGCCAATCTTTACTGAGAAGTCAAAGCTTCGATACGTATTTGTAGAAGGTACGATGTATGAATATAACAAGGCGAAGAAGTCCGACGCCAAGGTAAATGGTGATGTGGCATCTGTCTTGGGCTCTTGGTCATATACTGCCGATGTGCCTGGTGAGACGATCACAGGCGTCGTCACTATCGTAGATAATGACGGCACACTCGGTGGCACCATGGTCTCTGATCAAGATGGCGAGACGACAGAACTAGAGAGTGTGGGGCTAGAAGATGATGAGCTCACGATAGGATTTGTGATGGAGCAAGAGGGATTTGATATGCCTATGTCCATCACGGTGACGATTGATGGTGACACATTCACAGGTACAGTGTCTGCAGGCCAATTTGGAGAATTTCCCTTTTCGGGACAGAAAATACCAGAATAATGAAGAAGCTATTTTATACAATTTTGCTCGTGGCTGCACTTGCGCATTTGGGCGAAAGCCCGCTCCAAGCACAGATCTATCAGGATAATCTGCTCATCACTGGCGCCACGGTCATCACAATGACAGACGAAATCCTAGAAGATACCGACGTGCTCATCCGTGATGGTAAAATCGCTAGGATTGCGAAAGGTATCAAAGTGCCTGACGGCAAAATGCGTGTCATAGATGCCACGGGAAAATATGTGATGCCAGGCATCATAGATGCACACAGTCACCTAGGAATCGATGCTGTCAATGAAGCGACTAATCCTGTGACAGCTGAGGTGTATACGGGTGATGCGATCAATCCCTACGAGGTAGGTCTCTATCATGCTCTGGCTGGCGGTGTCACCACGTCACACGCTATGCACGGCTCAGCTAATGCAATCGGCGGACAGTGCGAGACGATCAAGCACAGATATGGCGAGGTAGATCCAGAGCGCTATCGTATGGATGGGGCTATGAGGACGATCAAGTTTGCACTAGGAGAAAATCCGATGCGCGTGCATGGAATGGGCAGTCGTATACAACCGGCTACTCGTATGGGAATGGAGCAGGTATTCCGCGAGAGTTTTGCTGCAGGTAAGGCCTATGCGGCCAAATGGAAATCATACAATAATCAGAAAGTAAGGACAGGTCCAGCACCTGCCTATGACCTACGCCTGCAGACGCTGGCAGATATCCTGAGTGGTGAGGTGATGATCCACTGTCACAGCTATCGGGCAGATGAGATCCTGATGCTCATGGATGTATGCAAGGACTATGGCATAAAAAAGATCTGCTTTCAGCATGTAAATGAAGGCTTCAAAGTAGCTCCTGAACTGGCGGAATTTGGCGCGTACGCGTCGGTATTTTCTGACTGGTGGGCTTATAAGTTTGAGGTGTATTACAGTACAGCTTACAATGCTGCTATCCTCGCTCAGAATGGCGTGGTGACCTCTATCAACTCAGATAGCCGTGAGCTGATACGTCATCTCTATCATGAGGCGGCTAAGACTCAGAAATATGGCGGTCTGACGGATGAGCAAGCACTACAGATGATCACCATTAATCCAGCTATACAGCTTGGGATAGATGATCGTGTAGGTACGCTGGAGGTAGGTAAGGATGGTGATGTGGCTATTTTTTCTGCTCACCCGCTGAGTATCTATGCCATTCCGGAGTATACTGTGGTGGAGGGCAAAGTGGTATTTGACAGAGAGGCTGATCCTGCAGATATGAGGCTCAGGATTAATCCCGAGACAAGCTTTGAGGACGGGTACAGAGAGCAAGAGCACAGCGATCATCGCTGTATGCAAGATGTAGAAGAACTGGGATTATTTCTATTTACCGATCATAAGCACTAGATCATGTACAGATATATACTATTCCTCGCGGTGGCTCTGAGTATTGGCCAACTTTCCGCCCAAGAAGCAAAAGCTATACAAGGTGCCTATGCACTAGTGGATGTCGATATACATACCATCACAGACGGAGTGATCGAAAACGGTACGCTCATCATCAGAGACGGAAAAATAGCAGCGATCCATCCAGACCGACAGACTCCATCAGACTGTAAAGTCATAGAATGTGCTGGACACTCAGTCTACCCAGGCATGATTGATAGTGGCACAGGTCTAGGAATGAAGGAAGTCGGCTCGGTCGCTCTTACTGTAGATAGAAATGAGATCGGAAACTTCACTCCGCATATGCGTGCACTCACTGCCGTGAATCCTAATTCTATCCTCATTCCAGTCAATCGCGTCTCAGGAGTGACCTCGGCGCTTGTAGTGCCTACTGGAGGAGCCTATCCGGGTACAGCGTCACTCATACATCTACATGGTTATACGCCTGATCAGATGGCTGCGGGATACGATGCGGTAGTGATGAATTTTCCGCGGACTGGAAAGTTTGGCTCCTGGGATCGAAGAAAGGATGATAAGATCAAAAGTGACGATGAAAAAAAGCTTAAGGAATTTGATGAAACATGGAAGCGAGCTCGACAGTATGCTAAGCTGGACAGCGCAGGGCAGCGTGATCAACTAGCATATAATCCAGAGATGGATGCGCTGCTCCGTGTGATAAAGGGCGAGACTGCACTTCTCATAGAAGTAGACCGAGAAAAGGAAATCATCAAAGCTCTAGAGTGGATAAAAACTGCACGGATTCCTAATGTAGTCCTCAGCGGCGTGGCGGAAGGATGGCGGGTGGCCGATCAAATAAAGGAAGCTGATGTACCTGTCATAGTGGGCCCTGTATTATCCAACACGTACCGCGACTACGATCGATATGACGCCCCATATTCCAATGCTGGTAAATTGGCTAAAGCAGGTGTGCTCGTGGCTATCAAGACCCAAGAAGAAGAGAATGTACGCAATCTACCTTATCATGCTGGCTTCGCTGCGGCTTATGGTATGGGCAAGGAAGAGGCGATGAAAGCAATTACCATTAATCCTGCTAAAATCTTTGGATTAGATAATCAGATCGGAAGCATAGAAGTAGGTAAACTCGCCAATCTATATGTCACAGATGGTGACCCTATGGAAACCATGACACAGGTGAAATATCTATTTATCCGTGGCTGGCAAGTGGCTATAGATAGCAGACAGATAAGACTGTATGATGAGTTTCTAGAGAGGAGTCCAGGGTTGAAGGAATAGCTGAGGCTGATAACAAGGAATTGATATAACCTTATGAATTTATAATCTCAAGAATTGTATTTTGGGCAGAATTAAACTTGGACTCTGCTGAACGAAAAAATCTGTCTCGATCATTACAATTCGCCCCATTGAGAGGAGCGGACATTGCTTGTAGTTTCTCAAACCAATTCTTAGTGTAGTTCGTTATTCTCTCATCGGTAGAGAGACAGTAATTCGGAGAATCGATTGTTTGGTACAAGATATCTTTTTCGCAACTAGTAAGAAGAATCACATTGTTGGTATGCATAATCTCATTGTAGAACATTTCGCTTCTTGCTCTATATTCTCTATTTTGAGAATTGATTTCGTATTTATGCCCATGAAGAGCGACTTCAACTATGTAATCCAGAAAATTGCGCAGTGAATCCAGAATGATGAGGCAATCATTCGGGTCTTGAAATAGTCCACCTCTAAGTGAGTAAATAAGCTGTTCCAATGTTATGTTGAAGGTATATGGATTCCAGAATTCAATTGTATGTAAATCCAGAAAAACATCTAGTGCTTCATTTAAAGTCAGCAAATCGCCGGAAGTCGGAGCATGCAATTTGAGATCGAATTTATGTATTGGTTGGCTTTGACAATGCCAATTTGTGAGAGAGTTCATGTAATTTTTAAAAGCAGGGATAACTGGAAACATGAACTCGTACACCAAGGGAATCTCTAATGATGAGATCATAAGCCGAAGGTCTGTGAGACCTTGGACATAGTGTAAATCTTTGATGACTTCACTCATGTATATTCGTTGAGTGACATGCTTCTCTGCTAAGAAGGGGAGTTCATACACGATCTGAATGGTGTCAGGTCTGGTGAGTGATTGGAAGTCAATATCATAATAGTCACAAATTGTTAAGAACTCATCAAGAGAGATTCGGAGCTGACCAGAAATCTTTTTATACATCGCTGGATTCTTTATATCCAGTTGTAGGGCAAGGTCTTTTTTCCAATCAACGGATGCGCCCTTCATATCCTGAATTCGGCTAAATAAGGCTTTTTGCACAATTAGTCCAAAGTTTTCCATCTGAATTGGTTTATTTGAGTTTAGATAGTGAGAATTTGACCGACAAACAAATTTTCGAATTTCATTAGATGTAATTTCCAGACAGTATTTGACAAAGCAGTGCGATTCTCAAACAATCTGGTTGAGAATCGCACTCTGATACTATTGTATTATCAGCTTTACTAATTCACTTTGTCTTTCTGTATACACTAGCTCGATTACATAAAGACCAGGCTTTTTATCAGACAAATCTATACTATTGGAGCTAGAGGCGATCCAATTGATTTCATCAACTAATCCAGATGAGCTGTAGATCTTCACTGAATTTGGTGGGGTATCACTTGGTTTAAGATAGATGATTCCAGTTGTGGGATTTGGACTGATAATAGATTCTTTGTATCTGCCGGCCCAGAGATCACGTTCAGATCTATGTCTAAGTCCGCGACCGTCGGAGAAGCTTCTAGAAACATCCACTAGGTGCTGGCAGTAATCGTCAGTTGTTGAGTTCAGCGAAGCCGTCAACTTCGATATTTGAGCAAATGTCTGTCTAGATTGATCTAGACTCCCATGAAGGAGCTGATCATAGGCCATCATGAATGCACCTCCCACATTAGGCATGGAGCTAGATTCGATTTTGTCACATCCATCATTATTGGTCAAGCCACCGATCACGATTCCTCCATCACCATTACATGCAGGATCGTAAGACCTTGCAAGGGATTGGTCAATTGGAATCTGGTTGAATCGACTTGCGCATCCGCTGGCGCTAGATAGGCTTTTGAACAAGTGCCAGTTATTATTTGGCCCACTGACTCCCCAGTCATTACCGCGAGCAGAGATCAGTGATATGTCACGTTCTGCGTAGCAGATGTTGAAGAGTCGATTCTGACTGCTTGTAAATAGCTGGTTTGGTCTAATTCTATCATCGGTTGCTTGGGCATGATGATAGGCATCTATATCTAGAAGTACGTCAAGGCCTTCTACACCTACATCATTGTTTATCATGGATACGCAATTCATACTTACCAGGCCATCGACAAAATCACCATTCATCCAAACAGCGGTGTTGTTATTTGATAGTTGGGTGCCAAACCTGAATATAATATTCGTACCTAGATCTGCCCCGAAGGCAAGGTGATTATTTTGGTAATTTCCTCCCGTCACAGAACAAGTCTTAACATCACCAAGTGAGACAGCACCAGGAATGCTAAGGGATACTTCGGACTTGGGATAGTCGGTTATTTCGCAGTTCGAAAGTGTTAAACTGTTTACGGAGTTAGCACATATGCCTATACCTGCATACTCGCCTGGGGTAAACTCTGACCCACTGATTCTAACGGACCGTATTTCCTTGACCCACACACTGATACGATTACCATCAAATCTAGATCCTCCGATATCTAGTGGTATTGCTGATGTACTAGAACTACCACTCATGTCCACGCCTACTTCAAAGCCAGTGAAATCAGAATTAAGAACGAATAGCTTCCCAGATAGTGAGCTTCCAATCACAGCTGTCGAGCTGTTGTTACCATTGAGTATGAGATCGCGCAGATTTGCTGAGGCTGATCCAGCATCGATGTGAGAGTGACCAGAATAACTGACCGTACCGTATCGCATGGTCCACGATCGATTACCCATATCAAGGTGAGTATTTCTGAGCTCGAGGAGTTTTGAGTTCTTGTTGGAGGATCGTAGATATAGGTTTCGAGTTAGTTTCACAGTTGGATGTGATTGATTGACCTTTCGGTCAAATACCATTTGACCAGGTCCTCGCAAGTATATGGTTCCGCCCATTTCTATTGTAGCATCTCCTTCTATGATAATTTCAGAGTTGACATGCTTCAGCTCTATGCGTGCGCCATGATCTAGGATGAGTTTGCCCCCGGGCTCAACAATGACCTTGCTGTTGGCATAGAGTTTTAGTTTTCCATTTCGACGTACTCTGAGTTCACTTCCTGCTGTCACATGTAGTGTTCCAGATATTGAACTACCCTCTCCCAGTCGTAGTTCACCACCACTTTGGATATCGAGTTGCCCAGCTTTGCATCCTGTATTGAGGTAGACCGTGTATTCTTTCTGGTCAGCATTGGTTTCGTTTCTGTAAGAGCTGGGTCCAGCGGCGTTGATGCTGAGCATGCCTCCGCTTTTGATGGCGAGAGGAGATAGTCGCTTGCGCTGGTATCCATAGTTGTACCATGAGCCACGAGGATTTGGCAGTTGCGTCTCATTTTCGAGCTGCTCCGTAAGTGCAGCTAACTGTGACCACATGAAAGCTCGATTTCCTGCGTTGACCTGAGAGTGAGGAGTGTTATCGCCTGGTTCGAAGTAGATACTATTGAAAGAAGTGCGTCCGTTCCGGACTGGTCGACTTGTCACTAAGTCTTCAAACAGATCCACCTCACTTCCATCTTGATTAGAGATGTCCAAGGTGGAAATGGTGGGGATAAAGCCAGCGAATTTTTGTCTACAGCTGATTTCCATATCACCGCTAGCTTCTAGCAGACCAGGTACTAACTCTAGGTTTATGTCATCACGGGTACTGGTAGGGGCATTGTCATAGAGCGGCATTTCCGTATTAGTTCGGACGGTCAGATCATAATAGTCGTGTGATCCTAGCCATGTGCCATCTGTAGGTTTTTCGAATTCCCCTATGATTTGGTCTTCACTTCCATCTAGTGCGTATATGTGAGCTTTGAACTTATCATCCTCTAGTGCATCGATGTGTGCCTTGATCAGGCACTCCCCTGGTGCATAAGGTAGCAGGTCGAGACCTTCTCCAGTGCCATTAGCAATGGCCATGTTCCAACTATGTTTGGGTACACCTAGCATTTTGAGTTTACTCACAAATGACGAGCGGAGACAGCCAAAGTCCCAATCTTCCAGGAACTCATTGATATCCACGTCGTTCCAATCATTGCCCTGGAGAAACTCTTTTTTCCTTAGACGAGCGTCCAGTTCTTCCTTCTTGACCATGTCGCCGAAGTTGAAGTAGGTGAGTTGGCGAGCAGCAGGTCGATTGAGCTTGTACCAGGCGGACTGAGCAGTTTCTAGGCCTCTGGTTCCGGGATCGTTATCAAAGTGGTAGATATTGGCATTGAACCAAGCGAAAGACTGAATGCTCAGAGGAATGTTGGCGCCTTGATGCGGAGAGTCAAAGGTACCCCATACACGGGTACAGTGATCATATCCTTCGCGCTCTAGCTCTGCTAGGCCAACCCGAGTGATCAGGCCACCCATGCTGACTCCGATAACCACATTGGATGCATTACCCACTTTGAGTTCATTAATTTGGCGTATACAATCTTGGAAAAGCAAGACGTTTTTCTCTATATAGTCGGTCCCATCCTCAAAGTCTAGGTAGATTACATCGTAGCCATCCTGCCTAGCCTCTTCGAAGGCTATGGGAATATCGGCGAACACATCTGGCTCTCCTTGAGGGAACTTCCGTTCATCAATGCCCTGCATGACTACATCCCAGCCATTGCTACCATATCGGATGATTTGGTCCCCAGAGTCATCAACATTCGATCCGATTGATTCATCAGACACCTGATCATAAACAAAGTCTATTCCTTCCACTAGTAGCAGAGGCCTCTCTAGCTGTGATCTACCAGAAGCGTACCGAATGTAAGCCTTAGCCTTTCCGCCTCTAGTCTCACTGTACCTTGAAAGAGGATGAGAATCGTCTGAGTCTGGATAACTTCCTGCACATTGAGGCTCATAATCTTCCTCTAGTCTCATGGTCAGGATCAAATCTGGCGGCGTGTAGGTGAAGTGATTTCCATTTTGCATTTTAGTAGGCTCTTTGACCTGAAGCTCTAGGCCTGCGACGGTTCGCATGGCATCGCTGATTCTGATAGTTTTGAGACCGAAGTTGTTCTCATAGTCAATCTGGATGCTTTCTCCACTTAAATTTGACAAGCTCCGATATCCCAGACCGTCATCGAAGTCTATCAAGTTTCCGGGGAGACCAGTGGGCACGTGGAAAGTAACAGATCTATGGATGACGGCTTTTTTACTCGCTAGGAATTCGCCGTCGTCGTCCATACAGAGATAAACATCGTAGATATCATAGCTAGATGGATAATCCGAGATGAGACACTGTTGAGTACTCGCTTGATAGAAGAGCAGAAGTCCTAATGAGAAGATACAGGCACGTAGGTGTTGATGTCGTTTCATGGTGTACTAATATTTAGAAAAGTGAAGAGATAGATATCCCAGCTTCTGTGCCGGGCAGAAGTCATTTTTTGAATATGTATCGGATGATTAGTAGAAGATTTCTACTAGAGTTGTGTCGAATGCGGGTGTGTACACAGAGTCTTTATATTCTGTCCACAATTCATTTTTATACACGCGCCATGTTATTTCTTGAGGTGTATTTCCACCATCGTTAGATGTTATATGTTCTATTTCAAAATCAGGACCAACATCACGACCGTTGATGTCAGTTCCCCCTCCGTTTTTTGCAAAATAGATAATCTCATCCCACTGATCAAAAGGGTTGATATTTTTGACATGCCACTTGATGTAGGTAGTTGCGCGCATTTCAGCATCCCAAGTGGCATCATCACCTCCTCCTACTGCTTTTCCTGCCGGCGCTAAATATCCATCTTTAAATACATCGACGGCGCAAGCACATCTTACGCCTGTCAGGTCGTGTTCGATTCTGTAAAATCCGTCGCCATTGGTCACCGCACTGTCCAGCGAGATATAGGTGGATTGCGACCCGAATCCACCGCTACGGAAACCTTGTTGGAGATGCACTATTGCACCCTCTATTGGTTCTCCGCTGCCATGGTCGCTTATGTAGCCTTGGATGGTAAAGTATCCCTCTGGCTGACAAGAGCAGAGTAGCATTGCAAGGGCTGCAAGTGCAAGGTAAATCGATTGTTTGCTTGAGATCTGAGGTAGTGAGTGCTTCATGATTTGCTGTTTGAATAGTTCAAATGTCCGGGGTTCTGTACAGAAACTTGTCTCCAATTTGGAGACTGAGTAAAATTATTTTACTCAGTGCTTGTTTTACGAATACACGCCACCAATGCTGACTCCGATAACCACATTGGATGCATTACCCACTTTGAGTTCATTAATCTGGCGTATACAATCTTGGATAAGCAAGACGTTTTTCTCTATATAGTCGGTCCCATCTTCAAAGTCTAGGTAGATTACATCGTAGCCATCCTGCCTAGCCTCTTCGAAGGCTATGGGAATCTCGGCGAACACATCTGGCTCTCCTTGAGGGAACTTCCGTTCATCAATGCCCTGCATGACTACATCCCAGCCATTGCTTCCGTAGCGAATTATCTGATCTCCAGATTCATCTGATTATGAACTCACAGCTGGGTCGACTACCTGGTCATATAGAAAGTCTATTCCTTCGACAAGGATCAGTGGGCGCTCTAGCTGACTTCTACCAGGCGCATACCGGATGTAGGCTTTCGCTTTGCCTCCCAGAGCCTTGCTATATCGGGCCGAAGGATTATCTCACTCAGCTGCTGGATAGCAGCTTCTACAATCAGCCTGAAAGGGCCGATCTAGTTCCATAGTCAGAATTAGGTCTGGAGGAGTGGAGCTAAAATGACTTCCATTAGATTTCTTGTAGGTTCCTTGACTTGAATGTTTGTATACGCATATTTACTGACAGCTTGCACGGATATTTGTTTTGTGCCATAGTTTGATCCATAATCGACTGTGGTAGAATTGCTCCGCATCGGTGTCTAATAACCTAGGACCCGACCCATCATCAAAATAAATGGTAGCTTCGAGAAGATTGAAAAAATCAGCTGGGATGTGATACTCTATAGAAGAGTGGATAACTGCGTTTTTGCTTAAAATCAGAAACTTTTCGGATTCTTTACCCGATTAGTTTTCACAGAGGAATACATCATTCAAGGTATATTCTTGATCCCAATCTTCTTCGAGGCAATTTTGAGCCACCAAAGGAATAGTAGTTGAGAGTGCTAGTAGTAGCAGAAGGACACAGAATTGGCTGTAGAACGTTTATCGTTTCATGATAGTGGAGTATAAAAAGTGAATAAATGTTAGTGAGCTATATAGATATTGGCCCCAATTATCTGAGAGGAAGAGTATGTAGGTCAGTAGAAAATCTCTAGAAGAGTTGTGTCGAAAGCAGGGGTATAAATGGAGTCCGAATAGCTAATCTCAACGTCATTCCTGCGCACCCTCCAATGGATGTCTTGTATCTGGTTTCCTCCTTCATTTTTATGAATTCTAATAAAATCTATGTCGGTACCAATATCCTCCACATTCGGCCCAGAGCCCCCCATTCTGCTGAATATAAGATCCGATCAAACTCATCAAAAGGATTGATATTTTTGATATGCCACTTGATATATGTGTATGCGTGCATCTCATCGTCCCAGCGGACTTCATCACCTCCACCTATTGCTATTCCTGGAGGACCTACATAGCCATCTTTGAAGACATCTACTGCGCAGGCACATCTCACACCAGTCGTGTCGTGTTCGATTCTGTAGAATCCATCACCATTGGTTATCGCACTGTCAAGAGAGATGTAAGATGATTGTGATCCAAATCCACCGGACCTAGATCCCTGTTGAAGATGGACCACTGCCCCCTCTATCGGTTCTCCACTGCCATGGTCTGTAATATAGCCCTCTACTGAAGTGAAGTCCTCAGGTTGGCAAGAACAGAGCAGCATCAAGAGACATGCTAAGGCAAGGTATATGTTTGCTTGAGAAGTGAGGTGGTGTCCGTTTCATGATTTGCTGTTTGAATAGTTCAAATATGCGGGGTTCTGTACAGAAACTTGTCTCCATTTTGGAGACTGAGTAAAATTATTTTACTCAGTGCTTGTTTTTACCAAAACACGCCACCCATGCAGACTCCTATCACTATATTAGAAGCATTGCAGACTTTAATTTCATTGATTAGTCTGAGACAGTTTTTGAATCGCAAGACGTTTTTCTCTATATAGTCGATTCCGTCATCAAAGTCCATCGAGTTTCCTTGTGGCCCAGTAGGAACATGATAGGTGACGGATCTATGGATGACCGCTTTTTTGCTGGCGAGCAACTCTCCTTCACGATCCATGCAGAGGTACACATCGTGAATCTGATAGCTGGATGGATAATCTGAGATGAGGCATTGCTGACTGTCAGCCAGATAGAAGATAAGCAGTCCTAAGAAGAGGATACAGGCACGTAGGTGTAGATGTCGTTTCATGGTGTACTAATATTTAGAAAAGTGAAGAGATAGGGTTCCCAGTATTTGTACTGGGCAGAAGAAAAAAATTGCTATGTATGTGGTGACTAGAGACTGAATATATATACTCTGTACAGATTCATTGCGTCAAACTTTTCATGTTATAGTTTGAGTAGTGTTTCCACCATCATTCAGATCGATTTCCACTAAGTCCACATTGGAACCAGTTACAAGACCATCACTACCAGATCTACCCTTACTGAAAAATATCGAATCTCATCCCATTGATCAAAGGGGTTGACATTTTTGACATACCACTTGATGTAGGTTCTTGCCGGAATTTTTCTGTCAACGGCGTGATCGTTGCCTTTGATAGTTGCGGTTGTATGCGTAATGGAATACCCCTCCTTTACAGCATCAATAACAAAAGAACATCTCACACCTGTAAGGTGATATTCTATTCGATAGAAACCATAAGCAATGACCTACGGCTCATTTTTCAGCGAGCTGGTGTGAATTCGTAGAGCATAATGCGCGATTGGTCGCATAGCACTCGGACTATCGAACTACTTGAACCTAGATCTCCTTCTTAGCATAGTATAAACCATCAGATTTACAAGTTTATGAGACACCTCATTTTTGCTCTAATCATGCTCCTTTCTATGAGTCTGAGTGCTCAGTCGGTCGGCACAGACATCACACTTACTACCTCTACAGGAGATATACATGGGACACTACTCTTGCCAGTGGACGTGGACAAACCATCTGTAGTACTGATCATTTCAGGGTCTGGTCCTACTGATAGAGATGGTAATAATCCCATGATGAGTAATAATAGTCTGCGCATGTTTGCGGAAGATTTGCAAGCAGGTGGCATAGCTAGCGTGCGCTTTGATAAGCGTGGCGTAGCTGCAAGTATGGACGCGGCACCAGAGGAGATAGAGATGAGATTTGACCACTACGTAGATGATGTACGTCAGTGGGTGGAATTACTTGCTCAAGATGATAGGTATTCTTCTATCATCTTAGCTGGTCACAGTGAGGGAGCTCTGATAGCCACACTTGTCGCGCAGTCTCCGCAGGTCGACAGACTGATCACTTTAGCTGGCGCAGGAACTACAGCAGATGAGACGATACGTGCGCAACTAGCTGGTCAGCCTGCCATGGTAGCAGACCCAGCTCTTAGACTTCTAGATTCTTTGGCTGCAGGCCGCACAGTCGAGAATGTGCCACCTATGCTCATGAGCATATTCCGCCCGAGTGTGCAGCCTTATATGATATCTTGGTTTCAATATGATCCAGCAATGGAGTTGGCTAAACTCGATAAGCCAGTTCTCATCATCCAAGGGAGTACTGATATACAAGTGAAAGCTGCAGACGCAGATCGGCTAGCTGCAGCTTTACCTAGCGCTCAGTTGAGCCATATAGACGGCATGAATCATGTTCTCAAGCCTGCTCCTATGGATATGACAGCTAATGTAGCCACTTATTCAGATCCAGTGCTTCCGTTACATGAAAAGCTGATGGATGTAATATTAGAATTTCTTTCTTTCTAATAATTACGCACCTGACAGGTAATTACTCTATATTATCATGTACACAGAACAGTTACATCAGCAGCCAATCGGATTCGGTTGCGATAAGTAATAACCCGCTCCGCTGAAAATAGCGTAGATCATTTACAGCAGGAAACATAGACAGTTGTAAGTCTTAACATATATGAGATGCCACTACTCAGAGGCGATTAGCTAGCTATTGATTGCCTACTTGCGTGCTAGGGTGGCTACAGCTGGTGTATGACAAGTAGATAGGAAAGATTCTGCGCTATGGCTGGACAGCAGATTTAGTCTTTAGGGCCAATTTATTTTTGAGTCATAGCCGCATGTGGCGACTGCTTAGTATATAGAACTTAAGCGTATGGCGGGCTACAGCTTAATAATTTTAAAGACTTGACCAGCTGCTCGGAGTATATATAGGCCACTAGAGAAGCCATTGAGATCTATATACTCATTGAGGACTAGACCTTTCTGTACTTTATCACCACTAGCGGTATAGATAGTGTATTCTCTTCCACAATTTTCTGTAGCTCTCTTGATGTAAAGTTTATCAACAACAGGATTAGGATAAAATTTGATGCCGTCATAGGGCACCTCTTCAGCATCAGTTGAGAGAGAGGTCCCAAAGTATATATCTAGAAACTCTAAGCGAGCTTGAAGCCAATTTACAGTATAAGCTAGTCCATCATCGTCATAGATATATCCCTCATGTGCAATGGATTCTCGCTCATATATTTTTTGAGATAATTGCAAATCATGCTTGTCGGATATCAGGTCTATAAGCGTGTCATTGCTTAACAGATTTTCTCTATAGTCGAACCATGCTTCTGCGATATTTCTTAGGGTGGCATCTTGGATTAGTGAAGTGACACGATCCATCAGTCCATTAGATAAAATATCATCAGTAGTATTCTGATAAGTCCCATCCCATATGGTGCCAAAGCAGCCGTCCAAGTCCCAAGGTACATAAAAGTAGGGCTCACCCGTAGTATATCTAGCGAGGTATATATTCTTTCCGGTATTATCCGTAGCTCGAAGTAAATTTAAGAAAATAAAGTAATCAGCATAATTGATACTATCAAATTTTGTCCAGATTTCACTTGCAAAATCTCTTTTATTGGAGTTGACTACAAAGTCGGCAAAGGCATGCAAAGGTTGCCAATCAGTGACTTCTTCGCTTTTGGGATATCTATATTCATATCCGCCATAGAGTCTGCTGCTATTAGAGTAATCAGGAACACTCTGAAACGTGCTTACATCGCCCCAGTCCTGACCTTTATATAATTCACCACGCATAGTAGAATTGTATTTCTTGATTTTGAGCTGTTTTCTATCTACCTGCTCCGACATCATATAGATACCAACATACTCATCATTGAGAAACATCTCCACAGATATGACATCTGCGCCAGCTTTGGCCTGTGGTTCATCATCACCATAGTGTGGTGTATGCATCCGGAGCCACAGACGATGAGCTATAAAACTTCTCAGCCTGAGTGGCTCGTTATATAGTCCATCTAGTATCCAGTCGTCATCTGACCGCAAGTCGCCAAATTGCACATTCAACGTCTCATCCCCAATAGAGTCTTCCCAAAATTCTAAATCGTAAGTTTTCTTGGGATAAGATTGAGAGTTGCCACCACGAATCTCGATCCCTATATGAGATGAGATCTCTTGCTCATCATCCGCATAGGTCAACATCGCTGGCACTTTAGGCTCGTCTACGATTTCTTGATCTGTGGACACATATACGATAGGGTGGCTCGTAAAGTAGAGCTTGTATCTATCTCCGCTCGCCATGTCAGTTACGTAATAAGATTCCGTATAACTTAGACTCGTGGGAATCTCATCAAATGTGTACCCTGTATCCCCAAGACGGATAGTTATATCGCTATATTGCTCTAGAGAATCTTGTTCATCTATACCAATTAAGTGTGAGACGAGCAACTTGTCACTCTCTCCTATGCCAAAATGCCGCTCTGGCACATCTATCTGTAGAGTCTGTGCGTGGCAGTAGCAGCTCATCAGCATAGCAGTATAGAGCAAAATAAACCTTATTTTTCTAATGCTAAACATACTAGTAAATGTACATAATTGCCTCAAAATCAACTACCAAGTGATCTCCTATCCATCGACTGTCGATAGATGCTTGCACTGAGTTATCAGTAGTAATGGGTATTATGGTCATGAACTAGGGATACCAAGAGTCTCGCTTACTACTCCAAATGCAGTAACCGTACTTGTGAATTGGATTTAAGTAGGCACTAGAGCCATCAACGTAGACTATTGCGCGGTCGGCCATGGATAGAAACGCACTAGGGCAATTGGTCATAATCTTATATCTCAAGACGAGATACTTCACGTATATATGTGAGTGCTACTGCTGTATGTAAGGAAAGCAATATGCAATCTCCATCAGAAATTACACCTACGTCTATGAAGTATTCCATCAATATCTATTTGCTTGTCTTTCTTGTGTCTATCCATTTTGTTTCAGCTCAGGATTGCCTACCAGGAGGAATCAGTCTTTCATCTCAAGCAGAGATTAATAATTTTTCTTCTAATTATCCTGGCTGCACTCGCGTGATAGGACATGTGCTCATACAATCACCTAGTTCAGACATCACATCGCTTGTGGGCTTAAGTCAGCTGACGTATATAGGTGCAGACCTTGTCATAAAGGAACAGTCACTCATAAGTCTAGCGGGATTGGAAAATCTTGATACCATCGCGGCTATGCTAACCATCGAGGGCAATGAAGTACTACTTGGCATCGACGCACTTACTAATCTTGAAAAAGTAGACGCTCTCCGTATCAGGGATAATGACCAGATTAGAAATTTGAACGCTTTTGCTGAACTGTCTTCTAGTTTTAGCTCAATAGAAATAAGCGATAATGATAGACTAGGTACGTGCGATTGTGCTCTTATTTGCACTTACGGATCGAGATCATCTGTAATTATTTCTGACAACGCTTATGGGTGCGACAGTAAGTCTGAGCTGGAGATGCGCTGTTCTGGCGCAGGATGTCCAGACGTCAGCTCGCACAATTATAATCCTAGCGCTTTATCTTCCTCTAGTTGTGAGACCTGTGATGATAATATCCTTAATGGTGACGAGACTGAAATCGATTGCGGTGGACTTCTCTGTGTGCCTTGTATATGTGAGGATAGTGTGTTTATATCCCTAGAAATTGTAGACCGTTCAAGACAATATAGAGCAAGGAAATTTTTAGAATTTGATGAAGTCGATTTTCTCTTGCCCTATGAGTACATAATGAAGGCTCCTGAAATAGTAATGGAAGGAACGTCACTTGTAGAGTTAGGTGCATCAGCTATGATGATGATTGACTCTGCATGTCCAGACTGTTTATTTTCTATCGACACCATAGGGTCGCCTATAGTAGGTGAGAACATTGGAGATTATTCTGGTAATTCCATTAGTTATAGTAGTGCAGGAGATAGGGTCATAATCGGATCTCCTCGAAATGATGACGGTGGAAATATTGCAGGCCAAGCGAGAATTTACGAATGGAGCGGTACTACGTGGAATCAACTCGGAGCTGATATTGAGGGAGATCAGATGAGTGTTCGTCTAGGGACGGCCGTGAGTATGGATGCCTCTGGAAATCGTGTGGCAGTAGGTGGCCCTTATGCGACGTACAGTGGAGACCAGGTTGGCGAGGTAAGAGTGTATGAATGGGACGGAACAAGCTGGAATCAATTGGGACCTACATTTATTGGCCCACAAGATCTTGCACAATTTGGTGAGGCACTAGATTTAAATGACACAGGTAACCGCTTAATCATAGGGGCGTCAACTTATGATGCACCTCTTACTCGGGCAGGACTAGCACGTACTTATGAGTGGAATGGTACGCTATGGACTCTGATGGGTGCGGATATCACGGGCACTGGATTTGCTGATAACGCAGGAACTGCTGTATCTATCAATGCACTAGGCGATAGAATAGCTGTATCATCGCCACGTAATGATGAAGGTGGAGATACTGCTGGTAAAGTAGACATCTATGACTGGAATGGATCTAATTGGATTCAACTTGGCAATTCACTACTTGGTTCTGAATCTAGTTTCTTTGGCAATTCGATCTCCCTCACGGATTTGGGTAATCGAATTGCCATAGGTGCAAAGTTTGATAATACAGCTTTCACCACCGCAGGCTCAGCTCATGTTTATGAGTGGGATGGTACTAGTTGGCAACTCATGGGAAATAGTATCATGGGAGATGGAATAGACGATCGTCTGGGATTCTCTATAGACATAAGTGCAACAGGGGATCGCTTTATTACAGGTGCCATAGATCCTACTGGGTCGGATAACTTTGGCTACGCCAAACTGTATGAATGGAACGGCTCCACATGGACGCAGGTGGAAGAGACAATCACTGGAGTAGCTCTTGATGATTACTGTGGTTACAGTACTACAATAAGTAGCGATGGGACAAGAATTGCGATAGGTGCCAATAGATTTTCATCCATCCGAGGACATGTCCGATTCTATGAAGTGACATGTGATTAACGTGATTTCGAGCTGATCATGAGTAAGTAAAGCAACATGATAGCACAGCATCATTATCAATAGGACAACCACTGTCTGAGGCGGTTGTGCTGAGTCTGATAACACCCAATTCGAGCATTAGGATTTTTAGTAAATGTTTCTCAGTGATGTAACTGACGCTCAGTCAGGACTATAGGCGATATATCACGAGTATCGTTGGCGTAAATATTTGTTACGGGTGGATCTCGCCTATTTGTCATGATGTGAGCGAAGTGATATGACCATTGTGTCTTGCTTCTACTCCGAGCCACATCTGCTTCAAGATCAGGCCCCTACCAGAGGTAGGCAAGCCTACCAGAGACAGACAGGCTTATCCTGCTCGCCTTACCTAGTGAAGACGAGCCTTCAGAGCCGTTCATCGAGCGACAGTCGAGATGCACATAGCTCGCTATGCCTCGTCGGCGGAACACCTGACGCTCTTGCAGATGATCGCTATCCATCGAAGCCTAATGCACGAAATGGGTTGAATTAGACTTACGATCTTATTTCTCCGCTCACTCTCCCTACATTCGCAGATAATGCCTTTCCTTAGCTCCATACCATCAAGGATTTTTCCTTACCTAATAGCCATCATCGTAGCAGCGAGTTTTTTGCAGACCTTACGATTGGATTTTGCGCTAGACGACAGTATTGTCATCACCGTGAACGTACATGTCCAGAAGGGTTTTGCTGGATTAGCTAAAATCTTTAGCAAAGACAGCTTTCACGGTTATTTTCAAGAAGATCAGAACTATGTCGCAGGCGGTAGATATCGGCCTTTATCCATCGCCACTTTCGCATTGCAGTACGCTCTACATGGTGATATAGCCTGGCCTTATCATTTGGTCAACGTCTTACTGTACGTTCTGCTTTGTCTCGTGCTCTATCGAGTACTTCGAGATCTTGGCGTAGCGGAAGTGTGGAGTCTGATGATAGTATTGATCTATGCCTTACATCCTACACATGTCGAGGTAGTGGCTAATTGCAAGGGAAGAGATGAGATCCTTTGCTTTTTGCTTGCTGTGCTCGCGTGGCGAGGTGCGCAGAAATATATGAGATCAGGCAATAAGGCGGTACTCGCTGGCGCGAGTATTTGTCTATTGCTGAGTGCACTGAGCAAGGAGCATGCAGTGGTGATGCTCACTATTATCCCTCTTAGCATAAATATATCCCAGACGAGTAATGATGATCCTTTCCTCAGTAAGAGGTGGGTTGCCATATCGATAGGGCTTCTTTTGCCTATTGGTATCTTTCTCACTATACGTCACCTTGTCATAGGAGGCGGAGCTGAGAGCGGCCCTGTGATGGAGCTGATGAATAACCCCATGATACGACTCAGTGATGGCACCTATGTACCCTACACGATGACGGAGCGATGGATCACCATAGCTTGGTCGCAGTGGGAATACCTGCGATTGCTCGTAGCGCCGTATCAGCTGACGCACGATTATTATCCTCGATACTTACCAGTGCCAGATGGTTGGGATCTGCTAGCAATTGTCTCAGTAGTCACACATCTCATCTTGGCAGTGCTTACGCTAATCGGATGTTACCATCAAAGACTCTGGGGATTAGGGCTAGCCATTTACTTAGTGAGCATTTCAATCTATAGCAATGTATTTTTTGCGATTGGTACTTTGTTATCTGAGCGCTTTCTATTCGTGCCTTCCTTGGGATTCGCGATAGTTATGGGAAGCATATGCGTAGGACTTTCAAGATTCAGACCAAGATGGGATACGCCCATATACATTGCTCTGACGCTCTTGCTCTTATCATATATCATCAAGATCAATCAGCGCATTCCAGCATGGCAGGATAATTATACGCTGTTCACTACAGACATACGTGCATCAGGAAATAGTGCCAAAGCGCACAATTCTCTAGGAGGAGTGTTGATAGATCGTGCTGTAGAGATAGGTGTCGACCTGTCAGAAAGCCAGACGATGCTGCGTGATGCCACCGTGCATCTACGTAAAGCCTTGAGCATTCATCCTGCTTATCGCAGCCCAGCTTTTTTACTAGGCAATGCACATTGTCATCTGCAAGAGTATGAGCTCAGTCTCAAGTACTTTGAGCAAGTGCAACGTATGGATCTAGGCTACACTCAAGCTGACAAGAATCTTGTCATCTGTGCCCAAGCGGCTGCCGAGTACTACGGAAAAGAACAGGGTCGTCCAGCAGAGGGCTTGACCTATCTACAACGAGCACTGGCAGTCTATCC
>Ga0209303_1000122_pt1 | contig 88319 bp, 86 predicted proteins | sample SidtaG_3_FD_187449 | JGI IMG/M metagenome (GOLD analysis project Ga0209303, IMG submission 187449) | Marine algal microbial communities from Sidmouth, United Kingdom - Sidmouth_Asex1 metaG (SPAdes) (version 2) | ecosystem: Host-associated > Algae > Red algae > Unclassified | place: Sidmouth...
GAATATCAGAGTGTTCAACAGTCGAAAGAGTTGCTCCAGCACTACTCAGAGAGCTTGAAGGACGAAAACAGGAAAATCAGTTGAATCAAACGCTTGACAGGTCAAAACATATCAGTGGCCCGTTCGGGAAATAAGGTGACGCTCAGAGCCCGAGTGCGCCCGCACGGCAAGGCGCCGTGACGAAGGCGCACCGGGGTGCGTCGAGGAGGGGCAACGCAGGCGTGTGGGCGCACTCGGGCTCCCGAAGGGCGAGCCTGTCCGCCACGCTGACTGCGTTGTTCGTGCTCGGAGTACCGCGGTACGCCTTCGCCCGAACGCCTTGCCAGCCCGGCGGACAGGCTCGCTGAGCGTCACCTTATTTCCCGAACGGGCCACTAGTATTCCGGGTATGCATACCCTCACCGCAAGACCTGCGCGCACGACCCGCCCGCGCGCGGCGTCGCTCGTCCTGTTCGTCGCGCTGATCTTCGCTCAGATCGGGTGGCTGGTCGGTGGGTCGATCGGCGCCGGAGCGGCTTGGGCACAGGAAGGTCTGGTCGACCTGCTGGTCGGCGACGAGGCGGCACCGGCCGATGAGGGGCCGCGCATCGATGCCGGTGCCGACGCGGTCGACGATGCGGCCATCGAGCGGAGGCTGAGCGGCATCTTCGGCGAGCTGGAGGCGTTGACGGATGTCGACGTCGATGTCTCGAACGGCGTCGTCACGCTGGGCGGCAGCGTCGGCTCGGCCGCCGGTGCGGAACGCGCCCAGGCATTGGCGCGCAGTGTGGATGGCGTGGTCGACGTGATCGATACGCTGCGCGTGGAGACCGACGTGGTCGCCCGCCTGTCGGCCACCATGGAGCGGTTGCAGGCCTCGACGCTCTCGCTGGTGGCCGCGCTGCCGTTGTTCCTGCTGGCGCTGACGGTGCTGTTGGGGTTCTGGTGGCTGTCCGGTTGGCTTACCCGGGGACGCGGCATCTTCGGCCGCATCGCCCCGAACGCGTTCGTGGCCGAGCTGCTGGGCGGTATCGTGCGGCTGGCGGTGCTGTTGATCGGCGTGGTGCTCGCCCTGTCACTTCTGGATGCGACCGCACTGATCGGTACCGTGCTGGGCGCGGCCGGCATCGTCGGACTGGCGGTCGGCTTCGCGGTGCGCGACACGGTCGAGAACTACATCGCCAGCCTGCTGCTCAGCCTGCGCACCCCGTTCCTGACCCGGGACTACGTGCAGATCGGCGAGCACGCCGGGCACGTCGCCCGCCTCACCGGGCGCGCCACCATCCTGATCTCGCTGGACGGCAATCACATCCGCATCCCGAACGCGACGGTGTTCAAGTCCACGATCATCAACTACTCGCGCAATCCGGAGCGACGCTTTACCTTCGGCGTCGGCGTGGACACGGATCTGGACCCGGGGCGCGCCCAGGCGCTGGCGATCCGGACACTGGCCGAGGTGGACGGCGTGCTCGCGCGACCGGCACCGAGCGTGGTGGTCGACGAACTCGGTGATTCGAACGTCACGCTGCAGGTGTCCGGCTGGATCGATCAGCGACACACCGATCTTCGCAAGGGGCGCGGAGAGGCGATCCGGCAGGTCAAGCAGGCCTTCGAGGCGGCCGGCATCGTGATGCCCGAGCCGATCTACCGGCTGCGCATCGATGCGCGTGGCGCGTCGCTGCCCGGCATCTCGTCGCCCGGCGATTCAGCGGCACCGGCGGGCGATGGTGGCGGGGCCGGTGCTGGCCCGGGCGCCGGCTCTGGTTCGGCTGCCGCCACGCTGCTGACGCTGGATTCCGAGGTGACCGTCGACACCTCGGCCGACGATGCCACCGGTCCGACCCTGGAGCGCGAACTGCAGCGCGCCGGAGACGGGGCGGCCGGGGGCGAGGCGAACCTGCTGGACGGTGCGCCCGGTCACGAGTAGTCCGCCCCGGTCCCGCCGCCGTGAGGCAACGGCCGAAGCGGTGCCGTCTCAGGCCGGCGCCCAATCCAGATCGCCGGTGTGGCGCCACGCCATCCGCCCTGGATCGTCCCGCGCGAACAAGTGCAGGCAGCGGTTGTCCAAGCGCCTGTGAAGGAATGAAGGGGACATCCTGTCGCTTCGCGGGGCTCGCTGGGCGCGTACGCATCCTAGGCGAGGATCCGCTCGTGCCGGTACAGCCGGCAGCCCAGCCACAGCAGCAGCGCGGACGCGGCCAGCGTGCCGATGACCGAGGCGGCCACCGATCCTGCGGACAGCGGCAGGTCCAGGATCGAGCGCTCCAGCAGCAGGTACTGGCTGAGCATCGGCCACGGCATCAGCCAGGCCGAGGGCCCAAGATTCAGGAACTGCAGCACGAAGAACGGTGCCATCGGCAGCACCATCAGGGCGCCCAGGTAGGTCTGGGCCTGCTTGGTGCTGCGCGTCCAGGCCGACACGGTGATCAGCAGCGAGGCGATGAACGGCATCAGCGGCAGGGCCAGCAGCAGCGCTGCGGCCACGGTCGGTGCATCGAAGCGCAGGCGACTGCCGAGCAGGTCCGCCGGGAACAGCCTGAACAGGCCCCAGACGCTCAGGGCGCACAGCAGCCCCGACAGGCACACGAAGGCCAGCGTGGCGCCGAACTTGCCGAGCACGATCTCGTGGCGCGCCAGCGGCAGTCCCAGCAGCGGTTCCAGCGAGTGACGCTCGCGCTCGCCGGCGGTGGTGTCGATCGCCAGGTAGAAGCCGCCCATCACCATCGACACGATCAGCAGGAACGGCAGCAGCGAGGCCAGCAGCTGTCCGCTGGCCCCGTCGCTGGAGACATCGTCCAGCACGATGTCCAGCGTGTCGAACACCGTGGGGTCCAGGCCGCGATGCTGCAGCCGCAGCCGATCGTTGGTGCGCTCCCAGGCGCCCAGCAGCGCCTCGACGCGCCGCGCCGCCTTGGCCGACGCCTTGTCGGCCTCGTCCAGGTGGATCGTCAGGCTGGCCGGTCGGGCCCGGCGCAAGGCCTGCTCGTAGCCGACATCGACCTGCAGCACGATCGGCACCTCGCCGCGCGCGACCGCGCCGCGCGGATCGTCGGGCGCGGCCACCGCGTCGACGTTCTGCCCGGCCAGGAAGGCCATCAGCGAGGGCGCACGGGCGGCACCGGCCACCGCCAGTTCGGTGACCTCCTCGAAGTCGATCGACAGCTGCTTGAAGCTGGCCGCCAACGAGCCGCCCAGGATCAGCGGCAACAGGATCGGGCCGAACAGCAGCGCGTAGAACACCGTCTGGCGATCGCGCAGGTTGTCCACGATCTCCTTGACGGTGATGACCAGCACGGATCGCAGGTTCATCCGCCAAGCCTCGCCGGACGCTCGACGCGGTGTCCGAGTGCCACCACGAAGGCGTCCTCGAGCTGCCCCTGTCCGGTGCGTTCGAGCAGGCCGGGCAGCGTGTCGCTGATCGCGATGCGCCCGTCGGCGATGATGGTGATGCGGTCGCACAGCACCGCCACCTCCTGCATCACATGGCTTGAGAACAGCACGCAGTGACCGCGCTCGGCCAAGGCACGCAGGATGTCGCGCAGGCCACGCGTGGCCATCACGTCGAGCCCGTTGGTCGGTTCGTCCAGCATCAGCGTGCGCGGCGCGTGCACCAGGGCCCGCGCCAGGGCGACCTTGGTCTTCTGCCCCTGGCTGAAGCCGGTGGCGCGTCGATCGGCGAAGTCGCCCATCTCCAGCTGCTCGATCAGCTCGCCGGTGCGCCGCCTGGCATCCGCTGCCGGCAGACCGCTCAGCCGTGCGTAGTAGTGGACGTTCTCGCGCGCGCTCAGACGCGGGTAGATGCCGGCCTCGTGCGGCATGTAGCCCAGCTGGCGTCGCGCGCCGAGCACATCCGTCTCCACGTCGTGCCCATCGATGCGCGCCTGCCCCCGATCGGGACGCAACAGGGTCGCCAGCATGCGCAGCGTGGTCGACTTGCCGGCACCGTTGGCGCCGAGCAGACCGGTGATCTGGCCGTCCGCCGCCTCGAAGCTGACCTCCTTGACCGCCTGCACCGGCGTGGCCCGGCGGCTACCGCCGGTGGCCGGGAAGGACTTGCCCAGCGACTCGGCGACGATCACGGCCGCGCCCCGTTGGCGTCGATGAAGAACGGCGGCGGTCGCAGCCGCGTCAGGCAGTCCAGCGACAGGCCGGCTGCGGTGCCGGCGTCGAGAAACCGCGCCATCAGCGACGCGGTGCAGCCCAGGCCCGCCTGGGTGTGGCCCTGACCGGTGTTGACGATGTGCAGCACATCGTCGCCCAGCATGCCCGCGGCACGCTCCCCATAGTCCGGCGGGGTGACGGGATCCGCATCGCCGGACAGGATCAACGCGGGGACATCGAGGTCCAGCGGTGCGTGAAAGTCCGCATCGATGCGTCCACGCGGCCAGCGCTCGCAGGCCGCGATCTGGGCGGCCAGCGGCTGCTCGCCCAGGAACGTGTCGCGCGCCTGTCGACGTGCCGAGGCCTCGTCCATGAACGGCAGGTCCTCGGTGCAGATGACGCTGTAGTGCATGCCGGTGGCGAGCGTGTCGGCCAGGGTACGGCCCTGCAGTTCCGCCTGACGGGCAAATGGGGCGAAGTGGCCCGCCTCGATCGCATCGTCGAGCATCGAGGGCAGCAACGCCGCCCCCCACGCCGAGTAGGCCAGCAGGCGTAGGGTGACGGCAAGCTCTGCGCGTCCCAGCTCGCTGCGGCGCGTGCTACCGTCGGCGATGTCCTCCCAGCTGACCTGTGCCGGTTCGCGCTGCAACTCGTCAAGCAGGGCCGCCACGCGCGCATCGATGCTCGGGAACGCCTCGCCGCAGGCGGCATCGTCCAGGCAGCGCTGCAGCACGAGGTCCAGCGCGCGTTGCGCCACGGGGGCGATGTCCGGACCCAGCGGGGTGCCGGGCGGCACCACCGCATCCAGGATCAGGCTTCGCACCGCCGTCGGGTAGCGCCGGGCGTAGTGCAGCGCCACCCGGGTGCCGTACGAGACGCCGTACAGGTTGATGGTGTCCAGTTCCAGTGCCTGACGCACGGCCTCCAGATCAGTCACCGCCACGCTGGTGGTGAACAGCCGGGTGTCCATCGTCAGCGCCTCCAGGCAGCGCTCGGCCGAGCGCTGCGCCGCCACGACCGGGTCCGAGTCCGGGCCAGGGTCCGGGCCAGGGTCCGGGCCAGGGTCCGAGCCAGTGTCCGAGCCGCCAGTCATCGCGCTGCTGGCATGATCGGTGTTCGCACCGTTGCCGACTGCGCTGCCGTCATCGTCATCGGCCTCCTCGATCGGGCAGTCGAGCGGGCCGGAGTCGCCGGTGCCGCGCTGATCCACCAGGATCAGGTCCCGGTCGCGATTGGCGTGACGAAAAGCGCCGATGAGAGCGGGAAAGCTCTGCAGCGCCGACTGTCCGGGCCCGCCGGCGATCAGGAACAGCGGATCGGCCCGGGCGGTCCGTCCCCGTGCCGGCAGTCGCGCGATCGCGATGTCCAGGTTGCCCGCTGTCGGCTCCAGGGGATCCAGCGGACGGGACAGGGTGGCGCAGCGGGCCGGCACGCCGGTGGTGCCGTCGCCGATCGTGCAGGCCGAGAAGACGAGGTCATTCGCAAGCGCAGGCGCGGCGAACGCTAGCGAGGATGAAAGGCACGCCGCGGCGGCGGCCAGCGCACTGGCGAAAGGCAACAGCCCGGTCGGTCGTCGGCGGTTCAAGGCAGGCAGGCGCAGGATCGGCGGTGAATCGGCCAAGGATCGGCCAGTGATCGGCCAGTGATCGGCCAGTGATCGGCCAGTGATCGGCAATCGGTCAGGAGATCGCTGCAAGCGCTGCGCCAGTCGAGTGGTGGCCGAGCGAGGCCACGGGCGCATGTCGAAGCCGGGGCAGCGACGCCCGGGTGGTGCCGCGGCGGGCGCCGGGAGCGTTACAGCTCCTCGAGCACGTCCTCGAGCTGCCGGCGTGCATTGCCGACCCAGTCATCCCGTTCGATGCGGCTGGGAAAGATCTGCAGCGCCTCGGCGATGGTCTCGATGTCGTGCTTCTCCAGCTCCGCCAATTGCGAGTAGCTGGTGATGCCGAGCTGATTCAACGCCTTCTCGGTCATCGGCCCGATGCCGAAGATCTGCTTCAGATCATCGTGGCGATCGACCGGATCGAACAGGCGATCGTCGGCCTCGTCCTCCTGGGCATCGGTACCGGTCGGCTCTTCGCGCAAGGTCCGACCGACCGGTCCGGTGTCATCCGGCGACGAACCCGACGCGCTCGCCGTGATCGCCTCGGTGCCTGCCGACATCGGCTCGGCGTCCAGTTCGTCCAGCTCGATCGCCTCGTCGAGCAAGGTCTCCGGCTCGTCGTCGGTCCGCTGGTCGATCGAGTGCTCGTCAGCCTCGATCCCGTCGCGGACATCGGTCGCTTCGTGCGAGGCGCGGTGATCGAAATCCAGGCCGATGCTGCGCATCAGCGCCAGGCGGGACGCCTCGGCCGCATCGGCCCCGCCCTGAGGGCCGTCCTGAGGGCCGTCCTGAGGGCCGTCCTGAGGGCCGTCCTGCGGGCCGTCCTGCGGGTCGTCCTGCGGGTCGTCCTGCGGGTCGGAAGCCGGCAGGGTGATGTCCGGCACCCGCGCCGATGCCCAGCTGGACGCCGGCGCCGCCGCGGGCGCCGCCGCCGGCGTCGGCGAGGCGGACGACCCCGTCGCAGGCGTCGAGGCGGCCTTTGCAGCCGACGCCGACGTGTCCGGCGGGGGAGTCGCTGGCGCCGCCGGTGCCGGCCGCTGGGCGGCGGGCTCGGCGCCGATCTCGACGGTGGGCTCGGCAGCAGGCTGCGCGGCGGGCGTCTCGGCCAACCGGTCGGGCGCCGGACGAGGGGCGGACGGCGCGGGCGAGTCGGAGGCTGCTGGCGACCCTGACCCCTCGGTGACCGGATCGCCCGCCTCGTGCAGCGAATCGGTGTTGGCCGCGTCGTGTCCGGACGAGGCCACGTCGATCGTCACCAGCTGCTGGCGGGCCCGATCCAGCTCGGCACTGACTTGGCGGTAGGCGTCTTCACGATCGGTGAGCTGCTTGAGCCGTTCGTTCAGTCCATTGCGTTCGGTGGTCAGGTCGCGCAGCTGCGCCTCGTGCTTCTGCATCAGCTGGCGCACCAGCAACTGACTCTTCTCCAGGTTCTTGCTCAGCGATGGCAGGCGGCGATTCTGGTGGGTCAGCTCCTCGATCTCGGTGCGGCTGCGTTGCTTGAGCTCGTCGAAGTCCTGCGAGATCAGCGACACATCGGTACGCGCCTGCTCGACATGGGCTCGTTGGCGCAGCACCGTGTCACGCAGCGTCTCGACGATCGGCGCGCTTCGCGTCCGATGTGCCAGCCAACCGATCGCCGCACCGGCCATCAGGGCGCACAGCAGGCTGAGCGCCATCTGGGTCACAAGGAAGATCATCGGACGACACTCCGGCGGACGACGTCAATCGACATAGCGAACCTCGATGCGGCGGTTGCGGGCGCGCCCGACGTCGGTACCGTTGTCGGCAATCGGTTGCGTGGAGCCGTAGCCCTGGGCGATGACCTGGTCATCGTTCGCGCCCCGCATGATCAGCCAGTCGGCCACCGCGCGGGCGCGCTCGCGGCTCAGGCGCAGGTTCACCTCGGCACGACCGGTATCGTCGGTGTGGCCCGACACGCGGATCCGGAACGCCGGTGAGGCCTCGAGCAGTGCCGCCAGCTGGCCCAGGGCTTGCTCGCTGCCGGCCGACACCTGGACCGAATTGGGTTCGAACGCGACCGAGGAGAGGTCCAGTGCGTCGACCGCCTGGGCGAACGTGTCCCGTCGGGCGCGGGCATCGGCCTCCGGATCGAAGACGCGCAGCGAGTCGGTGACCGAGCGCACCCCGTCGATGGCGCGGACGCGCTGCACGAGCAAGCCCGGGTCAGTACCGGAGCGCAGCGTGCCGTCCAGTGCCAGCTCGCGTCCGGACACGGTCACGGTGACCTCCGGTTCCCCCATCGCGCGGGACAGCTCGAGCGCTTGATCGCGCAGCTCGATCGGCACGGTGGCCAGCACATGGCGTCCCGAGAGCAGCATCACGACCACGGCGACGACCAGCAGGGCCCACGGCCAGATGCTGGCGGGGGCGTCGTCCGGGAGGTCCAGCTGCAGGGCAGGCTCGCTCATCGCGCGAGTCTACCATCGTGACGAAACGCACAATATTCCCGACACACTCGGTCACAGACCGGCCTGTCAGCGCGCCCCGCGGGCCTGGGCGATCATCGGCAGCGGTGTGGGCCGATCGACGCCCTGACGATCGCCGGCGGGGCGCGAGAGGGGAACCGGTGCGCTCGCCGATGCCGGCACCGCATCGGCATCGGCTGGCCGAGATGTGCGCCGGTCGTGCCGGGCCACGCGCCGCTCCTGGACCGCGCGCCGACGTTCCTGCCGGCCGTGGCGCTCGGAGGCGGGCTCGAGCGGTGCCCCGGTTGACGTGCCGGGCGCTCCCGATGGCGTTGCCCGCGTATCGAGCGGCGTGGTGCGCGCCACGGCTGACGGGGCTGACGCTGACGGGGCTGACGCAGACGGGGCGGATGGGGCGGCGGCGTCCCTGACCTGAGCGCGTTTTCTTGCTCGCACCGCGATCAGCTTGAGCTTGGCGATGGCCAGCGCATGGTGGCGCTCCTGCGCATCCAGCGCCGCGGCCAGCGATTCGGCCCGGTCGCGTGCCTCGTCGAGCTGACGGAGCGCGGCGCTCAACACCACATCGTCATCCCCGGCGACGCGGGCGTACGGATCGCTGTGCGCATCGAACGCCAGCGGGTCGATCGGTTGCTCCGAGCGCTGACGGCGCGAGTCGAGCAAGGCGAGCTCGCGCCGGGCCAACGTGCGCTCCAACGTGCGCTGGCGGCCGCGCACGATGCGCAGGCCGAGCCATACGCCGAGGGTGGCCCCGATGACCAGCGATGCCACGCTGCAAATGAGCAGGCCGGGAGCCGATGCAAGCGTGTCGATGTGTACGATCATCCGTTGTCGCCGGAGCTGGGGGCCTCGATGATACAAAATGACGTGCTCGAAATGTGTGCGCCCGACAACGCAGTGGCACATGGCCGCCGCGATCGATCGGCATCGAGGGGGGATGCGCTTGGAGAACAACGATGTGCTGCGGCGCGTGCGCTATGCGTTGCAGCTGGACGATGCGGAGGCGTCGCGCCTTGCCGGGCTGGGTGGCCAGCCGGTGTCGAGCGACGACATGGCCAGGTTCCGGCTGCGCGAAGACGATCCGCAGGCCGTGCCCTGTCCGGACCGTGCACTGGGTGCCATGCTGGCGGGGTTGGTGATCGACCGGCGTGGCCCGCCGCCGCCCGATGCCCCGGCTGCCGCTTCACGCGTCGACGAGCCGGGTGCGATCGACAACAACAGCGTGCTCAAGGCCATCAAGACGGCGTTGTCGATGCGCAGCCAGGATATCGTGGCATGCATCGAGGCCGGCGGCGGAGCGATCACGCCCAGCGTGGTCGGATCGTTCCTGAGGCGCCCGGGCGCGCGCAACTTTCGTGGATTGGGCGATCAGGTGCTGCGCCGGTTCTTGAAGGGCCTGTCCATCACGCACCGAACGCCGGAACCCGATGCCCATGACTGACGACTCGGCCGATCCCCACGCCATCGAGCGGGCCGGGCCACCGATGGTGATCGACGACGATTGCGTGGTGGCGATGCATTACCGCCTGTCGAACGGCTTCGGCGAGCTGATCGACGGCTCGCAGGGCGGCCTGCCGCTGGTGTACATGCACAACACCAACGCGTTGTTGCCGGCGCTGGAGCGCGAGCTGACCGGCCGGCGAGCCGGAGAGGCGTTGCAGGTCACGATCTATCCGGAGGACGGGTACGGCTACGCCGACGAGGAGCTGGTGCAGGATTGGCCGATGGAGCAGGTCAAGCAGCACGTCGGCGATGCGCCGCTGTTCGAGGGACTGCGGCTGAAGGCGCTGGGCAAGGAAGACCAGAGCAAGCTAGTCACCGTCGTGCAGATCGGCGAGGACACGGTGCGCATCGATGGCAACCACCCGCTGGCCGGGCAGGTGTTGCATGTCGAGATCACGATCGTGGCGGTACGCGCGCCGACCGCGCTCGAGCGCGAACAGGGTCACGCTACCTCGGTCAATGGGTGAGCGACGGCGGCGAGGGCGCGAAGGGCATCCGGCCGGCAATGCGTTCGCGGGCGATCAGATGCCCGAGCAGCGATGCCGGACCGGACACCAGCGCGCAGCGTTGCGCGGCACGCACCAGGCGCATCCGCTCCTCGTCCGTATCGGCGTGCACGATGACGTGGCGCACCGACATCCCGTGCAGCTGGGCCAGACGCTGGCGCATCGGCTGCGCTCCGGCCTCGAGCACCCCCCGGGGCAGGCCGACGATGCCGGAGGTGGGATCCGCGCAGGCGTGCGGCCACCGCTCGTTCGACACCACGTGCAGCGATAGCGCCTGGTCGGCCCGCGCCGATGCCCAGCCGATGCGCTGGTCCAGGGTCAGTCCCGCCTCGTGCAGCAGGCAACGCGGCGCCAGCGCCGGGCCTTGCAGCAGCGCCGCCTCGGTAAGGATGCGTACCGCGGACGTGCCCTGCGGGTCGCTGGCATCGAGGACCGTGCGTAGCAGGCGGGCGCCGTGCTCATCGCGGGTGTGGACATCGATCGTAGGTGGCATGCCGCCCAGCGTACCGGCGCAGTTTCCACCGGGCCGAGTGCCAGGTCGCGCTACGCGCGGATTTTCTGGTCGCCGGTGCCGCGGCGATCAACCGGCCTTGCGCAACGTCTCTACCGGCGGCAACTCGGCAGCCAGCTCGGCCAGCGGTGCCGGCACCCGCAGGCCGTAGCCTTGCGCGAAGTCCACGCCCATCTCCAGCAGCATGGCCAGGGTGCGGTCATCCTCGACGGATTCGGCGATGGTGCGGGCGCCGACGGTGTGCCCGATGCCGTTGATGGCGCGCACCATCTCGTGGTCCACCTCGTCCTCGGCCATGCCGCCGACCAGCGTGCCGTCGATCTTCAGGTAGTCGATCGGCAGCTGCTTCAGGTAGGCGAACGTGGAGAAGCCGGTCCCGAAGTCGTCCAATGCCAGCTGACAGCCCAGTTCGCGCACCCGGTTGATGAAATCCCGTGCGCGCTGGAAATTGTCGACCGCAGCGGATTCTGTGATCTCGAAGGCGATGCGGCTGGGGTCGATCGCACGCTGTTCGATCTGCTGGATGATGAAGTCGTTGAAGTCGTCGTCGATGAACGACAGCCCGGACAGGTTGATCAGCAACTGGGGCACCTGCAAACGATCCTGGTGCTCCACCAGCCAGTCGATCACCTGCCCGAAGACCCAGCGATCGACCTCGGACATGACATCGTACTTCTCGGCGATCGGGATGAAGCGAGCGGGCGAATAGAGCTCGCCGCTCTCGCTGCGCACGCGCAGCAGGATCTCGCAATGGTCCATGACCATCCGTTGCTCGCCGAGCGCGTAGACCGGCTGGAAGAACAAGGTGAGCCGCTCCTCGTTCAGGGCACGGCGGATGCTTTGCACGCCGGCGATGTCGTCGCGGTACTTGACCACCTCGGCATCGTCGTCGGTGGTGACATGCACCCGGTTGCGGCCCGACTGCTTGGCCACGTAACAGGCCGAGTCCACATCGGTGAGGATGCTGGTCAGGTCGGACTCGTCACCCTCCAACGGTACCACCCCGATGCTCAGGCTGACCTTGAAGTCCTGTTCGGCGTAGGTGAAGGTATAGCTGGACACGATCACCCGCAGGTCTTCGGCCAGCTGGCAGATCGCCTCGAAGTCCTGGGCCTGGGCAATGACCGCGAACTCGTCACCACCGACGCGGGCGAACAGGTCGCCGCGCCGCAGGCGAGCGGTGATCAGGCGGGTGATGTTCCTGAGCAGCTCGTCGCCGGCCGGATGCCCGCAGGTGTCGTTGATGATCTTGAACCGGTCCAGGTCGAAATAAAGCAGCCCGTAGCACTCGCGGTTGCGCTCGGCGATCGCCAGCGTGTGGCGCAGGTGCTCCTCGAAGGAGCGGCGGTTGTGCAGTCCGGTCAGGTCATCGTGGTTGGCCAGATGGGCGATGCGCTCGTTGGCGCGCGACACGCGACTGACGACCATGCCGCAGATCAGCACCGACAGCGCGAGCGCGCAGGCCACGATCAGGATCAGGATCTGCTGGGTACGCCGGTAGGCCGAGCGGTTCGATTCGAGCGCCTCGTTGGCCAAGGTGCGCTCCAGCTTCACCAGATCGTTCAGATGATTGAGCAACACGTGTTCCTGCAGCTGCAGGCCCTTGAGTTCGCTGGCCAGCCGCTCCGGATCCGGTGCGGCGGCGCGCACCAGCTCGCTGACGCCCCGGTAGGCGTCGGCGATGCGCCGTTCGGCGGCGTCGATGTCCTGCAGCACCTCGCGCTCGCGCGGACGAATCGCCAGTTCGCCCAGCGATCGGCGTGATTCCAGGTAGTGATCGGTCCGCTGGGCGATGTCGGCCAGCAACGCCTCCCGCCCGATCGCGTCGGGTTCGCGGGCCAGCGAGTCCGCGGACGCCGAGCGCAGCCGGATCAGGTCGCGCATCCGGAAGGTGCCGGCGGTCTTGGCGTCGTTGGACTCGACCAATGTCGCCATGCCCGAGTTGACCGACTGCAAGGTCGCCATCGAAACCGACGTCACCGCGATCATCAACGAGAACACGGCGAGGAAGCCGAGCCCGATGATCAGCTTGGTGCGATCGATCCGGTAGGGGCGTGAAGGCATCGGGCGCGCTGGATGTGGCCGGGCGAACGGGTGGGGGACCGATGCGTGGCAGACATCACGATCGACGCCCGCGACGGAACTTCCCGACGAGGTCCCGGTAGCGGCCCGCGACCGCAGGCGTTGATCGGCAGGTGGTCCTGTACCGCATTGGTTGTGAGCCAGTCGAGATTTTCACCACCCGGAACACCCGGTGTGCCGATTCAGGCGTCGCGCCGCAACACGCCCACGTAGACCCCCTCGATGGCGAACGTCTGTTCGCGCAGATCCACGCGGATCGGCTCGAACTCATCGTTTTCGGGCAGCAGCGTGACGATGTTGCCGCGTTGCCTGAAGCGCTTGACCGTGACCTCGTCGTCCACCCGTGCCACCACGATCTGGTTGTTCTGCACATGCTCGGTGGCATGCACCGCCAGCAAGTCGCCGTCCATGATGCCGACATCGCGCATGCTCGAACCGCTGACGCGCAGCAGGTAGTCGGCATGCGGGTAGAACAGGTCCGGATCCACGGGCAGGTATTCCTCGACGTTGCCATCCGAGACGATCGGTTCACCGGCGGCGACCTTGCCCACCAGCGGCAGGCCGTCGTCGTCGAACTCGCTGAGGATGCGGATGCCGCGAGAGGTGCCCGGGATGAGCTCGATCGCGCCCTTTCGCTCCAGGGCCCGCAGATGATCGTCGGCGGCGGTGGGTGAACGGAACCCGAAGTGTTCGCAGATGTCGGTGCGCGTGGGCGGAAAGCCGGTGCGATCGATGTGCGACTGGATCATCCGGAGGATCTCCTGCTGTCGCTTGGTCAGTTCCTGCATCCGTGTCGCTCCCTGGCGGCGTGTCGCGCTCGATGAGCCGTTCATCGAGCCGCTGATTGTATTTACAGTTGCCTGTCGATGGCAAGCGTCGGGGGCATTCTCGTCGCAGACATTAGGATGGGCGCTGGTTTCCGACACGCTGTCCGCCGCCGATGTCATCGTCTTCTTCGACCGTCGCCATCTTCACCGAGCGGCCGATGTTCCGCCGCACCTTCGCCAAGCTGCTGGACGTGCTGGAGCGCCCGATCGACCACGTCGACCACGTCGACCACGTCGATCACGTCGATCACGTCGATCACGTCGATCACGTCGATCGCGTACGGGCGGTGGAGCCGGTCGCGCTGTTGCTGCTGGACATCGGCGCGCTGGACGCGGGTGCCGCCGAGCGCCGCTACCTGGACGTCTCGTCGGGCGATGGCGCACCCCGGCGCATCGTCTGCGTGCTGGACGAGCAGGACGATGCGGTGGTGGACACGCTGATGGCGCTCGGGGCGGGCGGGGTGCTGGTGAAGTCGACGCCGCCGCCGGTGCTGATCGAGTCCTTGCAGCTGGTGGTCGATGGCGGCACCTGCCGTCCCGCGCCGGCCTTCGCGATCGATCGGCTGGATCTGCCCGAGGCGATGCGTCGGCAGTTGAGCGCGCGCGAGCAGAAGATGCTGCGCTTGATGGCCGGTGGGCACTCGATCACGCACGTGGCGCGCGAGCTGTCGCTGACCTCGGCCCGCGTGGTGACCGACATGCGTCGCATCCTGAAGACCGTGCGCGGGCGTGTGCGATGATCCGCCAGGCCCCGACCCGACCGTGCCCTGGAACCTGCCGATGAAGAAGGACAAGCCCTCGTCACGCTTCGCGGTCCCCGACCACGCCGATCTGCCCGACGATGTGCGCGAGCGCATCGAGGCGGTCAGCGACAAGTCCGGCTTCACCCCCAACGTGTTCCGCGTGCTGTCGCACCGACCGGACGAGTTCCGCGCCTTCTTCGATCACCACGATGCGCTGATGAGCAAGCCGGTGCGCCCCAACGGTGGCCTGACGCTCGGCGAGCGCGAGATGATCGTGGTGGTGACCTCGACGATCAACCGCTGCCTGTACTGCGTGGTGGCGCACGGTGCGCTGGTGCGCATCCGCGAACGCAACCCGCGGCTGGCCGATCAGCTGGCGATCGACTACACCCGCGCCGACATCAGCGCGCGTCAGCTGGCGATGCTGGACTTCGCCTGCCTGGTGGCCGAGCAGGCCGCCGATGTCAATCAGGACGACCTGGACGAGCTGCGCGACCACGGCTTCGACGACGAGGACATCTGGGACATCGGGGCGATCACCGCGTTCTTCGCGATGAGCAATCGCCTGGCAGGGCTCACCGACATGCTGCCCAACGACGAGTTCTACGCGCTGGGCCGCGCGCCTGCCAAGCCGCGTCCGCGGCTGGTGAAGTAGGGCGCATCGCATCGGTCGGCGCCGCCCCCCGCGGCGCGTGGGTGGTTGCGAACGGTGTCGTGCTCGCGCCATGATGGTGCACGACCCGCCGCCAGGAACACGACGCATGCTGAAGACACTCTTGATCGCCGCCGCGGTGGTCCTGCCGTCGGGCGCCGCCTCCGCGGACGATGCCTACCCGGAACGCGACGTGCTCGGGGTGGTCATGTGGAGCGCCGGCGGGGCGACCGACACGGTGGCGCGCGCGATCAACCCGGCAGCCGAGGAGGCGCTCGGCAAGCCGATCGTGGTGCTCAACAAGCCGGGCGGTGCCGGTGCCATCTCGACCGCCTACGTGGCCGCGGCCCCGGCCGATGGCTACACCTTCCTGTACGGTGCCGAGAATCCGCAGCTGCATCCGGTCATGGGCGTGGCCGACCTGGACTACTCGTCGTTCTACCCGGTGCGCATCCTCGGACGCGGCGTGGCGGTGATCGCGGTCAACAGCGACTCCCCCTACCAGAGCATGGAGCAGCTGCTGGCGGATGTGAAGGCGCGTCCGGGCGAGGTGTTCATGGGATCGACCGGCCCGGGCGGGCTGCCCGGCACGGTGGCGGCACTGATCGCCAACGCCGCCGATTTCGAGATCACCCCGATCCCGTTCGATGGCGAAGGCCCCGGGCTGACCGCCATGCTGGGCAACGAGGTCGACTTCATGCCGGCCGGCGTGTCGGCGGCGGCCGAGCAGATCGCCGCCGGCAAGATGCGCGCCCTGGCGGTGGTGAACACCGAGCCGGTCGACTCGATGCCGGACGTGCCGGCCATCACCGATGCCTTGCCCGACATGGGCGCCTACCTGCCGTGGGGACCGTTCTACGGCGTGTTCACGCGTGACGAGCTGCCCGACCCGGTCAAGGCGCGCCTGGTCGAGGCGTTCGCCACCGCCAGCCAGAGCGAGGCGTACCGCACGTTGATGGAGAACCGCGGCAACATCGTCATGGACCTGTCCGGTGACGAGGCGGCCGAGTTCCTGGCCAAGTGGCAGCAGGTCACCTCATGGGTGCTGCTGGACACCGGCGCCGCCAAGGTCAGCCCCGAGACGTTGGGCATCGAGCGCCCCTGAGCGTCCATGAGCGCCCATGAGCGCTCGGCAGCGTTCTGGGAGCGACCGGTGACCGACGTCGGTTCACGGTGATGCCGACGCCGCGCCCCTCGCGCCGCCCTGGCGAACGGCTGTTCGCCGGCTCGCTGGTGCTGCTGGCGGGCGTGGCCTTGTGGCAGTCCCACGCCATCGCAGGCTTTGCGAAGCTGTCATCGCCCGGCGTGTTCCCGATGCTGGCCAGCGCCGTCATGCTGGTCTCGGCGCTGGCCATACTGACGGAGGTGCAGGCTCGTGTGCCCGGCGAACGGGACCCGACGACGGCGCCCCTGCCGCCCCGGTTGCTGATCATGCTGGCCCTGCTGGTCGCCTACGTGCTGCTGATGCCGCGGCTGGGCTTCCTGGCCGATTCCGGCCTGTTCCTGTTCGCCTGCCTGAGCTGGCTGTGGCGTCGTCCCTGGTGGGCATCGTTGCTGGTCACGCTGGCCAGCCTGGCGGTGGTGCAGTTGCTGTTCGCCGAGCTGTTCCAGGTGGTGTTGCCGAGCGGGGCCTTCGATCGCTGGCTGCGCGGAGCCCTCGGTTGATGTCGGCATAGGCATGGAGGCATGGGCGGGCCTTGCCCTGGTCTGGCTGGATCCGCTGATGATCCTGCTGGTGGGCGCCGGCACCCTGGCCGGCATCTACGTCGGGGCGATTCCCGGCCTGTCCGTCACCATGGCCACCTCGATCCTGATCTCGTTCACGTTCAAGTGGGACGTGAACGAGGCGCTGGCGCTGATCGTCGGCGTGTTCATGGGGGGGGTGTACGGCGGTTCGCGCACCGCCATCCTGCTGAACATCCCGGGCGCACCGAGCGCGGTGGCGACCGCGCTGGACGGCTACCCGATGGCACGCCGCGGTCAGGCCGGCGAGGCGATCGGTCTGACCACGCTGATGAGCGTGTTCGGCGGCTTCGTCGGCATCGCGGCGCTGGCGCTGTTCGCGCCGCCGATCTCCGGCATCGCGTTGATGTTCGTCTCGCGCGACTACCTGCTGCTCGGACTGATCGGCATCCTGCTGGTGGGCACCTTGTCCGGGGAGAGCTTCGCGCGCGGCGCGTTCGCCGGTTCCCTGGGGGTGCTGATCAGCATGGTCGGCCTGGATCCGATGACCGCCGAGGGGCGTTTCACCTACGGATCGGTATCGCTGATGGGCGGGGTGCCCTACATCGTGGCGATGATCGGGCTGTTCGGGGTCGGCGAGGCGTTGGTGCAGCTGCGCGATGTCGACACCGTGGCGCTCAAGCAGGCGATCACGCGCGTGGTGCCGCGCTGGTCGGCCATCAGGCGGCATTTCTGGCTGGCGATGCGTGCCTCGGGCATCGGCACCGTGATCGGTGCGCTGCCGGGCACCGGTGGCGACATCGCCTCCTTGCTGGCCTACGATCACGCGAAGCGTTCGACCGCCTCGCCCGAGGTGCCGTTCGGCGAGGGTGCCATCGAAGGTCTGGTCGCGCCCGAAGCGGCCAACAATGCCGCCGTGGGCGGTGCCTTCGTGCCGATGCTCACGTTGGGCGTGCCGGGCGATGCGGTCACCGCGGTGATCATCGGCGCGCTGTTCATCCACGGCCTCAAGCCCGGCCCGTTGCTGCTGATCGAGACGCCGCAGCTGTTCTGGTTCATCGTCGGTGCTCTGACGATGGCCAACGGCTTCCTGCTGCTGTTCGGACTGACCGGCATCCGCGTGTTCACCAAGTTGGTCGAATGCCCCAAGGCGGTGCTGATCCCGTTGATCGTGGTGCTCTCGGCGGTCGGCTCGTACGCGATCCAGAACAACCCGGTGCACGTGGTATGGATGCTCGGCTTCGGCGTGCTCGGCTACTTCCTGAAGGTGTACGGCATCCAGGTCGCGCCGGTAGTGCTGGGCCTGATCCTGGGTCCGATGATGGATTCGAACTATCGGCGCGCCATGCTGGGCGCGCGGCACGACATCGGCACCTTCTTCTGGCACTTCGTGTCGCACCCGATATCGCTGGTGCTGAGCGTGGCGCTGGTGCTGATTCTTGCCTCCCAGCTGCCGTGGCGCAGGGCTCGCGGCGCCAAGGGCGGCACGCCGGGCGGCACCGATCCGTCACCCTGAACGGATCGCTCGGCCGGGCATCACAGCTTCTTCATCAACGACGCCATCTCCAGCGCGGCCAGCGCCGCCTCCACGCCCTTGTTGCCCGCCTTGCTGCCGGCACGCTCGATGGCCTGTTCCATGGTCTCGGTGGTGATCACCCCGAAGGCGGCCGGCACGCCGGTGGTCCAGCCGACGTTGGCGATGCCCTTGGCCGCCTCCGAAGCGATCAGGTCGAAGTGGATGGTGCCGCCGCGGATCAGCACGCCCAGGCACACCAGCGCATCGTACTGACCGCTCTCGGCCATCGTCTTCGCCACCAGGGCGATCTCGTAGCTGCCGGGGATGGTGACGATGGTGATGTCCTCGTCGGCCACGCCGTGCTGCAGCAGCGCACCGTGCGCGCCCTCCTGCATGCGCTGGCCCATGAAGTCGTTCCAACGGCAGCTGACGATGCCGATCTTCAGACCGGTACCGACCAGGGAGCCTTCGATGTGTCGTGCCATGTCGCGAGTGTTCCGAAAGCGAATCGAGTGAAGAGCGCGAGTCAGAGCGTGGTGTCGAGCTGGTGACCCAGGCGACGCGCCTTGGTGTCGAGGTAGGCTTGATTGTGCGCCTGCGGTTCGCTGCGATGCGGCAGCTGTTCGCTGATCGGCACGCCCATCGCCTCCAGGGCCGATCGCTTGAGCGGGTTGTTGGTCATCAGCGCGATGCGCGGAATGGCCAGCCGATGCAGGATGGCGGCGGCAACGTCGTAGCGGCGCGCATCGGCGGGGAAGCCCAGGGCCTCGTTGGCCTGCAGCGTGTCGGCGCCGTCGTCCTGCAGGGCGTAGGCGCGGATCTTGTTGCCCAGTCCGATGCCGCGACCCTCCTGGCGCAGGTAGAGCAGGGCACCGTGCCCGACGCGCGCGATACGGGCCAGCGCACGCTGCAGCTGATCGCCGCAATCGCAGCGCAGCGACCCGAACGCGTCACCGGTCAGGCACTCGGAATGCAGCCGCACCAGCGTGGCACCCCGCTCGGGTGCGGCGATCGACAGGTCGCCCAGGCTGAGCACGCTGTGCTCCAACCCCTGGGCATCCCGGTACACGGCGATGTCGAACGTTGCGTGCGCCGTGGGCAAGGTGCTGCGGCCGATCTCGATGACATCCGGCAGGGCGGGCGCGCCGCTGCCCACCGGGACCGGCTGGTGCGCCGGCTCGCCCGCCGGCGCGCCCGACGCGCTCCCTTGCGCACGCCGCCAGGCCGCGATCTGTTCCACCGAGATCACCGGCAGATCGTGGCGCCGGGCGAACTGCAGCAGCTCGTCCAGGCGCATCATCTCGCCGTCCTCGCGCATCACCTCGCAGATGACCGCGGCCGGGGTCAGGCCCGACAGCTTGGCCAGATCCACGCTGGCCTCGGTCTGTCCGCGTCGCTCCAGGACACCGCCATCGCGAGCGCGCAGCGGAAACATGTGACCGGGCGTGGCGATGTCGTCGGGCGTGGAATCCGCAGCGATCAGGGTGCGGATGGTCTGCGCCCGATCCGAGGCCGAGATGCCCGTGCTGACCCCGTGCACCGCCTCGACCGAGACGGTGAAGCCGGTGCCGAAGCCGCTGCGGTTCTGCAGGGCCGGCACCATCATCGGAATCTGCAGCCGGTCGATCAGCGCAGACTGCATCGCCAGGCAGACCAGCCCGCGCCCGTGCACCGTCATGAAGTTGATCTGGGCAGCATCCGCGAAGTCCGCCGCCACCACCAGGTCGCCCTCGTTCTCTCGATCCTCGTCGTCGACGATGATCACCTGTCGGCCGGCGGCGAAGGCGGCGATGGCCGCCGGGATGGTGTCCAGCACCGAATCGTTCATGACGCGTCTCCGGCCGGTACCCCGGTCGCCGTTGCCCCGGTCGCCGCTGCGCCGGTCGCCGCTGCGCCGGGCGGGTGTGGCAGGTGCGGCATCACCAGGCGCTCCACGTACTTGCCGAGCACGTCCACCTCGATGTTCACCGCCTCCCCCAGCGCCTTGTGCGGCAGCTTGACGTGCGCCTGGGTGTAGGCGACCAGCGTGACGTCGAAGTGGTCCGCGCCGGTGTTGACCACGGTCAGGCTGGTACCGTCGATGGCGACGTAGCCCTTGCGCACGATGTAGCGCATCAGCTCGGCCGGCACCTGGATGCCGATCCACAGGGCGTCCGCATCCTCGCGCCGCTCGATGATCGAGCCGGTAGCATCCACATGACCTTGCACGACGTGCCCGCCCATGCGCGTGGACGGGGTCACCGAGCGCTCCAGGTTGACCACGCTGCCCGCGACCAGGCTGTCCAGCGCGGTGCGGTGGCGCGTCTCCGGCGCCAGGCCGGTGACGAAGCCTGTCTCGTCCAGCTCGGTGACGGTCAGGCAGACCCCATCGACCGCGATGCTGTCGCCGAGCCGAGTGCCCTCCAGCACGGTGGTGCAGTCGATCGCGAGCGAGAAGCCATCACCCCGTGGGCGACAGTGACGCACGCGGCCGAGTTCTTCGACGATTCCGGTGAACACGGATCAGGCAGCCTCAGTGGTCGAGTCGGTGGGCAGGGAGCGTGTGCGCCGCCGTTCATCGGTCCACGCAGCGAATCGGGGGGTGAGCACGCCGGGCGCATCGCGCCGCACGCAGGCGCGTATCGCGATGTCCTCGTCGAGCCGCTGCACGCTGGGAGCGTGCAGACGAGACGCGGAGCGAAGGTGCGCCGCACCGAGCCCGGCGAAGGCGGTCGGTGCATCGGTGCCACCGATCAGCATCGGGGCGATGAAGGCGTGCACCTCGTCGATGGCGTCGGCGTCCAGGAAGGCGCCGTGCACACGCGCACCGCCCTCGACCAGCAGCGACTGGATGCCCAGGGCGCCGAGCGCGTCCAGCAGTTCGTCGATGCCGACCCGGCCATCGTGCGCGCCGGCCGGGCACACCAGCAGTTCGGCGGCGCTGCCCGACAGTCGTTCGGCATCCCGGGCGGCCGTCGCGTCGCTGACCACGTGCAGGCTGCGCGTGCCCAGCGAGCCGTTCAACAGCCGCCCTTCGGTCGGCAGCCGTCCATGACTGTCGAGCAGGACCGGGCGAGGGTGGCGGGGCGATTCGGCCAGCGGATCACCGTCGGGCAGGCGCACGGTCAGCGACGGGTCGTCGGCCAGCACGGTACCGGCGCCGACCAGGATCGCATCGACCGACTGGCGCAGCCGGTGCCCGGCCAGGCGCGAAGCGGGGCCGGTGATCCACCGGCTGTGGCCGCTGCGGGTGGCGATGCGCCCATCGAGGCTGATCGCGCACTTGGCGATCACCCACGGGCGTGCGGTCTCGACGTGGTGCAGAAAGGCTCGAGCCAGGTACCGGGCGGCGGCTTCCTCGACCCCGCCGTGCACCTGGACACCCGCCGCGCCCAGGGCGGCGGCGCCACCCGAGGCGATCGGGTTCGGGTCGGTGACCGCATAGACCACCCGAGCGATGCCGGCATCGATCAGCGCGGCGGTGCACGGCGGGGTGCGTCCGGTGTGGTGGCAGGGCTCGAGCGTGACGTAGGCGGTGGCACCGCGGGCGCGGGGGCCCGCCGCCCGCAGGGCATCGGCTTCGGCATGGGGTTCGCCCACGCCGCGGTGCCAGCCCTCGCCGACGATGCCGTGGGCATCGGCAATGACGGCTCCCACCAGCGGGTTGGGCGCCACGCGCCCGGAGGCGCGCTCGGCCAGCTCGATCGCGCGGCGCATGAGCGCGGCATCGCGTCGCCGCTGCGCGCCATCCTCCGTCCCTGCTGCTCCGTCCATTCGATCGACCCCGTCATCGCGCCACCGCGGGTGGCAGGACGGGGCGATCGCGAGCGCACACGGGCGCGCCCGAAGGTACGCGTCACCGGCAGGCACCGACCAGGCGGACGGCGCCCGGTGTGGGCCACGTTTCTCTCATCCGGACTCTGACCGTCGGCTCCGGAGTCTGACCGGATCAACCGCTGCGGCCCCCTGAATCGACAGACGATTCGACAGGCCCCGGCGGGTCACGGGCTCGGCGCCGGGTCGCTTGCGCTGCCCGATGCCCTACCGTCGGTGGGGAATTTCGCCCCGCCCCGAAACGTTGGCCGGACGATACCGTGTCGAAGGGCGTCGTGGCAATCGGGCGGTGCGCGAAGGCGCAATCTGCGACGGGCGTCGGTCGGGGTGAGCCTCGGGCCGACCTCGCCGGCGCCCCGCAGCCGGCGCGAGCCGCGACGAACGGCCGACTGACACACTTAGACACACGTTCTGTTACATCTCGGCTATCCCCTGCACAAGTGACTGGCTAGAATGGGAATTTAACCGTATGGATACCGGTCTCAGACGGCATGCAGTCCGCTACCGCTCACCGCACGCTTGCCGCCGGCGAGATGCTCAACTGGTACCGCATCGATGCGGTGCTCGGGCGTGGCGGCTTCGGGGTGATCTACCGGGCCACCGACACCAACCTGGACCACCCGGTCGCGATCAAGGAGTACATTCCGCACGGGTTCGCCGAGCGGGACGGGCAGACCACCGTGCGCCCGATCGGCGTGCAGCACGACGACCTGTACCAGTGGGGGCTGAAGCGCTTCATCAAGGAGGCGCGCAACCTGGTGCGCTTCAAGCACCCCAACATCGTGCGGGTGATGTCGGTGTTCCAGCAGAACAACACCGCCTACATGGTGATGGAGTTCGAGGCCGGCATGGAGCTCGGTCGTCACCTGGCCAGCCCGGAGGCCTGCACCGAGGCATCGCTGAAGGCGCTGATCGGTCCGGTGTGCGAAGGCCTGCTGGAGGTGCATCGACATGGCTTCATCCATCGCGACATCAAGCCGGCCAACATCCTGGTGCGTCCGGACGGCAGTCCGGTGCTGCTGGACTTCGGATCCGCCCGCGATGCCTCGCTCGAACAGAATGGCGGGCTGACCGCGCTGGTGACGATCGGCTATGCGCCGCTGGAGCAGTACGATCACGCCGAGCACGAACAGCAGGGTCCCTGGACCGACATCTACGCGCTGGGCGGGGTGCTGTATTTCGCGATCAGCGGCAACGAGCCGGTCGACAGCGCGCGCCGCGCCTCGGCGGTGCTGAACGGCGGGCGGGATCCGTTGATCGCGGCGGCCACGATCGGGCGCGGACGCTACGGCGCACGCTTCCTGGCAGCGATCGACTGGGCGCTGGAGTTTCGCATCGCCGATCGGCCGCAGAGCGTGCTGGATTGGTTGCCGGCACTGCTCGGCGCCGCTTCCAGCTCCGCCCGGCCGCCGAACGCGGCGCTATTCGGCGCTGTCTCGATGGACAGTGCGGCGGGGGCGACCGGTGCCGGCGAGCGCAGCCGTGCGCCGGCACCGATCGGCGATACGGGTGAGCGTTCACCGACGTCGACGTCACGGCCTTCACGCGCTCGGGCAGAGGCGCCCCGACCGGAGGCGCGCGGCACGGGACGCGCCGCGGTTCCCGACAACGCTCGATACCGGACAACCCAGAGTGCCACCGGTGCCACCGGTGCCTCCGAGCCGACCTGGCCGCGCAGAATGCGCGCGCGCATCGCTCGCCTGTCGGGGCTGCGAGGAGGCCCCCGTCGCGCTCGTGCGCAGCTGGCGCTTGCGCTGCTGACGATCGCGGTGCTGTCGGGCGCGGTGCTGTCGGGCGTGCTGCTGCGGCCCGATGAGCCGGAACCGATCGTTCCGGACGTCGATGTGCCGACTTCTGCGGAAGCCGACAGCCGAGACGAGCAGCGCGAACGCCTGGCCGAGCTGGTGCAGCGCGAGCAGGCGTTCGAGCAGCGTCAGGCTCGGGCGGTCGCCGATGCCGAGCAGCAGCGGCTGCAGCGCATCGCACGGGTGGAGAACGAGCGCCTGGCCGAGGAACAGGCCACCCGGCAGGCACAGGACCGGCTGGCCGAGCAGCAACGGCTGATCCAGGTGCGACGCGCGCAGGAGCTGGCCGAGGCATCGCGCCGTTTCACCGACGCGCTGGACGAGGCCGAGGCGGCGCTCGAGGAGCGACGCATCGGCGCGGCGCGGGCTTCGCTGGACGTGGCGGCCGAGACCGGCTTCTCGGGGCGGCGCCTGGGCGAGGTGCGCGAGCGGCTCGATGCCACGCTGGCGGAGATGCGCCGCCCGGTCAGCGACCTGGAATTCGATCGGGTGGTGCAGCGATTCGATCGGCTCAAGCGGGCCATCGAGAACCAGGATCGTGCGCTGATCGACGAGCTGACCCTGCCGAGCGATCAGCTGGCGCTGTTCCTGCAGCTGATGGAGGGCTTCGAGAAGCTGAACATGGAGATCACCGGCATCCGGGTGCGCAATGCCGACAAGTCGGTATCGGCGAACCTGCGCATCCGCGACATGGTGCGCGAAAACGGGGATCGGGCCGTGCCCTCGGAGGCGTTTCGCGATCGCGACATCACCAGCCGCCTGAAGGAGGGCGCCTGGACGCCGATCGCGTGGTAGGCCGCGATCATCGGGACGCCGCCTCGCGCTCGCGCGGTTCGCGCAGCGTGTCCAGGTCAAGGCGCATCCGCTCGTAGAGCATGCGTGCCAGCGGATCGATGCACGAGCGTGTACCGGCAGCCGTACCGGTATCGGCCCGGCCGCCGGCCGGCGGGCCATCGTCCGCGCACTCCGCCCCGGCATCGGCCCCGGCATCGGCCCCGACGTCCGCCCCGACGTCCGCCCCGACAGCGGGGTCGACATACGACCCACCGACCGCGCCATCGCCGAACGAACGCTGCAGGCGTTCCAGGGCGGGTTCGATGAACAGCTGCAGGGTGCGCTGCGACATCAGCAGGTCGCAGGCGGCATCGTCCAGTTCGGTGCGTGCGGTGAAGCGATGCATGGCCGTGGTGGCCTCGTCCAGCGCGACCACCTTCTGTTCGTAGCGCAACCAGGCCCCATCGATGAACAGCGCATCGGCCACCGCCACCGTCAGATCACCGAACACGCGCTCCATCGGACCGCACTCGCAGCCTCGCCGGTCGCAAAATGCGAGGTAGCTGGCCCGTTCGGGACGTTCCAGCCAGCCCGGTTCGATGCCCGCTGGCGCCTGGACCGGCACCGGAAGCCGCGCGGCGCGTGGCTGGCGTGATGCCGCGGAGGGCTCCGGTGCGGCCAGATTGCAAGGCCGATCCTGGAACTGCTTCATCCCGTCGCTCGATGCGCAGACATGGATGCCTGCCTGTAGCGTCGTTGGTGACCAAAGGATCCACGCCAGGCAGACCGCACCGGCCCGGACACCGGACCAGTGGCATCCGGCGCGACGGTACGACGGCGAAGGAACACGCATGCGGGAGGTATCGGCCGGTGTCCGGCTTATTCGACCTTCCCGGGTGCGACGCTCGTCTCATAGCCTGCAGCGTGCAGGCACCACAATGTCACGCATGCCCAGTCCGCTCCGCTCAACTTGCCAGCCCATGATTCCATCGCCTCTCGCGCCGACCGGTCATCGACCGAGCCGCCCCCCGTCGTGCAACGACCGCGATCATCGACACGTCGCGCCCTGGTTGGCGATATTGCCGTTGCTCTGCGTGCTGGGCGCGTGCTCCGACAACCCGAGGCTGACCGGTGCCGATCCGGGCGCTGGTGGCGAGTCGAGCGATCCCGTCCCCGCGCCGACCACCCCCGGCAACCCGGCGAGCCCGACTGCCCCGACTGCCCCAACTGCCCCGACTGCCCCGACTGCCCCGATCCAGGCGGTTCCCGGTCGGCTCGCGCCGTCCGACGGACGCGATGATCAGACCGATCGCCTGCCGCCCGCGGCCGATCGGGTCGCGCTCTATCTGGGCCAGGTGGGTGGCTCGCCCGCCACGGTGGTGGTGGATGCGGATGCGCGGGCGATCGGTCTGGTGTCCGATGGGCCCGGCAGGTCCCGGGTGATCGTCGGCGAGCTGGACGGCGAGCGGTTGCGGGTTCACGAGCACGCGGCCGGCGTGGAGACGTTCGCACCGGCTCCGTGGCCGTTCGGTGAAGCCGCTTCCGAATCGGTGGCGCGCCTCGAGGTGGTGGACGGTGTGTCGGTGATCGGCACGTTGGGCGACGAGGCGGTGGCCCTGGTCGCCGCGGCCGGAGAGATCGCCGCGCCCAGCGATGCGCGGTTGAACGGGCGCTGGCGTCTGGATCAACCGTTGTGCGACAGCGACGCGAACGATTGCACCACCATCCAGGCGACGCTGTCGCTGCAGGACGGTGAGCTGTCCGGCGGCACCGGGGTGATGACGTCGCAAGGCGATGACCTGTTCGCCTCGACGCTGCAGGGGCGCATCGAGCGATCCGGGGACGCATCGCGCCTGACGTTCGTCTGGAACAGCTATCGGTACACGGGCATGCTGCACCTGGTGGCCGGCGAGATCGATCGGGTGCTGTTGCTCGGCACGACCGGATCCGAGCTGGCCGATCACCCGTCGCTGGTGTGGTTGCTCGGCCGGCTGCCGTGATCGCGCCGGGCGGTCGACCTGCTCGCCAGGCGGGCGCGCGGGCTGCTACTGTCCTCGCCGTCCGGGGCCAGGAACCGTCTTGCCATGCCGTTGAAGCGACTGGTGCTCGAAATGGGCATGGGCACCGACCTGCGCGGGCAGGACTACACCAAGGCTGCCGTGCGGGCGTTGCGCGATGCGCTGTGGCACAACTCGTTGAGCGTGGTGCCGGCACTGGGCTACGAGCGCGAGGACATGCGCGTGGCCATTCGCATCGGTGTGGCACGGCCCGAGCGGGTCGATACCGCGGCGATCGCCGCGGTGCTGCCCTACGGCACCGCCACCGTCGAGGTCGTCGAGGGCGGGCTGGATGTGCCGAGCGAGGACGGAACGGGCATGACGGTGATCGCCAATGCCGCGGCGGTGGTGTGGCTGGACGTCGACCAGCGGACGTCGGTCCCCGATGCGACGCCGGACGAGGGAGCCTCTGCATAATGCGCCGCCCCCTGCATCGTCCAGAGCGGTCTCGGAACCAGGCGGAGCTCGCAAGCGGTAGTGGTTCTACCGCCAAGAGCTCCAACGCAGGGCCGGGACCGCTCTGCACGACCCGTAGGGTTTATGCCCGCGCTGTATCGGGTGCGAGCCGCTCGGCGCCCCGTGCCGCGTTGGCGCCCTCGACGGTGGAACCACCACCGCGCTTCGGGCGCCGCCAAGCCCTGCACGCCGAGCGGCTCGTGCAGGGGGCGGCGCATTATGCAGAGGCTCCCGAGGGCTCGATCGCGAACCCGGGGGCTGTTCGATGAGCCACCGACGCATCATCCTGGAGTGCGGCACCGGCAACGACCTGTACGGGGAGGACTACACCAAGGCAGCCTGCCGAGCGGTGCAGGATGCCTTGCATCACAGCTCGCTGCAGCTGTTCCGCACGCTCGGCCTGGATCGCGACGCGATGCGCGTGACCATCACGATCGGCGTGCAGCGCCCGGACGCGGTGGACCGTGACACGGTCGCGTCCGAAGTGCCGTATGGGCAGGCCTCGGTCGAGGTGCGCCGCGGTGGGCTCGATGTGCCGGATGCGGATACCGGTGCGCCCACGGTCATCGCCACCGCCGCCGTGGCGGCCAGCGTCGACCTGCCTGACGGGCGCTACACCTTGCCGGCGCCCGCGCCTGTCCCGTAGGCGCACAGGCCGGGGCCGGTGCAGGCCAGGGAACAGGCGAGGCGGTTCAGTCGGAGACGACCTCGGCGATCGCATCGCACAGCCGTGCCATGCCGGCCTCGTCGTCGGGAAGCCCGGCGACATTGATGCGCCCGCCACCGACCAGGTAGATGCCGTGGCGCTCGCGCAGGGCGAGGATCTGCTCGTCGCTGAGCGGCAGCAGGCTGAACATGCCCTTCTGGGTGGCGACGTCGTCGTAGCGCGGCGAATTCGAGCGCTGGCGCAGCCCGTCGGCGAACCGGCGGCGCAACGTGATCATGCGGGTGCGCATGCTCTCCAGCTCGTCGCGCCAATCCCGGTTCAGGTCGGCATCGTCGAGCACGATGTCGGCGGCACGGGCACCGTGATCCGGCGGCATGGAGTAGTTGCTGCGCGCCATCGAGACCAGTTGGCCGAACGCCAGATCGGCCTCGGCCACGTTCCGGGCCATCAGCAAGGCCGCACCGACGCGCTCGCGATACAGGCCGAAGTTCTTCGAGCAGCTGGCCGCGACCGCCATCTCGGGCACGTGATCGGCGAACAGGCGCACGGCGGACGCATCCTCGTCCAGGCCGTCACCGAAGCCCTGGTACGCCAGATCGAACAGCGGAAGCAGCGAGCGCTGCTGCACCACGTCCAGCACCTGCTGCCACTGCGCCTTCGACAGGTCCGCACCGGTCGGGTTGTGGCAGCAAGCGTGCAGCACGACGATGTCGCCTTGGTCGGCGCTGCCCAGGGCGTCCAGCATCGCCTTGAAGGCCACCTGTCCGGTGGCGCGATCGTAGTAGGGGTAGGTGTGCAGCGTGAACCCGCAGCTGCGCAGCAGCGGCACATGGTTCGGCCAGGTCGGATCGGACAGGTGCACCGCGGCACCGGGCCGAGCCATCCTCAGCAGATCGCCCAGGATGCGCAGCGCGCCGCTGCCGCCGACCGACTGCACGCAGCGGATGCGCGCCTGCTCGGCCGAGGCGTCGCCGAACACCTGGCGCAGCATCGCGGCACGAAAGGTCTCGCTGCCGCTGGGCGCCACGTAGGACTTGGTGACCTGGTCATCGAGCAGCCGCTGCTCGGCCGCCTGCACCGCACGCATCACCGGCGTGGCCCCGTCGGCGTCCTTGTAGACGCCGATGCCCAGATCCATCTTGTGCTCGCGCTCATCGGCGCGAAAGGCCTGCATCAGCGCGAGGATGGCATCCGGCCTGGCGGCATCGAGTCGATCGAACATGGCAACGGCCCTGCTGGGGGAATCGTACGGAGTCGAGCGCAGGCGCGAGCGGGTGCCGGCGCCGCCGGATCAGTTGGACAGCTGCCAGCGCACGCCCAGCTCGTCGAAGAAGCCGCGTTCGCGCTTGAGCTGGATCCAGGTATTCAGGTAGTTGATCCACACCTGGTCGCCCTGCGGCACCAGCATGGCGATGGGCGTGCGCGCGCGCGGCGTCTCCACCGGCACCACCATCAGCTCCTCGTACTTGGCGACCAGCTTGTAGGCCTCGACGTTGGAGGTGATGTGCGCATCGGCCCGGCCGGCCAGCACTTCCTGGAAATCGCGCGCCGGTGCCTCGATGATCTTGTGCTGGGCGGCCGGGAAGAATTCCTTGACCTGCTGCTCCTGGGTGGTGCCCAGCGTGGCGGCCACGGTGACGTCCGGTGCGTCCAGGTCGCCCCAGTCGGTGAACCGCCCCTCGTTCTTGGCCAGGGTCAGCGGGACGGTGGCCAGCGAGAAGTAGCTGTCGGTGTAGCCGGCCGCCTTGGCGCGGGCCGGGCTGACCGAGGCGCTGCCGGTCATGTGGTACTTGCCTGAGGCGATGCCGTTGACCAGCGTCTTCCAGTCGGTGGCGACCAGCTCGAGCTCCACGCCCAGGTCCTCGGCCAGCGCCGTGACCACATCGATGTCGTAGCCCTCGTAGCTGTTGCTGGCCGGGTTCTTCATGGACATCGGGTCCCAGTCGCCGGTGGTGCCGACCTTCAGCGTGCCCGAGCTCAGGATGTCGTCCAGCACCCCCTGCTGCGCCTGTGCGGCCGGCACCATCAGCGCGCCCGCGACAAGGGCGACCAGAGCGGCGCGGGCGCCGGTGACGTATCGTGCCAGGCAGGTCAGCTTGTTCAAGGGGAGAGTCGTCCGTGGTTGAACGACCGAGTATACCGGGCCACGGCGGCGCCATGAATGACGCAAGTCGGGCCCCGTTCACGGATTCGTCCGCAGGCATTCGCGTCGCCATGAGCGGGTCCGCCGCGTCGGCGAACGGCTCGGCCGAGTCGCTGGTCCGGCTGGAAGGGCTGGTCAAGCGCTACGGTGACTTCCGCGCCCTGGACGGGGTCTCGCTGAGCGTCGCCGCCGGCGAACGGGTGGTGATCTGCGGACCGTCCGGATCGGGCAAGTCGACCTTGATCCGCTGCATCAACGGACTGGAGGCGCCGGAGCAGGGCCAGGTCATCGTCGATGGGCGGACGCTGCGAGTGCGTGGGCGCGGCGCGGCACGCTCGCTGCAGGCGTTGCGCACCGATGTCGGCATGGTGTTCCAGCAGTTCAACCTGTTCCCTCACCTGAGCGTGCTGGACAACCTGACGCTGGGGCCGATGCGTGCCCGGCACCTGCCGCGTCGACAGGCCGAGGCGCTGGCGCACCGCTACCTGGAACGGGTGCGCATCCCGGAGCAGGCCGACAAGTTCCCTCGTCAGTTGTCCGGCGGGCAGCAGCAGCGCGTGGCGATCGCCCGCAGCCTGTGCATGGAACCCAAGCTGATGCTGTTCGACGAACCCACCTCGGCGCTGGACCCCGAGATGATCGCCGAGGTGCTGGACGTCATGAGCGAGCTGGCCGCCACCGGCATGACGATGCTGGTGGTGACCCACGAGATGGGTTTCGCCCGGCGGGTGGCCGATCGCATCGTGTTCATGGACGCGGGCGCGGTGGTCGAGGACACGGTGCCGCAGGCGTTCTTCGAGGCGCCCGCCAGCGAGCGCGGTGCCGCCTTCCTGAAGCGGATACTCGCCCATTGAACATCCGGACGCTTGCGCTGCTGGCAACGGCGACGCTGCTGCTGGCCGGCTGCGGCGGCGACCTGAAGTGGTACGTGGTCTCGCCGATGACCGAATCGGGACGGGCCAACCTGCTGTTCCTGCTGGGCGGGCTGAAGTACACGATGCTGCTGTCGCTGAGCGCGATCTGCATTTCGGTGGTGGTGGGCCTGCTGGTCGCCTTGCCCGGCATCTCGCAGCGCGCGCCGCTGCGCGCGCTCAACCGCGTGTACGTCGAGGTGGTACGCGCGGTGCCGATCCTGGTGCTGATCCTGTGGGTCTACTACGGGTTGCCGATCGTGGTGGGCCTCTCGGTCAGCGTGTTCTGGGCCGGCGTGATCGCGCTGGCGCTGTCCGACAGCGCCTTCGAGGCGGAGATCTTCCGCGCCGGCATCCAGTCGATCGACCGAGGCCAGCTGGAAGCGGCCGACTCGATCGGACTGGGCTACCTGGACCGCATGCGCTACGTGGTGCTGCCGCAGGCCATCCGGCGCGTGCTGCCGCCATTGGGCAACCAGCTGGTGTACATGCTGAAGATGTCCTCGCTGGTGTCGATCATCGGCATGGAGGAGCTCACCCGGCGCGCCAACGAGCTGGTCACCGCCGAGTACCGACCGCTGGAGATCTACACGGTACTGATCCTGGAGTACCTGGTGCTGATCCTGATCGTCTCGCAGGGGGTACGCTGGCTCGAGCGACGGATGACGGCGGCCGAGCGATAGCGACGACGTGCCCGGACGAGCGCTCAGCTGTGAGTCCCCGGTGCGTTCCGGCATGATGGGGCGCCATCCGATCGGCAGCGAGACGCGACATGGCAATCGATACCCGCATTCCCACCCGCCAGCTGGGCCGCACCTCGCTGCAGCTGACCACCCTGGGCCTGGGCTGCGCGGCCATGGCAGGCAATCACCGAGTGGTCGAGGAGTCGGACCTGCGCGCCGCGATCGGCACCGGACTGCAGGCGGGCATCCGCTTCGTCGACACCGCGCCGTTCTACGGCTTCGGTCGCTCCGAGCGTGCGGTGGGCGATGGCGTGCGCTCGCACGTCGACGTGGTGCTGTGCACCAAGGCCGGTCGTCTGCTCAAGCCCGAGCCCGCCCCCGGATCGGTGCAGGCCGAGTGGCCCGGTTCGCTGCCGTTCAACCCGGTCTACGACTACGGCTACGACGGCGTGATGCGCTCCTACCAGGACAGCCTGCAGCGCCTGGGGGTGGACCGCATCGATGTGCTGCTGCTGCACGACATCGGCGAAATGCAGCACGGGCCCGAGCTGAATGCCATCTTGTTCGCCGAGGCGATGAGCGGCGGCTACCGCGCGCTGGACGAGCTGCGTCGAAGCGGCGACGTGCAGGCGATCGGTCTGGGCGTGAACGAGCGCAAGGTCTGTCTGGCCGCGCTGGAGCACGGCGACTGGGACGCCTTCTTGCTGGCCGGGCGCTACACGCTGCTCGAGCAGGACCCGCTGGCCGACCTGATGCCGGCCTGCGAGAAGGCCGGCACCGGCATCATCCTGGGCGGCCCCTACAACTCCGGCCTGCTGGTCGGCGGGGACACCTGGAACTACGCCCGGGCACCGACCGAGGTGCTGGACCGAGCGCGGCGCATCGCGGCGGTGTGCGAGTCGCACGGCGTGCCGATGCCGGCGGCGGCGCTGCAGTTCCCGTTGGGCCATCCGATCGTCGCCTCGGTGATTCCCGGGCCCCGCTCGGCGGCCGAGGCGCGCCAGAACGCCGAATGGTTCGATACCGAGATTCCGCACGGCCTGTGGAGCGATCTGGCCGGTGAGGCGCTGCTGCACCCGGACGCGCCGCTACCCGGCGCCTGAGCGCCGCGGCTCGCCGCCGAGGCCGTCGACTCGGATCGCATGACCAGCCCGCTGGATCGGCTGGCGCTGGCCTGCCCGCACGATGGGCAGGCGTTGCGGCGCGACGAGCGCACGCTGCGCTGCCCGGCCGGGCACACCTTCGACATCGCCCGCCAGGGGCACGCCAACGTGCTGCCGGTCGGGCACAAGGCGTCCCGCGATCCGGGCGACGGCCCGGCGATGATCCAGGCGCGGCGAGCCGTGCTGGACAGCGGCTTCCTGGCGCCGCTGCGCGATGAGCTGGTCGAGCATCCGGTGGTACGCGAGCTGGCCGAGTCCGAGGCGACGATGCTGGACGCCGGCTGCGGCGAGGGGTACTACACCGCCGCGCTCGCCGAGCGCGCGCCGCACTCGGCGGTGCTGGGCATCGACATCTCCAAGCATGCGATCAAGGCGGCGGCGCAACGTCATCGCCGGGTGGCCTGGCTGGTGGCCAGCAATCGACAGCTGCCGATCGCGCCCGGTCACGCCGATCTGATCGTCAGCCTGTTCGGCTTCGCCTGCTGGAGGTCCTGGGCATCCCATCAGCGGGCGGGCCAGCGCGTGCTGTGCGTCGATCCGGGGCCGCGCCACCTGATCGAACTGCGCGAGTGCATCTATCCCGAGGTGCGGCTGCACGCACCGCCTTCGCACGCCGAAGCGATCGAGGCCGGCTACCGGCTGCAGGACGAGCGCTCGGTGTGCGTGCAACGCGGCGAGGTGCCGATCGATGCCCTGCTGGCGATGACACCGCACGGGCATCGCGCCTCCGGCCAGGCACGCGACCGGCTCGTCTCGCATCCACCGACATCGATGCGGGTGGAGGTGGTGCTGCGCACCTATCGCCTGGGCAGGTAGGCAGTCGCCGCCGCGTCCGTCACCGCGTCGCGCCTCGGCGAACCTCGAAGGTGTACTCCAGGTCCACACGCAGCAGCCAGGCATTCTCGCGCGGCGCGCCGCCGGCCGTGTCGAAGGCATCGCCGGGCCGAAACAGCCCGGCGATGCCCTGCAGCTCGAGCGCCTCTCCGGCGTCGTAGCCCACCACCAGATCCAGCGCGTCCCCCAACCGGTCGCTGTCGCCGGACGGCTCGAAGGCCAGGTCCGCGCCGCGCAGCCGATCGTCCGGTTCGCGCTGGCGGTAGCGGTGGTACACCAGATCGATCGACAGATCGGCAGTGGCGCGCGCGCCGATGCCCAGCGTGGCGATGTCGATGTTGGCCAGCTCCGGATCCATGACTTCACCCAGGTAGCGAAAGTCGAACTGGCCGCCGAAGTCCTGCTCGTTGGTGTGCAGGCCGCTCTGGCGAAAGCCCTCGTCCCCGTCGGCACGCGAGGCATCGCCGCTGGCCCGTGCCCAGCCCAGCGTCAGACGCGGTCGATGCTCGATCTGAAATACACGCGTGGCACCGATGTCGATCGCCTGACCGGTCAGTTCCCGATTGCCGCCATCGCCACGGCGCTCGTCACCGCGACGGGCGCCGGCGTTGAACCAATAGCGCAGCCGGTCGGTGGTGCGACCGACACCCTGCAGCCCGAGCCAGGTGACCTGTGCATCGTCCTCACCGTCGGTGCCATCGGCGCGCCGGTGCAGGATCCAGGGCGTCCAGTCGCTCTTCCTGCCGACATCGAAGGACAGCGCGGCCAGCGCGTTCAGCGTGTGCTCGTCCTCGTCGCGACCGTTGTCGAACGGCGCCTCGCGAGACAGCGACAGGTCCAGCCTGCGCTTCGCGTTGCCGACATCGAGGCGCACACCGTCCACGTCCGCATCGATGAACCAACCGGTCGCATCGTCCAGAGGCTGTCGTCCGGCACGCACCCGCAGCGCCTCGTCGTCGCTCCGGTACTGCAGGAACAACGCCCGCGCGCCCAGGCTGGTGCGCTCGGCATCGCCCGCCACCGGCTGCTCGGAGGCCTGCTCGATGCGCAGTTGCAGCTCGGCACGCGCCTGCCAGGTCGGGGTGATGCGCTGGCGGACATCGATACTCAGGCCGGCGCGAAGCCGCTGCAGATCCCGCTCCAGGCGATCGTCATCGTCCTGCCCGCGTGCGCCCTGGGCGCGCAGCTCCAGCTCGACCTCGACGTCGGGTGCGCCCAGTCGGAACGGCTGCGCAATCGGTGCGTGTGCATCGTCGCTCGGTTGCGCCGCCGCGGGCGCGACGGGCAGCACGACAAGGGCGACGGCGGCCAGGCCAAGGATCAGGGTCGGGGCCAGGGTCGCGGCTGGGGTCGAGCTCGAGGTCGAGGTCGAGGTCGAGGCGCAGCGGCGGAGCAGGCCCATGCTGCGAGGGGACGGCCGGACGCTCACGGCGTTCCGCCGGGCAATCCGAGTGCCGTTCGTGTGGTGTGGAACCAGCTTCCGGTACGCCCCTTGTCGCGATTGCCGTCATCGCGCACGAACAGTACCGCGTCGGCATCGTCCAGCATCGTCACGCCTTCCACGTCGTCGAAGGCGCCCTTGTGCGGCAGCCTCAATTGCCGTGGCGGACGCGACAGCGTGGCGTCCTGCCACCAGGCCTTGAACCGTCCGCCCTTGCCGGATTCGCGACGCGACACGATCAGCAGCGCATCGTTCGTGGCGTCGTAGGCCATCGCGCGGATGCCGCCCTTGTCCAGCTCGAGCGTTCGTACCGGTCGTTCGAACTGCGGATCGGCGCCGTCGTCGAACCAGGCATCGGCATTGGTGAGCACCACGATCATGGCGCGCTCGTCTTCGCGCGGTGAACGCAGCCCGATCAGCAGCCGATCGCGGCGACGGTCGCAGGCCAGCGCCTCGATGTCCAGGCGCGCGTCGTGCTTGCCGCCGTCGCGCATCGCCTGGCGTACGGCCGGCAGGGCCTCCAGCAGGTCCTGCCGCAGGTCGCGTCGCAGCGCGACATCGTGCAGGCGTCCCGAACGCAGCGTGAAGCGCACGACCTTGCGCCGATCGGTGTCGTCGATGCCCGCGTCGGTGTTGTGCGATCCGATGACCAGCGCGCGTCCGGCCGCATCGTGGCAGGCCCCTTCCAGATCGTCCAATCGCCCGAGCCGCCAGCGCCGCGCGATCGCGGCGGGCGCATCGATGGGCGCTTGCCCGACCAGCGACAGCCTGTCGCCCTCCTGCCGGATGCGCATGGCGTGCAGTGCGGTACCGGCCTCGTCATCCAGCACCACCAGCGTGCCGTCGGGCAGGGCGGTCACGCCCGAGGGCTCGTAGACCGACTCGAAGGTGCCATCGGCCGAGTCGGCCACGCCGGCCGCGCAGATGGCGATCCAGATCGCGGCGCCAGCCACCGGGCCGATCGCGTGTCCGGTCGCCGCGCTTGGCCGGCACGTCACGCCAGCGGTCGCAACCAGGCCATGCCCAGCACCACGACCAGCGCTAGCGCCGCCAGCACGAACCCGATCATGAAGAGCGTGTAGCTGTAGTACAGACGCTGGTACTTGCGGTCGGCGGTGCTGCCCATCTCGTGCAGGTGGGCGACCATGTTGCGGTAGACGCGCGACGGGCTCCGCAGCATGCGCGACATCGCATCCACGTACTGCGCCTCCTCCAGGTCGGAGAATTCCTCGAATACCAGCAGGCGTGCCTCATCACGCTCGAAGTCGTCCGGCTGGAAGGTACGCCGGCTGACATCCGGCCGCGCGGCCAGCACCGCGAACACCGTCGCGGTGGCGCAACCGAGAAAGAACAGCCCGATCGGGATGATGAACAGCGGATCGACCGACAGGAAGTGCGTGCCGGACAGCACCAGCAGCGACATCAGCAGGCCGTTCAGCGAGATCATGATGTTCGCCTTGGTGGCCGCCAAGGCCAGCATGTCGAGCTGGGCGCGGTAGCCGTTGCGCAACAGCGTGTCCACACCGCGATTGCCGCGAATCTTCGGAACCTTGTGCTGATCGGTCCGCTTGGACCGACGAGCCTGCCGGACCGGCTCGGCGGGCGGCGACGGCCGCTCGCCAAGACGGTCCGCCGATGGCGGCAGCTCGATGAACGCATCGACCACGAGCGCGTCGGCCGCCGGAGAGCGAATCGAGTGACGCGGGGCCGGGCGGGAGCGCGGCACATGACCGTCGCGACGCTCGATGGGATCGTTGCCGGCCGCCGGGCCCGGGCGTGCGCGCTCGTCGGCACGGTAGCGCCGCATCGTTGCGAGCAGCTCGTCGTCGAAGGCGATCGTGTCGTCCACTTCGTCGATCCTGCCTGTTTCGCTTCGGCTCATGCGTCTCCTGGGTCGCCCCCGAGCTGATCCGGAAGCACTGCGTCCGTGTCCCTCTGAGGCATCGCCGCCCGTGCAGGACCTGCTTGTCGGGTCGAGTGTGCCCGCGTGCGTGCGCCGGGCCCAGATGAGGTCACGGTGTTGTCAGTTGGCCGTCGTGCAGCGCCGCTTCATCGTCTCGTAGGGTGATCACTGCGCGGGCCGATACGCGGGTATTCCTACCGCGCCTGCACATATCGCCCCTCCTGTTCGTCGGTCGCGCCGCCATCGCCGCTGCACTGACTATAGTGGGTGGTGGCGATTCCACAGGGATCGTCCGATCCCGTCCAATCTCATTCGGCTCATGCTCTTCTTCCTGCAACGCGATCCTTGCGGCCCGCTCGAACCGCCCGTTCATCCGCCCGTTCATCCGCCCGTTCATCCGCAAGGCGACACGAACACGGCGCACCTGGCGTGGCGACGCGGTTTGGCCTGCGCGCGCGTGGCGATGGTCGCCGTGGTGCTGGCGCTGAGCGCCTGCAGCGAGTCCACCGATCCGCCTCGCGACACCGGTGGGCAGGCGACACCGGCGACCGATCCGGTGCCGCCACCCGTCGACCAGCCGGTGTCGGTGTTCCCACCGGCGGCGTCGGATCGACAGGTGGTGCGCTCGGTCTACGGCACCGACGGCTACGGCACCGTGGACGTGCAGCGCATCGACGTGCGCACCGAGACGGTGGCCGGCGTCTGCGTCCCGGGCGACGAAAGCGGCTGCACGCTGGCCGACGTGCTGGCCGATGTCGACCCGCGTGACGACGCCAAGGTCGACATTCCGGTGCACGTGGTGGCCGCGGACTTTCCCGAGGACGGGCGCCAGGTCAACGCCGAGCTCAGGCAGCGTGGCGGCGGCGCGCGCCAGGCCCCGCAGAAATCGTTTCGCATCCGCTTCGACGACAAGGAGGCGATCTGGCGAGGGGAGCGTCGCCTGCTGCTCAACAAGCACCCCTACGAGTCCACCCGCATCCGCAACAAGCTGTCGATGGACCTGATGGCCGAGGTGCCGCACCTGGACAGCTTTCGCACCCAGTTCGTGAACCTGCACATCGACGACGGGGCCGGACTCGTCGACCAGGGGCTGTACACCCACATCGAGGGCCCGGGCGGGCGCTACCTGGAGCGGCGCGGTCTGGACAAGGACGATCGGCTGTACAAGGCCAACTCGTTCACCTTCTCCGCGTTCGATCTGCTGCAGATCGGCGTGGATGACGAAGGCCAGCCGCTGGACGAGAAACTGTTCGAGGATCTGATCGAGATCGAGAACGGCGAGGACCACCGCGCCCTGCTGACCATGATGCAGGCCCTGCACGATCCGACCCGCACGTTCGAATCGGTGCTGGATCAGCACTTCAACCGCAACAACGTGCTCAGCTGGCTGGCGGTGAACGTGCTGCTGCACCAGACCGATGCGGTCCGGCACAACTACATCCTGCACAACCCGGTCGGCACCGAGCGCTTCTATTTCGTGCCCTGGGACTACGACATGACCTTCGATGTCGACCTGGAGCCGAGTCAGGACCGCTCCAACGCATCGCTGCAGGCGCGTCTGTCCTACGGCTACGCGGCCAACGCCCGCAACGTGTTCGTCGAGCGCTTCTACCGCAGCCCGGGGGCGCACGAGGACATCCTGGCAGTGGCCGAATGGCTGCGCGCGAACCCTCTCACCGATGCGAACATCGACGAGCGGGCGCGCCGCTACGCAGCCCTGGTCGCCCCGTACCAGAACCGTACCCCGGACAGCACGCACAACCCGACCTACCGAGAATCGGCCGTCAGCGGTTTCGCCGATACCGTGGCGCAGAACATGGAGGCGCTGCGCACCCGGTACTCGATGCCGCTGCCGCCGACCGCGCTGCCGGTGCGTCGCGAAGGTGCACAGGTGGTGTTCTCCTGGACACCCGGCCTGGACGTGACCGGTGGGGCGATCACGCACGAGGCGCAGCTGGCCACCTCGCCTGGCTTCGAGCCGGATTCGCTGATCGGCCAGGCCATCGACATGCCGGGCACCGGCGATCCGGTGGAATGGCGCGTCGATGCGGTGCAGATCCCGGCAGGGACCAACTACCTGCGGGTGATCGCGCGCAGCGTCGAGCGCCCGGACAGGGATTGGCAGGTGCTCGGCAACCGGGCCGATGTCGCCGGCACCATCTACCTGGGCGCCATGGCGTTCACGCAGCCATAGGGCTCCCTGGTCGAGCGTCGTCAGGCCGGCAGCGCCGCGCTGATCAGCGCAGCGCAAGTCGGGGTCATCAGAATTGGAAGTAGAGGAATTCGCTGACGCCGGACAACTGCCACAGGCCGAGCAGCAGCAGCGTGCCCACGCTCGATGCACCGACCAGCGTCGGGTGCCACTCGAGCCGTGCTCGCAGCCCGGGCGGTGTGTCGACGGCGCCCAGCACCGGTGCGTGTGCGCGCAGCCATTGCTGCGAGTTGGGCGCCAGCAGGGCGATCGCCGTCAGCGCGGTGAGCCACGCCATCGCCTCGATCGGATCGAACCCCCATCGGGGCAGCGCGACGCCGTGCCACCCGATCATCGCACCCAGCACCCGCCTGGTCCCATCGAGCGTCTCGGCCCGGAACGGCACCCAGGCGATGATCACCGCCAGCAGAGTGAGCGCGTGGGCCAGCAGGCGTCAGCCGACCGGTTCGCCGCCCCCGCGCAGTCGTCGCCAGCCGTGGTTGATCAGCAGGTACGCCCCGTGCAGGCCGCCCCACAGCATGAAGGTCCATCCGGCTCCGTGCCACAGCGCACCCAGCAGCAGGGTCAGCATCAGGTTGATGCGGGTGCGAGCAGCACCCTTGCGGTTGCCACCGAGCGGTATGTACAGGTAGTCGCGCAGGAAGCGCGACAACGTCATGTGCCAACGTCGCCAGAAGTCGATGATGCTGGTCGAGCGGTACGGCGAATCGAAGTTGGCGGGCAGCACCACGCCGAACAGCCTGGCCAGGCCGATGGCCATGTCCGCGTAGCCGGAGACATCGAAGTACACCTGCAACGAGAAGGCGATCGCGGCGATCCAGGCCTCGGCGAACGCCGGTGTCGCACCTGCGTCCGCGCCGGCGAAGACCGGTGTGGCGAACACGGCCGCGGAATCGGCCAGCACCACCTTCTTGAACAGCCCGATGGCCAGCAGCGCCAGGCCGACCGCCAGGTTGTGCGCACTGCGCGCACCCATCTCGGTGCGCCGAAACTGCGGTACCAGCTCGTGATGCCGAACGATCGGTCCGGCGATCAGCTGCGGGAAGAAGGCCACGTACAGGGCGTGCTCGAGCAGCGTGCGAGCCCGGGCCTTGCCGCGCCGGATGTCCACCAGCCAGCCGATCTGCTGGAACGTGAAGAACGAGATCCCCAACGGCAGCAGCAGCTCGATGCCCGGCACACCGGTGGCACCGAGCGCCGCCAGCGTCTCCATCAGCAAGCCTGTGTACTTGAAAACCCCGATGGTCAGCAGGTTCGCGGCCACCCCCAGCACCAGCAGCCCCATCGAGCGGCTGCGCGTGAGCGCCTGCCCGATGCGGTGGTTCAGGCCGATCGAGCCGAGCAGCAGCAGCAGGAACGGCGGGTTCCAGGCGGCATAGAACACGAACGAGGCCAGGGTCAGCCAGGCCAGCGCCCAGCGAAAATCGCTGGTGCGCATGCACAGGTGGTACCCCGCCAGCGTCAGCGGCAGGAAGGCGAGCAGGAATCCCCAGGAATTGAACAGCATGCGCGAACCCCGGCCGGCGAGCCGGGAAGGGGGCGACAGGCCGAGTGGTCCCGGCGCGCCGCTACGCCTTGCCGGACAGCGTGTGCGGCTTCTTGCCCGGCTTCTTGCCCGGCTTCTGGTCGGTCCTGCCTTCCGGCTTTCGGGTCAGCTTCTGGCCTGGTTTCTGAGCGGGTTTCCGAGCGGGTTTCTGGGCTGCCTTCTGAGTTGCCTTCTGAGTTGCCTTCTGGGCCGATTGGCCGGCCCGTGCCGCGGTGCCGCCCTTGCGATGGCTGTCGGCCCCCTTGCGCTTGGGCGGGCGTTCGCCTGCGCCCGCGTCCGCCCCGGCCGTGCGCGAACGCGAGGCGTCATCGGGGCGTGCCTGAACACGCTGGTCCGATGTGCCGGCCTCTGCCAGGCGGGCGATCGCCAGGCGCCGGCCCAGCACCCAGGCCTTGCGCAGGTCCCTGAGGATGGGCTTGGGCATGTCCACCGGCAGCTCGACCACGCTGTGCTGGTCCTCGATGCTGATGCGCCCGATCCAGGCCGAGTCGATGCCCGCCTCGTTGGCGATCGCGCCGACCAAATGACCGGCCTGCACCCCGTGGGCCCGGCCGATCTCCACACGAAACGGCTCCATCGCCACCGCACCGGCCGGGCGCTTCTCGCGCGGCGGGCGTTCCGGCTTGCTCGGCGGGCGCTCGGACGCGGCGGCCGACGGTGGCCGACTGTTCGGTGCGTCAAGGCCACCGGGGGCGCCGGGAGCGCCCGGGCCAGCAGAGGCGCTGCGCGCCCGCTTGTCGCGCTTGGCCGCCTTGCGCTCTTCGGCCAGGTACAGCGGGCGTTCTCCGAGCGCCATCTGTGCCAGGGCGGCGGCGATGCGCGCCATCGGTACCTCGTTCTCGTCGGCGAACGCCTCGACCAGCGCCTGCAGGCGTCCGAGCGAGCCGGCCTCCAGCGTGGCGTCGATCGCCGAGCGGAAGTCGGCCACCCGGCGCTCGTTGACCGCCTCGATGCTGGGCAACGCCATCGGCTCGATCTTGCTGGCCGTGGCCCGCTCGATCGCACCGAGCAAACCGCGTTCGCGCGGGGTGGCGAACAGGATGGCCTCGCCGCTGCGTCCGGCACGGCCGGTACGGCCGATGCGGTGCACGTAGGCCTCGGTGTCGGACGGGATGTCGTAGTTGATGACGTGGCTGATGCGCTCCACGTCCAGGCCGCGCGCCACCACGTCGGTGGCGACCAGGATGTCGATCGCGCCGCGCTTGAGCCGATCGACCGTGAGCTCGCGTTGCTTCTGCACCATGTCGCCGTTGATGGCGGACACCGCGAAACCGCGTGCGCCCAGCTTCTCGGCAAGCTCGGTGGTCAGCGTGCGGGTGCGCACGAAGATCAGCATGCCGTCGAAGCGCTCGACCTCCAGGATGCGCGTCAGGGCGTCCAGCTTCTGCATGCCCGACACCATCCACACGCGCTGACGGATCGCCGCGGCGGTCTCGCGGCGGCCCTCGATGCTGATCGTCACCGGCTGATCGAGGTGCTTGCGCGCGATGCGCTCGATCTGCTTGGGCATGGTGGCCGAAAACAGCGCGGTCTGGCGCGTGGCCGGGGTCTGCTCCAGGATCCATTCCACATCGTCGATGAAGCCCATGCGCAGCATCTCGTCGGCCTCGTCGAGCACCAGCGTCTGCAAGGTGTCCAGCTGCAAGGTGCCGCGGCGCAGGTGGTCCATGACGCGACCCGGTGTGCCGACCACCACCTGCACGCCGCGCTTGAGCTGGCGAATCTGGGTGGTGTAATCCTGGCCGCCGTAGATCGGCAGCACCCGGAAGTTCGGCAGGTGACGGGCGTAGCTGGTGAAGGCCTCGGCCACCTGGATGGCCAGCTCGCGGGTAGGGGTGAGCACCAGCACGCGCACGCCCGGATCGTCATCCCCCTGCAGCCGAGCCAGCGCCGGTAGCGCGAACGCGGCGGTCTTGCCGGTGCCGGTCGGGGCGTGGCCGAGCAGGTCGCGACCAGCGAGCAGCGCCGGCAGGGTCTGCGCCTGGATCGGGGTGGCGGTCTCGTAGCCGACCTCGGCCAGCGCCGTCAGCAGCGGCTGCGGCAGGTCGAGATCAGTGAAGCGGGAAGCACAAGCCTGTGGCTCGCTCATGGGGGGGGCTTGCCAGCGGGTAGCCGACCATGATACGCCCTGGCAGGGCAGGAACTCGTGTCGCAGCCGGCGAAACGCCTTAGGAGCAGGACGGGTAATCCGGCCCCGAGCGTCCGGGCGGGACGGATTCAGCCGTCCCCATGGCCCCGCTCGTCGCGTCCGATCCCGTTGTCCTTATCACCCGCCCAGGCCGCGGCAGCCATTGCCAGCCAGCCGGCGATCAGTGCCACCCCGCCCAGCGGTGTGATCATGCCCAGCCGGGTCCAGCCGGTGAAGGCCATCAGGTACAGGCTGCCGGCGAAGACCAGGGTGCCGATGCCCAGCAGCGCGCCGGCAAGTCGCAACCGCCGGCGCATCGCGATCGAGCCACCGCCGCCCGTGCCGGCCAGCAGCCCGCAGCCGAGCAGCGCCAGCGCATGGGTGGCGTGATACGCGGCGGCGGTGTCGTACCAACCCAGTGCCCGCGCGTCCAGCCGCCCCTGCAGGGCGTGCGCGCCGAAGGCCCCCATGGCCACCGCACTGGCGCCGAGCAGGCCGGCGCACACCACGGTGCGCCGGCCCGGCACGCGCGTGCCGGTCACCCTTGCATCGCTCACCGACGCACCGTCATGGCGCTCTGCTCGTCGACCGGCACGGTCGGGCTGTCGCACACGGTCTCCATCACCGCGAACGAGTGCGTCTGCTGGACGCCGGGCAGGGAGGTGATGCGGTCCCCGATCACGTGCCGGTAGTGCGCCATGTCGCGCGTGCGGACCTTGAGCATGTAGTCGAACGGGCCGGCGATCATCAGGCAGGTGTCCACCTCGGGAATCTCGCGCACCGCCCGGTTGAACGCGTCCAGCGCGGTGTTGTCGGTGCGATTCAGGTTGACGTGCACGATGGTGAGATGTCCGCGCCCCAGCCGCTCGGCCGACACCGTGGCCCGATAGCCGGTGACGATGCCCTCGCGCTCCAGGCGTCTCAGCCGCTCCGCGCAAGGCGTCTTGGTCAGGTGCACGCGCGCGGCCAGCTCGACGATGGTGAGGCGCCCGTCGGACTGCAGCTCGGTGACGATTCGTCGGTCTATCGCATCAAGCAGGCGGCTCATGCAGCCAATGTGTCCATAAACATCGTAACGATGGTCTGAAGGCCTGTTTATCGCCGGTTTTCAGGGTCTTTGTCCAGCCTGTCGTCGTAAGGTGGTGCCCGGGAGACACCGGAGACCCCCATACCCATGACTACCACGTTGATGATCGGGCTGGACGGCACCGACACCGGCGATCGGGCGCTTGCGCACGGCGCCCGGCTGTCGACGCTGATCGGCGATTGCGAGCTGCTCCTTGTCTATGTGATCGAATGGTCGCCCTACAGCTTCCAGACGGCCGAAGAGAACGAGCAGCGCAAGAAGCGCCGCGAGGAGGAGATATCGATCGCCAAGGAGCGAGTGATCGAACCGGCGATCGAGCGGCTGCGCAGCACCGGTCTGAGCGCGCGGGGCCTGGTTCGTCACGGCGACGTGGCCGACACGCTGGACGCGGTGGCGATCCAGGAGCAGGCCGAGCAGATCGTCGTGGGCCGCGCCTCGGACGGCGGTTTCGCCCGACGCCTGTTCGGCAGTTCCACGGCCAATCTGGTCATGAACGCCAGCGTGCCGGTCACGGTGGTCAACTGAGATGACATCCATGCGACGAATTGCCCTGCCGTTCCTGACCCTGGCATTGGCGCTGCTCGCCACGGCCAGCGCTCACGCCCAGGAGGCCGCCGAGACGCTCGACGCGCGGGTCAACGCCGCCTTCGCGGCGGTCACCGGCCCCTACGTCGGCTTCATCTTCGCGCCGATCCCCGGCACCAACTTCGCCTGGATCGTGATGTGGCTGGTGGTGGCCGCCACGATCTTCACCCTGTACTTCACGTTCGTGCAGGTGCGCCTGTTCAGCCACGCGATATCGCTGGTCAAGGGTGACTATTCGGATCCGGAGGATGCCGGCGAGGTCAGCCATTTCCAGGCACTCACCACTGCCTTGTCCGGTACCGTGGGGCTGGGCAACATCGCCGGTGTGGCGGTGGCGATCGGCATCGGCGGCCCCGGGGCGACGTTCTGGATGATCCTGTGCGGCCTGCTCGGCATGGCCTCCAAGTTCACCGAATGCACGCTGGGCGTGAAGTACCGCAACGAGTACCCCGACGGCACCGTCTCCGGTGGCCCGATGTACTACCTGTCCAAGGGCTTCAAGGAGAAGGGCCTGCCCGGTGGTCGCATCCTGGCCATCCTGTTCTCGATCTTCTGCATCTTCGGCGCGTTGGGTGGCGGCAACATGTTCCAGGCCAACCAGGCGCACGCGCAGATCTCCGGTCTGACCGGCGACTACCCGGGCTGGATCACCGGCATCGTGTTCGCCGTGCTGGTGTTCATCGTCATCGTAGGCGGCGTCAAGTCGATCGCCAAGGTGACCGAAAAGGTCGTGCCGATCATGGGCCTGATGTACGTGGGCGCCGCCCTGGTCATCATCCTGATGCACGCCGATCAGATCGGCTGGGCCTTCGGCCAGATCTTCGAAGGCGCCTTCACCGGACTGGGCGTGGCCGGCGGTTTCGTCGGTGCACTGATCCAGGGCTTCCGGCGCGCGGCGTTCTCCAACGAGGCAGGCGTCGGTTCGGCGGCCATCGCGCACTCGGCGGTCAAGACCAAGGAGCCGGTCACCGAGGGCGTAGTCTCGCTGCTCGAGCCGCTGATCGACACGGTTGTCATCTGCACCATGACCGCGCTGGTCATCATCATCACCGGCCAGCTGATCTCGGATCCGGAGACCGGGCTGTACGTGCTGGACGAGGCCGGTGTCGCGATCCAGACCGTCAGTGGCGCCAGCGGCGTGGCGCTGACCTCGGCAGCGTTTGGCGAGGCGATCAGCTGGTTCCCGATCGTGCTGGCCGTGGCGGTGGTGCTGTTCGCCTTCTCGACCATGATCTCGTGGTCGTACTACGGGCTCAAGGCCTGGACCTACCTGTTCGGCGAGGGCAAGGTTAGCGAGCTGGTGTTCAAGCTGATCTTCTGCGTGTTCGTGGTGATCGGTGCCGCGGCCAACCTGGGTCCGGTGATCGACTTCTCGGACGCGGCGATCTTCTCGATGGCGGTGGTCAACATCATCGGGCTCTACTTCCTGATGGGCATCGTCAAGCGCGAACTGACCTCCTACCAGACGCGTCTGAAGAGCGGCGAGATCAAGAAGTTCGCCTGATCGTGTCCTGTCCGTCCGCCGGATAGATCCGACGGACCAGGGCGGAGCCGGCATGGTGCATGCCGGCCCCGCTCACCTGATCGCATCGCCCGGGCCCGTTGCCCGGGCGTTGGCTCACTTACTGCGCAGCGGGCAGACCGACCACGGTGCCCACACGGCGTGAGTCCGCACCGCCGTACTGCAGCCCGGTATCCGAATCCAACACCACGGCCTGAACCGAGCCGATCTCGCTGCTCGGCTCGTCGCGAACGGTGTGGCCCAGATCGCGCAACGCGCCGACATCCAGCGCCGGTTGGTCGGCTCGTACCTCGTAGGCGATGCTGTTGCCCGGACCGGTGACACTGATTCGCGGCGCATCGATGGCATCGGCGACCGACAGTCCGTGATCGATCAGGTTGGTGGTGATGTTGACGACCGAGTTGATGATCGTCGAGCCGCCCGGTGACCCGTAGGCGGCGCGGAAGGTATCGCCCTCGAAGACCAGCGTCGGTGCCATGCTGCTGCGCGGTCGCTTACCGGCGGCGACATCGTTGGCACCGGGGGCGAAGTCGGCAACATCATCGTTCTGCTGCGGACGGAAGTTGAAGTCGGTCAACTCGTTGTTCAGCAGGAACCCGTAGCCGGGCACGATCATGCCGGCGCCCCAGGTGCCCTCGATGGTCGAGGTCCAGCTGACCACGATGCCGTTCTCGTCGATGACGGTGAAGTGCGTGGTGTCGACACCGACCGGGCCTTCGACGCCATTGCTGACGCCGACATCATCGGGCACGTCGAACGCGTCGTCGAAGCGGCGCGGGTCGCCGGGCTCGATGGCCGCATCGTCCAGGCGCGCATTCGCAGCGATCGTCGCGCAGCGCTCGTCCAGGTAGCCGTCCGACAGCAGGCCGTCGATCGGCAGGTCGACAAAGTCGGTGTCGCCCATCCATACCGAGCGGCTGGAGAAAGCGACCCGCATCGATTCGACCATCACGTTCAGCGTGTCGGCCGAGCCGAAGCCGAAGCCTGCCGCCTCGTCGCCCAGGTCGAACTTCTCCATGCAGTGCAGGATCTGGGCGGTGGTGTAGCCGCCGGAGGAAGGCGAGGGCATGCCGTTGATGGTGTAGCCACGGTAGTCGAAGGAGACCGGATCGCGCTCGTCGATGCCGGCGTCCCGGTAGGCGGTCAGGTCGGCAAGCGTCATGCGCCCCGCGCCTTCGGGACCGACCTGTATCCTCGAGCGCAACTGCGCGGCGACGATCGCCTCGGCGACCGGCCCGGTGTAGAAGGCGTCGACGCCGTTGTCGGCGATCAGCTGGAAGGTGTCTGCCAGCTCGGCCTGGACCAGCGTGGTGCCCTCGGCGATCGGGTCGCCGTTCGCGTCGCGGAACACCGCGGCGGTCTCGGGCCAGGCTTGCGTGCGCGCGCTGTCAGCGAGGCGCGACAACCGTTCGTTCACCTCGAAGCCGTCGCGCGCCAGAGCGATGGCCGGGGCGAGCGCCTGCGCCAGCGTCAGCGTGCCGTACTGCTCGAGCGCATGCGCCACACCCAGGAGCGTTCCGGGTACCCCGACACCGATACCGCTGGTCGCCACTTCGGTGAAGCTGAAGTTCTCGCCGGCATCGTCGGTGCTCAGCACGCGCTCCGCTTCCAGGTCGTCGCCGCAATTCGGATCGCAGTACAGGAATTGGGTCGGCGTGGCGCTGGCAGGCGCCTTCTCGCGCGAATCGATGAAGAAGGTGCGCGCCTCGGCCGGCAGGTGGACGCCCATGAAGCCGCCGCCGCCGATGCCCGAGGAGGTGGGTTCCACCACGTTCAAGACGAACTGCACCACGGCAGCGGCGTCGATGGCGTTGCCGCCGTCTTGCAGCACCTTCGCGCCCGCCTCGGCGGCCAGCGGATTGGCCGCGGTGACCACCCCTTCGGTGAAGCCGCCTGCGCCGCCCGCCGGGATGCCCAGCGAGCCGCCCATGGCGGGCGGCGGTGTCACGCCCTCACCGTCATCGTCGTCATCGCTCGAGCAGCCGACCACCAAGGCGGTCGAGATCGCCAGCGCGACCAGCGCAGCGGTACGGGTCGGCCGGAACCGCTCGGGGCGTACGGGTCGGTAGGACATGGTAAGACTCTCTATTGTGGAAGCGGGATCGGCAGGTGCCGGGTCCGCGCAATGAAGGTCACCGATCGGTGACGCCGTCCTCAGTATACGGAGCCAGGTGCGCGATCCAGATCGATCGGGCACTCGCTGCGTCCGGGTGAGCGCATCGCGCGTATCCCGACCTCGAATCCCCCCCCCCCCCCCAGCGAACGAACGCCCATGCAAAGACAACTCTTCACGCTCGTCCCCGCCAACCGCACGCTTCGTGCTCTTGCGCTGGGGGCTACCTCGACCTTGGTTGCCTGCGGTGGATCCGGTGGCTCGGATGTGCAGCCGACGGTGCCGCCCGAGGGCGGCGAGCCGGCCAATCCGGCGCCGGTGATCCAGGGCGACATCACCCGCTACGGTGTGGTCAACGTGGCCGACGAAGCGGGCCAGGCCAGCGATGCGATCGCCGCCTTCAATACGGTGGATCCGGGCGTGGGCGCGCTGGCGTTCGGCACCGCGGCCGATCTGTCCGGCGCGCCCTGCGAGGTGGTGCCGTCGAGCAGCGGCGGCAACGATCTGTTGCTGGTGGGCTATTCGCCCGCGCCGCGCGGTGCGCAAAGCACCTCGATCATGGCCGGTGACACGATCACCTTGACCGATGCCGGGCCCGATGGGGGTACCTGGACCACGCTGATGCCCGAATCGGCCAGCGCGGTGGCGTTCTACGACGGCCCGGTGCCGGACGGCCCGGTGCCCGCCGGCCTGCAGGTGGACGTCAGTGGCGCCGCGGATGCCGAGGGCTTTCCCGGCTTCTCGATGGCCACCCTGCCCAGCGTGACGCCGCTCGGGGATTTTACGGTCTCCGATGGCGGCGCGATCGATTCGCAGACCACCTTCGGTTGGACCGCCAGCAGTGATGCCGCCTCGCGCGTGCGCATCGTGGCCACCACCGGCTTCTTCGGCGATCAGGAGAACGGCAAGCGGGTGTCCTGCCTGGTAGCCGATACCGGATCCTTCAGCTTTCCGTCCGACACCCGTGCCGAGCTGGGAGATGACTTCCAGGGCGAGCTGTTCGTCTCCTCGCGCCTGTCCATCGGCACGGTGCAGGTCGACGAGACGCTGCTGTTCCTGGTGCGCGAAAGTTTCACCGCCGATTGAACCGGCACGGCAGCCGGCATGACGCGGGCCCGGCTCGCACGATGGCGACCGGGCCCCTGACTCGTCGAGCGCCGGCGGTAAGCATCCCTGCCCGCCGCCGCATCGCTCTAGCCTTCGGCGTCGGTGGACGCCGGGTTGGGCGAGCCGCTGACCGGCGTGGTCACGTACGGGAAGGCGTTGTCGAACTGCTCGGCCGACTGGGTGACGCCATCGGTGAACGGCGCGGTGCCCACCGGTGCATCGGACGGAGCGCACAGCCCGAGGTTGTCGCCCGCATCGCCGGCGTTGCCGTTGCCGTTCAGATCCACCGCGATCGGGTGGCACAACGCGCCCATCACCACGCGCAGCGCGATGTCGGTGACATCGTCGCCCGGACGTCGCCCGTTCGGGAAGCCGGCCAGGTCGCCGCCTGCCACGCCCAGGTTGACCTGCGCCTCTTTGGCCGTGGCCGGAATGCCGGTATTCAGGCGCAGCATCTCGGACGGCGTCACCGTGCTCATCTGATTCACGCCCTCGAAGCCTGTCAGGAACGCGGTCACCAGGTCCAGTCGCGGCAGGTTGGACGGGGCGATGTTGGTCGGCGAGCCGACCGCGTCGCGGAACAGGATGTCCAGGATGGCCGGCAGGGTCGGGTTGGTGACGTAGGTGGCGAACTGGCCGTCGTCGGCCGGCTCGCTGGCGTTGAACGCGTTCTTGTCCGGCAGGCCGATGACCAGCTCGTTGACCAGGGGCGAGCCCAGTCGGGAGACCTGGCTGAAGTTGCCCGAACGACGCTCGGTGCGCAGGAAGGTCGGCATGTCGACCAGGTGGCCGGCGCTGCGCTGGCTGGAGGTCGTCCAGCCGCCGATGACGCCGTTGCCATTCCCGGTCAGGCAGTCCTTGTGCACCTCGACGGCCAGCGAGGTGACGTTCTTGTCGTTCAGATCGTCTCGTGCCGAAGTGTCGGGTACACCGCCCTCGAGCGGCACGAAGTTGACCAGGTCGAACACCTCGCCCAGCGCGATCGAGAAGCTGTCCTTGCGCTGCCCGGCGAACACGCGGCCGGCCTGCGCGCCTTGCGGGCACTGGTCGAAGTTGACGTCGTAGTAGATCTCGCCCGAGTTGGTGGTGCTCTTGATCACGTTGTCGTAGCCGCCCGGGAAGGTCTTGTCGCCGGCGTTGTCGTACGGCTTGGTGAACAGGCGCAGCCCGCTGTCCGGCCGCACCGCCCAGACCGGCGATTGGGCGCGTCGATCGCCCAATGTCATCCCCACGAAGTAGGTCTCGTTGACGTTGATCACGCCTTGGTTGCTGACGTTGCCGAACGGGCCGATATGCTTGAGCGCCACCGGCACCTCGGCGTCGCCGATCTGCAGCGACAGGCCCTTGCCGCCGTTGTTGAGCGAGTTGCTGAAGTTGAACAGGAAGCTCAAGTCCTCGACGGCGTCGCCGTCATTGTCCACATGGATCTCGTAGATCGCCTCGGCGTCCATCGAGAAATAGTTCGGGCCACCGTAGGCATCCTGCAACGGCTGGTAGTTGGCGATCAGCGTGACGTAGTCCTCGCGGCCCGGCTCGTAGCTGTTGAACAGGTAGAAATCGCTGCCGTCCAGCTTGGGGCGCGACTTGATGAACGGGGCTTCGCCGTGCGAAGAGGCCAGTGCGGTCGAGACGCTGCCCAGCGTGGCGGCGGCGGCCATGGCCGTGGAGACCGCGAGGGCAAGGCGACGCGGGGTGGGCGGTCGGAAGGTCTTCATGTAACGGGGGACTCCTTCAGAAGGGTTTCGTCGGATGACCGCATGCCGGAGGGTGCGCAAGCGGGGTCGGCGAATATACGGCCGAGCCCATCGACAGGATGCAACCGATGACGACTGACACCGGGCAACGCAACACGCGTCACAGAGTCTAGCGCATGCGCCAATATACCGTCATTGTTCGTCGATCGAGCGCGCTTGCGCGGACGATGACGCTGTTTACAGCGTTCGCGGCGATGCTGACGCTTGGGTGCCAGCCCTCGCAGGCGCACGAGCTGCGTCCGGCGATCGCCGACCTGTCGCGTGAGTCCGAGACGCTGGTGCTCACGCTGCGGCTGAACCTGGAAGCGTTGCTGGCCGGCATCCCGCCCGAACACGATGATAGCGATGCCGCGCCGCAGGCGCCGCGATACGATCGACTGCGGAGCCTGCCCGCCACGTCGTTGCAACGACGGGCCGAGGCCTGGTCCCCGGCGTTGCTGGACGGGCTGACGCTGAGCGTGGGAGCGGTCGAACTCGAACCGGTGCTGCAGGCGATCCGGGTCCCCGACACCGGGGATGTGCGCATCGCCCGCGACAGCGCGATGGTGGTGGCGATGCCGTGGCCCGACGAAGCCGACCAGCTTCGGCTGGCCTGGTCGCGCGAGTTCGGCGCCTTGATCGTTCGGGCCGGAGCGCCCGAATGGGGGACGTTCGATCAGTACCTGCTGCCCGGCCAGCGCAGCGATCCGATACCCCTGCCGGTGATTGACGGCCGTGGCGAGCGCGCCGGTGGTGCGCCGGCGCGCGGTGCGCTGAGCACGTTCATCGACTACGTGCACATCGGTGTCGTGCACATCGTGCCGCGCGGGCTGGATCACATCCTGTTCGTGGTGGGGCTGTTCCTGCTGTCAGCGCGGTTGGCGCCGATCGTCTGGCAGGTCAGCGTGTTCACGCTGGCGCATTCGATGACGCTGGCCGCCGGCACGCTGGGCTGGGTGGTACTGCCGGCCAGCATCGTGGAGCCGCTGATCGCGTTGAGCATCGTTCTGGTGGCGCTGGAGAACCTGGTCTCGTCGCGGTTGCGGGTTCGACGTCTGATGCTGGTGTTCGCCTTCGGACTGCTGCACGGTCTGGGCTTTGCCGGCGTGTTGTCCGAGATCGGCCTGAGTGCGAACCGGTTCCTATTATCGTTGATCGCATTCAACGCAGGCGTCGAGATCGGTCAGTTGTGCGTAGTGGCGGTATGCTTCGCAACGGTCGGCTGGTTTCGTGACGCCCCTGGCTACCGACGCGCGGTGATCGTGCCGGGTTCCCTGTGCGTGGGTGCGGTCGGTCTCTTCTGGTTCGTGCAACGGCTCGTCGGCTGACGAGCCCGGGAAGAAGGCAAGGCATCGATGACGACGACAGTTTCGCGGCCCGCCGCGACCACCGGCGAGCAGGTGTCCGATGTCGAGTCGCTGGATGCGCTGCTGGTGCGCTGCGGGGCCGGCGATGTGCGAGCCTTCGACAGGCTGTACACGGCGACCTCGTCACGCTTGTACGGGCTGGCACTTCGCATGTTGCGAGATCCCGAGACGGCCGAAGACGTGTTGCAGGAGACCTACCTGCGGATCTGGGACAAGGCGGCAAGCTACGACCGCTCGCTGGGCGAGCCGCTGACCTGGATGTGCAGCATCGCCCGTTATCGAGCGCTGGATCAGCTGCGCAGGCGCAAGTACCGCGAAAACGCGCAGAACCCGCTCGACGAGGAAGGGCTGGCCGATGCGGTCGACGGCAACAGCGCACAGGCGCGCACCGATGACGGTGCGGTGCTGCAGCGCTGCCTGGAGCGGCTCAAGCCCGAGGCGCGTTCGTGTGTGGTGCTGGCCTTCTGCGAAGGGTATTCGCACGACGAGCTGAGCGAACGTTACGTCACGCCGCTGGGAACGGTGAAGAGCTGGATTCGACGGGGCGTCGCATCCTTGAGGGAGTGCATCGATGAACTCGCCTGACAACCCTTCCGATCGGCCGATCGATCCGCCGACCGACGACCCGGACACGGTCGACATGCTGGCCGCCGAGTTCGTGCTCGGCACGCTCGATCGCGGCGCACGCCTGGACGTGGAGGATCGGCGCGCGGTGGATGCGCTGCTGCACGAGCGCATCGTGTGGTGGGAGCACCGGCTGCAGCCGCTCGCGCTGGCCGTGCCGGCCGCGGTGGCGCCACCCGAATGCCAGCGTCGCATCGTGCGACGGGTGCGCAGACGTGCCGCCGAGGCCGTCCAGGCCGAGACGCACGCCCGGTCACGCGAACGCAGCGACCGGGCTGAGAGCGCCGCCGCTGCCACCGCCACCACCACCCCCCTTGCAGAGGACCCCGGCGGGAACACTGCCGGCGTGGCCGGCGTGGCCGCAGCGCCGCTCGGTGCCGAGGCGATCGATCGTCCGACGGGTGCGCGTCGCGTCGGCCCGATCGCCCCCACGCCGATCAAGCGACAGGTGGACGAGCAACCGGAGGTGTCGCGCTGGCGCGCCTTCGGCATCGCGGCCAGCCTGATGGCGGTCGCGTTGGGCGTGCTGCTGGCTGGCGGGGCGGGCGTGCGGTCGCCATCAGCCGATGCCACCGGTGAGCCGGTCGTCGCCGCGGCGCCGGAAGCCGACCCAGCGACCAGTCGGCGGACCGCGCTGTCGCTGCTGCGCGACGCCGAGGGCCAGCCGCGCTTCATCGTCGAGATCCGTGCCGACGACAGCGTCAGCATCACCGCGCTGGACCGCGACGCGGCCTCCCTGGAGTCCAGTCTGCAGCTCTGGATGGCCGACGGGGTCTCCGGCGAGGTGCGTGCGGTCGGCCTGCTGCCCGGGGATCCCTGGTCCAGCATCGAGTTGGAGGATGTGCCGCCGGTCGAGCGGGAATCTGCGTTCGCGGTCAGCGTCGAGCCGCTGGGCGGCTCGCCCGAAGCCGGTCCCACCGGTGAGGTCGTGTTCCAGGGCACCATCCACCCGATCCAGAACGAGTGAGCACCCGATGCCGTCCACGACCCCGCTGATCGCCCCGTCCGTGCTGGCTGCCGACTTCGCTCGCCTGGGCGAGGAGGTCCGCTCGGTGGTCCGCGCGGGTGCCGATTGGATCCACTTCGACGTGATGGACAATCACTACGTGCCCAACCTGTCGGTCGGACCGGCGGTAGCAGCGGCGATCAAGCCGCACTGCGTGAGCGACGACGGCACCGCGGTGCCGCTGGACGTGCATCTGATGGTCAAGCCGGTCGACGCCCTGGCGGCCGCCTTTGCCAAGGCCGGCGCCGACCTGATCAGCTTTCACCCCGAGGCCAGCGAGCACGTCGACCGCTCGCTGCAGGCGATCAAGAATGCCGGTTGCCGGGCGGGGCTGGTGTTCAACCCGGCCACCCCGCTCGATGTGCTGGATTGGACCATCGATCGGGTCGACCTGATCCTGATCATGAGCGTGAACCCCGGCTTCGGCGGACAGGCCTTCCTGCCCGTGGTGTTGGACAAGGCTCGCCAGGCGCGCCGGCGCATCGAGGCCAGCGGCCGCGACATCCGGCTGCAGATCGATGGTGGCATCACCCCGGACACCATCCGCGCTGCCGCCGATGCCGGGGTGGACACGTTCGTGGCCGGCAGCGCGATCTTCGGCAAGCCCGACTACACCGAGGTGATCCGCACGATGCGATCGCGTCTGGCCTGACGCCTGACGCCTGACGCCCGGGGCCCAACGCGCAACACCGTTGGCCGCTCAGCGTTCCTCGGCGGCCAGCTCCAGGGCGCCGATCACCAACGCCCATTGCGCACCGTGCTGGTCGCGATCGCCGATCGCGCCCTGCACGCCGGGACGCGGCAGGCTGAGCTTGATCACCCGCAGCGCCTCCAGTTCGTAGCGCACCACCGCATCGGGCGCCGCACCCAACGCCTCGCCGACCCGGGCCGCGCTCAATCCGGCCCGAAGCCGCCGCCAATCGGCCGCATCGGCGCAGAAGCAATCGATCGTCAGCCGAAAGGGACCGGCGTTCTTGGCTCGTACCCGGGTGGTGATCTCGTCGACCCTCATCGCGGACCGATGTCCTGGCTGTCGATGCGCAGCAGGGCAGTCGGGTGCGCGATGTGCACGACATGGTCCAGGCAGAAGCCGTGCAGCGCACCGCGCACGCTCTCGGCCGGCGACCAGGGAAAGGCGAAGCTGGGCATCGCCTCATCATCCGGCAGCGGCAGGTGCAGCAGCCAGGGGTTGGCCAGCCGCGCCACGTCCAGCGCGGTGTCGGCCTGCTCGGCGGTGATGATCAACAGGATGCCGACTTCCACCGGCGTGCCGTGCTCGAACTCCAGCGCCCCCAGCGTGGCGTCCAGGCCGATGCGCCGAATCTCCAGCGTCACGCTGTCCGGATCCCTTTTCAGGTGGCGTTCGATGTCGCGCCGAATGCGCAGCTCCAGCAGCGCGCACCATTCCTCGATGCGTTGCACATAGCGCGGTTCGCGCACCAGCACCAGCGAGCTGCACTGGTGGCCCAGCGGGCGGGCACCCTCGAGCTTGAGCGTGTAGCGCGAATCGTCGTGCCAGACGGATCCGGTCACGCGCACGGTGGCATCGTCCACGGCCTCGTAGCGCGCCGCGGTGACGTCCAGCCGGCCACCGGGTTCCACCAGTACCTGCGGATCGGCGTTCTCGTACAACATGTGCGCCGAGACGGTGAACGGGGTGCAGCGCGCCTGGTCGGCCAGCGCTCGCACGCTGAATCCCTCCCGATCGATGTCCACCAGGATGACCCCGCTGCTCGGGCGGGTCGAGCACAGCGCGCCGCATTCGGCGATCTTGGCGGCGTGCCAGGCGGCGCCCGCGGCGGCGCCCGCGGCGGCAGCCCTTGCGCCCGCGCCGTCCCTGCCCAGCCGGGCCAGCGGCAGTGCCGCGATCAACGCGGTGTCGGTGGCCCGTCCGGCGATCACCACGTCGGCCCCGGTGGCCAAGGCCTCGATGAACGCCTCGGCACCCGCCAGCGCGACGATGTGGGTGCAGTGGGTCAGCGCATCCCGCAGCGCCTCGCCGCTGGCCGCCGATGCCGACAGCCCCTGGATCGCCCCGTCGGCGTGCCGCGCCAGCAGGGCGTCGGCCTGCTGTTCGCTGCGGATGGTCGCCACACGCAACGGCTGCCCGTGGCGCTCGGCCCACTCGCGGGTGACGTCCAGCAACGCATCCACCTGGTTGTCGGTACCGCAGGTACCCACCGAGCCGATCACCAGCGGCACGCCGGCCGCATGCCGGGCGTCCAGCAGCTCGCCCCACTCGCCGGCGATCACCGCCTGCGAGTACTTGGACGTGGCGGTGCCCAGGTAGTGCGGGCCCGAGTCGGTCGAGCCACCATCGATGGCGATGATGTCGGGCGAGAGCGCCACCCCGCGCGCCAACGCGCAGCGGTCGAAGCCCAGCCCCAGCACCCCGGACGGCACCAGCACGCGCGTGCCGGCGCGACGCGACGCGCTGACGGCTGGGTTGGCGGCCGGGTCAGCGGCCGGGTCAGCGGCCGGGTCGGCGGGCGAGCCGACGATCGGCTTGCCGTTCAATCGCTCGGCCGGTTCGCATCGATGACCTCGTCGACGTGCGGCTCGGGTCGCTTGATGAAGCGCTTCAGGAAGATCGGCGCGACGAAGCCGGACACCGCGGCGATCCACAGGCCGATGGCGATCTTGGTGGAGAACAGGAACTGCCACTCGCCACCGGACAGCACCATGGCGCGGCGCAGGCTGTCCTCCATGTTGTTGCCCAGCAGGATGCCCAGGATGATCGGCACGGTCGGCACGTTGATCTTCCGGAGCAGGTAGCCGAGCACGCCGAACGCGATCATCAGCACCAGGTCGACGTGGCTGCCCGACAGCGAGTAGATGCCCACGAACGAGACCATGCACACCCCGGGCAGCAGCACGCCCGGCGGCACCGACAGCACCTTCACGAACAGGCGCACCATCGGCACGTTCAGCACCAGCAGCACGATGTTGGCGATCAGCAGCGCGGCGATCAGGCCCCACACCACATCAGGGCGTTCGGTGAACAGCAGCGGGCCGGGCGTGATGTTCAACGTCAGCAGCAGCGCCAGCAGCACCGCGGTGGTGCCCGAACCCGGCACGCCCAGCGTCAGCATCGGCACCAGCGCGCCGCCGGCCGCGGCGTTGTTGCCGGCCTCCGGTGCCGCCACGCCGCGCGGGTCGCCCTTGCCGAAGCCCGAGCTGTCCTTGACCACCGCCTTCTCGCCCATGTAGGCCAGGAAGCTGCCCAGCGAGGCACCGGCGCCGGGCAGGATGCCGGCGATGAAGCCGATCACCGTGGAGCGCAGCATGGTGCCGGTGCAGCGACCGATCTGCTTGAACGGGATGACGATCTTCGCAAGCTTCACCCCGATGGCGGTGCTCTTGCCGTGGCTTTCGATGAACACGAACACCTCGGCCACCGCGAACAGCCCGACGATGGCGACCAGGAAGTCCACCCCGTCCATCAGGTGCAGGTTGCCGCCGGTCAGGCGCGGCATGCCGCTGGAGTTGTCCACCCCGATCATGGCGATGGCCAGACCGATGCAGGCGGCCAGGGCCGCCTTGCGCTGGTTGTCCGAGGCGATACCGCCGAGTGTGGAGAAGGCCAGCAGGTACAGGGCGAAGTACTCGGCCGGGCCGAACAGGTAGGCCACCCGCGCCAGCAGCGGGGCCACCAGCATCAGACCGATGGTGGCCAGGAAGGCGCCCACGAACGAGGCGAAGCCCGACAGCACCAGGGCCTCGCCACCGCGTCCGGCCTTGGCCATCGGGTAGCCGTCCAGCGTGGTCATCAATGCAGGTTCGTCCCCCGGTATGTTCAGGAGGATCGAGGAGATGCGGCCGCCGTACATGGCGCCGTAGTACACCGAGGTCATCAGGATCAGCGCCTCGGTGGCGTCCAGGTTGAACGCGAAGGCCAGCGGCACCAGGATCGCCACGCCGTTCGAGGGGCCGAGGCCGGGCAAGGCGCCGACCATGGTGCCGATGATGCACCCGGCCACCGCCAGCATCAGCGTGAAGGGATTCATGGCGACGGCGAAGCCGCCGGCCAGCAGGGAGAGCGTATCCATGATCGGTCTGTGCCGTTACAACCAGTCGCGCGGAACGCCCAGCAGGCCGAGCCCGAGCACGTACTTGAACAGCAGGAACAGCCCGCCGGACAGGCCGATGCCGGTGGCCAGCGCGGGTAGCGGCCGCGGGCGGATCTGGTAGCTGAGCACGCCGGCCGCCACCGCGGTGGGCAGCAGGAAGCCGAGCGGCTTGAGCGCGTAGGCGTAGCCCAGCAGCACGCCGACGGCGATCAGCAGCGCCACCAGCGTGCGCACGCCCGGCCAGTGCGGCTCGGGCGTGTCGGGCTTGAGCGCGATCAGCAGCCCGCACAGCGCGGCCACGCCGCCGACCAGGATCGGGAAGGTCTTGGGGCCGACCGGATCCACCAGGAAACCGGACTGGATGCCGTTGGCGGCGAACACGTAGGCCAGCCCGGTGAACAGCGCCACGAGGCCGAACAGGCGATCTGTCATGAGGAGAGTTTCCTGATCGGCGTCGTGGCCGGCGTGGCGACGTGCGTGCTATTGGATGACGCCGATTTCCTTGGACAGGGTGTTGATCTCGCCGATCACCTGGTCCACGTAGCCCTGGAAGTCACCGCCGACCTTGGTGAACTCGGCCAGGCCGTTGGCTTCCATCTGCTCGGCCCAGGCATCGCTCTTGGAGACCTGGTCCAGCGCATCGGTCCACTTGTCGTAGGCCTCGTCGGAGATGCCCTTGGGCACGTACAGGCCGCGCCAGTTGACCGCGACCACCTCGATGCCCTGCTCGGTGGCGGTCGGGATGTCCGAGAAGTCGCCCGTCAGGCGCTCTTCGGTGAACGAGGCGAGCACGCGCACGTCGCCGGCCTTCAGGAAGCCGACCACCTCGGAGATGTCGCCGGTCATCGCCTGGGTGAAGCCGCCGATGGTCTGGGTGATCGCGTCGGCGCCGCTGTCGACACCGATGTACTTCACCTTGGTGATCTCGTCGAAGCCGACGCGTTGCAGCGCCATCAGCACCTTCAGGTGATCGAAGCCACCGACCGCCGAACCGCCGGCGAACGCCACCGACGAGGGATCGGCCTTGACCGCCTCGAGCAGTTCGGTCAGCGACTGGTAGGGCGAGTCCTTGGCGACCACGATGACACCGGGATCGGCGCCGATCGCGCCCAGGAAGCGCACCTGGTCGGACGTCATGTTGCTGAACGCGTTCTGCGCCAGGCGCGTGGCGGTGGCGCTGGAGGCGGCAACGATCAGTTCTTCGTCGTCGTTACGCTCGTTGACCACGTTGGCGTAGGCGACGCCGCCGCCGGCGCCGGCCATGTTGGTGACCTGGATCGGCGAATCGACCGCACCGATGTCGTACATGATCTTGCCGATCGCCCGGCAGGTAAAGTCCCAGCCGCCGCCCGGGTTGGCCGGGGCGATGCATTCGGCGGCCTGGGCGGTGCCGCCGGTGACGAGCGCCGAGGCCAGCAGGGGAGCTGCCAACAGCAGTGAGAGAGGTGTACGAGCCATGCGGGTTTTTCCGTGATCTGAACCGGGTGCGTTCGGGGAGGGCACGGCCGGATTCGTGAAGCCTGAGGGAAGCTGTCGTGCAGGCTGGGCGTGGATCATACGCCGAACGTCGACGGCTGGGCTCGCGACGCGCTCACCGAACGGGTCGGTACAAGGCTTGCGGTAGCGGATCGGGTCGGCGGCGCGACCGTTGCGCAGGCTCTGACCACGAGGGCGACTTCGTCGGACGAGCCGCGAGGCAGGTGGTCGAAAAATCGCGCCGGAACCCTCCCTGGCTCCGGCACCCCCGAGTGCCGCTCGCGTCCGAACGGCGAATGGTCCACGTGGTGTTCCACGTTCCGGACCGGTCATTCTCCCGATGACTTGGAATGCGTAACGGTCGGGCGAGGCCGGTCTGTACCGATGCGCGCACGAAGGGAGAGACGCGTCCGGTTAGCGCGGATCCGCGCGCCGGATCTGAGAGCCGTGCCTCATGCGGCGACCGTCTCGACCGAGCGGTTGCCGGTGGGGTAGTCGAGATCGTGGTCCGCGATTCGACGCACCGCCGCCGTGCTGCTCTTGGCCCGGACCTCGCCGCGCAGCACATCGCCGCGTCGTTGCCAGGCCGTCTCGCGCCAGCGATTCGCCCGCATGAACGGCAGCACGATCAGCCCGATCAGCGTGATGGCGGCAAAGCTTGCGCACACCGCCCGCAGCAGGCCGGGCGCGTCCGCGCCGGCCTCGGACCAGGCCAGTCCGGTCAGCAGCAGCCCGCCCAGCGAGACCACCCACAGCAGGCCGTACACGAGCGCGGTACCGATCAGTCCACGCCACAGCAGCCACGGCAAGGTGAACAGCAGGGCGCCCCAGCTGATGCCGCGTCGCAGCCCGGCGATGCGCCCGTCCTCGCGCTCGTACACGGCCCAGACCGGACCGCTGCCCTGCAGATCGACGAGCGGCTCCGGCTCCTCGTCCGAATCGGAATCGCGCACGGCCAGCGGGGGGCGCTCGGCCAGCACCTCGTCCAGATCGCGGGCATCGGCCATCGGGTCACGGATCGCCGCCTGCCCGGGCAGCGCCGGATCATCGGCCGGCGCCGGCGCCGGCGACCATGCCTGCTCGTCATGGCCAAGAACAGGCGCCTCGAGCGGCTCGTCCGGAACGTGATCGTGGACCGCAGGTTCCCGGGAAGTGGCGGGCTCGAATACCGTGTCCTGGTCCAGCCAGTGCGGCTCGTCGACCAGCGTGCTCTCCAGCTCGGGCCCATCATCATCGTGTCGGGGCGTACCGCCGATCTCGTCCAGCGAGAACGCCTCGCCTTCCTGCCCCGCCGTCGCCGATCGTTGCAGCAGCTCCTCCTGGGTCTCGTCCAGGGCCCGATCCAGCGAATCGTCCAGCGTCTGATCCAGGGTGTTGTCCAGCGGATCGTCGATCGCCGCGGTGCTCTCGAGATCGAAGCCGAACTCGTTCGAGTCGTCCAGCTCCAGCTGGGTCTCGGTGCGCACCGTGCTGACCGGTGCGTCGGGCGCATCGGGCGCATCGGGCGGCTCGTCGAAACTGCTCAGTGCCGAACGATCCTCCTCGCTGTCCATGCCGCTGCGGGACGAGGCGATGCTCTCCTGGTCCGCGTCCGGCGGGCTGACCGGCGTGAGCGACAGCTCGAACGCCTCGTGGTCTTCCTGCGACGAAGCGTCGGTCGCCTTGCCACCACCCGCTTGGCGCTCGGCGATCAGCTCCTCGACCCGCAGGTTGGTGTACAGGTAGCGCGCCTCGTCGTGGTCGTCGCTGGCGAGCGCGCAGGCCCGCGCCCACAGATGGGGGCGACGTGCGTCCGAGTTGAGCTCGTCGGCTGCCTGCTGGTAGAGCTCTTCGTCGATCATGGGACGTCCGTCGCGCGCGCAACCCGGAGTGTAGGTCGAGCGCTTCACAGTATTCAAGCCGTGCACGCGATCGTATCGGTGCGGAGCCGCCTTGCGAACGGGTTGTGTGGCCCGCGACGCGGTGGACGTTTCGCGATGCGTCGACAATCGCCGTTCTTCGTCCTTGTGGGGAATCGAATCGTGCGCCGACTCCGATCCGTCCGGCGGGCGGCGGCCACCCGGCCGTCACGTGCGCTGGCCTTGTCCATGCTGTGTTTGCTCCTGGGCGGTTGCGCGGGGCACGCGTTCGGCCCCGCAGCCGACTCGACGGCCAGCTCGACGGCCAGCTCGACGGCCAGGCCGGATCCGACCATCGAGCCCGTCGGCGAACCGGACCTTCTGACCACCGACTACCTGCGCTCGCGGCTGATCGCCGAGGACCTCGTCGCCGCACTGGTGCAACTGCCCGAGCTCTCGCCGCAACGCACGCCGCTGGTCACCGATGCCCCGGACTCCCGGTTCGCGGTGCGATTGCTGGGCGCGCTGCAGGATGCCGGCTACGAGCTGCGGTTGGCGGCCGACGGGCCCGCCGACGACGCGATCGCCACTCGCCTGAGCTGGCGGATCGTCGCGCCGAGCGACCGATCGCCGATCTCGCCCTGGACCTTCACGCTCAAAGCCGGCCGCGTCGAACTGCAGCGCCGCTACCGAACCGACGAGCACGGGGTGCGCCCGGCCTCGACGATGCGCTTGAACGGGGCCGATGCGACCGGGCTGCGGCTGGACGAGCGAGCGTTCGGCCAGCAGGCAGGCATCCCGGCGACCGCGCCCGTGATCGCGTCCGCTGCCCGCTCACAGGCACAGGCCATCCCCACGGCAAAGGCACCCAACCTGTTCCTGACCGGTGTGTCGCGCCACGCCGGCCGGTTGTCCGGACACCGGGTCGTGCGCTCCACGGTGCTGGTGTTTCCGAACGATTCGCTTCGCTTGGGTCTGAACAACAAGCGGGCGGCGGCCGATATCGTGGCGCGCTTCGACCCGGCGCGCGACCTGCTGTCGGTGATCGGTTGCTCGCACGGGGCCACCGCACTGCCCGATGGCAACCGGCGGCTGGCGCTGGGCCGCGCCGAGCGGGTAAGCGATGAGTTCCAGCGCGCCGGCATCCGCGCCGATCGCATCCTGGACGAAGGCTGCTGGGCGGGCCAGGGGCACGCCACCATGCCGCCGCGCGGCGTGGTGGTCACGCATCACCGAGCAGAGGCTCCCTCCGGCGCCGGTTGACGCCTCAGTGCGTGTGCAGGCGCTTGGGCCGCAGCGTGCCGAGTTCGTCCTGCAGGAAGTCGCGTTGCACGCCCGGGTGGCGCAGCGGCTCATCCGAATCGTCCACCAGCAGGTTCTGCTCGGACACGTAGGCCTCGTAGGTGGTCGACTCGTTCTGCGCGTACAGGTGGTAGAACGGTTGGTCCTTGGTCGGACGCATCGAGCGCGGGATGGCCTCGTACCACTCGTCGGTGTTGTCGAACACCGGATCGACGTCGTAGATCACGCCTCTGAACGGGAACACGCGATGGCGGACGATCTGGCCGATGCGGAACTTGGCTTCTCTGTGCATGCGGTCAGTGTACGCGCCCGATGGATCGTCGAGCGTGCGCGAAAGCGTTGCGCGGCAGGGTTACACTTGCCGGCATGACACCGCTGCGTTATGCCGTGATCGGCACCGGCATGATGGGCCAGGAGCACATCCGGAACCTGGCGCTGCTGCGCGATGTGGTGGGCTTGCCGGTGCAGGTGGTGCTGCTGGTCGACCCGGAGCCTGCCATGCTCGCCGCCGGGCGCCTGCAGGCCGAACGTGCAGGCTTCGCCGAGCCGAGCTGCCACGACGCGCTCGATGCGCGCACGCTGGCCGGATCGCGCATCGATGCGGCCGTGCTGGTCAGTCCGAATCACACCCACCGTGCGCAGCTGGACATCCTGCTCGCGGCCGATGTGGCGATCCTGGCTGAAAAGCCGCTGTGCACCACGGTCGCCGACTGCGAGTCGCTGCTGGCACGCCTGGCCCGACGCGGGGCGCGCGATGCCACCGCGAGGCCGTTCTGGACCGCGATGGAATACCGCTACATGCCGCCCACCACCCGCTTGATCGAGCGCGCGGCCAGTGGCGAGATCGGACGGCTGCGCCTGGTGTCGATTCGCGAGCATCGCTACCCGTTCCTGCCCAAGGTCGACAACTGGAACCGCTTCAGCGCCAACACCGGCGGTACGCTGGTGGAGAAGTGCTGCCACCATTTCGACCTGATGCGGCTGCTCACCGGCAGCGAGCCGCGCCGCGTGTACGCCACCGGCGGCATGGACGTGAACCATCTGGACGAGTCGTACGATGGCCGGCAGCCGGACATCCTGGACAATGCGATGGTGCTGCTGGACTTCGCCTCGGGAGTGCGCGCCTCGCTGGAGCTGTGCCTGTTCGCCGAGGGCTCCGACCCGCAGGAACAGATCACGCTGGTCGGCGAGCGCGGGCGGCTGGACGCCTTCATCCCGGCCCCGGGCCGCTTTCGTCCCGACGATCGCTGCGCTGCCGGGCGGGTGACCTTCAGCCCGCGCAGCGGCCCGATCGAGGAGGATCTGATTCACATCGACGCTCGGCTGGAGGCGGCCGGCGATCATCACGGCTCCACCTTTCACCAGCACCATCGCTTCGCGCTGGCGATGCACGGCCAGGGCCCGGTCGAGGTCAGCGCCGCCGATGGCGCCATGGCGGTGGCCATGGGCGCCGCGGCGCACGCCTCGATCGCCAGCGGCGCCCCCATCGACTTCATCGCACCCGCCGGCGCACTCTGACGCTTGCCGCCCGCGCGAGCCGACCACCCCACGCGACCCCACCACCCCACGCGACCCCCTGCCATGAGCGACACCGTCAGCATCCCCTCCGTCACGTTGGCCAGCGGCGCGGCCATGCCGCGCATCGGCCTGGGCCTGTGGAAGATCGCCCCCGATACGGTGGCCGACGCGGTGTACCAGGCGATCCGTCTCGGCTACCGTCACCTGGACAGCGCCTGTGACTACGGCAACGAGCGCGAGGTGGGCGAGGGCATCCGCCGCGCGCTGGACGAGGGGTTGTGCACGCGCGAGCAATTGTGGGTGACCTCCAAGCTGTGGAACACCTTCCACGCCCGCGAGCACGTGTTGCCGGCGATCGGTCGCAGCCTGGACGATCTGGGGCTGGAGTACCTGGACCTGTACCTGGTGCACTTCCCGATCGCGCTGCGCCATGTGCCGTTCGAGACACGCTACCCGCCCGAGTGGCTGTTCGATCCGGACGCCGACGTCCCGATGATGGAGAGCGCCTCGGTCACCCACGCCGAGACCTGGTCGGCCATGGAAGCGCTGCAGGAGGCCGGGCTGACGCGCCACATCGGCGTGTCCAACTTCACCATCGGCCTGCTGCGTGACCTGATCAACGGCGCCGGCATCCCGCCGGCGGTGCTGCAGGTCGAGCTGCACCCCTACCTGACCCAGCAGAAGCTGCTGCGCTTCTGCGCCGAGCAGGACATCCACGTCACCGGCTACTCGCCGCTGGGTGCGCTGTCCTACCTGGAGCTCAGCATGGCCGAGGCCGGCGAGGCGGTCATCGCCCAGCCGGCGGTGATCGAGATCGCCGATCGGCTGGGCCGCACGCCGGCCCAGGTGGTGCTGCGCTGGGGCGTCCAGCGCGGCACCTCGATCATCCCCAAGACATCGAGGCCCGAGCGGCTGATCGAGAATGCGCAGCTGTTCGACTTCGAACTCGGCGCGGACGACATGCGGGCGGTCTCCGATCTGAACGCCAACCGTCGGTTCAACGACCCGGGCGTGTTCGCCGAGGCCGCCTTCAACACCTTCATGCCCATCTACGAGTGATCGCCATGAGCGCCGAGCTTCACACGCTGTCCCTGCCGAGCCAGCACGGCGATGTCCAGGACCCGTTTCCGCTGGTGATCGACGGTTCGGCGGTGACGGCGATGAGCGGCGTCGCCGACTGGGTGCAGGCGCGCCGCGATGCGCTGGCCGATCGCCTCGCCGTCCACGGCGCGGTGTTGTTCCGCGGCCTGCCCATCGGCTCGATCGATGACTTCGATGCGTTCATCCGCACCTTCGAGCTGCCCAACTTCCAGTACAAGGACTCGCTGTCCAACGCGGTGCGCGTCAACAAGACCGAGCGGGTGTTCACCGCCAACGAGGCGCCTCCCGAGGTCGAGATCTTCATGCACCACGAGATGGCGCAGACGCCGGTGTACCCCTCGCAGCTGTTCTTCTACTGCGACAAGCCGTCCGAGGTGGCAGGCTTCACGCCGATCTGCCGATCGGATCTGCTGTGGCAGCGCATCGTGAGCGATTACCCGGACTTCGCCGACATGGCGCGCAAGCACGGCTTGCATTACACCAACGTGATGCCGGCCGACGACGATGCGCGTTCGGGCCAGGGGCGCAGCTGGAAGAGCACCTTCTTCGCCGACAGCGTGGCGGCCGCCGAGGCCCGCATGAGCGAGCTCGGCTACACCTGGGAGTGGCAGGCGGACGGCTCGCTGAAGGCGACCACGCCGCGCCTGGAGGCGGTGCGCACGCTGTCCGACGGCAGCCAGAGCTTCTTCAACCAGCTGATCGCCGCCTTCAAGGGCTGGAAGGACACCCGCAACGACCCGTCCAAGGCGATCACCTTCGGCGACGGCACGCCGATGCCGACCGAGACGGTGCTGGCGATCTGCGATCTGGCCGACGACATGGCGTTCGACATTCCCTGGCAGGCCGGCGACGTGGCGTTGCTGGACAACTACCGCGTGATGCACGGTCGGCGCCCGTTCGAGGGCACGCGACGCGTGCTGGCCTCGCTGGTCGCGGCCTGACGACAACCCTGGAGCGCTCGATGACCCGATCCGACTACCACCCCGCCGACGATCGCTACGAGCGCATGCCGTACCGGCGCTGCGGCCGATCCGGGCTGCTGCTGCCGGCCATCTCGATCGGGCTGTGGCACAACTTCGGCCACGACGCCGACTACCGGAACCAGCGCGCCATCTGCCACGCCGCCTTCGACCACGGCATCACCCACTTCGACCTGGCCAACAACTACGGCCCGCCGCCGGGCTCGGCCGAGAGCGCGTTCGGGCGCATGCTGGCGAGCGACTTTGACGGCCTGCGCAACGAGCTGGTGATCTCCTCCAAGGCCGGCTACCTGATGTGGCCCGGCCCCTACGGTCAATGGGGCAGCCGCAAGTACCTGATCGCCTCCTGCGACGAGAGCCTGGCGCGCATGGGCATCGATCACGTCGACATCTTCTACTCGCACCGCTTCGACCCCGACACGCCGCTGGAGGAGACCATGGGCGCGCTGGACTACATCGTGCGCTCGGGGCGTGCGCGCTACGTCGGCATCTCCTCCTACAACGCCGAGTGCACCCGGCAGGCGGCGGCGATCCTGGCTGAGTTGGGCACGCCGTGCCTGATCCACCAGCCCAGCTACAACCTGTTGAACCGCTGGGTGGAGCGTGACGGGCTGAAGGAGACCCTGCACGAGCTGGGCATCGGCTCGATCGCGTTCACCCCGCTGGCGCAGGGCATGCTGACCGGCAAGTACCTGAACGGCATTCCCGAGGGCAGCCGCGCCACCCAGGGCAAGTCGCTGGATCCTGCCATGGTGTCCGAGCGGGCCATCGCCAGCCTGAATGCGCTGAACGATATCGCCGGGCGGCGCGGGCAGACGCTGGCGCAGATGGCCATCGCCTGGGTGCTGCGCGGCGAGGGCATCACCACCGCGCTGATCGGGGCGTCCAGGCCCGAACAGGTGGTGGACTGCGTCGGCGCGGTCGACAACCTCGACTTCACCGAGCAGGAACTGACCGAGATCGATGCCGCGGCCAGCGAAGAGGACATCAACCTGTGGGCCAGGTCCTCGCAGAGCGACTGAGGCCTGGGACGCTAGTCCAGCGGCAGGCCGCTGGGCACGCTGGCCGGGGCGCCGGACGTCCCGTTCAGCGAGGCTTCGTCGCTCAACGCGTGCAGGAACGCCACGAGCGCCTCGATATCCGACGGGTCCAGCGAACGCGGCTCGATGTCGAGATGGCGCCGATAGCGATCCATCTCGCGCGCATCCTGGAACACCAGCAGATCGTCGCGCGCCAGCACCTCGTCCGCCACCAGCGGCAGTCCATCGATCGACCAGCGCGCCAGTTCGCCGACCGGATCCAGGTGATGGCGAACGGTGTCGGCCAACGTCGCCAGGCTGCCGTTGTGCCCGTAGGGGGCGGTGTCGGCCACGTTGCGCAGTGACGGGGTGCGAAAGCGATAGGCGTCCTCCAGCCGGTCGGTCTCGGACAGGCGCCCCGCGTCCCGCGCGATCGGGTCGAACGCGCGCACCCGCCCAGGCCCCAGCGGCGGCAGTGCGAGCGCGTGAAAGTCATGATCGGTCTGCAAGGCACCGGCGTGGCACTCGGCGCAGCCACCCGTCCCATAGAACACCGCCAGACCGCGCTTCTGCTGCGCATCCAACGCTGCGGAATTCCCGCGCAACCACGCATCGAACGCACTGTCGTCGGCGCGCCACTCCCGCTCCATGAAGGCGGCCAGCGCATTGCCCACCTGCACGATGGTCGGGGTCGGTCGGTCCGGCCAAGCGCGCTGGAACGGCTGCGCGTAGCCGGGCTCGGCCTGCAATCTCGCCACGATCTCGCGCCAGCCGTAGTCCACGCGCCGCCGCTTGGCGCCGGCCACCTCGTTCTCCTCGACGGCGCCGGCCATCTCGACCTCGGCCAGCAGCGGGAACAGCGCCTGCGCAGCCAGCACGCTGTCCAGCCCGTCCGGCAGGAACTCCTCGGCCGGGGTGTCGAAGCCGCCCGGCTCGTCCGCGTCCACCGACACGCGGCCATCGTGGAACAGCACATCGAACTCGTGCGCGCCCAGGTTGAACAGCGCCGGTGCGTGGCGCGGCACGCGATGCTTCACGCCCGCCGCATCGATCCGCCGTGCCGGTCCCAGTCCGCTCCCCCCTTCGCCGATGCCCAGCGACAGCCCGTCCGCCGAGCCGAGCGTGGGGTGGTGGCAGCTGGCGCAGGCGATGTTGCGGTTGCCGGACAGCAGCGGATCGAAGAACAGCAGCCGGCCCAGCTCGGCCACCTCCGGATCGACGGGGCGGAAGTCGGCATCGCTCAGCGGCGCGGGCAAGCCGGGCAGGGTGCGCAGTGCCGCCTCGTCGGTGGCGCTGCCCCCGTCGGCGTGCACCAGCGCGCTCGGGCTGCCGAACGCTGTGGCAAGCAGTAGCAGCCACGCCGATCCGCCGCCTCGGTGCGCCTGGTCGAACGCGCTCACGAGACCGTCGATCGTCGGATCCGGTAGACGATCCGAGCGAGCCGGTCGGCGGCGGTGTTCGCCCCGACGAAGGTCAGCACGATCACGAAGCTGCCGGCCGGCGTGAACTCGTCCATCGCGCCCAGGCGCGCCACGGTCAGCCCGGCGAACAGCGCGGCCAGGAACCGGGACACGTTCAGCCACGGGCCGTGCGGCAGGCTGGTGCGATGTTCCGCCTCGTCCCGGACGGCTTGCGTGATGGAGTCGAACATGACGGTTCGTCGAGGCCGGATACCGCCCAGCGTAGCAACTGCCCGGCGCGCGCGGCGAAGAACACTACACTGCGGCCATGCGAACGATGGTCCTGCTCACGTTGTCCTGCACGCTGCTGTGCGGCGCCGCCGATGCCGGCAACCTGCTCGACGCCCGCCGTCTGATGAAGGCCGGCGAGTTCGAGGCCGCCCGCGAGGCGTTCCTGCCGCTGGCCGCAGCCGGCAACGCCGACGCCGAGGAGCTGATCGGGGTGATGTACGCGATGGGCCTGGGCGTGGAGCGCGACGACGAGCGCGCCTTCGACTGGTACCTGCGGGCGGCCATGAAGGGTCACCCCGGCGCGCAGTCCGGAGTGGGCTGGTACTACGAGGTCGGTCGGGGGCTGCCGGCCATCGACCTGGTGCGTGCCTACGCCTGGTACGTGCTGTCGGCGATCGGCGGCGATCCGGACGCGGCCGTCAGCCAGGGCGAGGTGGTCAAGAAGATGAGCCGCGAGCAGGTCGCGCGGGCCGAACGGCTGATCGAGGACTACCGGCCGCATCTGTTTCCGTATCGGGATTGATCGGGCGCGGTGGTGAGGCTGTCGGGGGCCGGCGCAGCGACCGCTCCGGCCGGATGCGCGCATCGACTAGACTGCCGGCACGCCACCCCACCGCGTTCGAAGCCCATGCCCGACGCCGCCATCATCCTGCTGTTCATCACCACGAGCATCGCGCTGCTGATCGTGCCGGGCCCGACGACCGCGCTGGTGGTCGCTCGATCGCTGGCCGGCGGCAGACAGGTCGCGACCCCGTTGGTGCTCGGCGTCGGACTGGGCGATCTGGTGGCCGCCAGCGTGTCGCTGGCCGGTGCCGGTGCGTTGCTCGCGGCCTCTGCCACCGCCTTCACGATCGTCAAGACGGTCGGTGCCGTCTACCTGATCTGGCTGGGGGTGCGGCTGTTCCGATCCGCACCCGAGACGCCCGGCAGCACAGGACCGATCCCGGCAGCCACCGGCTACCAGGCGTTCCGCGATGCATTCCTGGTCACCGTGTTCAACCCCAAGGGCATCCTGTTCTTCATCGCCTTCGTGCCGCCATTCATCGACACCGGCAAGGCCTACGGTACGCAGGCGGCGCTCTTCATCGCCCTGTTCGTGCTGCTGGGCATGTGCACGGTTGCCGCCTATGCCATCGGTGCCAGCGCGATGCGCCAGGCCATTCGCAAGCCGCGCATATTGACGACGATGAATCGCCTCGGTGGTGCGACCATCGCCGCAGCAGGGGTCGCGGCCCTGTTCGCCAGACGGCCCGCGCTCTTGGGAGCCTCTGCATAATGCGCATCCGATAGGGGGCGCCCTTCATCGAGCAGCGTGATCGAAACCTGCGCGGTGCGGCCTGGATGGTCGTGGCGATGGGGGGGTTCGCGCTCGAGGACCTGTTGATCAAGCTGGCCACGATCACGGTGCCGGTGTGGCAAGTCCTGGTGGTCATCGGCATCGGCGGCGGGGCGGTCTTCGCGACACTGGCGTGGCGCGCCGGCGAGCCGATGCTGCACCCCGGCATTCGATCTCGGGCTCTTGTCGTGCGCACCGCCTTCGAGGTGGGCGGGCGGCTGTTCTTCACGCTGTCGCTGGCCTACACCACGCTGTCGGCCACCTCGGCGATCCTGCAGGCGACACCGCTGGTGGTGGTGCTCGGGGCGGTGCTGTTCCTCGGCGAGCGAGTCGGCTGGCGTCGCTGGTGCGCGATGGGGGCAGGCTTTGCCGGCGTGCTGTTGATCCTGCGGCCCGGCCTGGACGGTTTCGATGCCACCAGCCTGCTGGCGGTGGGCGGCATGCTGGGCTTTGCCGGACGGGATCTGGCGACTCGGGCCAGCCCGCCGACGATGTCCAACCGGCAGCTGGGGGTGTACGGCTACATCGCGCTCGCGGTGGCCGGTGCGCTGTGCATCCCGATCGATCCTCGGGTGGTGCTGCCGACGGTTCAGACGATGATCGTGCTCGTCGGCGCGATCGCGATCGGCATGGGTGCCTACAGCGCACTGACCGCGGCGATGCGCACCGGCGAGGTCTCCGTCGTCACACCGTTCCGCTACGTACGCCTGCTGTTCGCGCTGTTGCTGGGCGTTCTGATCTTCGGTGAACGCCCGGATGCGCCCACCCTGCTCGGCGGCGCCATCATCGTGGCGAGCGGGGTGTATGCGGTGCTGAGGGCTCGCTAGCTACCGCTATCGCTGTCCGCCAGCGCCACCAACGCATCACCGTCAACCCGATAGCCGATCCATTCGCTCTTCGGCGACGCGCCGATGGCCTCGTACGCGCGAATCGCCGGTGTGTTCCAGTCCAGCACGCTCCACTCGAAGCGCGGACAGTCGTTGTCGATGGCCACCTGAGCCAGGTGCGACAGCAGCGCCTTGCCGACGCCGGTTCGCCGGTGCGCAGGCGTCACGTACAAGTCTTCCAGGTAGACGCCTCGGCGTGCCAGCCAGGTGGAATAGCTGAAGAACCAGATCGCCATGCCGGCCGGTTCGCCCTCCACCGTGGCGATCAGCGCACGGGCGGCCGGCTGCGCACCGAACAGGGTGCGCTCCAGGTCGGCGGCAGTGGCTCGAACCTCGTGCTCGGCCTTCTCGAACACCGCCAGTTCGGTGATGAAGCCGAGTACGGTCGGCACGTCGTCCAGGGTAGCGGGACGGATGGTGGGTGCGTTCATGGGCTGCGTCGGATCGATGGATCGGAACGGGCTTCGGATTGATCCAGCCGCTTCGCCAGCTCCAGCGCCGCATCGCCGTCGATGATCAGCCCGTCCGGCATGCCGCTGTTGAGCAGTGCCAGCACCGCGTCCACCTTCTCCCGTCCGGCGGCCAGTATCAGTGTGGTCGATCTGGCCAGGTCCTCCATCTGGACGCCCAACGTGCGTTCGTTCAACGGATGGTCGACCGGCTGACCGGCCGCGTCGAAGAAGATGCCGTTGGTGTCGCCGACGGCGCCGGCGGCGTGCAGCGAGGACAGATCCGCTGCGCTGATCATGTTCTGGCGGCGCAGCAGGGAGGTCTCGGTCAGTTCGCCCACGCTGATCAGGGCCAGATCGGTATTGCGCGCCAGCGCCAGCGGACGGGCCACCGAGACTTGCGATCGCAGCACGTCACGATCCTGCCTCGAGTCGGCGATGAACGGCACCGGCAGGAAGTAGCCCTCGCCACCGGTTGCTCGCGCCAGCCCCTGCACGACCTCGAAGGGGTTGCAGGCCGAGTTCGCCACCAGCGAACCCATCAGGCTGACGAAGCGTGATCGAGGCGCGGCAAGTCCTGCCACGTGCAGCGTCATCTGCTCCAGCGTGCGGCCCCAGCCGGTTCCGATGATCGCCTCGGGTCGGCGCGCCAGGAACTCGCGCAGATGGCGGGCGGCCGTCGCACCGACCGCTCGGCGTGGGAATGCCGCCAAGGCGGTGCTGCGCGACTGCTCGTCCGGGGTCAATCCCAGGTCGGGGGTGCAGATGCACGTCGTCAGACCAAAGCGTTTGCGCAGACGCTCCTCGAGCGGTAACAGGCCGACATCCCGAGGGTCGATGGTGATGCTGACCAGCCCCGACTCGCGTGCCTGCTGCAGCAGCTTGTTCACGCGCGCTCGCGTAAGGCCCAGACGCACGGAGGTCTGTTCCTGGTTCAGGCCACCCTGGTAGTACAGCCAGGCGGCGCGGCTCATCAGCTGGATCTCGCCCATCGCGATCGACCTCGTGTCGGTGTACGACGGCGCCGCGACGAGGGTGTCAGGCGCCGGGCGCGAGTATGCCGTCTGACGGGGAACCCGGGTCCCACGGAATACCGAGCACTAACAAATGTCATGTCTCTTGACAGATGTTCCGTCATTCACGGATGATATGCCCAGGCGTCGTGCAATCGGCGCGTTTCTCGACCAGACCTCGGAGCCTGTCGCCATGACTCGAACCATTCCCTTGCTCGTCACCGCCATCGCCGCCGCGCTGGCGGGCGGATCCGCCCTTGCGACCGAGATCGCCTGGGTCCACGCCAATGCCGCGGCCCAGTCCGAGCAGCGGGTCAAGGCCGGGTTCGAGGCCTGGCTCGAGGACACCGGCAAGGACTGGGAGGTCAGCTTCCTGGATTCGGGCGGCTCGGGCGAGGCCACCGCCTCCAACCTGCAGGACGCCGCGGCGCGCGGTGTCGACGCGATCATCATCACCATGTCGGACCTGCGCGCATCGAAGGCGGCGATCAGCGCAGCGTCCGATGCCGGCATCCCGATCTTCTCGGTCGACAGCGGCTACATCGACGGTGTGGTGGTGGATGTGACCACCAACAACTGGGCGATGTCGGCCGATGTCTCGCCGTACCTGCTCGATGAGATGGGGGGCGAGGGCGGCCTGATCTTCCTGCGCATGGCCGAGCACCACGGTACGCGCAAGCGCGGGGACGTGATGGCCGACGTGCTGCGCGAGTACCAGGGCGTGACGGTGCTGGACGAGCACAACATCGACTACACCGCCTTCTTCGAGGACACCACCCGCACCATGCAGGACTACGCGGCTCGCTTCGGCGAGGACATCACGGCGGTGTGGGCGCCGTGGGACGAGCCGGCGCAAGCGGCGATCAACGTGCTCGGCAGCGCCGGGCTGACCGATGTCAAGGTGATCGGCATCGACGGCCACCCGCAGGCGGTCGCCGAGGTCTGCAAGGAGGACAGCATGATGATCGCCACGGTCAGTCAGCCCTTCGAGGGCATGGGCGAACAGGTCGGTGAATGGATCGACGCCATCGTGGTCCAGGGCGGCGATGCGGCCGAGGTGATCCCCTCGAAGACGGTGTACATGGAGGCGCCGTTGGTGACCGCGCAGAACTGCCAGGACTTCATGTAGGCAGCGATTGCCGATGGTTCGAGGGGTCGATCGATGAGGGGGATGGCCGACGAGCTCGGCGTGCGCGACGGCGTCGGCGTCGATCTGCGCGACATCACGGTCGACTTCCCCGGCCACCGCGCGCTGGATGGGGTCTGCGCCGACTTTCGCTTCGACGAGGTGCACGGGCTCATCGGCGAGAACGGTGCCGGCAAGTCCACCTTCGTCAACGTGCTGGGCGGAGCGCTGACACCGACGCGCGGAGCGGTTCACCTGGCGGGTCGAGTCGTGACGCTGCGCTCGCCGCGCGATGCCCGGGCGCACGGTATCGCCCACGTGTCCCAGGAGGGCAGCCTGGTGCCCGAGTTCAGCGGGGCGGCCAACGTGCTGCTGGGCGATGAGCCCACCCGCCGCTTCGGCATCCTGAGATCGCGCGCCCTGCTGACGCGCGCGCAGGCCTTGCTGCGCGACTGGTTTCCCGACGTGTCGATCGCACTGGATCGACCGGTGAGCAGCCTGTCGATGGCCGATCAGAAGGTGCTGGAGATCGTGCGCGCGCTGCGCGGCGATCCGCGCCTGCTGATCCTGGACGAGCCCACTGCCACGTTGCAGAGTCGCGAGAAGGCGCAGCTGTGGCACATCATCCGATCCCTGCCCGAGCGCGGCGTGGGGGTCGTGCTGATCAGCCACTTCCTGTCCGAGATCAAGGCGCTCTCCCAGCGCATCACCGTGCTGCGCGACGGTCGGCAGGTCGGTTGTCTGGAGGCGGCATCGATCGATGAGTCGCAGCTGGTGGACCTGATGCTCAGGCGCAGCGCCGACGACACGCGGGCCCGGGAGGCGCGGCGCCAGGTCGCTCACGAGCCAGGCTTGGTGGCGCTCGAAGCGCAGGACTGGCGAGTCGGTCCGGTCCGGGTGCCGCACTTCGCGCTGCGGCGCGGCGAGATCGTCGGCCTGATCGGCCTGACCGGTGCCGGGCACTTCGCGTTCGCCCGATCCCTCTACACCCGCGAAGGGCTGTCCAGCGGTCAGGTGTCGGTGGACGGTACGCCGATCACCGCCAGCGGCATCCGCGCCATGCAGCGCAACGGGGTGGCCTTCGTGCCGGATCGACGCATGCAGAACGCCTTGTTCGCCGACGGGTCGGTGACCGAGAACCTGGCCATGGTGCATCCCGAGTTCGCCACCGGTGGGCTGGGCGTCGTGCTGCGGCGCGGCGCGGAACGTCGCGAGGTCGCCCGGGTGATCGATCAGCTGGGCGTTCGCTGCAGCAGTGATCGGCAGAACGTCGGGCTGCTGTCCGGTGGCAACAAGCAGAAGGTGTCGCTGGGCAAGTGGCTGTACGGCGCGAACGAGCGCTATCGGGTGATGATCCTGATCGAGCCCACCGAGGGGGTGGACATCGGGGCCAAGCAGGAGATCTACGCGCACGCTCGCCGGCTGTCACGACGCGGTGCCGGCGTGCTGATCGCCTCCAGCGATCTGCTGGAGATCGAGCACGTCACCGATCGGGTCATCCCGTTCGTGAACGGGCGCCCGGGCGAGCCGATCGTGCGCACCGACTACTCGGAGGCACGGTTCATCGCCGCCATCGCCGGAGAGGCCTTGTGAGCACCGACAACCCGCCCCCCAGCGATGCGCTTGCCGCCCGGGATCCGGATCGGTGGCGCACGCTGGCGATGAAGTATTCCACGCTGGTGGTGCTGATCCTGATGTTTGCAGGCTTCGGGCTGTTCGTGGACCGGTTCATGACGGTGTTCAACCTGACCAACATCCTGCAGCAGATCGCCATCCTGACGATCGTGGGCTGCGGGCTGACGTTCGGCTTCGCCGCGCGCGAGATCGACCTGTCAGTGGGCTATTCGGTCGGGCTGGCCGGCATCCTGGTGCCGCTGCTGCTGGTCAACGGGCAATCGCTGGCGGTGGCGCTGCTGGCCGGGCTGCTGGCCGGGGTCATGGTGGGCTTGTGCAATGCGTTGCTGGTGACGCGCATCGGCATCCCCTCGTTGATCGCGACGCTTGCCACCGGCTCGATCCTGTTCGGCGTCAACTTCCTGCTCACCGGCGGCCGGGCGATCTACGGTGGGCTGCCGGATTCGTTCCTGCAGCTGGGCCAGGGCAAGTGGCTGGGTCTGCCGATGCTTGCCTGGTTCATGCTCGGCGTGGTGGCGATCTCCTGGTTCGTCATGGAGCGTACCGTTTTCGGGCGCTACGTGTACGCCGTGGGCGGCAACCGGCGGGCCGCCGAACTGTCGGGCGTGCGCATCGTGTTCTACCGCACGGCCGCCTTGACGCTGGTGTCGGTGTTCGCGGTGATCGCCGGTACGTTGCTGGCCGCACGGCTGGGGTCGGGCCAGCCGAACGCCGGCGAGCGCTACCTGCTGGACGGGCTGGCCACGGTGTTCATCGGCATGACCATGTTCCGCCCCGGCACCGCCACCATCCTGGGCACGTTGTGCGGCGCGCTGTTCATCGGCGTGATCAACAACGGCCTGAACCTGATCGGGCTGGACACGTATATCCAGAACATCGTCAAGGGTGTGATCATCCTCGTCGCCGTCGCCGTCGTCTCGCGATCCACTCGACTCAACCTGCTCTGACATCCGTCTTTCATGAATGCATCCCCCAGCGGCGCGGCTCCCGACGGTGCGCGCGGCAGCAACGACCACCTGCTCGAGCGTTACCGCGACATGCGCCGCATCCGCACCTTCGAGGAGCGCGTCGGCGAGCTGTTCGTACGCGGCGAGAGCGCAGGCTCGATGCTGCACCTGTCGATCGGCGAGGAGTCGGCCGCGGTCGGTGCGGTGGCCGCGATGCGTGACGGTGACACGTTCACCACCCATCATCGCGGGCACGGCATCTTCCTGGCCCGCGGGGCGGACCCGGACCGCATGATGGCCGAGATTGGCGGCAAGGACACCGGCTACTGCCGCGGCAAGGGCGGATCGATGCACATCGCCGACATGGGGTTGGGGCACCTGGGCGCGAATGCGATCGTCGGCGGTGGCATTCCGGCCGTGGTCGGGGCCGGTCTTGCATCGAAGCGCGAAGGCCGCGGCGCCGTGTCGACCGCCTTCTTCGGCGACGGTGCCATGCAGCAGGGCATCCTGTACGAGTCGATGAACATGGCGGCGCTCTGGGACCTGCCGGTGATGTTCGTGTGCATCAACAACCAGTACGGCATGGGCACCCGCATCGACCGGGCAACCCGAGGCACCCAGCTGCACGAACGCGCGCTGGCCTTCGGGCTGGCGGCCCGCTCGGTCGACGGCCTGGACGTGGAGGTCGTCGAGGAGGCGGCGCAGGAACTGTTCGAGGGCGCCCGCGGGGGCAAGCCGGGCTTCCTGGCGATCTCCTGCTTCCGCTTCTTCGGCCACGCCAGAAAGGACAAGAGCCCGTACCGCACCGAGCAGGAGGAGCGCGAAGGGCGTGAGCGCGATCCGGTGCGGCACACGCGCGAACGGCTGGTGGCAGAAGGGCGGGACGCGGCCGATCTGGACGCGCTGGATGCCACGATCGCCAAGGAGATGGACGCCTCGATCGACTTCGCGATCGGCTCCGACGCCCCGGCGATGGACTCGATGTTCCGCGATGTCTACGGTCCGGACGAGGCGGCACCCGAATCGGTGCGCGCGCGGTTGGACCGTGTACTGGCAAGGGCCTGAGACGATGGCGCAGATCACCTATCGGGACGCGCTGCGGCAGGCGCTGGTCGATGCGATGGAAGCCGACGACAGCGTGCTGGTCATCGGTGAGGAGGTCGGTCGTTACGGTGGCGCCTATGGCGTGACCAAGGGGCTGATCGAGCAGTTCGGCCAGGCGCGCGTGCTGGACACGCCGATCTCGGAAGCCGGCATCGTCGGTACCGCGGTGGGGGCGGCGATGAGCGGACTGCGTCCGGTGGCCGAGCTGATGTACGTGGACTTCATCGGCATGACCATGGATCAGCTGTGCAACCAGGCCGCCAAGATCCGCTACATGTTCGGCGGCCAGATCGGCGTGCCGATGGTGCTGCGCACCCAGGGCGGCACCGGGCGCTCGGCCGGTGCGCAGCACAGCCAGAGCCTGGAGGGGCTGGTGATGCACACGCCCGGCTTGCGGCTGGTGATGCCGGCGACCGCCTACGATGCCTATCACCTGCTTCGTCAGAGCCTTGTGCAGCCGGATCCCGTGGTGTTCATCGAGCACAAGGGGCTCTACACGATGAAGGAAGAGGCCGATCTGGCCGCCGAGCCGCCGGCGTGGGGCAAGGCGGTGGTCCGGCGGCCGGGGGCGGATCTGGTGATCGTGACCTATTCGCGGCAGGTGCATCAAGCGCTGGCCGCGGCCGAGGCGCTGGCGGCCGATGGCATCCAGGCGTGCGTGATCGACCTGCGCACCCTCAACCCGCTGGACTTCGACACGGTGCGTACCGAGGTGGAGAAGGTCGGTCGGGCGATGGTGGTGTCCGAGGCGGTCATGACCGCCGGGGTGGCGGCGGAACTGGCCGCGCGCATCTCGGAGGAGTGCTTCGACTACCTCGAGCAGCCGGTGCTGCGCATCGCCGGCGAGGACATCCCGATCTCGGTGTCGGTGGAGCTGGAGGCCAACTCGGTGCCGACGCCTGCGCTGATCGAGCATGCCGCCCGGCGGCTGGTCGAATGAGCGAGACGCGCATCATCGCTCTGACCGTGCCGCGGCTGGGCGAGACCATGGAGGAGGGCGCGGTCCGCGACTGGTTGAAGGCGGTCGGCGACAGGTTCGTGCGCGGCGATGCGATCGTGGAGATCGAGACCGACAAGACCATCGCCGAGGTGCCGGCGATGATGGACGGGCGCCTGGTCGAGATCGTCGCCGAGTCCGGTCAGACGCTGGACGTGGGGGCCACGCTTGCGCGGATCGAGGTCGCGGCGAGCGATGCACCGGCCGAGGCGGACCCATCCGATGGTGCTGCGGCCGACGCGGCCGACGCGGCCAACACGGCCGACACGGCCGACACGGCCGACACGGGCCATGCGGCGACACGCCAGAGCGCTGCTCCCTCGGGGAGCGATCCGGTCGGCGACACGATCGCGGGCGAGGCGACCGGATCGGGCGTGGTCGGACCGATCCGTGCCACACCCGCTGCGCGTCGCGTCGCGCGGCGGGCTGACATCGATATCCGCACCGTGACCGGTACCGGTCGCCGTGGACGCGTCGAGTCGCACGATGTGCGCGAGGCGGTGTCGCGCGGCGGTGCGCGCATCGGCGGTGCGGCATCGGCGGGTGCGGCATCGGCGGGTGCGCTGGGCAACGCTGGCTCTGCCTCGCTGCAACGTATCGGTGACATCGCCTACACCATCGGCGGTCCGACCGACGGTGCGCCGACGATGTTGCTGCACGGCTTCGCCGCCGATCACGGTGCCTGGGCTGCACTGACGCAGGCCCTGTCGCGCGCCGGGCGCCGCGTCGTGGTGCCGGACCTGCCGGGGCATGGGGCCACGACGCGTGAAGCGACGACGGTCGAGGCGCTGTCGGTTGGGCTGGAGGATGTGGCCGGGCTGTGCGCAGGCTCCAGGCCTTGCCACCTGGTGGCGCATTCGCTGGGCGCCGCGGCGGCCGTGGCGCTGGCCGGTCGCGTTCCGGTGGCCTCGCTGACGCTGATCGCACCGGCGGGCATGGGTAGCCACATCGACGTCGAGTTCGTGCGCGGCATGGCCTCGCCCGGTTCGGCGGGCGAGCTGTCGCACCTGCTGCGTCGCTTGAGCGATGGGCCCAGCCTGCTGTCGGCGACGGCGATCGAGACGTTGACCGCCTCGTTGTCGCCGGGTCGGTTGGTGAAGCTGGCGGCGGCGATCGTCGGCGAGATCGGCCAGACGCTGGACCTGGTGCCGGCGATCGATGCGTTGGCGCAGCGAATGCCGGTCCGCGTTATCGTCGGGCACCGCGATCGCATCATCGACTGGCGGGACGCCTGCCGCCTGTCGACCCGCGTCGCGGTCCATCATTTCCCGCAGGCCGGGCACATGCCGCACTGGGATTCGCCCCGCGAGGTCGCCGAGCTTCTCGTGGGTAACAGCTGAGGAGGGGAGGGATCGATGAGCTACCTGTTGACCGTCGACGGCGGTACCGAGAGCCTGCGCGCGCGCATCCACGACCTGCAAGGCAATTGCCTGGGCAGCTGCGCGGTCGCCTATCCGACCGATTTCTCGGCCGGTGCGCGCGCCGAGCAGGATCCGGCCGATTGGTGGCGCAACCTGGTCGAGGCCACGCGCGGGGCGGTGGCGGATGCCGACATCGATGCGGACCGGATCGAGGCGATGTGCTGCGCCACCACCTGCTGTTCGGTGGTGGCGTTGGACGAGAACGGCGACGCGCTGCGACCGGCGCTGATCTGGATGGACGTGCGCGCCAGCGCCGAGGCCGAGTCGGTGCTGGCCACCGGCGATGCGGCGCTGGCGTTGAACGGGCAGGGCGCAGGCCCCGTGTCGGCGGAGTGGATGATCCCCAAGGCGCTGTGGCTCAAGCGGCACGAGCCGCAGACCGTGGAGCGTGCGCATCGCATCTGCGAGTACCAGGATTACCTGACCTACCACCTGACGGGCGAATGGGCGGCCAGCCTGGACAACGTGGGCCTGCGCTGGCACTACCGCAACGATGCCGGCGGCTGGCCGGTCAGCCTAGTCGAATCCCTCGGCATCGCCGAGCTGCTGGACAAGTGGCCGCCGCGGGTGGTCGCCCCCGGCGAGGTGGTGGGCACGTTGAGCGCGAAGGCGGCCGAGGCGCTGGGGCTGTCCACGAAGGTGAAGCTGGTGCAAGGCGGTGCCGATGCGTTGATCGGCATGATCGGCCTGGGGGTGGCGCAACCGGGTCAGCTGGCGTTGATCACCGGCTCGTCGCACCTGCTGTTCGGGGTGACCCGCGAGGCGATGCACGCCCCGGGCGTATGGGGTGCCTATGCGGACATCGTCTATCCGGATCGCTATGTTGTCGAGGGTGGGCAGACCTCCACCGGCTCGATCATCAACTGGCTGGGCCGGCTATCGGGTGGCCCGCTGGACTTCGAATCACTGAACCGGCGCGCCGCGGAACTGCCGCCCGGTGCCGATGGGTTGCTGGTGCAGGATCACTTCCAGGGCAACCGCACGCCGCACACCGATGCCGCCTCGCGCGGTGCCATCGTCGGGTTGACGCTGGCGCACGAGCAGCACCACCTGTTCCGCGCGATCATGGAGGGCATCGGGCTCGGTACTCGCACCATCCTGGATGCGTTCAGGAACGCCGGCTACACCGGCACCGAGATCACCGTGGGCGGTGGTGCGTCGGCCTCGCCGCTGTGGCTGCAGATCCATGCCGATACCGCCGGCGTGCCGGTGGTGACGCCGGACAGCCCGGATGCTCCGTCCAATGGCTGTGCCATCCTTGCAGCCTACGGCGCCGGACACGTCGACAGCATCGACGACGGTATCGCGACGATGGTGAGTCCGGGCCGGCGCTTCGAGCCGATCGCGGCCAACGTGACGGCCTACGACGAGCTGCTGGGTCGATACCAGGCGTTGTACCCGGCATTGAAGGGCGTGCTGGAGGGGCCGGCGAGCGGGCCATGGGCATGAACGATTCCCTGGAGCGATTCGGGCTGCGCGGTCGGCTGGCGCTGGTCACCGGCGGGGCTAGCGGCATCGGCCGGGCGATCTGCCAGCGATTCGCGGCCGGCGGCGCCACGGTGATCGTGGCCGATGTCGACCAATCAGCCGGCTGTGCATTGGCCAAGGCGATCGATGGTCGCTTCGAGGTGCTGGACGTGACCGATGCCGCGGCAGTCGAGACGCTCGCCACTCGCCTGCACGAGGAACTCGGCGCGCTCGACGTGCTGGTGGCCAACGCCGGCATCGTGCTGAACGGCCCGGCCCTGGAAACCGACGTGGACGACTGGCGCCGCGTCATGGACGTGAACCTGAGCGGGGTGTTCTTCACCGCACGGGCCTTCGGTCGCCACATGGTCGCCGCCGGGCGCGGCTCGGTCGTGTGCACCTCCTCGATGTGCAGCAGCATCGTGGTGGTGCCGCAGGCGCAGATCGCCTACAACGCCTCCAAGGCGGGTGTGGACATGCTCAGCCGCTCGCTGGCGATCGAATGGGCCGGCTCCGGCGTGCGCGTCAACGCGGTCGCCCCGGGTTACACGGCCACGGAGCTGACGCTGGCCGGCCGGTCGCGCCCGGACTGGTTCGATGCCTGGCTGGCCAACACCCCCATGGGGCGCCTGGGCACGCCCGAGGAGATCGCCGACTGCGTGCAGTTCCTGGCCTCGGACGCCGCCGGCTTCGTGACCGGCAGCGTGCTGGCCGTGGACGGTGGCTACACCGCTCGCTGAGCCCGCTTCCAGTCCCGGCCCGTTTCGACAGGAGGACCGACATGAACGATACCCCGCGCATCGCCCTCGTCACCGGTGCCAGCCGCGGCATCGGTGCCGCCATCGCGGTCGGGCTGGCCGAGCGCGGCTACGATCTGGCGTTGAACGATGTGCCGGCCCAGTCGGACGCCCTGGACGAGGTGATCGCGCGCGTCGCGGCACTCGGCCGGCAAGCCGTCCCTCTGCTGGCCGACGTCAGCGCCAAGGCCGAGGTCGATGGCATGGCGAAGGCGCTGTTGGAACGGTTCGGGCGCATCGATGCGCTGATCAACAACGCCGGCATCCTGATCGCCGGTGAGGTCGACGGCCTGCCGGAGGCGAGCTGGGATCGGGTCATGGACGTCAATGCCAAGGGTGCCTTCATGACGATCCAGGCCTGCCTGCCGGCGATGAAGCGCCAGGGCTACGGCCGCATCGTCAGCATCGCCTCGATCGGTGGCAAGCACGGTGCGCCCGAGCAGGCGCACTACTCGGCCTCCAAGGCGGCGGTGATGGGATTCACGCGCGTGCTGGCGCAGGAGGTCGGCCCGCTCGGCATCACCGCCAACTGCGTGTGCCCGGGCATCATCCTGACCGACATGGGACGAGTGAACCTGGACGATGCGGCGGTGCGCGAAGCGTGGCAGGAACGCACCGCGTTGCGGCGCATCGGCACGCCCGAGGATGTGGTCGGCGCGGTGGCCTTCCTGGCCTCGGACGAGGCGGCGTTCGTGACCGGGCAGAGCCTGAACGTGGACGGCGGGATCGTGCTGAGCTGAGCGGGGCGGTGCCTGGCCCGCATCTGACCGGGAAACGGACCGGTGCGTGTAGTGCGTAGCCTGGCGGCCACGTCGGCCTCTTCGCGTGCCCGTCCCTCCCAGGGCGACGGGGACGGCGTGTCCGCATCGGCCGGCAGCAGCTGGAGGGCAGCGACATCGACAGCGGGCGCGCGCGTTCGGCGTCGATCCACGCGGCGTCGTCGTGCAGCCGGTGAATCCCCGCGTCGACGTGCCAGGTCCCGACCCGACGCCCGTTCATCGCGACCTGAAGTTGACGTTGGCGCACGCGCCTCACCATTGGTCGGGATCGACAGCGCCCGGGTCGCTCGGGCGCACGGCGACGTCGAACTCGAGCTCCAGGGCGCTCAACAACCGAAACACGGTCTTCAGCGAACGATCCTCGGGGCGTGTCTCGAACTCCGATACGGTCTTCTCCCTATAGGGGTTCGAGAAGGTGGTATTCATCATGAGGGATATTGCTCGAGCGATTCACCGTAGGTTCCCGAGGCGCACACTGCCAACCGTGCGCGCGGCGGTCGGCGCTCGGAACCCCCAAGATGACTTACCGGAGAGTTCGATGCCCACGAACCGCAGATATCCGACCAGCGCCTCCACCGCCCTGAACGTTGGGGTCGCGCTTGTGCTCCTGGTTCTGGCAGGCTGCGCCTCCGGGCCGATCGAGATCGACGATCAAGCGATCACGGTGGAGCCGGTGCTCGCCTCGCAGGTCGCGGACGACCCGGGTCTTGCGCAAGGGACGGTGCTGTGGGGCGGCACGATCATCGGTGCGCTCAACCTGGCCACCGGCAGCCAGCTGGAACTGCTCGCCTACCCGCTGGATCGCACGCAGCGCCCGCAGGTCGATCGGGCGTCGCAAGGCCGCTTCATCCTCACCGTCGAGGAGGATCTGGAGACGATCGACTTCGCCGAGGGTCGGCAGGTGACGGTGCTCGGCGCGCTGGACGGGGTGAACGAGGTGACGATCGGCGAGGCGCGGCGAACGCTGCCGGTGGTCAGGGCGGACCAGTTGCACCTGTGGCGCGGCACCGGACCGGGCGAGCGGACCGGTTTCACGTTCGGCATCGGCATCGGCAGCGGTGGTGGGGCCCGCGGCGGAATCGGCGTGGGAATCGGTCTCGGGGGCTGAACGCGTCGCTTGCCCTACTGGAACACCCAGTACTCGTCCGGATCGTCGCTGGTGGTGTAGTCCAGCTTCACGCCGACGCCGGGCACCCGTTCGACGGACTGGCACTTCCTGTCGAGCAGCGTGTCACCGACCGAACCCGTTCGACAGTACACATCCGACTCCCACACCCAGTCCAGCGCCATCGGGATCGGATCGGCGCCGCCGCGCACGAGCTCGCCGGCCGCGCGACCCGCGCCCGACCGGTCAGTTGATGTCCAGCGCGTAGTCGGCCTCGTTCGCTTCCTGGGCCTTGCTCGCCTCGTCCTGCAGCAGGGTCAGCCACCTGTCACCGCCCTCGATGCTCGAGGAGAACCATTCGTACACCGGCTCGGCGGCGGTCTTGAACGCTTCCTTCTCCTCGGGGGTGGGCACGTACAACTCGCCGCCGGCCTCGGCGAAGTCGGCGTAGGCCTGGATGGACTTGCGCTTGGGCGAGGCGAAGGTGGCCTGCTGCAGCGCCTCGAAGCCATCGACCACCACGCGGCGCACATCCTCCGGCATGCTCAGGAAGGTCTCGTTGTTCATGAACCACAGCGCGCCCATGTAGGCGTGCCCGTCCAGCGTCACGTACTTCAGGCCGGCCTCGGGAAACTTCATCCCCATGATGTCGGTGATGCCGTTCTTGGAGCCTTCCACCACACCGGTCTGGAACGAGGTGAACAGCTCGGGCCACGGGATCGGGGTGGGGCTGGCGCCCAGCGCCTTGACCAGCTCCTGCGGCAGGTCGGCGACCACGGTGCGGATCTTCAGCCCTTCCATGTCGGCAGGCTTCTGCACGGTGCGTTCGGTATTCGCGAAGTTGCGCCAGCCACCGGTGTTGCCGATCGTCATCAGGCGCACCAGCCCGTCCGAGTCCTCCAGGATGGAGCTGCGCATCTCGCGTGCGAAGTTGCCCGACAGCACCGTCTCGGCGACCTTGTCGTCGGTCAGGATGTAGGGCAGGTCGAGCACCTGCACCTGAGGGAACATGTTGGCCGTGCCGCCCGAGGTGGACACGTAGATGTCGACCGAGCCATCTTCCAGTGCCTGGACGCACTCGGTGCCGTTGGCGCACAGCTGGGTGCCGATGAACAGTTCCACCGAGATGGCGCCGTTGGAACGGCTCTCGACGAAGTCCTTGAACACGACGAGCCCGTCGTAGTCCTCGTCGTTCTCGTTGGAGTTGGCGACGGCGCGCAGGTTGAAGTCGGCGGCGCCGGCGGCGGCGGCGCCGCACAGCACGGCGGCGGCCACGAGGGTCTGGACCGCGGCGCGCGCGGTTCGGTGCTGGGTCACTGGGGAGGTCTCCGGGTGGTCTGGGTCGATGTGCGGGACGATCGCGGTCGGGCGGCGTACGGGCACAGCTGATGCGACGCTACGTCGTCAACGTAGCGTAACGCGGGTTCGGTGGGTTGTCAGTGCATTGACCGGTGACCGATCGATCGGCGTGGGCGACAGGCCTTTGACGGGCCATTCCGGGCCTGCCGGCGGGATCTTCCGGGTTGTAGGTCGCGCCGTTGCAAGGGCCGTCGACGTCGAGCGGCCGACCTCCCTGCCTCGCCTTACGCCAACCCCAGCAACCTCGGCACCGTCATCGATATCGCCGGGATGAAGGTGATCAGGAAGATCGCCACGATCTCCACCGCCAGGAACGGCAGGATCGCCCGGGAGATGCTGGCCACCGGTTCGCCGGACACGCTGGAGGCCACGAACAGCACCAGCCCCATCGGCGGGGTGGCCAGGCCCACGGTCAGGTTCACGCTCATGATGATCGCGAAGTGCACCGGGTCCACGCCCAGGGCGATGAACACCGGCGCAAGGATCGGCCCCAGGATGATGATGGCGGGGCCCGCGTCCAGGAACATGCCGACGATGAACAGCAGGATGTTGATCATGAACAGCAGGATCAGCGGGTTCTCGCTGACCGACAGGAACACATCGGCCAGCGACTCGGCGGCGTGCGACAGGCTGACCACCGTCTTGAAGGCGATCGCCGCGCCGACCAGCAGCAGCACCACCGCCGAGGAGATCGCGCTGGTGGTGAAGATGCGCGGCAACTCGGCCAAGGTGACGGTGCGCATCACGAACAGGCTGAGCAGCAGCGCGTAGCCGACCGCCACGGCCGAGGCCTCGGTGGGGGTGAAGATGCCGCCCAGGATGCCGCCCAGGATGATCACCGGCGTGAGCAGCGGCAACACCGCCTTGCGGCTGGCGCGGCCCCGGTCGCGCCAGCTGGCCTTGGGGCCGGCGATCGGGAAGTCGTGCTTCTTGGCCTGCACGGTGACCATCGTCATCAGCGACAGCCCGATCAGCACCCCCGGCACCACACCGGCGGCGAACATGGCCGCCACCGATACCTCCATGGTGTAGGCGTAGATGATCATGATTCCCGACGGCGGGATGATCGGCCCGATGACCGAGGAGGCCGCGGTGATCGCGGCGGCGAAGCGGCGCGAGTAGCCGTTCTTCTCCATGGCCGGGATCAGCATCGAGCCCAATGCCGAGGTGTCGGCAACGGCCGAGCCGGACAGTCCGGCGAACAGCATGCTGGACATGATGTTCACGTGCGCCAGGCCGCCGCGCACGTGGCCGATCAGCGACTGCGAGAAATCCACCAGCCGCAGCGTGATGCCGCCCTTGTTCATCAGTTCGCCGGCCAGCATGAAAAACGGAATCGCCATCAGCGGGAACGAGTCGATGCCGTTGTAGATGTTCCGGAACAGCAGGGGGATGTCGCGATCCATTCCCTGCAGCAGCAGCATCGATCCGGGTGCCAGCAGCATGGCGAAGAACACCGGCATGCCGATCAGCAGCAGCACCAGGAACAGCGGCAGGAACAGGATCAGCATGGGCGGCGGTCGCGGTCGTGCCGAGGGGTGCGGCGATGGCCGCGAGGGGCGCTCACCCGGCCGGCGTCCGGCCGGCCGGGGTCTTCGGGATGACGCCGGCCTCGTCGATGACGGCCAGCGGGTTGACCGGTGTGGGGTAGTCGTCCGGATGGCCGAACGCGCGCAGGGTCTCGCGCAGCAGCAGCTCGATGTTGACCAGGATCATGGTGCCGAAGCACACCGGCATGGCCAGGTAGATCCAGGCACGCGCCAGCTGGAACGAGGCGGCGCGGGTGCGAAAGCCGCGCTGGAAGAAGTCGATCGCCAGCACGAACAGCTGGATCAGCAGCAGCAGGGCCGCGATGAGCAACACGATGTGCAAAGCGGCGCGCACGCGAGGCGGCAGGAAACCGGACACCAGATCGATCGAGACGAAGGCGCCCCAGCGGTAACCGCTGCCGGCCACCAGCGCCATCATCCAGATCATCAGCGCGCGCGCCACCTCCTCGGGCCAGGGCAGCGCATCGTTCATCACGTAGCGCCGGAACACCTGCAGCAGGATGGTGGCCACCATCAGGGCGACCAGCACCCAGGCGATCTGCCGTCCCACGGCGAGCAACCGGTCGTTCAGCCCCTCGAGCAGGCGCAGGGTGCGTGCGGCAAGCGTCATGGGCGGCAGTGTAGCCGCAAGTGCGCCCCCATCGCTCGGATCGTTCGCAGGGCGGCGCCGGCCTGATAGGCTCGGCCGCCACCCTCTTCACCCCGAACCTGCCGCGATGAATCCTTCCGACACCGACGGCACCGACGCGGCCGAGCACACCCAGGCGATGCGACGGCTGCGCGCCGAGCAGCGCGCCAAGGTGGCTCAGGTATCCGATGCCGGTCGCGGGCTGGTGCTGGTGCACACCGGCGATGGCAAGGGCAAGTCCAGTTCAGCGTTCGGGGTGGTGGCGCGGGCACTGGGCTGGGGTCAGCGGGTGGCGGTGGTGCAGTTCATCAAGGGCACCTGGAAGACGGGCGAGAAGCAGTTCTTCGCCCGCTTCGAGGATCAGCTCGTGTGGCACACCATGGGCGAGGGCTTCACTTGGGAGACCCAGGATCGGGATCGTGACATCGCCGCGGCCAGCGCGGCCTTCGAGCACGCCGTGAAGCAGATGGAGAGTGGCGAGTTCGATCTGGTGGTGCTGGACGAGATTCACATCGCCCTGCGCTACGACTACCTGGACGCGGCGGTCGTGGTGGCCGGACTGCAAGGGCGGGCCACCCGCACCGGTGTGGTGTGCACCGGGCGCGACGCACCGCAGGCGCTGATCGACTACGCCGATTGCGTGACCGAGATGCGCGAGATCAAGCACCCGTTCAAGGCCGGCATCAAGGCGCAGAAGGGCATCGACTTCTAAGGAGCCTCTGCACAATGCGCCACCCCCTGCACGAGCCGCTCGGCGTGCAGGGCTTGGCGGGGCCCGAAGCGCGGTGGTGGTTCCACCGTCGAGGGCGCCAACGCGGCACGGGGCGCCGAGCGGCTCGCCCTACGGGTCGTCCAGAGCGGTCCCGGCCCTGCGTTGGAGCTCTTGGCGGTAGA
>Ga0209303_1000124_pt1 | contig 86305 bp, 76 predicted proteins | sample SidtaG_3_FD_187449 | JGI IMG/M metagenome (GOLD analysis project Ga0209303, IMG submission 187449) | Marine algal microbial communities from Sidmouth, United Kingdom - Sidmouth_Asex1 metaG (SPAdes) (version 2) | ecosystem: Host-associated > Algae > Red algae > Unclassified | place: Sidmouth...
TCGCGAGTGCCGACCTCGTGCTGCTCAACCGCTGCGACCTCGCGGGCGACGAGGCGCTCGACTCGGCGCGCGCGACGATCCGGAATGCCGCGCCACGGGCGCTCGTCGTCGAGGTCGAGCACGCGAGGGTGCCGCCGGAGGCGCTGCTGGACGGCGTCCCGGGCACGGTGCCCGGAAATCTCTCGGGAGGCGACGAGCGCGCGAGGATCGTCCATCCGCGGTTCGCGAGCGCGGTATTGCGTTCCGACAGGCGGGTCGATATCGACGCCTTGGTGGACTGGCTGACGTCGGACGGAACCGGCGTGGTCCGGGCCAAAGGCGTCGTGCGGGACATCGACGATGCGCTGCGGCAGGTGCAGGTCGCCGGCGGACGCGCAACGGTTGCGACAGCGCCACTAAACGCTGCGCCCGGGCTGGTCGTTATCGGCCTTCGTCCACTGTTCCACCCGGCCATGCTCGACAAGTACGCGACGCCCACCAATGGTTGAGCCGGCCATGTCTTGTGCAGCATGACCTTCCGATCGATCTCGTCGAGCGGCGCGCGGTTGTACGGCACGCTCGGCCCGAGCGCCCGCAACGGATCGGCGGTCAGCCTGTAGGTGGGGGAGCGCAAGGAGCGCGTCTCCCGCGTCGGTTCGACCAAATGGCGCTCCGGCAGCGCCGCGAGGCGCTGCAACACAGCGAGCGCGCCCCCGGGCGTCTTCCGGATCGCTTCGGCAAGCGTCTCGGCCGTCAACGTCGGCCGGTCTAGCAGGCTGTGAACCACCAGCAGCGTCTCGACGCTGTCGCGCTCCTCGGCGAGTCCGAGCCGCTCGGCGGCGCGGAACAGGGCGGCGTTCCGAGGTACCGAGCCATGGGTGAGGATGTTCTCGGCGGTCACCCCGGACGGAAATCCGCCCGGCGATCCGATGCGAAGGCTCTCCGGGGAGTGCTGCACCGAGACGGCGTCCGGGGCGCGGAAGTCGCGGCGCAGCAGCGCGTTGGCCAATGCCTCCCGGACAGCGTCGAGGACGGCGTCGACTGGGAAGTCGGCCAGCTGCCGCTGCACGCCATCCGGCAGGTTGGCCGGTACGGTCCGCCGCTTGCGGTTGCTGCCGATCACGCGGAATCCGGCGTAGGACGCCGTTGCAGGCTGACGCGTTGTCGCCGGAGTCGGCCGGCTGAAACGGTGCGTGAATTTTGCGGGGAACGTACGCGGCCAACGACTCGATATCAGCTTGGTCACCGGTGAGCACCGTGCCGCCGGACTCCGCCAGCGCGACCACCATGGCGTCCACCGCCGAGCCGGTGCGGGCAAGACGGCGAAGCTCCGCAGATCCTCGGAGCGTATCCACATCTCGCGCAGGATGCCGTGCGCGTCGCGCTGGCGTTCGCGGCTCGGGCACTGCGTCCAGAGGTCATCTACCCGAACGGAGCCGTCTGCGCGAAGAAGCTATCTGTCAGCCGCTTCGCTCATGCCGCCATACGTTCGCCAGCGATGACAAGGCACTGAATCTCGCTCCATATGATAGCCTGCCTATAATATGGCATCCTGTCGGCACTCTTGTACACAGTAGACAGCTATATGGATCCCGATCCACTCCCGGCACGTGGCGGGCGCTACGTGCGCCAGCTCACTGGCTACCGAGCCTTCCAGCCAGCAGCTCTGCCCCCTGATCCGCCTGTCGCTCTCGAAGGACCCATGCAGACGCTACTGTCGCGTGCGGATCGTGCGCTGGGGCGACTGGACGGCTCGATTCAGACGCTACCGAATCCGGACCTCTTCGTTGCAATGTACGTCCGCAAGGAGGCCGTACTCTCGAGCCAGATCGAAGGCACTCAGAGTTCTCTTCACGATGTCCTCGCTGCCGAGGCGCGCGTCCTGTCCCCAGACACGCCGGACGACGTGGACGAAGTGTTCAACTACATCCGCGCCATGAACCATGGTCTTTCACGACTGAAGGAACTGCCAGTCTGCATTCGGCTGATCTGCGAGATTCATGAACGACTGCTGGAAGGCGTCCGTGGACAGCATCTCACGCCTGGACAGACCCGGACGCGGCAGAACTGGATCGGACCTCAAGGCTGCACGCTGTCCGAGGCAATGTTCATCCCGCCACCTCCGCATGAGGTGCCCGAGCATCTGGGTCAACTCGAGCGCTTTCTGCACGAGGAGTCGACACTGCCGTTGCTCGTGGCCATCGGCCTGGCGCATGCCCAGTTCGAGACGATCCACCCGTTCTATGACGGCAACGGTCGCGTCGGGCGATTGCTGATCACGTTCCTACTCTGCGAGAAGGCCGTTCTGGAGAAACCCGTGCTGTACTTGTCGCACTACTTCAAGCGACACAGGCAGCAGTACTACGACCGGCTGCAAGCCGTTCGCGAGGACGGTGACTGGGAAGGCTGGATGAAGTTTTTCCTGACCGGTGTATTCGAGGTGAGCCAGGAAGCGACCGAAACCGCCAGAGAGGTCCTGCAACTCCGGGAGGCACACAGGCAGGCGATCATCGATCATCTTGGCAGGGCAGCGGGCAATGGCCAGCGCGTGCTCGAACACCTGTTCGAGCATCCCATCATTGCGGTCAGCGATGTAGTGACGTTGACCGCGACGACGTTTGCCGCCTCCAACCGACTTGTCGGCCAACTCGAGGAGCAGGGTATCGTTGTGGAAATGACGGGCCACAAGCGGAACCGCCGATTCATCTACCGCGACTACATTGATCTGTTTGGTGAATCGCTTGAACCTGCCGCCCGCGCTTCTGCGTAAGCCCGAACCTCGGCGGGAACTCGCGACTGTCGCTCGTACGGGCAACTCTGTTCAGCGTGCGGTGGTCCTGAACGATCCTGCGTCTACGGGCAGGGCGGTGACAGCATCGGGAAGGGTGGGCTTCCACCTCACACCCCACCCGCCAGCGCGGCCAAGACGGTGCCCCACGCCAGCCGCTCCTGCTCGAGACGCAGCCGAGTGCCCCGGCGGCCGCGTTTCAGGTCCGCATAGAGCGCCGCCTCCTTTTCGGTGAGCCCGGTGATCGCGTCCGCGCCGTGCGGGCTCGGCTCCTCGACCCAGAGATCTCTACCGATTCGCCCACGAGATGCAGCGCGGCGACATCGTGGTCTATCCCTCGAAGGCCGACCGTATCGTTCATGTCGGCGAGATCGTCGGTGACTACGAATTCGATGCCGACGTTTCCGATATTCGAGGCGAATCGACCTTCGAGCGTGCGCACCGCCGGGCGGTACGTTGGCTGAGCGCAGTTCCACGCACATCGCTGCCCCAGGCTGCGCTGAACGAGATCGGTTCGGCGCTCACGCTCTTCCGCGTCGCCAACAATCCCGGTCCCTTCCTGGACGCAAAGGCCGGTCGCACGCCATCGGACAATGAAGTGGAGGACGCCGGTACCGAGGACACGTCCGATGAAGTCGAGGAGCTTACCGAGGACTTCATGTTGAAACGCCTGAAGAACGCGATCGACGACGAGCGCTTCGAGCACTTCATCGCTCATCTTCTGCGCTGCATGGGCTACCACGTCCGCGTCACGCAGAAGTCGGCGGATGGCGGGGTCGACGTGATCGCGCACCGGGACGAGCTGGGGTTCGAGCGACCGGTGATCAAGGTCCAGTGCAAGCAGACGATCGCGACCATCGGTCGACCGGATGTCCAGCGCCTGCTTGGCGCTGTCGAACAGGACGAGTTCGGACTGTTCGTGACGCTGGGCGGTTTCTCCCGCGAGGCGCGCGACACGGAGCGCTCGAAACCTCAGCTGCGGCTGATCGATGGACACGATCTTTGCGAACTCGTGTTCACCCACTACGAGCGATTCGACCCCCAGTGGCAAACGGTGGTGCCGTTGAAGCAGCGCTACATTCCGGGTCCGGTCGCGTAGAGGGTGTTCAGTCCTTCCGTGCAGTGATCTGCTTATCCGTTGTCGCACTCATCAGCAAGTGACCGCGACCCTCTCCGAGGGGGGGATCTGCCTGAGCTCGGCGCTCGCGTTCCACGGACTGACGGATCTGTTGCCGCGACGGATCTTCATCGAGCCCGGTCAGGTTGACGCGGGCCATCGCCAGCAGACCGAGGGCTTGCTCTTTCGACACGCCCGGGAAGTCGTCGAGGAAGGCCTCGAGATCCTTGTTGGTCTCCAGGTAGTCGAAGAGCGCCTTGATGGGCACGCGGGTGCCCCCGAAGACGGCCGTGCCGCCCATCACCTCCGGGTCGCGACTGATGATGGGTCTGGTCATGGGTCGCCTCCGGTCGCGGAGCCTACCGCAGAATGTCGTGAGTCGACTGTCGCCAGAGATGAGTGGCCGGCGAAGGTGAGCCCTGTCTGCTATCGGCGATGACGACGCTGGCGGAAAGTCCCCGTGTCGGCAGGCTGGATGCCCCCGTTCGATTCTGTCCCCAGCCACTCTCTCGATTCGCGGTTCACGCATCCGACATCCAAGGGTTGAAACATAATGCAAATTCGGAGTTGCAGTCCGAATTTGTATGGATTTTTCCATGATCGAGAGACAGCTCGGCACCGAGCTCGACACGCTGCTCGGCGAGTACCCGATCGTCACGGTCATCGGGCCGCGACAGGCGGGCAAGACGACGCTCGTGAAGCATCGTCTGCCGGATTTCGCCTACGCCAACCTGGAAAGTCCGGACGTCCGGGCGTTCGCGGCCGAGGATCCGCGCGCCTTTCTCGCCGAGTGCGGCGAGCCGGTGATCCTCGACGAGATCCAGCGTGTGCCGACTCTGCTGAGCTATCTGCAGGAGCGCGTCGATGCGGAACCCGGTATCGGGCGGTTCGTCATCACCGGATCGCACCAGCTTGAACTGCGCGCCGCCGTCGCGCAGTCGCTGGCCGGGCGGACGGCCATCCTGACGCTGTACCCGCTCTCGATCGCCGAGCTCGCGGCCGCCGGAAAGGAGTGGGCGCACTTCGACGAATACCTTCTGAACGGTTTCCTGCCGCGGGTGCACGACGAGTCGCAACGTCCGGTCATGGCCTACGCCAACTACCTGCAGACCTATGTCGAGCGAGACGTTCGACAGTTGATCCGGTTGAAGGACGTCGCGCTGTTCGAGAAATTCCTGACGCTGCTGGCGGGAAGGGTGGGGCAGCTCGTCAACTACTGCTCGCTCGGCAACGACGTCGGCATCGACGACAAGACGGTCAAGGAATGGCTGTCGGTGCTGGAGGCGTCGTTCGTCATCTTCCGCCTGCAGCCCTATTTCAAGAACTTCGGCAAGCGGGCACTGAAGTCTGCGAAGGTCTACTTCTTGTTCAGAAATTGCTCGATCCAGAACCTGCAGGTTGCTCGAACGGACCTGTTCTCCGATCGGGACACGTGGTCGACGCGCGCATTCGATTGCGCGCTCCTGGACACGATCACCAAACGGTCCTTGTCCAGCATGGGCTGGAGCGCGGAATGAGTGGAACGCGAACAGGCATCGCCCGACGCGGTCAGCCGCCGCACGTCGATACCGCACCGAGCGCTTGCCGCGACACATGCATGCTCGTCACCTATCAACACGCAAGGCAATCATAGGTCCTCAGCGATGACGGCGACCGTCACCACCTTCACCGATCTGGTCCGGGCCAACCAGAATCCAAAGGACCGGCAGTTCAGCGAATTCGAACTGGACGCCCTCCAGGCCGGCCCATCGACGAGCTGGCAGCGAATCTGCCTGAGCCGAACTTACGTGGGGCATGCAAGCTTCACGGACGTTACGTTCGATCGCGTGTGCTTCGAGTTCTGTCGGATCGATCACCTCGAGCTGGAGCGGTGCTGCCTGTCGGCGTGCCGGTTCGATTTCAGCCGGATCGATCGGCTCAGCTTCATCGGTTGCACGATAGAGGACTGCTCGATGTCGTTCAGCAGTCTCGGCGAGGCGAACATCGATGAGCCGTCGACCGGAAAGTTCGCCCTCCATCACTGCTCGTCCAGCGCCGGAAGACATCAGGGTAACCTGGAGCTGCTCGGTACGATCCGGACGTGACCTGCGACGCCGTTCAGGACAGGATCGGTCGAGCGACACAAGACGCAGGCCGCACCGGCCATCCCTCCTCGCTCGCGACGATTCGGTACTCATGAAGAAGATTCCCACCCTGTTTCAGCGTGATCCGTCGGACATGTCCCGCGTCCTCGACGAGATTCACCCGGACTGTGCCTGGGTGGTCGACGGAGAAGGCATCGCGACGCAGAAGGTCGACGGCACGTCGTGCCTGTTCGAGGACGGCGCCTGGTGGAAGCGGCGCGAGATCAAGAAGGGCAAGGTGCCACCGCCAGACTTCCGCGAAGCATCGCACGATGCAGCAACCGGCAAGCGCACCGGCTGGGTACCCGTCACGGACGAGGATCGATGGCACCGAGAGGCGATCGCGCGGTTGGTGGATTCGGCCGTGGCTTCTGGTAGCTACGAACTGCTCGGCCCGAAGATCCAGGGAAACCCGGAAGGGTTCGCGGAACACACGCTGGTCGAGCACGCCACATTGAAGAGCTACCCGGATGCCCCCACCGACCGTGCGGCATTGGCTTCCTGGCTGTCCGAACAGGCGATGGAGGGGCTCGTGTGGCACCACCCGGACGGCCGCATGGCCAAGATCAAGCGTCGGGACTTCGGTCTGCCCTGGCCGATCAAGGGCCGCTGACCAGCGCTCCTCGAGTGCCCCGTCCATCGAGCTGACGCCGGCGAACGGGGTGGCGTGTGGCGCCCGTGTCGGCGTTGTCGTACCTGGATGATGCGCATGTGACACCCCGGGCGTTCACGATCGAGTGGTCGCTCGGCCACGGCATCGAGCTGCCCCTCCGACAAGGCCGCACCATATTGGCCATGCGGCAGATTTTCGCGTAACGCCACAGGTGGTCCGCCGTGACGGTGCGCGTGGCGCGCGCCTCCTTCAGCGCCTCCAGCGCCACATCGTGGACGTCCGCGCTCCAGATCGAGCGTCGCGGCGGCAGGTTGCTGCCGACCTGGGCGCTCGCCGAAGACGATGTCGACGACGAGCGATTCTGGAACGAAGGTGACGGACCGGGCTGGGCGGCGCAGCAAGCGCCGGTCGAGTTCGCCACGATCGATGCGGACCTGCTCGGCTCGGCCGCTACGGCCGGCGACCGGCGTGGTCGAGGCGGTTGCGGAATGCGGGTTTGATCGCAGGCAGGTGACGGGAGTAGATGCCGCCCACTCCGGCAGGGCCAGCCTTGGCGCAGCCCGGCCACATCGATCCGCATCCCCGACACGAAGCGGATGTGCCCGACAGCCGTCAGCGGACGAAGGTGCCGTAGGCGTTCGGATCGGTACGGGCGTGCACCTCCTATGGAATCCTGCCAAACAGCCCGAGAGGAAGTCTGCCCCGTATCGGGCTGGTCGAATCAGCGCTTCGGCAGCAACGGCGTGCTCGCCGCCCGTTCCACCTGCGTATCGAGCGACACGCGGGCGCCGTCCTCGCGTCCTGCCGCCACGGCATCGGCATGGTAGGCGCGGCGCGTGCGCGGGCTCGACCAGGTGAGGCCCCGACCGCATTCCCGCTCGACGATCTCGCGCTTTCGCAACGTGAGTGCGGTGCCGGTGGTCGAGGCGGTTCGTTCCGTACGTTCGCGCTCCTCGACGATGGCCTCGATACGCACGCCCACCTCGAACGCGAAAGCGCGACGGTAGTCGTAGGCGGCGCGCCGTCCGGGCGGGAACTCCCCGGCTCGCCGCCGCGCACCGAGCGCCCGCTCGGTCGCATCGACGAGATAGTCCAGGGTCAGCTTCGCGACCCGCACGTCGATCTCGAATCCGCGGAATTCGGGGCAGGCGTCGTAGCCGAGCACGAACAGCACATCGTGCAGCTTGCCCACGGCCACGGCGAGGTCCTGCACGTGCATCGGCACGCGCTTCTTGCGCCAGGCCGTGTCCGCCGTCAGGTCGGACGTTTCAAGGTCGGCCTCGGTGATGCCGAAGCGTGCCATCAGCGACTGGCACCGGCGCAGCGCGATCTCCGCCTCGTGCGGTGAGGCCTCGGTCTGCTGCGCCATCGCGTACAGCTTGCGGATGCGTTCCAGCAACCGCTTGCGCGAACCGGGCTCGGTCGCCGGAGCGGGTGCGGGCTCGGCATCGATGCGTTCGTGAGACTGGCGATCGACGCTCTCGTCCGGGCGCTCACGGACCTTGAATCCGAGCAGCGTGCCGGCCTGACGGAACATCGGTATCGCCCACGCGGTGACGCCCGCACGCAGCAAGGCCTGCTCGCGCAGACCGGCCAGATCGGCGAGGCGATCGGCGTCTATCGGCAGCATGCCCGCCGCGAACACCCGCCCGTCCGGCACCGGCAGGATCTCGGCGAGCAGGTGCTGGCCGGGCGAGAGCATCGTGCTGGCCGAGAACTCGTGCACCCGTCGCACATCATCGGCAGCGCCGACTTGCCGCACGCTGACCGAGTGCCCCGGCTCGACGGACACGACGTCGAACAATCCGGTCGTGGCCTCGCTCAATGCTCGCAGGTAGGCTCGGCCCGCCGGCGGCAATCGTCGACCGTGCGCGGCCAGGAACGCCTGCATCGGCGTGCCGGCCGCGCGTGTCCACGGCAGGCGAACGGCCCGCTCGTAGGCGAGCCCACGCAGCATGCCGATCACGGGCTCGAGCGTGAACAGCGAACGGATTTCGGTCTCGCCCCAGCCGAGTGCGGCCGCGCCCGGCAGTACCAGCGGCTCGAGTGCCGCGTGGTAATGCTCCGGTCCGTCAGGGTGCCGGTCGAGCCAGGCGGCCAGCTCGTAGCGGGTCCTGTCGATCTCCGATAGCTGCTTGCGGGGCGACATGCGCAGGTTTCCTGACGGCGGGCGACGAGCTTCGCAGATCGGATCGAGCATTGCCGGTTGCGGCCGCACAGAACAGCGAGCCCCTGCCGTCCTCGCGCCAGCCGAGTGTCAGGGTGTTCGTGTCGAGCATCCAGGTCACCACGCGTCACGCTCCCGAGGGGGTTCAGCGGCGTCGCGTTCGCGCTCGAGTGCCTTCGCGAGCTCGGTTCCCACCGGGTCGTCGAACCCGTTCAGCACCTCCAGCAGCGCAGTGCCGCGCCGGCCCTTACAGGGCGGATCAGCAGAACACCTTCGGGGGGGGGGGGCGACTGATCTCGACGCGGTTGGTCTCCAGGCGGAACTTGCGAGGAATGCGCACCCCGACTTGCCAAGCCGTCTCCCGCCGGGCGACAGTTCACCCCATGAGCCTTGCCGGTACCCATGCCCGCTACGATCGATTGCTGTCCGAGCAGGCGGCCTGGCGGCTGCTGCGGGCCGACAACGCGCCGCTCGTGCTCGCCTTTCTCGCCGAGACCTTCGCGGGTGAGGGCGAGGTCGACTTCTCGCAGGCTCGCACGGTCCTGGACGCACACCTCGCGGCGGCACGCGCACAAGGGCGCTGGGACACCGACACCTCGGCCGGTACCTACCTGAACGCGTGGATCCGGTCCGGCTGGCTGAGAGAGATGGACGATCGGCTCACACGTACGGACGCCGCCGAGGTGGCCCTGCGCTTCTGCCGCGGGCTCGATGAGCGGACCGGTGGCACCACGGCCTCGCACCTGCGCATCGTGCAGGACGCGGTGCGTGATCTGGCCGTCGGCATCAACCCGGACCCCGCCGCGCGCATCGGCGTGCTCGACGCGCGACGCCGCGAGATCGAACGCGAGATCGGCGATCTGGAGGCCGGTGTCGTGCACGAGCTCGACCCGGCCGAACAGCGCGAACGCATTCGAGAGATCTATCAACTCGCCTCGTTGCTCACCGGCGACTTCCGGCGTGTCGAGGACGAGATCCGTCAGCTAGACAAGGACGTGCGCGTACAGATGATCGCGGGCGGGCGCACGCGCGGCGAAGTGCTCGGCTCGGTCATGGAACGCGAGGCCCTGCTGGCAGGGACCGACGCCGGCGGCGCTTTCGACGGCTTTTTCCAGCTCCTGTGCGACGCGAACCGCTCGACCGAGTTCAGGGAGCAGCTACGCAGCATCCTGGACGCGCCTGTCGCCGATCAGCTGACGCCGCGCCAGCGGCGCTTTCTCGATCAGTTGATGCGCGAGCTCGGCCGCGAGAGCGATCGCGTGCTGCGTGTGCGCCGACGGACCGAGGAGGGCCTGCGAGCCTACATCGAGAGCGGCGCCGCCGAGGAGAGCCGCGCGGTGGACCGCCTGATCGTCTCGCTGGAGCAGCGTGCCGTCGCACTGCGGGGCGACGGTGTGCCGCTGAACGCCAGGACCTCGCTCTCGCTTCCCACCGGCGCGGTGCGCGTGGCCTCGCCCACGAGCATGAAGCTGCGTCGCCCGGACCATGCGCTCGATACTCGCGACGTGCAGGAGCTTCCGACGCGCGACACGCTCGATGCCGACATCCTGCATGCCCTCGACACCGTGCAGGTGCGGGAGCTCGCCGAGCGCACCCGTTCCATCCTGGCGAACCACGGTCCCCAGACCATCGCGGGGGTGGTCGCGCAGGTGCCGATCGATTCCGGGCTCGAGGAGCTCGTCTGCTTCCTGCGCATCGCGCGCTCGGTGGGCGCGGCGAGCCTGGATCGCCGCGAATCGGTGAGCATCGCAGATCGCGACGGCAGCCGGATGTCGGCTACCCTGCCGGCGCTCCTGCTCAGCGCGGACCTGTTTCCCGATTCGCTCGACGAGCTGGTGGTGTAGGTGAACGTGACCGCGGAAGAGGCCGGGACCGACGGCCAGACAGGCAGCGAGCCGGAGAGTTTCATCGACAGGCTGCGGCGCGAGAACGCGCGGGCGGCCGCCGGTGCCGATCCCGCCGACCCGGCGCCGCACGTCGCGATCTCCGGCGCACCGTCAGCCGATGAGCCGGAAGGACTCGCGAACGTGCTCGAGCCTGACTCCGATGCGGGTCCCGGAAAGGACGTCGGTGCCGAGCCGGAGCGTCGCATGCCACCCGAGGCGCGCCGCGCTCTGGTCTCGCTGATGCGCCAGGGGGTCGTGCTCGCTCCTCGCAAGGCGCGGGTGTTCGAGGCGCTGGTGCGTCACGAGGCGTCCATCCGCGCGCACCTCGCCGAGCTGTACCTGGAGTTGGTGCTGGACGAGCCCGCAGGCGTCGCCTTCATCAGGAATCGGTCGGCCGAGGCGTCCGACGGGGAAGCCTGCGACGGGACGGACGATCCGGACGGGGAACTTGACGATGCCGCAGACACCGCGACGCTGATCTCGCGTCGCACGCTGCCGCTGTACGACACGTTGCTGCTGCTGATCCTGCGCAAGCACTACCAGGAGCGGCAAACGTCCGGCGAGCGGCGCGTCGTCATCGACATCGAGCGCGTCGAGTCCGCCTTCGTGCCGTTCCTGTCATTGACCGCGAGCGATCGCGGTGACCGTCGCAAGCTGAACGCGGCGATGACACGGTTGGTGGACAAGCGCCTGCTGTCGCGCCTGCGCGGCGACGACGAACGTTTCGAGATCACGCCGGTGATCCGCTACGTGGTGGACGCCACTTTCCTGGACGCGCTGCTCGTCGAGTACGAACGTCTCGCCGGTGGCTCCCCGGACGCGGGCGACGCTGTGGATGACGAGGAGGCGACATGAACCGGGACCTCTTCGCCACCGATGACGGCACCGACGGCGCGGCACGTGGCGGACCGGGCGACATCGCTACCGGCACGGACGCCGCCGAGTCGCTGGTCGAGCTTTTCGCGGTCGGCCGGATCCGCCTGGCGGAGCTGTCGGTCTATAACTGGGGCTCCTTCAACGGACTGCACACCGCACGCATCGACCCCGAGGGCACGCTCTTCACCGGTGACAACGGCTCGGGCAAGACCACGCTGATCGACGGGCTGATGGCTCTGCTGTTGCCCTCGGGCAGGGCCGCCTTCAACGTCGCGGCCGCGCAGGGGGATCGCACCGACCGGACGCTGCTGTCCTACATGCGTGGCAGCTTCGGCGCGGCGCACGATGGCGTGACGACGCGCGTCACGAGTACCCGCGAGGGCGGGGTGGTCACCGGGCTGCGCGCGCTGTACCGGGGGGACGATGGCTCGGCGATCACGCTGGCCGCCCTGTTCTGGATCACCCAGTCCACCAACGCGTTGTCGGACGTCAAGCGCTGCTACGCGATCGCGAATCGGGACCTTGCGCTCCGGGACGTCCTGCACGCGTTCGGCGAGGGCAACGCCCGCGCCATGAAGCAGTGGCTGCGCGATGACCCCGCGATCACCTGTCTGGATGACAGCTTCTCGGATTACCAGGCGCTGTACCGCCAGGTGCTGCACATGGACAACCGCAACGCGCCGTCGCTGCTGTCGCGCGCACTCGGACTCAAGAAGATCGACGACCTGACCACGTTGATCCGCGATCTCGTGCTCGAGCCGAGCACGGTGCGCGACGACGCCCGCACCGTCGTCGACGAGTTCGCGGACCTGGTGTCGGTGCACGACACCCTGGTGGACGCGCGTGCGCGGCGCGATGCGCTTGCGCGCCTGCCGGAGCTCGACGAGACCCTGCGTCGCAGTGCCGCCTTGATCGACGCCCTGCAGGCCGAACGGTCCGCGCTGCCGGTGCATGTCGCGCGCCGGGCGCTCGCGCTGTGGACGCGGCGCGTCGCCACGCTCGAGGCGGCGCTGTCGGATGTGGAGCGCAGCTTGTGCGAGGCGGAAGCGGCATCGGAGACGATCACCGATCAGGTCGAGCGCTTCCACGAGGCCTACCTGCAGCTCGGTGGCAACCAGGTCGAGACGCTGAAAAAGGACTTGGCGCTCGCCCGCGAGCAGCTGGCGAGCGCCGTCGGCGCGGCGTCCGACTACCAGCGCATGGCCGCCGCGCTCGAGCTGCCCGACGCGCTGGAGGAGGCCGTGTTCGTCGCCAACCGGGCGCGGGCGATCGAGGCGCTCGAGCGGATCGGCGATGACGTCGAGAGTGCACGGACACGCTTCGGGCAGGCGAGCGCAAGCCTGAGCGAGGCACAGGAGGGGAAGCGGCAGAACCGCCTCGAGGCCGCCGAGATTGCCGCTCGTCCGGATTCCAACATCGACCTGCGTTTTCAGAAGCTGCGAGATCGTCTGATCGGGTCGTTGTCGCTGGAGCAGGGCGAGTGTCGCTTTCTCGGCGAGCTGGTGGACGTGCGTGAACAGGAGAGGCGTTGGCAGGGGGCGATCGAACGCGCCCTCGGTGGACTGCGCACCACGCTGCTGGTGCCCGAGTCCCGGTTCCGCGCGGTCACGCGATGGCTCAACGATCAGCATACCGGCCTGCACGTGCGCGTGCAGGTCGTCGACACCGCCCGCGTGCCGCCTCGCCCGCCGGAGTTCCTGGGGGCGGGCTTTCTGAGAAAGCTGGCCTGGCGCGAGCACCCATGGCGCGAGTGGTTGAAGCACCACCTGCACCGCTTCGACCTGACGTGCGTGGATGACACCGCCGCCCTGGACGCCACGCCGTTCTCCATGACGCGCGAGGGTCTGATCCACAAGGAACGCGGGCGCTTCGAGAAGAAGGACCTGTCCGCCATCGACGACCGTCGGCACTGGTACCTCGGCTTCTCCAATACGGCACGCCTGGCGCTGCTCGAGACCGATCACGCGCGGCTCGAGACGGCGCTCGGGACAGCCGCCGCGGCACTGGACGAGGCACGCACGGCGCTGGACGTGATCGATGCGCGGCGCCGATCCTGGGAGGCGATCGAGCGGGAACGCTGGGAGCGGATCGACGTGCCGGGACGGGAGGCGCGCCGAGACACGCTGGCCGGCGACATCGCCGCGCTCGAGCGGGCCGGCGGCGATCTCGCCCGTGCGCGCGGGGAATGGGAGGCGGCGAAGGGCCGGCTTCGCGGCGCTCAGCAGCGCGTGAACGTGCTCAACGGCGAACGCGGTGCGGCCGCGCAGTCGCTCGCGGACGCGAACATCGAGGCCGAACGCATCCGGGCGCGCGCCGACGAGCCGCTGGACGAGCAAATGGAGACCTCTCTCGGGAAGCGGTTCGAGCGACGTTTCGGCGAGCTCGACACCGGCGACCTGTTGCGCATCGACGAGTGCGGGCGTGGGCTGGACGCGGACATCGGCCGCGAGCTCGACGGCGCGAGGGACAAGCGCCAGAGGGCCACCAACGCGGCGATCGGCACGATGTCCGCGTTCCGCGCGAACGAGCGCTGGCAGGTCCTCGCCGTGGACTGGGGAACGGGCCTGGAGGCACTGCCCGATTGCCTCGCACACCTGGAACACCTCGAGCGCGAGGGTCTGCCACAGCTCGTCGAGAGCTTCGTCGAGCGCCTGAACAAGCACGCGACCCAGTCGCTTGCGCGAATCATGACGCGGCTCGAGAGCGAACGCGAGGACATCCTCGAGCGCATGGACACGATAAACCGGGTACTGCGACGTACCGAGTTCAAGCCGGGCACGCACCTGAAGATCGGTACTCGCAAGGAGCGTTTCGCGCACGTCGTCGAGTTCGAGCGCAAGCTGAATCGGGCTCTCGGCGAGATCGGCAGTACGGATCACGACGCGCGTTTTCGTCACCTCGCGGACGTCGTCGAGACGCTCGAGCAGGCAAGCGCCGCGGGCAGCGTACGCGCCCACTGGAGCCTGCAGCTGCTCGATCCGCGGCACCAGATGACCTTCTATGCCGAGGAGCTGGACGAGGCGCTCGAGGTGCGTGACGTGCTCGAGTCCTCGAGCGGCAAGTCCGGCGGGGAAAAGGAGGCCTTTGCCGGCACCATCGTCGCGGCGAGCCTCGCCTACGTGCTGACCCCCGACGGTCGTGACCGCCCGATCTACAGCACCGTGTTCCTCGACGAGGCTTTCTCCAACACCGCCGAGACGGTCAGCCGCCGGGTGCTGCGGGTGTTCCGCGAGCTCGGACTTCACGTCAACCTCATCACCCCGTACAAGAATCTGAACCTGGCCCGCGAGTCCGCCCGTTCGCTGCTGATCGCCGAGCGGGACGTCGAACGGCACGACAGCCGCCTCAGCGAAGTCACCTGGACGCAGATCGACGAGCGCCTGGCGGCTGCACGTGGGCAGCGCCTGATCGAGCATGCCGATGCGCTGGGGATCGAGGTCGTACCGGGGTGAGCCGGACGCCGCCCCTTGCCTGGGGACGCGGTCCGGACGAGGTGCTGGCCACGCTCCGTCGGCGCGAGTGGGACGATGCCGCCAGGCTCCGCGGCCGGTTGCTCGACGACTACCCGTTTCCGATACGCATTCCGCTCGGCGTGCCGACCGGTGAGCAGGCCATCGAGGACCTTGCACGCTTTCGTCGCTGGATCGACGACTGGCGCAGGTACGCTCACGCCGAGCGTGTCTTGTGGAAGTCGCGCCGCCTGCGTCGGCTCGGCGAGCAACGTCTGCCGGTCGCGCTGGTCATCGGGTCGGTGCAGGAGCTGGCGACGGTACTGGGCCGGTCGGCGCTCGGACGCATGCAGGCCTGGGAGCCGATGCTGGCACCGCTGCTGACGCTTGCCGACGCTCCGCGACGGGCGGCGTTGTACCGCGCGCTCGTGCGTCGTCTCGAGCGAATAGAAGGCCTTCCGGCGGACGAGATCGAGCTGCTTGCGCGACTCGTTCCGCAGCTGGCGCCCGACATGGGCCGTGGCGCCTACCTTCGGGCGTTGCCGCTGCGCGGGATCGACACCAAGTTCGTCGAGCGCCAGCAGGTACTCGTGACCGATCTGCTCGATGTCCTGCACGACGGCGCCGTCACGGCGGCCGGCGGGCTCCGGTCGTGGCTCGGGAGTCTCGAGGCGCCGGACGGCTGGTTGGTGGTCAGGCCGCTCTGCGACACCGCACGGATGGCGCTCGGGGGATTGCCGATACTGCAGCTGCCGGCGCGCCATCTGGCCGAGCGCGCGTTGCCGGCCGGCCGCGTTCTGGTGGTCGAGAACCTGCAGTCCGGTCTCGCCTTGCCGGCGCTGCCCGACACCATCGCCGTCGCCGGTACGGGACGGAACCTCGGCTGGCTCGCCGCGCCCTGGCTTGCGGACAAGCGGGTCGGCTACTGGGGCGACATCGATAGCTGGGGCCTGCAGATGCTCGGCGAAGCGCGCGGCCACTGCGGGCACATCGAACCGGTGATGATGGACGAGCGTACGCTGGAGGCGCATCGCGATCGGGTGGTGCAGGAGCCGCAGAGCTGTGCGCCGAGCGATGACCGTTTGACGGAACAGGAGGTGTCGTTGTTCGAGAAGCTGCGCTCGGGTGGAACGGTACGCCGGCTCGAGCAGGAGCGGTTGTCGGTGGACTGGATCGCAGCGGAGCTTGCGCGCTGGCGCGACGCTTGATCGACGATCGCTCTACGCGGCACGACAGGTTGCTGCGCCTGAAGTCGGGGTCGCGATAGCCCGCCCGGCGAACACGCTTCCAGGGCGGGACCGTGACAAGAGCGATCCGGCTGCCGACCTTCAGCCGTTGATGTAGTGGGTCAGCTCATCGATCGTGCGCTTCTGATCGTCGATCGTGCTGCGAACGAGATCGCCTATCGAGATGATGCCGATCAGACGCTCGTTCTCGAGAACGGGCAGGTGACGGAAGTGCCCGTCGGTCATCAACGACATGCATCCGGCCACGGTGCGGTCCGGTGTCACGCAGGTGACGCCCGTGGTCATGACGTCGCGCACCGGTGTGTCGCTCGACTGCCGCCCCTCCAGGACGACCTTGCGCGCGTAGTCGCGCTCGGTGACGATGCCGGCGATCCGTTCGCCATCCATCACGACCACCGACCCGACATTGCGCTCCGCCATCAGGCGAAGCGCATCGAGCACCGTGGCATCCGGCGCGATCGTCACCGTGCCACCGGTGTGCGTTTCAAGAAGCTGTCTGACGGTTTGCATGATGCCGATCTCCGACTGAGCCCGGTGCACGGACCGTGTTCCGGACGTGAAAGGGACCTGTGCGGTCCCGTAGGCCGATCATATGGCCAGAACGTTCCGACTGCCGTGTGCCTCGTCACCTGTCGTGCGACCCCGCGCCGGGGCGTCGCACCACTCGCCGGGACGCTACCGTGACGGCCTGGTCCCTGGTCCGGCCTTCGATGCGCCAGCAAGACGCTCACCCCCTCAACAACCCCATCATCGCCTCCACATCCAGCGTCGCCTGGTCGGCACCGGCCAGTACCGAATCGGCGAGCTCGCGCTTGCGGCCGTGCAGCGCCTCGATGCGCTCCTCGATCGTGCCGCGAGTGACCATGCGCACGATCGTGACAGGTCGCTGCTGGCCCAGCCGGTGTGCCCGATCGGATGCCTGATCCTCGACGGCCGGGTTCCACCAGGGGTCGAGGTGGATGACGTAGTCGGCCGCGGTCAGGTTCAGACCGGTGCCACCGGCGGTCAAGGAGATCAGGAAGGCGTCACCCTCGCCGGACTGGAACGCGCGCACGCGCTCGGTGCGTTGGGCGGCACTGACACCACCGTCGATGTACTGGTAGGCAATGTCGCGCTGTTGCAGTTCTGCCTCGACGATCTTCAGGTTGTCGACGAACTGCGAGAACACCAGCGCCTTGTGCCCCCCTTCGATCAGTTCGTTCAAGGTCTCGATGAACAAGCCGAGCTTTGCGGCAGGCCCTGCCCAGTCGGGTGCGACGAGCGCCGGGTGGCAGCAAAGTCGTCGCAGGCGCATCAGGTGGGACAGGATCTCGAACTTGCGCCGGCCGTCGCTGCCCTTGTCCGCACCGTCCGAGCTGAGGGTTTCGGTCTCGGCCGACGTTTCGAGCGCGTCCAACGCCTCCTGGCGCATCGACTCGTACAGCGATGCCTCCTGGGTCGATAGCTCGACGCGCAGCACGAGCTCGGTGCGTGCCGGCAGCTCGCGCAGCACGTCGCGCTTGTGCCGGCGCAGCAGGAAGGGCGATACGAGCGTGTGCAGTTGATCGCGTGCGTGCGCATCCCCACGCGTGATCGGCACCGCGAAGCGCTTGCGGAATGCCGCTTCGCTGCCGAGCAGCCGTGGGTTCAGGAACGCGAACAGGGAATGCAGGTCCATCAGGCTGTTCTGCACCGGGGTGCCGGTGGTGGCGAGCCGGAAGTCGGCGTTCAGGGCACGGGCGCTGGCAGCGCGACGCGTGCCCGCGTTCTTGATCGCCTGAGCTTCGTCGAGCACCACGCTGTGCCACTGCACCCCGGTGATCGCCTCGCGTTCGTTGACCAGTAGTCCGTAGCTCAGCAGCACGACATCGTAGGGCTCGAGCCCGCTGACCAGGTCCGCACGGTTGCCGGCGGCGCCGTAGTCGAGCACGTTCAGCGTGGGGGCGAAGCGTTGCGTCTCGGCAAGCCAGTTCCCGACGACCGACGTCGGTGCGACCACGAGCGCGGGGCCATCGGAAGCACGGGCCAGCAGCACGGCGAGCGTCTGCACGGTCTTGCCAAGCCCCATGTCGTCGGCCAGGCAGGCGCCCGCACCGATGCGCCCCAGTCGATCGAGCCATTCGAAGCCCTCGCGCTGGTAGGCCCGAAGATCCGCATCCAGCGCGACGGGTACCTCGGGCACGTGGGTGATGGCCTGTTCGACGCGACGGCGCAGCCGCTTCCAGCCGGCGTTGCCGGTGAGCGTTGCGCCCTCGAACAGCGGTTCCAGCGCCAGCACGCCGAGCGGGTGAACGCGCGGTGGCTCATCGGATGTCGCCGTGCTCGTTGCAGCAGGCTGGGCGAACGCCTGCAGCGTGTCCAGCTGCTGCTTGAGCGTGCGGGACAGCGCCAGGTACTCGCCGGCACCGAGATCGACGAAGCGCGAGTCCGGTTGGGCGCGCATCAGCGAAAGCAGTCGCGCCAGCCGGATCTCGTCATCGTTGCCGAGCGCAAGGCTGCCGTCGGTCGTGAGCCAGTCCTTCGCGCTCCGGATCTCCAGCGACACGCTGGAGACACTGGCGCGGCCCGTGAGCTTGAAGGAAACCCCGCTCGGCCAAACGCACCGTATGCGGTGCTCCTGCACCTCGTCCAGCAGCTCGAGGGCATCGAACGTGGTCTCGAGAACGATCTCGGCCCGGCCGTCGTGATGGCGCGACAGCACCTCGGAGCGTAGCACCAGCGCCTGCGCGCGGCGTCGCTCCTCGTCGAGATCTCGTCGTACCGCGATGCTTTCTTGCGAGGTGCGTACGTAGACGACCGCGCCACCGATACCCGCATCGAAGTGGCTCGGGGTGCCTGCCAGCGGTTCGACCCGCAGGCGCACCCGCAGCGAGGCGCCGGCGGGCTCCAGCACGAGCAGCGGTTCGGCGTCGCCCTCCTGCAGCTCGGCGGTGCCGGTAGCCTCGTCGCCGTGCACGCTGATGTCGGCGGCCAGGTTGCCAAGCAAGGCCTGCAGGCGCTCGTTCGCCGACAGCGGCAGCCTTAGCCCACCGGTCGGGATCACCTCGGCAACGCGCCGGTGAGCTGCACCGAACTGCGCCACCTCCACGCGTTGCGCGTGCTCGTCGTGGCGCGCCTGATAGTGCCGACCGCTCCAGGGCGGCAACAGGCGCACGAGCACGGCATCGTCGCCTCGTTCGATGTGCAACTCCGGCGCGATCGCGACGATCTCCAGCGGCGCTGCGTTCTCGTCCAGAACGTGGGGGTGGCCGGCGAGGGCGAACACCGTGCGCTCATCGGTCTGGTAGGTCGGCGCACCCGCGTGCCAGGCGCTCGGCATGATCTTTCTGATCGTGCCGCAGGCCTTGCGGTCCTGCGCCGAGAGATGCGGGAACTCGTCGCTCTGCTCGCGCAATCGCTTCAGCGCGACGCGCCGCCCGCTGCTCCAGCGTCCCTGCTTGCCGCGTTTCTGTTCGATCGGTGTGGCCGAGACGATGTCGCCGTGCGGCTCGACACCGATCTGCCAGGCCAGCCGCGTGTTGGCGCCGGCCGCGTCCGTCGCCAAGCCGGCCGCCTTCGGCTGCGCCATCGATGCGATCTCCTCGAGCGACCGCAGCGCGCTCTCCCAGGGTGCGACCGGGCGTACCAGTGGAATCAGGCTGTGGCTTCCCAGCGCGGCGTGGCGATCGGCCGCCGATGAGGCGGCGAAGAACTCGCGCACGTCCTCGGACAGTCGGGCCGGCGAGGACACGGTTGCCGTGAGCACGCTCTGAAGCTCGGCGGTCAGCAGGGCGTAGCCGCCGTGGTTGGCGGCGCGCACCAGCGTCTCGAGTATCTCCACGGCCGCGGGGTGATCGACTTGGATGTGAAAGGAGCGGTTCCAGCGTGACGCGATGGCGTCCAGCACGGTCGCCACGCTCGGCGCACCGTCGATGTTCAGCGGCACGAACGCGGGGCGCGACTGCGCCGCGCCGTTCGCGGCCTGCAGCCAACCGTCCAGGATCGAGCCCAGCTTCAACTTGCGCCGCGCCTCGAGCAAGCTGGAGAAACGTGCTCGCGCATCGGTTGACCCGAGCCGGACCAGTGCCGGCAGCGCGATCGTGAACGGCACGCTGTCAGGGTAGAGGATGCGCCTGCGACTGCCGTCACGCTCACGTTCCAGCGCTTCGCCGATCGCGGTGGCGGCGCGTTCGTCGTCACCTTGCAAGAAGCCGTGCATCGCCGTCAGGCAGGCACATTCGATGCGCGTGCGCGTGTCGCTTGCCCCGTTCGCTTCGACACGTTCGATCAGCACCCGCGCTTCGTCGAACCGACCCTGCAGGAGTCGGGTGCGCGCAACGACGGTGTCCGTCCACGGATCCGGTGCGATCTGCTCGACCGCCCGGGCGAACGTATCGATCGGCCTGAGGTGATGCACCAGGGTATTCAGTCCCAGGTTGCAGGCACGCTCACGGTGCGGACTGGGCAAGCTGCGCAGGAAGGGCTCGGCGCGCGGTTCGGTCAGCCAGAACCAGATGTGCAACGGCAGGTCCCGGTCGGCGAAGCGCTCGAAGGTGTCGGAAAGCACGGCCAGGCGTACGTGCTGCTCGAGGTGCTCGGGCAGTTCCGGCTCCGGCATCCAGGGCGAGCGATAGAGCTCGCTGTCCAGTCCGTCCAGACACCCGCGTGCGGTGCCACGTTCGATGGCGGCCAGGCAGAAGCGGGTGATCGTGCCCGGCATCGCGCAAGGCCCACGCGCGGGCGCACCCCGACCGCCCGGTTGCGAGGGTTGTAGCAGATGCGCCTCCATCAGCTCCTCGCAGGCGGCCGATATCTCCGTGGACGTGAATCCCTTCACCCCGCCGACAGCCTTGCGCGCCTGGTTCAGCCACTTCATCGCCTTGCTGCGCGACGGGCTCGCCGGGAACACGACCGCATAGCACTCGGCCAGATGCTGGGCGACGTCCGACAGGGTGGAATCAGATTCGGACATGGCGTGCGCAAGGTAGCCGAAGCAGTCGAGACCGCTACGGTAGCCGACCTTGGGCCGTTCCAGAAAATTGCCGGCCCACCCGAGACAGGGTGCGGCCTACGATCGATCGGCGGGGTCTGGAGACGAATCGGATATCCGGCAATGCCATGTTCGGCACTGTCACGACCGTTGCTGAAGATTCACGTGATGTAAGTCGAATGGCTTCTCCTCACCGATCGCCGGGCCCCCGTTCGCGGACGGTGTCCGATCGGTCCGTAGCCGTCGGCGTGATGGTGTCCGCGCCTCAGATTTCACGTCTCAGCAAGGCGACACCGGACACGATCAGCAGCACCCCCAGCAGCTTCCAGGTATTGATGGGGTGGCGCACCACGCCGAACAGGCCGAAGTGATCGATCAGCATCGACATGACCATCTGCCCGGCGAGGCCGATGAACAGCACGTTCGCCACACCGATGCGCGGCACCAGCAGGATCGCCGTGGTGATGAAGGCGACACCGAACAGTCCACCGCTCAGGTAGAGCGGTGGTACATCGCTGAGCCTGGCAACGCTCGGTAGGCCGTCGCGCAGCCACAGCAGCGCGGCGAGCAGCGCCAGTGCCCCGACGCAGAACGACACGAACGCTGCCTGCACGGGATTGCCGAGCAAGCTGGCCAGGCGCGCGTTCATCGCCGACTGCGCCGCGGCCAGGCCGCCGGCCACCAGCATCATGACGATCAGTCCGGTACCGACAGGCATCTGACACGCTCCAGGTCCGGCACTCGAGGGGTGCCGGTGCACTCATCCGGTGCGCGATCAGTATCGATGCAAGGTCAGGGTGCTCGCAAGCGGGTCCGGACTGTCAAAGGTCGAGTGTCGAGCACGCGCCGTTCACGCAGGCGTTGACGTTTCGAACGTGTCCCGGCCGGTGGGCTGAGCCGGCGTTCGACGAAGCGCCGGATTCGATGGTGGACACGGTTCGCGTTACGAGGGATATCGGAAAGTTCCGATGCGCATCCGGCAGCTGTTCCGATGGTGTCGCCCAGGTGGGGCAGGGATACTGGCGTTGCGCTGAAGGAGTGGCGCAGCAGCGGGACGGCAGGAGGCCGTGATGCGTGAAGGATGGCGGTGTGACAGGAAGTTGCGCCGTTCGCACTCGCTGCCGTCAGGGATGGCGGTCACCCCGGTGTGCGGAGCGGATCGGGGTGTTTTCTCGTGCGCGCGATGCAGCCCACGCACTTTAGCGCCCGGTGTCGACGTGCACGGTCTCGATACTGTCCCGCGCATCCGTGGGATGGGGCGCTCCTGTTGGATAGGGTGAATTCGGTCTCGCCGATCAGGGGCGTGTGCGCTGGATTTCGACGGCGTGCGCGCTGCTGGCGTTGCGGATGAATGGTGCTCCCCCGTCCGCCGTGCGCGCGTTCAGCGTAGCGCCCTCTCTGCTCGTCATCGCTGCCTGCAGCGGCGCGGAGCCGATCACACCGATCGCGGTGCGCGTGCCGGCGCTCGAGAGGCTCGTCGAGGAAGCCGTCCACGGAGCGTTCGACGGAGCGGTCGACACGGTGGTCGTCGTCGAGCAGCCGGTTCCCGGCGCAACGGCGCATCGGCGGCCCGGCGGCGCGAACGGTTGAGCGCCTGAGCGATGCGCGATTGTGCTGATTTCGCCGCTCAGCGCTGCGTTTCTTGCGCCGCTGGGGTGATCATGACGTGTGATCGGACACGTTCATGCCTTTGCTGCCTGCGGTGGCCGTGCCATCGATGGGGCGTCCTTGGCGACCGGATTCACCGAAGGGGCCTATCGAGCCCGCTGGCCGAACGGATCACGCACCGGTCCCCATCGCGAACGAGGTACGGTATCCACATGATCGACACCGCCAGCGTTTCCGAACACCCCACCCCCCAGCCCATCACGACCGACGTCAACCCCGCCGGCGATGACGAGCGGGGCGGCGTGCTCCACCTGACCGTGCACCACGCCCTGCTGGCCGCGGTGTGCCAGTTCATCCCGATCCCGTTCCTGGACGATGTGGCAGGCGATCGGGTGGTGCGGCGGTTGGTCGACAAGCTGCTCGAACGCAATGGGCGCAGCTACGCGGCTGACGCTGTGGCGCCGTTCTACGAGGGGCCACAGCAGGGTCTGGCGGACAAGGTCGGTGGGTTCGCCAAGAGCCTGATCATGAAGCCGGTGCGAAAGGTGCTGCGCACCGCGCTGATCGTCATCACCATTCGCCGCGCGCTGATGACGGCGGCCAGGGTGGTGCTGCTGGGACGCACCATCGATCGATGCCTGGCGCGTGGCGAGCTGGCCGATGACGTGCCTGCGAAGTGGAAACGTGAGCGCGCCGCGCAGATCGACGCCGCCGTGCGCGACGTCATGGCGTCCCCCGAGCGGCGAGGGCTCCTGAAGCTGATCCGCGAGAGCGCATCGTTGCTGCGCGATGAGAAGCCGACGCCCGACGTGCCGGTCACCGCCGCGGTGGATGCGGACGCGGCCGAAGCCTCGCTGAGCCAGAGCGAGCGGCGGCGACTGGATCGGGCGGCTGCCGAGTTGGAATCCAAGTTGCAGTCCGAGGAGCAGCGCGGCATGTTGGCCGCGGTGGATGCAGCGGTGGACGCTCGGCTGGCGACGCGCACGGCTTGATGCGCTTTGCGTGATCCACTTCACGCGATCCCCCCCCCGCGGGTGTCCAGGCATGACGCTGTCGATCAGCTGCGCCTGATTCTCACCACCTTCATGTACTCGAACTCCAGGCCTGCGACCACCTCGGTGTCCGGGTAATAGGTCAGGTTGACCGATGCCCCTTCCAGGCTTCGATACCGCTGCTTGCGGCTGTACCTGAAGGCCACCGGATAGCCGTCGAGCATCAGCGTGTTGAGAAACCAGTCGCCGCGTTCGCGTTGCACGTGGCTCACCACCTTGACCGCGTCCAGTTGGTTCAGTCGCGCATGCTTCTTCAGCAGCTTGTCCGGGTCGGATCTCATGAGGTGACGTCGAGTCGGTTCGTCATCGCGTGCATCATCTCGAGCTTGGCGGGCGTTGCCCGCGACGCGTTCGGGTCGTGGGCTGCGCGTTTGCCGGGTCGTCCGGCCAGACATGCTTCGGGTAGCGTCCCGCCATCTCCTTCTTGACGGCCGGGTAGCTGTTGGCCCAGAAGTTCTTCAGATCGGTGGTGATCTGCACGGGCCGTCGTGCTGGTGACAGCAGCTCGACCTTCAACGGAATCCGCCCGTTGGCCACCGCAGGATTCTCGGCACAGCCGAGCATCTCCTGCAGGCGCACCGACAGCACCGGTGCACCGGGCTGCAGGTAGCTCAACGGGATGCGCGAACCGCTGGGCACCGTGTAGCGGGTGGGCAGCCACTCGTCCAGACGCTGCTGCTGGCGATAGTCGAGCATGGCGCTCAGCGCCTGGTGCAGGTTCAGCTGCTGGACCGCCTTTTTCGAACCCACGCCATCTAGCCACGGCAGCAGCCAGTCTTCCAGGGTCGCCATCAGGGCGTCATCGGCGACGTCGGGGAAGGCGGTGGGCGAGGCAGGCTCCTGATCGTCGGCGGTCAGTGCGCCCATGCGCATCACGCGCGCCTGCCACTCTCGGCAGGCGCTGTCCCAGGGCAGGCAGGACAGGCCGAGTCGGCGGATGCCCGTCAGCAGGCCGGCCGCGCGATCGCCGTCCGAGATGTCGTGCAGGGGGCGTGCGCCGATGACCAGCTGTCCCAGCATGCGGCGATGTTCGGCGACCACGCGTTGTTGCCGGTCGTCCCAGACGATGTGCTCGAAGGTGTCGATGCATTCGGGCCAACAGCGCTGCAGTTCATCGATGTCCAGCGCCAACGCCTTGAAGATGCGCAGCTGCGGCCCCCCGCCGCCAAGCTCTGCCACCACCAGCCAGGGCGCGCACGCCAAGGCATCGTCGGCCGATATGACAACGCCAGCTCCACAAGCCAACCGGTAGCGGGGTGCGTTACCGGGTCTTCGCTGGGCGATCCAGTCGGGGTAGGCGCGCGCCAGCAGCACCGCGGCAGGCACTGTTGCAGGCCCGGGTGTGGGCGCGTGGACAGGCACGTGAGCAGGCACGTGAGCAGGCACGTGAGCAGGCACGTGAGCAGGCGCGCCGGTCCGGTCCGCTCGTCGGCGCGTGGCGCCGTGGTCGAGCAGGCGCTGCAGCTGCTGAGCTCGCCGGGCCTGATCCGACGTCAATGACCCGTTCATCAAGGGCTCCAGATCGACCGAGCTGCTGCCCCGCGTCCGATCGTCCAGCACCGCGGCCATCCGACAGGCCATTTGACGGGCAGGGGAGGTGGTTCCGCTGTCGGCGGCCCGCACCAGCAGGTTTCCCAGTCTGGGGTGAAGGGGCAGGGCGGCGACCTGCCGCCCGGCCGGCGTCAGTTGTCCTTCGCGCCACAAGCCCAGCAGCGTCAGCAGATCGTGGGCTCGGGCAATGCTCGCCGGCGGCGGGGGTTCCAGCCAGGCCAGCTCGTCGGCATCGGCGGCTCCCCACACCCCCAGCTCGAGCACCAGCGGTGCCAGGTCCGCGCGATGGATCTCGGCCTGCCAATGTGCGCTCCGACGCGCGTGTCCGGACGCGTTCCACAGGCGGTGGCAGACGCCCGGGGAGGTGCGCCCGGCGCGGCCGGCTCGCTGCGTGGCACTCGCCTGGCTGGCCATCACGGTCTCCAGCCGCTGGCCACCGGTGGCGGTGTCGATCGTGCCGCGTCGTTCAAGGCCGGCATCCACCACGATCCGCACGCCGTCGATGGTGATCGAGGTCTCCGCCAGGCTGGTGGACAGGATGACTCGCCGGCGACCGGGCGAGGCCTTCGCTGTGGCGCGCGCCTGCTCGGCGGCGCCGGCGCCGCTGTGCAGCATGTGAACCTCGACAGCCTCGGTCAGGCGGGGTTTCAGCAGCCGGGCGCAGCGCAGGATCTCCGCCACGCCCGGCAGGAACACCAGGACATCGCCGGTGTGCTGATCCAGGGCGCTCAGCACCGTGTGCCGCACGTGGGCTTCCAGCGGTCCGGATGACTCGCCTGCCCAGACGATCTCGACCGGGTGCTGCCGGACGGTGCACTGGAAGTGAGCCACGTCCTGAAGTCGCTGCGACAGGGGAGCGGCGTCGAGGGTGGCCGACATCAGCAGCAAGCGCAGATCGGTGCGCAACGCTTGCTGCACCTCGAGCGTCAAGGCCAGTCCGATGTCGGCGTGCAGGCTGCGCTCGTGAAACTCGTCGAAGATCACCAGCGACACCCCGGTGAGTTCAGGATCGTCCTGCAGGATGCGTGTCAACACCCCTTCGGTGACGACGGTCAGGCGGGTGTGTTCGGACACTCGCGTCTCACCGCGCATGCGCAGGCCGATCCGCTGCCCCGTGCTCTCGCCGAGGTGGGCGGCCAGCCGGGCGGCCACCAGGCGAGCTGCCAGCCGACGAGGTTCCAGCAGGATGATCTGACCGGTGATGGTCCGACTTTGCAGCAGCGCCAGCGGCAGGCCGGTGCTCTTGCCCGCGCCCGGCTCGGCACGCAGCAGCACGTCGCGCGTCGACAGCGCCTGGGCGATGTCGTTCGCGAGCGCCATGACGGGCAGCTCGGTGACGGCATCGGGAAGGGTGGGAAGGGGGCGCTGTCCCATGGCCGGCAAGGGTGGTCGTGTCGCAACTGCGGTGGGCTGGGTGCAGTGTATCCAGTCACCGAGCAAGATCCGCGCGGACTTGCCGAGGTCCGCGGCGGTGCTGCTACGTGGCGGTGAAACTAGCGATAGAACAGCTCGACCAGCGACAGCGGCACCGCCGGCACGTAGGTCACCAGCAGCAGCACCAGGACCAGCACGCCGATGAACGGCAGGTTGGCGCGCGTGGTGCTCCACACGTCGGTCTTGGCGATCGAGCAGGCGGTCACCAGCACGCTGGCCACCGGTGGCGTCTGCTGGCCCAGAGCGATGTTCAAGGTCAGGATGATCCCGAACTGCACCGGGTCGATGCCCAGCTGCTGCACCAGCGGCATGAAGATCGGCACGGTCAGGATGATCGCGGCGGCGCCGTGCAGCACCATGCCGACGAACAGCAGGAACACGTTGATGATCATCAGCACCACCAGCACGTTGGTGGTGATGCCGGTGATGCCACCGGCCAGGCGTTGCGGCAGACCGGTCTCGGCCAGATACAGGCCGAGCACTGCGGAGGCGGCGACCAGCAGCATGACTACCGAGGTCTGCACCACGCCGTCGATCATCGCGTGGTAGAGCTTGGACAGGTCGAGCTCTCGGTAGACCACGGTGCCGATGAACAGCGCGGTGACCACCGCCAACGCCGCGCCCTCGGTCGCGGTGACCACACCGCCGAATATGCCGCCCAGGATCACCACCGGCAGCAGCAGCGCCCAGCCGGCCTCGCGCGCCGCGGTGCCGAGCTTGCCGAGCGAGAAGTCCTCCTCGCGCGGCAGGTTGTAGCGGCGCGCGAAGTAGGCGCACATCGCCATCAGCAATCCGGCCCCGATCAGGCCCGGCACGATGCCGGCCACGAACAGCTGCACGATCGAGGTGCCGGACAGGGCGCCGTACAGGATCATCGGGATCGATGGCGGGATGATGATCGCAAGCGATGCCGAGGATGACGTCAACGCGGCGGCGAAGCGGGGCTGATAGCCCTTCTGCTTCATGGCCGGAATCAGCACCGAACCGGTGGCCGCGACGTCCGCCACGGCCGAGCCCGAGATCTCGGCGAAGAACAGCGACACGCCGACGTTGACCATCGCAAGTCCGCCACGCACGAACCCGACCAGCGCCGAGACGAACGCGATCAATCGGCGCGAGATTCCGCCGGTGTTCATCAACGCGCCGGCCAGCACGAACAGCGGAATCGCGATCAACGGAAAGCCGGTGGCGCCGTCGTACACGGACAGCGCAGCGTTCAGGAAGCCCAGGTGACCGTTCAACAGGAACACACCGATCAGCGCGCTACCCAGGATCGACAGGGCGATCGGCACGCCGGCGAAGATCATCGCGAACATCGAGGCCAGGACCAGGAATTCGCTCATGGTGTCTGCCTCATCGACGTTTGCCCATGAGCGCTTCGCGGGCGCCGCCGTGCTCGCTCTCGGCCCGCGCGATCTCGGTCTCGATCTCGTGCGATTCCGGGTCGAGCCCGCGGCGCATGTCGGCAAGACGTTGATCCAGGGTGAGCAGCCGGGCGATCACCATCAGTGCCGCAGCGACCGGCAACACCGACTGGACCACACGGCGCTCGAGAAACGGCAGGGAGGTGAGGCTCTCGTTGCCGAAGATCGCAAGGATCGCCCAGCCGGCCCACACGGTGACGCCCAGTATCACAAGCACCAGTGCCTCGACCGACCAGAACAGCCCGGTGCGCAGCGGTTGCGGCAAGCCGAACAGCAGGCCGGAGAACCCCATGTGCGCGTTGCGCAGCATCGCCAGCGCCGCGCCCGAGAAGGTGACCCAGGCCAGCAGCGTGGCGGCCAGCTCGTCGTACCAGATCAGCGAGTTGCCGCTGTAGCGGAACACGATGCCGAGCAGCACGACGACCAGTAGCGCGAGCAACAGCAGCAGCGTGATGCCCTGCAGCACGATGTCGTACCCGGTGATGATGCGTTTCACGATGGCGTGAGGGCCCCGTGGCAACCGACGGCCGGCGCGCCGTGCAGGCGCGGGCCGGTCAGTCGCGCTCGGTGGCGCAGGTCCGGTGCGAAACCTTGCGTCAGGAACCGCTGGCCAGGTCCATGACCTGGTCGATCATCGCCTGGCCGTCGGTGACCTCGGCAGCGAACTTCTCGTAGACCGGCTTCGCCGCCTCGACGAACGAGGCGCGGTCGGCGGTGTTGACCTGCATGCCCGCCTCGGTCAGCTCGGTGAGCAACGCCTCGTCGGCGGCGGCCCCTTGCTCGCGCGCCCACAGGGCCACCTCCTGCGCGGTCTCGGTCAGGATGGTCTGCGTCTCGGGGTCCATCCTCGCGAAGGCCGTGGTGCCGACGGTGGGGTAGGCCGGCGAGTACACGTGGCCGCTCATCGAGAGGTAGGTCTGCACCTCGTTCAGCTTGGCGGCCGAGATGTTGGTCAGCGGATTCTCCTGCCCGTCGATGACGCCGGTCTGCAGGGCGACGAACACCTCGGAGAACGACATCGGCGTCGGATTGGCACCGAACTCGTTGAACATCGACACACGCCAGGAGGAGTTAGGGGTGCGGATCTTCAGGCCGCCCAGATCGGCCGGCGTGTTGATCGGGTGCTCGTTGTTGGTGATCTGACGAAAACCGTTCTCCCAGATCGCCAGCGGTCGGTAGCCTGCCTGCTCGGCCGCCGGCTGCAGCACATCGGCGAAGAAGGTGCTGTCGATGCGCGCCAGATGGTCGCGATCGGCGACGATGAAGGGCAGATCGAAGATCGCGAACTCCGGTGCGATGTCCGGCATCACCGACGAGGGCAGCGTGATATCGACGGTGCCGAGCTTGACCTTCTGCAGCATGTCCTTGTCCTTGCCCAGCTGCGAGGAGGCGAACACCTTGACTTCGGCGGTGTCACCGAGCCGTTCGTTGGCGCGCGCGGCGAACTCGCTGGCGGTGCGCTCCTGCAGCGAGCCCGGTGCGGCCGAGATGCCGAACACGATCTCGTCCTTGGCCAGCGCCGTGGCGCTCGTCACGGCCAGCAGCGTCGCCAGGAGGCCGACGGTCTTGATGCGTGGGATCATGGTCGAGATTCCTGTTGCGGTGGGTGCGGGTGGATCAAGCCGCCGAGGCGGCCGGTTGCAGTGCGCCGTGCAGCACCTGGGCGAGCGTGGCTGCTGGTGCTCCGCTGGTGCCGGTGCGCGGCGATCGGGCGGCAAGCCTGCGCCCGAGCGCGACCGCGTTGGCGGTGGCGCCGGTGTCGGCCTTGCCTTGTCCTGCGATGTCGTAGGCGGTGCCGTGCGCCGGTGTCACGATCGGGAACGGGTAGCCGGCCACCAGCGTGACGCCGCGGTCGAAGCCGATCAGCTTCATGGCGATCTGGCCCTGATCGTGGAACAGGGTGAGCACCGCGTCGAACTCGCCTCGCAGCGCGCGCACGAACACCGTGTCGGACGGTATCGGCCCGGCGGCATCGACGCCCGCCTGCTTGGCACGCGCCACGGCGGGCGCCAACATGTCCTCGTCCTCGTCGCCGAAGTTGCGGCCATCGCCGGCGTGCGGGTTCAGCGCGGCCACCCCGATGCGCGGCGCCTCGAAGCCTGCCGCGCGCATGATCTGGTCGGTGAACCTGAGGCTGTCGAACACGCGCTGCTCGGAGAGCAGGCCCACGACGTCCCTGAGAGGCACGTGCGAGGTGACGCGGGCGTTCCAGACCTCGTCCAGCACGTTGAACTCGCGCCCCGAACTGGGTGCCTGGATGGCCGCATCGACGAACCCGATCTCGTCGACGTAGCTGGGCTGTGCCAGGCGCATCGCGTGCTTGTTGAACGGGGTGAAGAAGCACACGTCGGCCAGACCGGCGTTGCACACCTGCAGTGCGGCGCGAAAGTTCTGCAGCGCGGCGCGACCGCCTGCCTCGGACGATTCGCCCTGCGGGACCACGGCCGGATCGCAATTGCCCAGATCGACCATGAAGGTGCCCTCGGGCAGCGTGTCGCCCAGCGCATCGAGAGGCACGGTGGGCAGGTCCAACGTCACGCCGGCGTCGCCCGCGCCGCGATCGAGCAGACGCCGATCGCCGATCACGATCGTGTCATTGGCATGATGGGCCGCGTCGGCGAGCACCCGGGCGGCCAATTCCGGGCCGATGCCGCCGGCATCACCGATCGCAAGCGCAACTCGCATGGTGTTTCTGTCCAGATCCGTGTTTTGTATACGGTATACAAATTGATAAAAAGGTGCAATGCATGACTGGAACAGGTGGTTCGAGCGCCGGCTCCGGGTCGAGCACCGTCGACCCGATCCGCAAGCGTTCGCTGCACGACGAGGTGGCCGACCGGGTGCGCGATCTGATCATCGAGGGGCATCTGGAGCCGGGCGAGCGCATCGACGAGGCGCCGTTCATCGAGCGGCTCGGGGTGTCGCGCACGCCGTTCCGCGAGGCGCTGCGAACCTTGGCGGCGGAGGGGCTGGTCGATATCCGGCCTTCGCGCGGCGTGCGTGTGCACGCGCTATCGCCCGACGAGGTGCTGTCGATGCTGGAGGTGCTGGCCGAACTGGAGCGCCTGGCCGGGCGCCTGGCGATCGAGCGTGCCGATGATGACGCCATCGCCGAGCTGCTGGCGCTGCACGACGCCATGATGGAGCGCTACGCCCAGCGCGAACGGCTCGAGTACTACAAGCTCAACCAGCGCTTCCACTCACGCGTGGCCGAGCTGTCGAGCAACCCGACGCTGCGCGAGGTGCAGGCCAACATCCAGTCACGACTGAAGCGCATTCGCTTCGTGGGCAACCGCGACAGCGCCAAGTGGGCGGCCGCGGTGGACGATCACGAGCGCATGGCCGATGCGGTCCGTGCGCGCGACGGTGCGGCGCTGGGCGAGGTGCTGCACGCGCACCTGATGGCGACCTGGGAGCGGGTTCGGGACACGCTGTAGGGGGCCGGGCCGGTGGGCAAGACCCGGATTCGGCTCGCCGGGGCCACGAACCGCCCCGCACCATCGGGCGCCCGCACCCTTCAGCGATCGAGCTGCACCTGCAGGAACTTCACCGAGTAGCCGTCGTCGTCGCCGTAGGCGCACCCAGGGCGCGGCCCGACCGTCCACTCGAACGGGTTCACCCCGGGCAGCAGCCAGGCGGGATCCAGCGCCAGGCTAAAGCTCTTCCAGTCCCGGCTGAAGCAGCCGCCCCGGTCGTAGCGGTAGGGGTCGACCACGATGTCGGGTCGCCCGTTGACGCTCGACAGCACCTGGCCACGCTTGGGCGCATTCCTGTGGGGAGCGCAGGGCGCCGAGCGGGTTTCGAACGACGCGGTCGACTCGTTGGTCAAGCGCCTGCGTCGCCGGTTTGCGCCCCCGGAGAAGGGTGATGCCGTCTTGGAGGTGCTGCGAGGGCGTGGCGTGCGCTTGCGCCTGGAGCGCCGCTGAACGCTGGCGAACGAGTACCGCTCCGGCGACCGGGTGGATCCAAGCGCACCCGCGCAGGCACCGTCCCTTGACCGGTGCCGTCAGTCCCGCGCCGACACGGGTCGCGCACGGCCCGCGGCAGGGTCGTCGCGCATCGGGCCGGCATCGCGCTTGCCGTCGTTGGCCGCGCCCTCCAGCTCGCGAAACAGCCCGCCATAGCGCTCGAAATGCCCATCGACGCTACCGGGGGTGATGAACAGCAGCCCCGGCGGCTGGGCCGTCACGTCCCTGTAGGCGATCGGTGACCAGCGCTCGTGCGCATCGCGCATGGCCGGGACCGCGAGCGAGAACACGATCGGAATCAGCGCCAGCGAGGCGCTGCCGGCGAGTCGCCATCGCAGGCGCACGCGTAGCGACAGGGTCAGGAACGTCAGGCACAGGGCGAACACCGCCACCGCCTGGGTGGCGGGCTCGATCAGACGGTTGATCGCTGCGCTGTCCAGGTTGAAGGCCAGCAGGTTCGCTGCGGCGATCGCGATGAACAGACCGGCGGCGATCGTGCACAGGGCGATCCAGTGCAATCCCAGGTGGGCACGATGCCGGACCACCCGACCGACGATACCGGCGATCAGGCACCACAGCAGCGCCAGCGCGCCGAGCATGGCCGCAGCTTCGAGCAGGTCCGCGCCGCGCAACTCCTTGGCGCTCTGAAACCAGAGCTCGCCGAACAGGGCAGCGGCGGCCAGCAACGCGGCAGGCAGGGCCCACAGCGGCGAGGCGAACCTGCGGGCAAGCGAGTTCGCGGTGTCGAAGCGGGTTGCGGGGGCGATGTCCGCGGTCGCATCGTGCAGGGTGATGACGGTTTCACCGAGCGTCAGGCGGCATCCGTCGACGCAGGCGCGCTCGCCGGACAGCCTGCCCCTGCCCAGTCGCGTGCCGTTGCCGGTGCCCAGGTCGCGTACCAGCAGTTCGCCGGCCGCCCCTTCGCGCAACGCCAGGTGAGCGGCATCGACGAATTCGTCGTCGACGACGATGTCGTTGTCCCAACCGCGCCCGACGCTGACCGAGCGATCCTGCTCGAGCTCCAGCGTGTGGACCTGGCGGTAGCCGCGCGACTCCACCACGGCGATGCGCCTCACAGCGCCGCCTCGGCGAAGCGCCGATTGAGCGCACGGATCTGATCCGGTTCCGCTGCGGACACCGACAGGTAGGCGCGACGCACTCGCCCCTCGGTGACGCTCAGCACCGTGTGCAGCGAGTCGTAGAGCCCCGGCATGCGCTTGTAGGCGCGAATGCAGGTGACCAACCGATCGTAGCGTCGCACGCTTGGCTGCGGTGGCTGCACGAAGTCGGACTCGCACCGATACTCGGTCGAATGGCGAAAGGCCGAGGGGTTGTCTTCGCTCATGTGCACACCGGCCTGTGCGTTGGCGAACTGGAACGGGTTGAGCCGTTCGGGCGTCGCGTCGAGGAAGGAGTAGCGGATGTGCCCCAGCTCGAGGTCGCCGGTGATGAAGACATCGTCACCGGTGCGGCAGGCGCGCGCGATGCGCGTGACGGCCCGCTCGTCCTCGTCCTCGTTGCTGGCTCCCCAGCATTGGAAGTCCTTGCGGATCTCGCCGAACACGTCGCGACCGTTGAATTCCTCGCGCGGCCACGGCATGTCGATCAGCGGCGCCAGGCGTGCGCGCTGCCAACGCTTGATCTGCGTGGTGATCTCGTCGTCGTAGTCTGGATGCGCCAACGCGCGGTTCCGTTCGAGCAGAGCCTGCGCTCCCGCCACCGGGACCAGGAAGCTGAGCTGGCTGCCGGCGGTGGCGACGTTGACCCCGATCACCTCACCGTTCGCATCGAGCGAGGGACCGCCGCTCATGCCCGGGTTCAGGCTGCCGGAGAACAGCAGTCGCTGTTCGTGTCGGTGCTCGACCAGACCATTGGCCGGACCGGGCACCATGATCACGCCCCAGTCGCCAGGGTTGCCAAGCGCGTGGACCGTCTCGCCCTTGTCGGGTGCGCGCCGTGCAAGCGCAAAGTGGTCGGGAGCCGGGGCCGGATGCTTGAGCACGGCCAGATCGTCCACGACATCGAAGTCGAGCAACTGCAGCTCGCCGGTGTTGCCCTCACCGGTCACGTAGGTGATGCGGTGACGATCCGGATCGTCGACGAAGTCGGCGACGACGTGATAGTTCGTCACCAACCGCCCGTCGGCGGTGACCTGAAAGCCCGAGCCGATCGATGACTTGCCACCGGCCAGCGACGACACCACGCGGATCTGGAACACCTGGTCGTAGTCGTCGGAGAAGTCCGCGCTCGAGCCGGCAGCCGCGACGCTCATCGACGGTGCCAGCACGGCCGCCAGCGACAGCAACACTGACAGCACGAACGAGCGGCCAACCCGCAAGGCGCACCGGCTGGCTAGCAAGGCGAGTCTTTCCATGACGCCCGTATCGGACCGCTCGGAACGGGCTTTAGAACGGCGGTCTCAATCGGCGTTGCATCACCGCTCGGGCCGATAGCGGCCGTTGTCATTCGTCGAAGGCTCGACCGGCTCACGGGCAGAACCGGCACGGTTCACGCCCCGGCGCGATTCGGAAAATTCCGACCCGTGCGCGGCTCGCTTTCCGATGGTGTCGCCTGAGGTGTGAAGAGATACTGGCGCTGCGCTGAAGGAGTGGCGCAGCAGCGGGTCGGCAGGAGGCCGGTTCACGTAAGGGATGGCGACGGGGCAGGAGGCCCGGTCGTTCGTGCCCGCTGCCGTCAAGGAGGACGGTCACCCCGGTGCGCGGAGCGCATCGGGGTGTTTTCGTGCGTGTGTGGGAATGACGCTCGCTCGCACGTCAGCCCGCATTGCCCTCCGGTTCAAACCCCGGCTCGGCCAGATGAAACCCCTCGAACTGGAAGCCCGGCGAGACGGTGCACCCCACCAGCACCCATCCGTCCATCGGCACGGCCTGCTGCCAGGCGCCTTCGGGCACGATGCGCTGCGGGCGCTGGTCGGCGGCGAAGTCGTTGCCCAGCAGCTCCACCCGCGTTCGGCCGGCCTGGTGCACGTGCAGGGCCAGTGGTCCACCGGCGTACCAGTGCCAGATCTCGACCGCGTCGACCGTGTGCCAGTGGCTGCGTTGATTCGCTTCGAGCAGGAAGTAGATCGACGAGCCGGAGGCGCGCGGGGTCTGTGTACCGCGCCAGGTCTCGCCGTACCAGCCGCCCTCCGGGTGCGGCGCCAGGTCCAGTAGCTGGATCAGGGTGTCAGCATTCATCGGCGGAAGCGGTATCGAAGGGATCGGGGGCGCGTCAGGCATCATGACGTACCCGCCTCGATGCTGCAGCCATCCGGTTGCACGGTCGACGGGTTCAAGACAACCGAAGAGCCTTCGCCATGACGCCAAGCTGTCGCATCCTGCTCGACGTGGACACCGGTATCGACGATGCCATGGCGATCGTGTTCGCGCTGAACAGCCCGTCGGTCCATCTCGAGGCGGTGACCACCACCTACGGCAACATCGACGTGGCCTCCGCCACGCGCAACACGCTGCAGGTGCTCGAGGCGGCCGGGCGAGGCGATGTGCCGGTGGCCGCCGGTGCGTCGCGTGCGCTCACCCGCGAGTACCTGGGGGGTGGAGCGCACATCCATGGCTCGAACGGCCTGGGCGAGGTGGAACTGGCGCCGCCGAGCACCGCGGCACTCGACATCTGGGGGCCGGACTTGATCATCGAGCGGGTGCGCGCGAATCCCGGCCGGATCGACATCGTGCCGGTGGGGCCGATGACCAACCTGGCGCAAGCGTTGATGAAGGCGCCGGACATCGCGGCAAAGGTGCGACGCATCATCCCGATGGGCGGCACCATCGCTCACCCGGGCATACCCGGTATCCCGAGCCCGATGGCGGACGCGAACTTCTGGAACGACCCGGAGGCGGCGCGCATCGTGCTGCGCTCGGGTGCACCGATCGTCACGGTCGGCATGGACGTGACCATGCGCACGCGGCTCACCTCGGCGATGATGGACACGATCGTCGCGAATGGATCGAGTGCCGCCCAGATCTGCATGCAGGCCGCACGCTTCTACTTGGCCGCCTACCAGAAGCAGTATCCGGGTATCGATCACTGCGCGCTGCACGATCCGCTGGCGGTCGCGGTGGCAGCCGACGAAAGCCTGATCGAGGCGCAGCAGATGATGGTCGACATCGAATGCGCCGGGGAACTGACCCGCGGGCAGATGATTCCCGACCGGCGCGCCACCGGCACCACCGTGCCCAATGCGCGGGTGGCGATGACGGTGGACTCGGCGCGTTTCGAGGCGTTGTTCCTGAAGACCTTGTGCGCGGTGCCGACACCGGTGGCGTAGCGCATTCTCGACGCGCACCGCCTGGGCGCACCGCCTGAGCGCACCGCCTGGACGCACCGCCTGGACGCACCGCCTGGACGCACCGCCTGGGCGCACCGTCAGCCGACGGTGTCGCCGGCGTCCACGTTCAGCGCCTGTCCACGGATCAGCAGCGCCTCGTCCGACAGCAGGAACGAGATCGTGCGCGCCACCTCGTCGGGCTGCAGGTGGCGTCCGATCTGATCGCTCTTCATCGCCTCGAACACCTGCGCCGGCGTGTCACCGGTCAGCGCCGAGTAGGCGTCGGCCACCTCGTGCAGCATCGGCGTCTCCAGCCCGCCGGGGCAGACCGCGTTGACGTTGATGTCGTGGCGGTGCAACGTCTCGCTCAGCATGCGGTTAACGCTGATCAACGCCGCCTTGGAGGCGGAGTACGCGAGCGAATCGATGTGCCCCTTGCGACCCGCCTCGGAGGCGACGTTCACGATCGCGCCGTGCGTGCCGGTGTCGATCATGTGCCGCGCCACGCGGCGGGCCACCTCGTAGGCACCGAACACGTTGACCGCGAAGGTGGACTCGAAGTCGCTGCGCGGCACATCCAGCGGATCGCCGTGCGCAACGATCGCGGCGCAGTTGACCAGACCGTCCACCCCGCCCATCCGCTCGATCGCCAGCGCCACCCCATCGGCCACCCCGTCCACCGCGGCGACATCCATCGGTACCGTGTGAAAGCGGCCGTACGGCGCGAGTTCCTGCACCGTCGCCTCGACCCGTGCCGCCTCCAGGTCGCACACCGCGACCTGCGCGCCTTGCTGCCCGAGCAGCTTGGCGGTGGCCCGGCCGAGGTGGCCGCTTGCACCGGTAACGATCATTCGCCGCCCTTCGTGCACCGCGAAGAGGCGTGGCTCGCGTTGTGGCAGGGCCGGCGGGGCGGGGCGGGTCCGATAGGTTCCCATGCGGGCGTCAGGGAGCGGGCGGGCGTGCTAGCGTAACCCGCGCTGGCCGCCGTTCGCGGTCGTTGACGACGGATACGCTTGCCATGCAGGGACTTCGCAATGCACGGGCCATGCTCGGCGCATCGGCCACGATGCTGGTCTTGGCAGGGACCCCTTCGTGGGCGGACGAGGATGGCTACTTCGTCTACGTCTCCCCGGATGCGATCGGCGTGAACGCCTTCCTGGACATGGGGCGCTCCGGCACCGAAGAGGCGGCCGAGGCGGCCGGCGTGGAAATGGCGACCTACGAGAGCACCACCGCGGCCTCGCGCCGCGAGAACGTCGAGGCGGCGCTCAACGAAGGCGCCTCGCTGATCGTGCTGCTGGGGTTCGAGTTCAACGACCTCGTGGTCGAGCTGGCCCCCAGCGCGCCCGAGGTCGATTTCCTGATCGTCGATCAGTGCATCGAGCAGCAGCCGGCCAACGTGCATTGCGCGGTATTCCGCGAGTACGAGGGCGCGTACGTGCTCGGTGTGGGCGGTGCGATGCTCAGCGATAGCGGTCACGTCGGCGTGGTGGGTGCGCTGGACATTCCGTTCCTGCACCGCTTCACCGACGGTTTCTCGCAAGGGGCGAAGGCGCAGGATCCGGACATCCGGGTCGATGTGCGCTGGGTGGGCGGCGCCAACCCGTTCGCCGATCCGGTGCGCGCCAAGGAGCAGGCCACCGCGTTGCAGGGCGCCGGCGCCGACGTGGTGCTGTCGGCGACCGCCGGCGGCGACTTCGGGGTGTTCGAGGCGGCCGCCGAGGACGGCTTGAAGGTGTTCAACACCGATGTGAACCACTGTGCCGAAGCCCCGGGGCAGATCGTCGATGCGATCCTGAAGCGGGTCGACAACGCGATCACCCAGGCCACCGCTCGCATCCTGGATGGCGAGGAGGCGGTGTTCATGTCGCTGGGTCTGGCCGAAGGTGGCATCTCGGCGCTGGCGCTGGAGCCGGACCTGCTGGCCGACAGCGGCTGCCTGGTGGCCGAGCGCCCGGACGTGGTGGCGGCGATGCGCGCCAGCGCCGAGCGCATCGTCACCGGCGAGCTTCAGCTCGAGGACCCGATGTTCGCGCAGTAGCGTGCGCCGGCCTGCGTCCGACCGCCGGCACCGGCCGCCAACGCACATGTCGAGCGAACGCGACGCCCGGGCCGGCGAACCGCTGCACGCCGCCCTGTCCGATGTCACCGTGCGATTCGGCGGGCAGGTGGCGGTGGATGCGCTGTCGCTGCACTTCGAGCCCGGTCAGGTGCACGCGATCATCGGCGAGAACGGGGCCGGCAAGTCGACCGCGGTCAATGTGCTGTTCGGCCTGGTGGCCCCGGACGAGGGCGAGGTGCGCATCGACGGGATGGCCAGGCGCTTTCGTTCGCCGCACGCGGCGATCCAGGCAGGGCTGGGCATGGTGCACCAGCACTTCACGCTGGTGGAGGACATGAGCGTGCTGGAGAACGTCGTGCTGTGCGCCGAACCGGATGCCGGAGCCGGGCTTGTCGATTTCCAGGCGGCGCGCGCCGTGCTGGACCGCCTGGCCGCCGAACACGGCATCATGGTCGAGGCGGATGCGCGGGTGCGCGACCTGCCGTTCGGTGCGCGCCAGAACGTGGAGATCGTCAAGGCGCTGTACCGCGATGCGCGTCTGCTGGTGCTCGATGAACCGACCGCGGTACTGACCCCGCGCGAGAGCGAGGCGCTGTTCGCCATGCTGCGCCGCCTGCGCGATGCAGGGCGCACGATCGTGCTGATCACCCACAAGCTGGACGAGGTGCTGGCCATCAGCGATCGGGTCAGCGTGTTGAGGAAGGGGCGGTTGATCTCGTCGCGCAGGCTGGACGCGGGCGCGACGGTCGAGGATTCCGCCGCCGGGGGCAGGGCTGGCTTGCGCGACGTGCTGGCTCGCGAGATCGTCGGCGGGGACCTGCCGGCGCCGTTGCGCCGTGCCGAGCGTGCGCCGGGGGAAATCGTGCTGCGCGCGCAGGCGGTGCGGCGACGTGAAGGCGCCATGACGGTCGGGCCGTTGGACCTGACCCTTCGCGGTGGCGAGATCCTGGCCGTGGCCGGGGTGGCGGGCAACGGGCAGGGGGCGCTGGTGCGCGCCCTGGTCGGTCTGGACCGGCAGGCATCGCCTGGACCGGATGCGTCGCGCGGGCGCATCGAGCTGGCGGGCGTCGATGTCGCCTCGGTCGATGTGGCCGGCAGGCGGGCGCTGGGCCTGTGCTACGTGCCCGAGGACCGGCGGCACACCGGTCTGGCACTGGATGCCAGCGTGGCCGAGAACGCCTCGGTGGCGCGGCTGGACGCCCCGCCGCTGGTACGCGGGCCGTTCCTGGTGCGCCGGGCGATGCGCGCGTTCGCCGCCGGGCTGATCGAGCGCTACCGCATCGCAGCGCGGGGCCCGCGTGCGCGGGCCGGCACGCTGTCCGGCGGCAATCAGCAGAAGCTGGTGGTGGCGCGCGAACTGGAACTGGGTGGGGTGGTGACGATTGCCGAGAACCCGACCTGGGGGGTGGACATCGGCGCGATCGCGGCGGTGCACCGCGAGCTGATGGCGATGCGCGATGACGGACGCGCGATCCTGCTGGTGTCCAGCGAGCTGGACGAGGTGCTGGCGTTGGCCGATCGCACGCTGGTGATGTCCGGTGGGCACTTCGTGGCCGAGTTCGCGCGTGGCGAGGCGACGCGCGAGTCGTTGGGCCGGGCGATGACCGGGGGGGCGGCATCCGCTCGCGGTTCCGATGTCGTCGGCGGTCTGGCAGCATGAAGGCGGCGGGCAGCGGCTTGGACAAGGGGCTCGGACCTGTCGTGCGAACGATCGCCGCCTGGTCGGGCGTGGCGCTGCCGCTGGCGCTGATCGGCTGGGGATTGATCGCGCTGGCCGGCGCACCGCTGGGCGAGGCGATCGATGGGTTCCTGCGCGGCGCGTTCGGCGGGCGGCGCAACGCCTACCTGTTGACCACGCTGTCGCGTGCCGGCTTGATCATCGGCATGGCGATGGCGGCCTGGCTGAGCTTTCGAGCCGGGCTGTTCAACATCGGTGGGGAGGGGCAACTGGTACTCGGCGGGTTGAGCGCCGCCCTGGTCGCCATCCATGCGCCAGGGCCTGCACCGGTGGCCATCGCGCTGGCGTTCGCGGCCGGCATGGCGGCCGGCGCGGCCTGGGCGATGCTGGCCGGCGTGCTGGAGCTGGCCGCCGGGGTGCCGCTGCTGATCGGCTCGCTGCTGCTGAACTATCCGGCCAGCTTTTTCGCCTCCTGGGTCGTCGGTCACCCGTTTCGCGATGTCGCCTCGGGGCTGCCGCAGACGGTGCTGCTGCCGGCCGAGCGGTGGTTGCCGAATTTTTCCGGCACCCGGCTCGATGTCGGCGTGGCGTTCATCGCCGTGGTCACCGTGCTGGTCATCGTGTACGGGGCCACCACCACGCACGGGTTGCGCGCGCGCCTGAACGGGCAGGCCCCGGCATTCGCGCGCGCCTCGGGGCTGGCGGTGCGTCGCTTGTCGCTCCAGACGTTGGCGGCCAGCGGCGCGTTGGCAGGCTTCGTCGGTGCGCTGGCGGTGCTCGGGCTGCACCATCGCTACAGCGACGGCATGCTGGTGCAGCCGCTGTACGCCTGGACCGGCATCGTCGCCGTGCTGCTGGTCGGGCTGGTGCCCTGGGCGGTGCCACTGGCCGGCTTCTTCTTCGCCGCCCTGGCCACGGGTGCTGCCGGCATGGAACGCACCGCCGCGGTACCACGCGAGATCGCGCTGATCCTGCAGGCCTGCGTGATCCTGTTCGTGGCGGGGCGAACCGCCCGATCGGTGCCCGGCGCGCGCCGCGACGATCCGGGGTCCTGACATGGACATGTTGCTCGACCCGGCGTTCCTGGCCTCGGTACCGCGCTTCGTCGTGCCGGTGTTGCTGGCCGCGTTGGGCGGCGCACTGTGCGAACGCGCCGGGGTGTTCAACATCGCTTTGGAGGGCTTCGTGCTGGTCGGTGCGTTCGCCGCGGTGGCAGGCTCCTGGCTGGGCGAATCGGCGCTGCTCGGGATCGTCTTCGCCTGCCTGGCCGGTGCCGCGATGGGCCTGGTGTTCGCCGAGTTCTCCGTACGGCGCGGTGGTGACGCCATCGTCACGTCGGTGGCTTTGAACCTGCTCGCGATCGGCTTGACCACCTACCTGCTGCGCGCCCTGTTCGGCGTGACCGGTGCATTCCGGGATGCGCGCATCGATGGCCTCGGCACGCTGGACCTGCCGATCCTTGCGGGGTGGCCGGTGCTGGGCCCGCTGCTGTCCGGGCAATCCCCGCTGCTGTTGGTCGCCGTGCTGACGGCGCTGCTGTTGCACCTGGGCCTTGCCCGTCACCGCCTTGGGCTTCGATTGCGCGCCGCAGGGGAGGCGCCGGCGGCCCTGGTGGCCGGTGGCGTATCGGTGCGCCGGGTGAGAACGGGGGCCCTGGTTGCTTGCGGGGTGCTGTGCGGTCTGGCCGGTGCGCAGCTGTCGATCTCGAACGTCAACCTGTTCGTCGAGAACATGAGCGCCGGGCGAGGCTGGATCGCGGTGGTGGCGGTGTTGCTCACGCGCGGGCGGCCGTTGCCGCTGCTCGGTGTCGCCATCCTGTTCGGCACCGCGGACAGCCTGTCGGTGCGCATCCAGGGCCTGGGCTTGCCGCAGCAGGCCACCGATGCGCTGCCCTACCTGGTCACGCTGGTGGCATTGGTGGTGGCGAGCGTGTGGCGGTTGCGGCGCTCGGCACCGGGCGCGGCGTCCTGAGCGGATGCCCGAGTCCCTTGGCCCGAGTCGGGGCCGCTCTGGGCTCGTACGCATCCGTCGAACAGAGCCTAGTGAACCGACGGATCGGCCCCCATCGTTCAGTCAACGGGCGCGTTGCGCCGCCATCCCCGCACACCCGACATGATCGATATCCGACGAACAACCGTCACGCGCCTCGAGCTCACCGGTTCGAAGGCGTTGGACCGCGACGATGTGAGACAAGGAGCCGAGGCGTTGCTCGACGCCCTGGCCAGTGACGGACGGGCGACACTGCTGCTCGACCTTCGCGCGGTCGAGGACATGACCATGACCGCCCTGGCTCAGGACGAGGCGCTGATGGCTCGGTTGCGTTCGGCGCTCACGCGGCTGGAGCGGGTCGCGGTGGTCGGCGATGCCGCCTGGCTGGAGACGCTGGTCGGCCTGCAACACGGTTCGGTACCGGACCTGCAGTTCGAGCGTTTCGCCTCGGCGGATCTGAAGGCGGCGCGGCAGTGGTTGCAAGGAACGGAACACACGGTTGTCGAGGCGTCCGAAGCGTCGGCCACCGCAGCACCTGCGGGAAGCGAGCAAGTGTCGTCTTCCAAGGAGCGCCGCCCCGACTCGTTCGAAGGCTTGCTGGGGGCGGTCTTCGAGGTGTTCGAGACGCGCTCGGCAGGCGAGCGCGCCGGCAAGCGCCAGCGAGCCGAGAAGCCCGGTCTGCGGCTCGATCGACTGGACGATGTGCTGGTGCTCGATCTGGATGCGCGCATTACCCGTGATGCGGTGGAACGCGTGGTGGCACTGCTGGACAAGGCGTCGGCCGGCGATGTCGCGATGCTGGCGCGGTTGACCCGCTTCGAGGGGGTGGAGCCCGCGGCCTTGATGTCGCCGGCGCTCTGGCGCTTGCAGGCGGACGGACTGTCCAAGCTGTCGCACGTGGCGTTGCTGACCTCGATCGACTGGCTGGGCCGGGCGGTGGAGTCGGCAGCCGCCCGGCATCGCATCGAGGTTCGTCGCTTTCAACCGGGTGAGGAAACGGCGGCGCGCGCATGGTTGGACGAACGTCGCGCCTCGGCATGAACGGCGCGGGCGAGCGGCGCTGAAGGAAACTCCTATCGGTCACACGGCTATCACATGGCGCGTTGATCATCGGGGCACCCCCAGCCACCCTGCCGGACCCGTGCCCATGAACCCGTCTGACCGAGCCCGCCTGTCCTTCGACGATTTCGACGAGCTGCGCGATCCTCGTCCCGAGCAGCAGGACTTCGATCGCATCGTGAGCGCCGCGATCAGCCGCCGCGGCTTTCTCGGCGTGCTGACGCTGGGCTCCGGTGCGGCGGCCCTGGGTACCGGCACGCTGCTGTCCACGTTCGCCAGCAGCGGCGAGGCCAGCGTCGTGGCCGATGCCGGCGCCTCGCGTTTCGGCTTCGAGCCGATTCCGATCGCCACCGACGGCACGGTGCACGTGCCCCCCGGCTACCGCTGGCAGGTGCTGGCCAGCTGGGGCCAGCCACTGTTCTCCGATGCGCCCGAGCTGGACACCGCCACCGGCGGCACCGCCCAGAGCCAGATCCGTGCATTCGGCGAGAACACCGACGGCATGGAGCTGTTCGCGATCGGTCGGCACCAGGTGCTGGCGGTCAATCACGAATACGTCAACCCCGATGTCAACCTGGTGGTCAGCGCGGCAAAGGCGTACGAGGCGGCTGCGGCCGCGGCCGAAAGCGCTGCCGCCGAGGCCGAGAGAATCGCCGCCGCTGCCTTGGCGGCCGGCGATGCGGCAGGCCCTGGGGACAAGACCGACGCCACCGCCGTGGATGCCGAGGTGGTGGTGCTGCCGGTCAGTGCCGAGGAGGTGCTGAAGTTGCAGAACGCCCAGGGTGTCACCGTCATGGAGGTGATCGAGGGCGATGACGGCTGGTCGGTGGTCAAGGACTCGCCGTTCAACCGCCGCATCACCAACAACACCGAGATGCGCATCGCCGGGCCCGCCGCCGGCCACGCGCTGCTGAAGACCGAGGCCGATCCGGATGGGCTGCGCGTGCTCGGCACGATGAACAACTGCGGCTCGGGGCGCACGCCCTGGGGCACCTACCTGACCTGCGAGGAGAACTTCAACGGCTACTTCGGCTCCACCGACGTGGACCAGGCGCTGCCCGAGGCGTTCGCCCGCTACGGCATCAAGACCGAGGGGCGCTATGCCTACGAGCGGTTCGACGAGCGGTTCGATCTGTCGAAGAACGTGAACGAGCCCAACCGCTTCGGCTACATCGTCGAGATCGATCCCGCCGATGCGTCCTCCACGCCGGTCAAGCGCACCGCACTCGGTCGGTTCAAGCACGAGAACGCCGCCAGCGTGCTGGCTCCCGACGGGCGCGTGGTGGTCTACATGGGCGATGACGAGCGCGGCGAGTATCTCTACAAGTACGTCTCTCGCCAGCCCTACGTGCCAGGCGGCGACACCGACACGCTGCTGGACGACGGACAGCTGTTCGTGGCGAAGTTCAACGACGACACGAGCGGACAGTGGCTGGCCCTGACCCCCGAGGCCACCGGCATGGACGCGGCCGAGATCCTCATCCACACCCGAATGGCGGCCTCGGCCGTCGGGGCCACGACCATGGATCGACCCGAGTGGGTGGCGGTCAATCCGGTCGCCGTCGAGGCCTACTGCGCGCTGACCAACAACCGCGAGCGGGGCCTCGTGCTGGAGGATGGCACGGTTCCCAAGCCGGTCAACGGTCCGAACCCGCGCGCACTCAACCACTTCGGGCAGATCGTGCGCTGGTACCCGGCCGATGACGATCACGCCAGCGAGGCGTTCGAGTGGAACCTGTTCGTGATGGCGGGCAACCCCGAGGTGTACGACGATGCCTACGCCGGTTCGGACAACGTCCATGCGGGCAACCTGTTCAATTCACCCGACGGCATGCAGATCGACAGCACCGGCCTGGTGTGGATCCAGACCGACGGGGACGACAGCAACGAAGGCGACTTCGTCGGCATGGGCAACAACCAGATGCTGCTCGGCGATCCGGCCACCGGCCAGATCGTGCGCTTCCTGACCGGCCCCAAGGGCAGCGAGGTCACCGGGCTGACCTTCAGCAGCGATCGGCGCACCGCGTTCGTCGGTATCCAGCACCCCGGTGGCACGTTCCCGGACGGCATCGAGGGCATGCCGCGCTCCTCTGTCATCGTGGTCAAGCGCGAGGACAACGCAACGCTTGCCTAGTTGGCGGCAAGCCAGGCCCGGACCGTTGCGAACTTGTTCTCCAGGTGCAGCTTCAGGATCGCGGCCAGGCGCTCGCCGTCGCGCGCCTCCAGCGCCTCGAGCATCTGGCAGTGCTCGGCCACCGCACAGGCCCAGCGTGCCTCGTCCATGGTGGCCTGGTAGCGGGCGCGGCGCACCCGCACGGCGAGCGAGCGGTACATCGAGCCGAGCAGCGCGTTGCCCGACGCCTCGGTGAACCGTTCGTGGATGCGCTGGTTGTGACGGAAGTAGCCGGTCAGGTCGCGCGCGGCGTAGCAGTCGAGCATGTGCCGGTGCGTGTCGCGGATGCCTTGCAGCTGGCTGTGCGTGACGTGGCGGCAAGCCAGCTCGCCGGCCAGTGCCTCCAACGCGCCCATCAGCGGGAAGGCCTCCTCGAGTTCGGCCAGGGTCACCTTGCGAACCCGTGCGCCGCGGTTGGGCTCGAGCGTGAGCAGACCGTCGGCGGCCAGCACCTTGAGCGCCTCGCGAAGCGGGGTGCGCGACACGCCCATCTTCTCGCACAGGGCGCGCTCGGGCACCTTCTCGCCGGCCACCAGCGTGCCGTCCACGATCATGTCCTGCAGCCGCGCCACCAGCTCGGCGTGCAACGAGGGGCGCGCGATGGCGACGACGCCGTCCAGCGCGCTCATCGCGTATCGGCCGTCGGTGGCGGGGCCGGGATGCCCGCGGACACCGAGTCGCTCGATGCATCGGCGGAGTCCGCACCCGCTGTCAACGCAGCGTCCATCACCCGGGCGACGTGCAGTGCCCGGCGTGCGCCCAGATCGGCGATCTGGTGACGGCAGGAGGTGCCGTCGGCGACCAGCAGGGTGCCCTCGCTCGCCGCTCGCACCGCGGGCAGCAGATCGAGTTCGGCCATGCGTGACGAGATCCGATGGGTGCCGCGGCCGTAGCCGAAGGCGCCCGCCATGCCGCAGCAGCTGGTTTCCACGGTCTCCACGGCGGTATCGGGCAGCAGGGCAAGGGTGCGTTGCACGGGGCCCATGAGTCCGAACGCCTTCTGATGGCAGTGTCCGTGGACCAGCAGGCGGCGCGCGGGCGAGCCCAGGGTCCAGTCGAGCCGGCCGGCGTCGGCATCGCGCGCCAGCAGTTCCTCGAGCAGGAGCGCCTGTCCGGCCACCGTGTCCGCGGCGTCTCCCGGTAGCAAGGACAGGAACTCGTCGCGAAGCGTCAGCAGGCAACTCGGCTCCAGACCGACGATCGGCACACCCCGTCGTGCCCAGGGCAGCAGGGCGGCGATGGTGCGGCGCGCCTCCTCGCGGGCGCGCTCGACCATGCCGGTGGCCAGGTAGGTGCGCCCGCAGCACAGGTTGCGTTCGCCCGGCGCCTGCGCGATATGCACCCGGTAGCCGGCGGCCACCAGCACCCGACGCGCCGCGCGCAGGTTCTCGGGTTCGAACCAGGTGTCGAAGGTGTCGGCGAACAGCACCGCCTCGCGCTCGCCGTCGCCGACGGTGTCGCGTTCGCGAAACGGGTCCGCGCGCCATCGCGGCAGTTGGCGTTCGGCGGAAAACCCGGTGGGGCGCTCGACGAGCCGCGCCAGCGCGGGCAGGGCGTTGCGCAGGTTGGCAAGCCAGGGCACGCGAGCGAGCAGCGGCGCGTAGCGCGGCAGGTGGGCGACCAGGCGATCGTGCAGCGAGTGCCCGTGGGTGGCGGCGCGCGCGGCCAGCACCTCGATCTTCATCTTCGCCATGTCCACGCCGGTCGGGCACTCGCGACGACAGCCCTTGCAGGAGACGCACAGCTTCATGGTGTCCTGCATCTCGTCCGAGACCAGCGCACCGGTGCCGAGCTGCCCGGACAGGGCCAGGCGCAGGCTGTTGGCCCGGCCACGCGTGGAATCGCGCTCCTCGCGGGTGACACGGTAGGAGGGGCACATGACACCACCGGCCAGCTTTCGGCAGGTGCCGTTGTTGTTGCACATCTCGACCGCGCCCTGCAGGCCGCCGGCCGCACCCGGCCAGGCCGACCAGTCCAGGCGCGAGCGCGCACCCTGCATCGAGTAGCCGGGCGGGTAGCGGAACAGGGTGCGTTCGTTCATGCGCGGCGGATCGACGATCCGGCCCGGGTTCATGAGGCGCTCGGGGTCGAACAGGCGCTTCACCTCGCCGAAGGTGCGCACCATGCGCGCACCGAACAGGCGCTCGTGAAATTCCGAGCGAGCGATGCCGTCGCCGTGTTCGCCGGAATGCGAGCCCTTGTATTTCGCGACCAGTGCGAAGGCCTCCTCGGCGATCGCGCGCATCGTGCGCGCATCCTGCTCCAGCTTGACGTTGAGCACCGGGCGCACGTGCAGGCAGCCCACCGAGGCGTGGGCGTACCAGGTGCCGGTGGTGCCGTGACGCTGGAACACCTCGGTGAGCCCTTCGGTGAAGTCGGCCAGATCATCGAGCCCCACCGCGCAGTCCTCGACGAACGACACCGGTTTGCCTTCGCTCTTCATCGACATCATGATGTTGAGCCCGGCCTTCCTGACCTCGCCGATCCGGGCCTGCAATCCGGCATCGGTCGCCTCCACCACGCCACCCCAGCGCTCGCCTTCCGCGCGCCAGTCGAGCCCGAGCTCCTCGCTCATGCAGGCCTGCAACCGTTTCAGCGCCGCCAGGTTCTGCTCGCGGCTGTCGTGCTCGAATTCCACCAGCAGCAGCGCGGCGGGCTCCCCGCGCACGAAGGCCTCCACCGAGGAGCGGTAGAGCGGGATGTCGCGGGCGAGTTGGATCATCGTGGCGTCGACCAGCTCGACCGAATGCGGACGCAACGCGACCAGGTGACGGGCCGCCGCCATCGATTGGCGAAAGGTGGGGAAATGGCAGACGCCGAGCACCTTGTCGACCGGCAGGGGCGCCAGGGCCAGTTCGACGGCGGTGGAGAACGCCAGCGTGCCCTCGGAGCCGACCAGCAGATGAGCGAGGTTGTACCAGGCCTGGCCCTTGGCATCGTGGCCGACACTCGCCACCGCGAAGTGCGCTGCCAAGGGCGAGTCCACGCCCGGAGCGGCGGCAAGCTCCGGCGGTACCAGCGCATCGATGTTGTAGCCGCCGACACGGCGCAGCACGTCGGGGAAGCGGGCGCCGATCTCGGCCGCCTCGCGCCGCCCGATCGCGAGCAGGTCCGTGTACAGCGGGTGAGCGGCGGGTGCGATGCCGTCCAGCGAGGCGGGCGTGACGCCGAAGCGCCACCCCTCGCCGTTCGCCAGCAGCGCATCGATGGCGTGGACGTTGTGGCGCATGGTGCCGTGACGCAGCGAGCGCTGGCCGCAGGAGTTGTTGGCCGTCATGCCGCCGATCGTTGCGCGCGAGGCGGTCGAGATGTCGACCGGAAACCACAACCCATGCGGCTTGAGCGCCCGGTTCAGCTCGTCGAGCACCATCCCTGGCCGCACCCGGCAGCGCCGTTTCTCGACATCGAGCTCCAGCAGCGCGTTCATGTGTCGCGAGCAGTCCACCACCAGGCCGCGGTTGACCGTCTGGCCGCATTGCGAGGTGCCGCCGCCGCGGCCGGTGACCGGCACACCCAGATCCCGAGCCACCGCCAGGCAGGTGCGCACGTCATCGACGTCGCGCGGACGGGCCACCGCGAGCGGCATCACCTGGTAGATCGACGCATCGGTGGCGTGGCGTCCGCGCTCGAAGGGGTGCACCGACACCTCGCCACGCAGCTCGCGACCCAGCCGTCGCGACAGCTCGGCAGATCGGGCGTCCGGCGCATCGGTACCGGTGGTGGGACGGGGTCGCAGGCTGGCGTTCACGGATGCGCGGATGGCCGGGTGAGTGGATCGTGAAACGCAAGGTTCGTGACCTCGGGTCACGAGAGTGTTGCGCGCGGGTAGATAGTGGGTTAATAATGAATTAAGAATTCACGTCGCGCAAACCTCGCCGGAACCTTGTCCATGCGTCAGCCCGGTCAGCACTTCTGGCACGGATCGGCCGCCGACCTCTACGCCCTCCCCGAGCGACGTTGCGTCGGGGCAGCCGCACGCGTCGCCTGCACGCGTCGCCGCGCACCACTGAGCCCGTTCCCGGCGTCCTGACCGGCTGACGCGGTGAGCTCACGCACCGCCCACGCCCGCGCCGCCCCCTTGCCCCATCGCCACCGGAGATCATCATCATGACGAGAGCTACGCAGGTAACGCCCATCGCGGCGATCCCATCCGACGGTACCGGTGCGCGTCGTCGCACCCGCGCTCACCAGCGTGCCGCACGGCTGGGCACGCTGCTGGCCGTCGCGCTCGGCGTCGGTGCCGGGCCTGCGCTGTCGGCCGATACGGTACTGCGCTTCGGCCATGTCGGCGAGCCGGGCTCGCTGTTCGAGGCCTCGGCCAACATCTTCATCGAAAAGGCCAACGCGCGGCTCGGCGATCGCGCCGAGGTGCAGGGCTTCGGCTCCTCGCAGCTGGGCAAGGACAACGAGCTGCTGCAGAAGCTCAAGCTCGGCCAGGTCGATTTCGCGCTGCCCTCCTCGGTGATGTCCTCGGTCGCCGACCAGTTCGGCGTGTTCGAGATGCCCTACATCATCACCTCGCGCGATCACATGCGGCGCGTGCGCGACGAGCTCGGGGAGAGCGTGTTCGATGCCGCGGCGCGCGAGCGTGGGTACCAGATCCTCGGCTTCTTCGAGAACGGGTTTCGCCACATCACCAACAACACCCGTCCGATCGATCAGCCCGGCGATCTGGAGGGTGTCAAGCTGCGCACCCCCAAGGGTGAGTGGCGGCTGAAGATGTTCCAGCAGTATGGCGCCAATCCGACGCCGATGGCGTTCTCGGAGGTGTTCACCGCCCTGCAAACCGGCGTCATCGACGGGCAGGAGAACCCCTATGCGCAGATCGCCTCGGCGAAGTTCCAGGAGGTGCAGGAGTTCCTGTCGATCACCGGACACGTCTACACGCCGGCCTACGTGCTGGTCTCGGAGCGCAACTTCGCCAAGCTGTCCGAGGACATCCAGGCCGACTTGATCGCGGCGGCGCAGGAGTCGCAGGAAGAGGTCTACCGCATCGCCGCCGAGCTGGAGCAGAAGCTGCTGGCCGAGCTCGAAGCCGGCGGCATGGCGATCAACGAGGCCGACAAGCAGGCCTTCATCGACGCCTCGGTACCGATCTACGAGGCGTTCGCCGCGGAGGTGGACGGCGGCAGCGAGCTGATCGAGCAGGTGAGGGCGCTGGCCGACTGAGCGTTCGGTCCGGTACCGGATCCAGGAGAGGCCCGACGTGGAATCCGTGGCTCGCGTGCTCGGCACGCTGCTCGAGTGGATACTGATCACGCTGATGGTGGCGTTGACGGCGATCGTCGTCATCGCCGTGCTGTTCAGGAAGCTCGATGCGTCGCTGTCCTGGTACGACGAGGTCGCCTCGATCCTGCTCGCCTGGATCACCTACTACGGCGGCGCGCTGGCCGCGCTGCGACGCAAGCACATCGGCTTCGACGGCGTGCTGCTGGCGATCCCGATGCCGGCGCGCATGTGGGCGGTGTGGATCGCCGAGATCGTCTTTCTCGCCTTCTTCGTGCTGCTGGCCTGGGCCGGCTGGACGGTGCTGGTGGTGCTGCAGGGCGACACGCTGATCAGCCTGACCTGGATGCCGGTGCAGGTGACCCAGTCGGTGATACCGATCGGCGCGGTGCTGTTCATCGTCTGCGAGCTGCTGTCGCTGCCGGCCTACCTGGCGATGATCCGCAGCGGCGTCTCGGCCGAGCACGCCGAGATCGAGGCCGAGATCGCCAGCGAGACCCGGCTCGCCGAGTCGCGGTTGGCCGAGGCTCGCCTGGCCGAGGCGCATCCGGTGGCATCGTTGCGGGCCGTCGATGAAGTTGCCGCGAACACCGACGCGGCAAGAGGGCCCCGCCCATGATCGTGTTCGGCATCTTCGTCGCACTGGTCGCGCTGATCTGCCTGAACGTCCCGATTGCCGTGGCATTGGCGGTCTCGGCCATCCTCGGTCTGCTGGCCAGCGAGGGGCCGGGCGCGCTGGTCACCGTCGCGCTCGACATGTACGACGGCTCGACCAAGTTCTCGCTGATCGCGATCCCGATGTTCGTGCTGGCCGGGGCGATCATGAACGCCGGCGGCATCACCGACCGGCTGATCGACTTCGTGGCGGCGATGATCGGCTTCGTGCGTGGCGGGCTGTCGATGGTCAACATCGGCGTGTCGCTGTTCTTCGCCGAGATCTCCGGCTCGGCCGTCGCCGATGTCGCCGCCCTGGGCTCGGTGATGATTCCGCAGATGAAGAAGCGCGGCTACCCCGGGCCGCTGGCCGCGGCGGTCACCTCTTCCTCCGCCTCGCTGGCGATCATCATCCCGCCCTCGATCCCGATGATCGTGTACGCGGTATCGGCCGGTACCAGTGTCGAGCAGCTGTTCGTCGCCGGCGTGGTGCCGGGGTTGCTCGGCGCGGCCGGGCTGATGGGTGTGGCCTATGTGTTCGCGCGGCGCTACGACCTGCCCACCGAGGACGCGTTCGACACCGAGACGCTCAAGCGCACCTTCACCGCAGCGCTTCCCACGTTCCTGCTGCCGATCATCATCCTGGGCGGCATCTTCGGCGGTTTCGTGACCGCCACCGAGGCGGCGGGCCTGGCCGTGGTGGTCTCGATCGGGCTCGGCATCTGGTACCGCGAGGTGGACCTGAAGCGGTTGCGCTCGGCGATGGTCGAGGGGGGCATCCAGACCGCGGTGGTCATGCTGCTGGTCGCAGCCTCGGTGCTGATGGGCGGTTTCCTGACCCGGGCACAGGTGCCTCAGGAGATCGCGAATGCGATGATGGCGATGACCGACAGCCGGGTACTGATCCTGCTCATCCTGAACGTGTTCTTCCTGGTCATCGGCTTCTTCCTGCACTCGGTGGCGGCCATCATCCTGGTGGTGCCGATCGTGATCCCGCTGGTGCAGGCCGCCGGCATCGACCCGGTGCACTTCGGGCTGATCGTCACGCTGAATCTTGCGATCGGTCAGCAGACACCGCCGGTGGCCTCGGTGCTGATCACCGCCTGCTCGATCGCCAAGTCGAACATCTGGGACGTCTCCAAGGTGAACGTCTGGTTCGTGATGGTGCTGCTGGCGGTGCTGATGCTTTGCACCTACGTGCCGGTGGTGCCGATGTTCCTGGTCGAGTACTTCTACCGATGAGCTCCCCGCGCAGCGAGGATGATGACCTGCAGGTCGAGGTGGTCGACGGCATCGCCACCGTCACCTTCGATCGTCCCGCCGCGCGCAACGCGCTGACGTTCGGCATGTACGACGCGCTCGCCGCGCTGTGCGAGGACGTGATCCATGGGCGCCTGTCGGTCGCGGCAATGATCCTGACCGGGGCGGGGGACAAGGCGTTCGCCGCCGGCACCGACATCTCGCGCTTTCGCGAGTTGGAGGGTGAGGCGGATGCGCTGGCCTACGAGCGCCGCATGGATCGCGTGCTCGGCACGCTGGAGCGGGTGCCGGTGCCGACGATCGCCGCCATCCGCGGCGCCTGCACCGGCGGGGGCGCGGCGATCGCCGCCGGCTGCGACCTGCGCCTCGCCTCGCCGGACATCGCGTTCGGCTTCCCGATCGCCCGCACGCTCGGCAACTGCCTGTCGATCGGCAACCTGGCACGCCTGGTCGCGCTGCTCGGCGAGGCGCGCACGCGCGAGATCATCCTGACCGGCCGGCTGATCCGCGCCGAGGAGGCGCAGGCGATCGGTCTGGTCACCGAGCTGGCCGAGGATCCGCTGAGCCGTGCCGGCGAGCTGGCGGCGACGATGCGCGGTCATGCGCCGTTGACGATGGCCGCCACCAAGGAGGGCTTGCGGCGACTGCGCGAGCGGGCCGCCGAGCTCGATGGCGACGACCTGATCGTGCGTTGCTACACCAGTGCCGATTTTCGCGAGGGCATGGAGGCCTTCCTTTCGAAACGCAAGCCTGTCTTTCGAGGTGAGTGAGCCCTGGGGCAGCGCATGACGACCGAGCAGCCCGACGTCGATGGGCCGGATGCCGCCGGCGGCCCGCTCGCCGGCCTGCGCGTGGTGGAGCTTGCCCACATCATGGCAGGTCCGGTGTGCGGCATGATGCTGGCCGACATGGGGGCGGATGTCGTCAAGGTGGAGAAGATCGCCGGCGGGGACGACAGTCGCCGCTTCGTGCCGCCCGCCATCGAGGGCGAGTCGGCCGCGTTCATGATGATGAACCGCAACAAGCGCGGCATCGCGCTCGATCTGAAGCACCCGCAGGGGCGCGATGTGCTGCTGAGCCTGCTCGAGCATGCCGATGTGGTGGTGGAGAACTACCGTCACGACACGATGGCGCGATTGGGTCTCGATCACGACACGCTGCGTGCGCTGAACCCGGCGCTCATCCACTGCGAGATCTCGGGGTTCGGGCGAACCGGGCCGTACCGCGAGCGCGGCGGTTTCGATCTGATCGCGCAGGGCATGTCCGGTCTGATGTCGATCACCGGCGAGGGCCCGGGTCGCCCACCGGTCAAGATCGGCCCGCCGATCTCGGACATCACCGCTGGCATCCTGGCGGCGATGGGTGCGTGCGCAGCCTTCGCCCACCGGTTGCGCAGCGGCGAAGGGCAGCGGGTGGACACCTCCTTGTTCGAGGCGGCGATCACGCAGACCTACTGGCAGTCCGCGATCTGCTTCGCCACCGGCGAATCCCCCGAACCGATGGGTTCGGCGCACCCGCTCAACGCCCCGTACCAGTCGCTGGCCACGCGCGATGGTTGGATCAACATCGGCGCGGCCAACCAGGCGAACTGGCTGCGCCTGCTCGAGGTGATCGAGGCGCCGGCGCTGGCCGAGGATGTCCGCTTTCATGACAACGCGGCGCGGATGGGCAATCGCGAGGCGCTGATCGAGGCGATCGAGTCGGTGCTCGTCCGGCGCGACACCGCCGACTGGGTCGAGCGGCTGAACGCTGCCGGCATTCCGGCAGGCCCGATCCTGGATGTCGGCCAGATGCACCGCGATCCCCAGGCGATCGCCCGCGGCATGATCACCGAGGTCGAGCACACGAGTGCCGGCACGGTGCAGACGCTCGGCTGCCCGGTAAGCTTCACCGGCACGCCCGGCGGGGTACGGCGCGCCGCGCCGTTGCTGGGCGAGCACACCCGTGAGGTGCTGGCCGAGCTCGGGCACGATGAGACGGCGATCGATGCGCTGTTCGCCGCGGGTGCGGCGGCCGAGCCGAAGCCGAGCTAGTGATCCACAGTATCAAGCAGTTGGACCACTGGATGAGCCGCCAGGGCTACGCTTGCACGCTGACCGACCCCTCTGCCGATCTCGCCACCGACCCGCCGGGCAGCGGGTCAGCCCGGCGGTCAGCCGATCAGCAGCCAGGACCACACCCCCAGGCTGCCGGCAGAGGCGACGGTGGCCAGCAGCACCGTCGCGGCCGCCGTGCCCTGCGCGCGGCCGTACAGGTTAGCGAACAGGTAGACGTTGACGCCCGGCGCCATCGCCGCCATCAGCACGACCACGTTGCGCTCGGCCACGGGCAACCCGAACACGGTGCACAGTGCCAGGGCGAGCGCCGGGTGCAGCACCAGGGAAACTGCCGAGATCGTGGCCGTCTCGGCGATGCGTTCGGTCAGGGTGTACCGCGCCAGCACACCGCCCAGGCCGACCAGCGCGATCGGCAGTGCCGAGTCGGCGACCAGGTCGAGGGCGGTGCTTGCGAAGCCGGGCAGGGAGAACGGCGCGAGGTTGACCAGAAAGCCAAGCCCGATGCCGATCATCAGGCTGTTGCTGAACATCGTCTTCAACACCACGGCCACGGTCTCTGGCAGGGCACGGCCATCGGCACGCGCCAGCTCCATGGCGACGATGCCGAGCAGGTAGCAGAACGGGGCGTGTATCGAGACGATCGCATAGGCGCCCGGCAACGCCTGCTTGCCAAGCGCAAGCTCGATCACCGGCAATCCGAGCAGCACCGAGTTGGAGAACAGTCCGCCGAAGCCGACCGCCACCGCCTCGCCCGGTCGTCTGCCGAACACCTGCCGCGCGGCCAGCGTGCCCACGGTAAAACAGACCACGGCCGCCCCGTAGTACGAGACCATCGCCCGGCTGTCGTAGGCCGCCCCCAGGTCGATCGTGGACACCGCCCGGAACAGCAGGCAGGGAATGGCGAAGCGCACGGCGTAGCGCATCAGCGCATCGATGGTGGCCACGTCGAACAGCCCTCGTCGTGCGGCGGCGTAGCCGACCAGCACCACCAGGAAGACCGGGGCGATCGCGTTGAGCAGGTGGTAGAGCATGGGGGAAGCCTAATGGCGGCGGCGCACCGGTGCCGTTGCGTGGCAGGATCGGCGGAGGGCGCATCGTATGCGCCGGCAACCAGGTGCTCGGCCGATGACCGATGATCTGATCGAACGCCTCGCCGAGCAGCTCGTTGCGGCCCGTGCGATCGGTGCACCGCGGGTGGACACCGCGCAAGCGCTGCCAGGCGGTAGCGAGGGGGCCTACCGGGTGCAGGCGGCCGTGGCGGCGCGACTCGGACCGGTGGGCGCGTTCAAGTGCGGGCGGCGCGCGCGGCAGGCGGTACCCCGGCGGGCACCGGTGTTCGCCGCGGACGTGCACCCCGACGGCGTCGAGCTGCCGATGATCCTGGCCGATTCACCGGGGGTGGAGATCGAGATCGGCTTTCGGCTGCTGGCCGATCCGCCGCACCCCGACGAGTTCGATTTCGATCGCCTGCTGCGCGAGCGGGTCGAGGTGGTGCCGGCGCTGGAGCTGGTCGGCAGTCGGCTGGCCGAGCCGACGCTCGCCGACGCCGATTGGCAGCTGGCCGACAACCAGAACAACGTGGGCGTGGTCGTCGGCACCCGCGCCGGCGATGCCTGCGACACCGCGCTCGAGCGACGCGATACCTGGCTCGAGATCGGCACACGCGTGGTTCACGACGGCCCGGCCGAGGTGCCCGGCGGCGATGCCTTCGCCACCTTCGCCGCACTGGCGCGCGTGCTGGGCGCGCATGGCGGTGGCCTGCGCGCCGGACACGTCTGCATCACCGGTGCGTTGAGCGGCCCGCACCCCATCGCGTCCGGCGAGCGCGTTCGCGGACGCATCGCGGGCCTGGGCGAGGTCTCGGTGCGGATGAGGTGATCGTCGATACGACGGCAGGGCGCCGCGTTGCGCGCACCGGCATCTCAGTCGCCGGTGCGCGCCATCGCGAACCGATCGATCGCCGCCACGACCTCATCGGTACGGGTGTGATGGATCAGGTGCCCGGCGTCCGACAGGACCAGCAATTCGGCCTGCGTCGCCCGTGCGGCGAGCGGGCGAGCGTGACGATCCACGGACATGAGCGGATCGTCCTCTCCGTAGATCAGCAGCAGCGGCAACGAGATGCCGTCCAGCCGCGGCGCCAGCCGCGACAGGGCGGGTGACAGGCCCACCAGGTCCCGGGCGGTGGCGACGAAGCGATCCGGCACGATCGACAGCGGCGCACCGATCGACGTGGCGTAGCGCTCGATCGGCTCGGGTGCGGACTCGGGCTTGAACGAATCGCGCAGCAGATCCGGCAGGGCGCGCAGCCCCAGCGGGGTGACCAGGGTGCGCCCGAAGGCTTCGCCGATGAGGGGCAGCGCTGCCAGACGAATCGGCCAGGGCATGGCCGGCCCGTCGATCGGTGCGGTGGGCGCGGCGAGCAACACCGCACCGCTCAGCGCGTCGGGGCGCTCGATGGCGGCGGCCAGCACCACCGCGCCGCCCCAGGAGTGCCCGACCCAGACCGCCCGGTCGATGCCCAGCGCTGCCAGGGCGTCGGCGATCAGCGTCGCCTGGTGCGCCGGCTCGCCCGCGGCGTCGGCCACCGGTGCGCTCCAGCCGCTGCCCGGACGATCGAACGACAGCGTGCGAAAGCGCGTCCCCAGCGTCGGTGCAAGCGTTGCCTCCAGGTCGCGCAGGTGCGCGCTGGCGCCGTGCAGCAGCACGATCGCGGGCGCATCCGACGCCCCGGAATCGCGGTAGTGCAGGCGCTGGCCGTCGACCTCGATGAAGGTGCCCAGCGGCGGGACGTCGGATTCGACGCGTTGTGCGATGCGGGCGGTCAGCACCGCGAAGGCCGCGATCGCCAGCAGCGTGACGACGGCGATGACGAGCAGCGTGACGTTCAGCAACGTGGACGGGGACGGCATGGGCGGCGGATTCGGTCGGAGGGCGCATCGCGAGGATGCCCGAGCGAGGGCGTTCGGATGCTGACCGACAGCTACCCCATGCCGCCGTCATTTCCGATCAGGGAATCCTGATCGATTTACTCGCCCTGCAAGAGGCCAAGGCGAGTTCCGGGATCGAGAACATCGTGACGGCGCAGGACGATCTGTTCCAGGCCGAGATGCGCCAGGGCCCGCATGGCCACCTTCATCGGCGTGGGTACCCGGTGATTTTGCATACGCATGCAAGGGGTGCTAACGTCCATCGAGCGGGACGTGATCGCCCGCCGAATCGGGTTGCGGATCGGCCCGCTGCTTCAGCGGCATGCAGGCCTTGGCCCACCGTCCAGCCCGCGCCGGGCCGTCCCTCGACCCAGGATCGCACCCGCCCACCTCGCCAACCGGACCCGCCCTCGCCATGACCCCGCAGGACTTCGACGCCCGCATCGTGCGTTACGGTGAGCTGATCCCGTGCCGCACCGCCTTCATCGATGCGCACACGCCGGGCTCGGACACCAAGGAGAACTTCACCATCATCGGTGGTGGCGTCTCCGAGAGCCCGGACCAGCACGTGCACATCCGTGATACGCCGGGCTTCAACATCGGTGCGGCGGGGCAACCACCCGGTTGCCGCAACTCGTTGCACAGCCACCGCACCGCCGAGGTCTTCTTCGTGCTCAAGGGGCGCTGGCGGTTCTTCTGGGGGCGTCACGGCACCGCCGGCGAGGTGGTGCTCGAGGAGGGCGATCTGTTCGATATCCCCACGAACATGTTCCGCGGCTTCGAGAACATCGGCGAGGACTACGGCATGATCATGGCGGTGCTCGGTGGCGACGATGCCGGTGGTGGAGTGGTCTGGGCGCCCGAGGTCATCGCGGATGCGGCCGATCACGGATTGGTGCTGGCCGAGACGGGCCGGCTGTACGACACCACCAAGGGTGAGCGCCTGCCGGACGGCATCGCGCCGATGGCCCCGCTCGGCGACGAGGCGCTGTCGCAGCTGGGCAATCCCGCCACCGAGGAGGTGGTGCCGCACTACGTCGCTCGCTATCTCGATCTGCTGGCCCGCTCGGCGAACGAGCCTGTCGGTGTGATCGGCACGGGTGCGATCATCGACGACCGACCGGGCTTCGAGGTCGATCTGGTGTCGCGCGACTCGCTGGGCGGCCAGGCCTATCGGTGCGATCGCCATGAGGTGCTGATGCCGTTCCGCGGCCACTGGCGCATCGACTGGGACGGCGGATCGGCGGTGCTGAACCCCGGCGATACCTGCGCGGTGCCACCGGGCCTGTCGCGCACCCTGTCCCCTTCCATGTCCGGCGAGGCGTCCCTCTATCGGGTGCGTGCCACGGACGATCCGGCCGGGCCGACGCGGGTGCGCGCGGCCTGAGTACGGCTTGAGCGCACCTTGAACGCACCTTGAACGCATCGCCGATGCTGCCGCTGGTGCTGTTGCCGGGCTTGATGTGCGATGCCCGGCTGTTCGCACCGCAGGTCGCGGCCTTCTCGGCGCATCGCGCGGTGCAGGTGGGTTGCCTGACCGGCGCGCACGATGTGGGCGACATGGCGCGCCAGGTGCTCGCCGCCGCACCGCAGCGCTTCGCGCTCGCTGGATTGTCGCTGGGCGGCATCGTGGCGATGGAGGTGGTGCGCCAGGCGCCCGAACGCGTGGTCAGGCTTGCCCTGCTCGACACCAATGCCGCCCCGGAGCCGGATGCGCAGGCCCAGGCGCGCACCGCCCAGATGAAGCGGGTCAGGCACGGCGGGTTGGTCGAGGTCATGCGCGACGAACTCAAGCCGGCCTACCTGGCGGACGGGCCGCGTCGGGACGAGGTGCTGGACACCTGCATGGCGATGGCGACCGACCTGGGCGCCGCGGTGTTCGAGCGCCAATCGCGTGCCATCATGTCGCGCCCCGATCAGCGTCGGGAACTGCACCGGATCGACGTGCCCACGCTGGTGCTGACCGGCGAGAGCGACACGCTCTGTCCGATGGAGCGTCACACCACGATCCACGCGGCGATCGACCGCTCCACCCTGGTCGTGGTGCCCGGGGCCGGCCACCTACCGACGCTCGAGCAGCCCGAGCGAACCAACAAGGAGCTAGTGACATGGCTGGACAATCACCGAGCGTCGGGCTGCTGAAGCGCCTGCAGGCCGTGGACACCCCGAGCGTGTGCAACGCCATCGAGGTGGCGCAAGGGCGGCGTGGTTTCACCGGTTACACCCGCGGCACGATGCTCAGCTCCGAGCCTGCCGCACCCGCCGTGGTGGGGCTGGCGCGTACCGCCCGGATCGCCAGCCGCGAACCCTCATCCGAGCCGATCGAGACGGTGCGCGCACGGCGCATGGATTATTTCCGACACATCGCGCATGAGCAGGGAAGTGCAAGCCGGGTACCGTCGGTCGCGGTGGTCGAGGATGTGGACTTTCCCGATGGCACCGGCGCTTGGTGGGGCGAGGTTCACGTGGCGGTGCACAAGGGACTGGGGCTGGCCGGTGCGCTGACCAATGGCGCGATGCGCGACCTGGGGGATCTTGACGAGGGCTTTCCGGTGATCGCAGGCTCCATCGGCCCCAGTCACGCGTTCGTGCACGTGACCGAGATCGGCACACCGGTCGAGGTGTTCGGCCTGACGGTGGGCACCGGGGATCTGGTGCACGCGGATCGGCACGGGGCGGTGGTGGTGCCGCCCGAGGTGTTCGCGACCCTGGCGGCAGCGCTCGACACCCTGGCCGCCTCCGAAGCGTTGGTGCTGGAGCCTGCACGCCGGCCCGGGTTCGACATCGCGGCACTGGAGAAGGCCTGGGCGCTGTTCGAACGGGCGCGAACCTGATCGTGCCCGAGGCGCCGCGATCGCCCGGCGGGCGACGAGCTGGGTTATCGGTCCAATGCCATCGCCCGGTCACGGGTCAGCGGTTGCTCCCGGCTGATGACGAGCGGACACCGACTCATGAGCCGTGGCACGCCGCCGGACGCGACCTTCGTGGCCGACGATCACAGGGCGTTCGCGGTGATGAACACGCTGCGCGTGTGCGTTCACGACACCGTTGCCGCTGGAGCGCCAATGCGATAGAGTTGCATACGTATGCATGTTGCATGCGATCTCCGGAGCCTTGCCGATGAACCGTCAGTCCTTCCCCATGCTTGCACTGGCCTGCGTCGCGGCCGTGCTCACGGCCGGCTCCGCTACCGCTCAGGAGCTGCCCTACGGGCTCAAGGCCGACAAGCCCTACGAGGGCACCACGCTCAACATCCTGTCGGTGGTCACGCCGCAGTTCGATGGGTTGAAGCTGCGCGATGGCGAGTTCACCGAGCTGACCGGCATCGAGACCGAGTGGACCTTCATCCCGTTCGGCTCCCTGCAGGACAAGCTGGTGACCGAAGGGATCGCCGCCACCGGCGAGTTCGACCTGGTCAACTACCTGGACAGCTGGGGCCCGACCAACGCGTACTGGCTGCGCTCGATCGACGATCTGCTGGAAGAAGACGGCATCTCGATGGATCGCTACCCGCCGGCGTTCGCCAAGTCCGCCCAGTTCGAGGGCGAGACCAAGGGCTTCCCGCTGCGCGCGCACGCGCAACTGATGTTCTACCGCAAGGATCTGATCGATACGCCACCGACGTCGTGGGAGGAGGTCATCGAGATCGGCAAGGCGCTCAAGGAAAGCAACCCCGAGATCGCACCGCTGGCGCTGTACTACAACAACGACGGCAATCGGCAGAACCTGTTCGTGTGGCTGAATTTCCTGTGGGCCGCCGGCGCGGACGTCTTCAACGACGACGGCACGCCGGCCTGGACCAGCGATGCCGCCATCAAGGCCACCGAGGACTACGTGGCATTGCACACGGTGGAGAAGATCACCAACGAGGCGTCGCTGTCGTTCATCGAGGCCGACGCACGTCAATCCTTCGTGCAGGGCAACAGCGCGATGACGCCGCAGTGGTGGTGGGCCTACTCCTCGATGATCAATCCGGAGCAATCCACGCTCACCGAGGAGCAGGTCGGCTTCGCCGGCATGCCGGCCTACCAGGGCGAAACGGCGTCCTACGCGATCTCGATGCCGTTCTCGATCTCGACCTATTCCAAGCAGCAGGAGGCGGCGTGGGAGTTCCTGAAGTGGCTGTCCAACCCGGAGCTGGAGAAGAAGAACGCGACCGAACGCGAGGTCGCGGGCGAGACCATCATCAACAATGTGGTCACCCACCTGGAGAACCTGCAGGACGCCGAGGTCAACGCGGCCAACGCCAACATCCAGATCGCCGCCTTCGCCTCGCTGGAGAACTCGGACATCATGCCGCAGATCGCCGAGTGGCCCGAGATCGGCGACCTGCTGTCCGGCGCGATCGCCGAGGCGGCGGCCGGCGGCGATGTTCGGGAGCTGATGACGGCAGCCGGCGACCAGGCCACCAAGCTGCTCAAGCGATCCGGCCGGATCTGAGCCGACGCCGACACGGCGGAACCACGACCGGTGCGCGATCGCACGCTGAAGTACCTGCTCGTCGCACCGGCCGTGCTGGTGGTCGCCGCCACGGCGGTGTGGCCGCTGTTCGAGTCGCTCCGGCTGTCGACCTATGCGGGCCGTCTGTCGCGCCCGGACTTTCCACAGGCCTTCGTCGGTGCGGACCAGTACACCTGGGCGTTCTTCGAGGAGCCGGCGTTCTGGAACTCGGTGTGGGTGACCGGCGTGTACACCGTGGTCACGGTGGTGCTGACCACCGCGTTCGCGCTCGCTTTCGCGCTGCTGCTGGCCCCCGGCGGGCGATTCCGCTCGGGCGTGCAGTCGTTGCTGATCCTGCCGTTCGCGATGAGTCCGGCGTTGATCGGGGTGTCGTTCCGTTTCATGTTCAATCCCGAGTTCGGCCTGTTCGATGCGGTGCTGACCGGCATCATCCCGGGCATCGGTGACATCAACTGGCTGGCCGACCCGGTGTGGTCGTTCTGGGTGCTGGTGGCCGCCGATGTGTGGGGCTGGATCCCGTTCCTGACACTGGTGCTGATCGGTGGGCTGGCCTCGATCCCGCGCGAGACCCAGGAGGCGGCGCAGGTGGATGGCGCCTCGGGCTGGCGGGTGTTCAAGGATGTGACCGTGCCGCAGCTGCTGCCGGTGCTGGCGGTGGTGATCATCCTGAAGGCGATCTTCAGCCTCAAGACCTTCGATCTGGTGTTCATGCTGACCAATGGCGGGCCTGGAAACGCAACCCAGACCCTGTCGCACTACGTCTACTTCAACGGCTTCAAGTACGCCGAGTTCGGCTACGCCTCGGCGGTGGCTTGGCTGATGGTGATCCCGATGCTGGTGCTGACCTACTTCTACGCACGCTTCGTGTTCGACCGCCGATGACGCCGCGAACCCGAAGAAGGCTGCTGGTGATGTTGCAGCACATCGCCATCGTGCTGTTCATCCTGGTGATGATGGTGCCGATCATCTGGATCGCGCTGGCCGCCTTCAAGCGCCATGTCGACGTGTACCAGCTGAAGCTTTTGTTCACGCCGGTGCTGGACAACTTCAGCCGGGTGTTCGCCGAGCCCTACAACCTGGGCGAGAAACTGTTCAATTCCACGGTGGTGGCGGCGGTGACGGTGCTGCTGGCGATACCGGTGGCCACCGCGGCCGCCTACGCGTTCTCGCGCTTTCGCCTGCGCGCGCAGACCTTCCTGCTGGCGATCATCCTGGCCACCCAGTTCGTGCCGGCGGTGGTGATCGTGCTGCCGTTCTTCGTGATGTACCGGGACCTGGGCCTGCTGGACACGCTGACCGGGCTGATCATCGTGAATCTGGCGATCGTCATGCCGTTCGCCATCTGGATGATCAAAGGGTTCATCGACGGCATACCCATCGATACCGAGGAGGCGGCGTTGGTGGACGGTTCGTCGCGCCTGCAGGTGATCAGGAACATCGTGCTGCCGATGGCGGCGCCGGGGCTGGTCACGGCCGGCATCTTCTGCTTCATCATCGCCTGGAACGAGTTCCTGTTCGCGCTGATCCTGACCAGCAAGGATGCGGTGACCTTGCCGGTGGGCCTGGCGCTGTTCAAGGCCGAGGAGGGCGACCTGTGGAACCTGATGGCGGCGGCCGGCATCATCATCATGGTGCCGATGTTCGTGCTGGCCCTGATCATCCGCCGCCACTTCGTGCAGGGCATGACGATGGGCGCGGTGCGATGAACGCAACCTGGAACGAAAGGGCACGCTGATGGCATCGGTATCGCTGAATAACGTCACCAAGGCCTGGGGCTCGGTGAAGGGCGTCGACGATCAGTCGCTGCATATCGCCGATCGCGAGTTCCTGGTGCTGCTGGGGCCGTCGGGCTGCGGCAAGACCACCACCATGCGCATGATCGCCGGTTTGGAGGAGCCGACCTCGGGTGACATCCTGATCGGCGATCGACGCGTCAACGACGAGTTGCCCAAGGATCGCGACGTGGCCATGGTGTTCCAGAACTACGGGCTCTATCCGCACATGACGGTGCGCGGCAACATCGCCTACCCGCTGAAGGTGCGCGGCACCCCGACCGAGGAGATCGGCCCGCGGGTGGAGGCCGCCGCCGAGCAGGTGGAGCTGACCGAGCTGCTGGATCGCAAGCCAAAGGCGCTGTCCGGCGGTCAGCGACAGCGCGTCGCGCTGGCGCGCGCCATCGTGCGCACCCCGACGGTGTTCCTGATGGACGAGCCGCTGTCGAACCTGGACGCCAAGTTGCGCGTCAGCATGCGCGCCGAGTTGAAGAACCTGTCGCACCGGCTGCAGGTCACCACGGTGTACGTCACCCACGATCAGATCGAGGCGATGACGCTGGCCGATCGGGTCGCCGTCATGCAGGGTGGGCGCATCCAGCAGCTGGGCACCCCCGAGGCGATCTACAACGACCCCGAGACGCTGTTCGTGGCCAGTTTCATCGGCTCGCCGGCGATGAACCTGGTGCGCGGGCAGCTCGAGGCGGGTGCGCTCAAGGTCGGTGAGCGCTCGATCCGGCTACCGGACAGCCTGCCGGTGCGCGATCATGCCGACGCGGTGCTCGGGGCGCGTCCCGAGGACATCGATGTGGTGGATGCCGGTCAGGGTCACATCGATGCGGAGGTGTTCGCGGTCGAGAACACCGGCGACAGCGTGCTGATCACGGTGCGCCTGGGGGATCAGAAGCTGACCTCGCGCGGCGATCGCTACCTGAAGCGGGCCATCGACGAGCGCATCGGGCTCAAGCTGAACGAAGATCACCTGTACCTGTTCGATGCGGTGTCCGAGAAGCGGCTGCGCGGATGAAGGGCTTCGACCCGCAATGGCGCGATTTTCCCGACTACATCGTCGGCATCACCGAGCTGATCTGGGAAGGGCACGGCGTCGGCACGCTGAACCGGTACTACGCGCCGGACATCCCGGTGCGCACGCCGATGGGACTGGCGCGCGGCAACCGCGCCACCATCGCTGGAACGATGGCCACGCAGCATGAATTCCCCGATCGCGCACTCTACGCCGAGGATGTCATCTGGTGCGGCGACGACACCACCGGCTACCTGTCCTCGCACCGCACGGTCAGCACCGGCACCCACACCGCCGACGGGCTGTTCGGCAAGGCCACGGGCAAGCGCTTCACCATTCGCGTGATCGCCGATTGCGCCGCGCGGGCCGATGTCATCGATGACGAGTGGCTGGTGCGCGACTACGGCGGTCTGGTGCGGCAGCTGGGGCACGAGCCGCGCGACTTCGCCCACGCGATGATCGAGCGCGAAGGGGGGCCGGGGCACTGCCAGCAGCCGTTCACACCCGCCATCGACGAGCCCGGCCCCTACCAGTCCGGCGGTAACGACAATCCTTGGGGCGAACGGTACGCCGCCCTGCTCGGCGATCTGATGAACCACGAGTTCGACCGCATCGCCACCCATCACGACCGGGCCGTGCAGGTCGCCTATGCCGGTGCGGTCAACGCGCTTGGACACGATCCGGCGGCGGCCTTCTGGATCGGCCTGCGCTCGGCCTTCCCCGACGCCACCTTCCGCATCCACCACCGCATCGGCATGGACGGCGGCATGATGCCGCCGCGCGCCGCGGTGCGCTTCTCGCTGGACGGCACGCACAGCGGCTGGGGCCGCTTCGGCGAGCCGACCGGCGCCCGGGTGCACGTGATGGGCATCGCGCACGCCGAGTTCGGGCCGTTCACGGCGCGCGGCTCGACGCTTGCGGGCAGCGTGCGCCGCGAGTGCGTGATGATCGACGACGTGGCGATCTGGAAGCAGATCCTGATGCAGACCGGCTTCCCGGCTCCCTGAAGGGCGATCGGCCTACAGCGAGGCGTACAGGTCGCGTGTCTGCTGCGCGATGCTGGTCCAGCTGAACTGTTCCACCGCGCGCTGACGGCCGGCCTTGGCGAAGCGCTGGCGCTGGTCCGGATCCGCCATAAGGCGGTTGATGTCGCGGGCCAGGTTCTCGGCATAGGCGTCCGGATCCAGCGGCGTGAACGGGCTCTCGTCCTGCAGCGCCACCGGCACCAGGAAGCCGGTCTCGTCGTGCACCACGACTTCGGGAATGCCGCCGACCTTCGAGCCGACCACGGGCGTCTCGCAGGCCATCGCCTCCAGGTTGATGATGCCGAACGGCTCGTAGATCGACGGGCAGCAGAAGATGGCGGCACCCGAATAGAGCTGGATGACATCGGTCTTGCTGATCATCTCGTCGATCCAGTAGATGCCCTGGCGCAGCTTGGAGGCCTCCGCCACGGCAGCCTGCATCTCTGCGGCGATCTCCTTCGTGTCCGGCGCACCGGCGCACAGCACGATGTTGTAGCCATCGTCCATGTGGCGGATGGCCTCGACCAGATGAATGATGCCCTTCTGCCGGGTGATGCGCCCCACGAACAGCACGAAGGGCTTGTCGTCGGGCACGCCGTACTTTTCCATGGCAGGGGCGGGATCGACAGGCTTGTATTCCTCGGTGTCGATGCCGTTGAAGATCACGTGCACCTTCTCGGGCGTCACGTCGAAGTGCTTCAGGATGTCGGCCTTGGTGCCCTCGGACACCGCGACGACGGCGTCGGCCATCTCGATGGCGGTCTTCTCCACCCAGCAGCTGAAGTCGTAGCCGCCGGCGAGCTGCTCGCGCTTCCAGGGCCGCAGCGGCTCGAGCGAGTGGCCGGTGATGACCAGCGGGATGCCGTAGTTCAGCTTGGTCATGATGCCGGCCAGGTGCGTGTACCAGGTGTGGCAATGCACCACGTCGGCTTCGTTGCCGTCGGCGTTGAAGCTGACCGCCCGCTGCGCGCTGGCGAAGATCGAATGCAGGAACCTGGGCGCCCCGAAGTCGGTGGTGTCGACCGGATAGCCCTTGACCTTCAGCGGGTAGCCGGCGTCGTCCTGATCGCCGAAGGCGCGCACATCGACATCCATATCCGCCAGCCGCGACAGCTCGCGGGCCAGATACTCCACGTGCACCCCGGCACCGCCGTAGTTGTAGGGCGGGTACTCGTTGCTGTAGATCAGTGCCTTCATGGAAGATTCTTCTTGATTGGAGGGGGAGCCGGTCGGCGCGTGCGAGCCGCGACTCGGTCTCGTGTGCCAGAGGTCGTGTCGAACAAGGCCTCCGGACAAGGATACCGCTTGCGCGCCTGGCCTTGCGAAGGAAGCGGCTTCCGGCACGCTGCCCCGACGTTGTCCACGCAACGGCAGATCGGCAAGTGAGTGAGCGACCGGTGGCGATGCGGGGCGGGACCGTGCGAAGGGGCCGCCCCTGTATCGATGCGCAACCGTTGGTCAGGCAGGCCGGACCCCACCGTCGATGGCACGCTCGGCCAGTCGGGTAGCGCTTGAGGGCGGTCGGGCGGATCGTGCGGTACCAGGCCAGATCCCGGCCTCCTTTGTTGGGCATCGATCGCGGGCATCGATCGCCTGCCAGGTGCGATAGCATCGAGCCGAGTCCCGATCGAGGCCGAACGCTCGCTTCGTGCGTGTCGCGAAGGCAAGGCTTCACCCGATGCCACGTCCGTCCTACGCAGGAGCTGGACGGGCGGGCGACCGATGCGTTCTTCGACGAGGAGCTCGTGCCGTGCGCCGGGGCGATGCGAATGATCAGGACATCCCGCTGGCCGGATGGCAGCGAGAGCGGGCGCACGCCGACGGTCGGCAAGAGGGAGCGGCAGCTGCGCGCTTTCGCGTTGCTCGACAACCTCGACTGGGAGCCCGCGGCCATCCTGTTCCGCACCCACCGTGCGACCACTGCGACCGAGTATCTGGCGTTTCTTGCGGGTCCCGATGCGCTGGCCTGGTCGCTGTTCATCCGCCGTGTGCCGTTGAACGCCCGCCTGGCGCGGTACGCGCTGGTGCTGCGCGGCATCGACAACGACGGTGAGCTGAACCGCATCGGGCTGCTTGGTCTGAGTGACATAGAGCGGCGTGACACGCTGGCGCGCCTCGACGGGCCGGTGTACCGGACCAAGGGCACCTGTCGGGCCATCCTGTTGCGCCTGGATGAAGCGCTCGCCGACGGGACCGCCAGCTACGATGTGCCGAAGATCGAGATCGAGCACGTCCTGGCGCAGAACCCGAAGACGGGTGGAGCGTGGTTGACCGCCTTCCCGGATGAGGTCGTTCGTGAACAGTGGACCGACAGACTTGCCAACCTGGTGCTGCTGAGAGGCTACAAGAACAAGTCGGCGGCCAACCATGGCTTCGAGCGCAAGAAGTCGAGCTACTTCTTCAAGGCGGGCCGATCCCCGTTCGTGCTGACCAACGAAGTGGCCGACGAAGCGATCTGGAGCACGGATGTGCTGCAGCGGCGCCAGGCGCGGCTGCTCGGCGCGCTGGCCGAGCTGTGGGGATGGGATGAGCCGAGCCGAAGCGGTAGGTGATGCTCGCTTACGGTTCCCGAGCCGAAGGCATCGCCGGGTCGAAGGGCGCACCGGGGTGTTTCTAGTGCGCTGCCCACCCTCGTTGCACCGCTGCGCTAACCTCGGCGCCCCACGCCCGTTCGCCTCCGACCATGCGACTTGCCCTGTCGTGCGTTCTGTCATGCGCCCTGTCATGCGTCCTGTCGCTGAGCATCGGCTGCGCCGTGGCCGACCGGAGTGCCGAACCCATGACCGACCCCATGCCGACCGATGAGCCCGCGCCCGGCTGCGTGCGCCTGACCGGCTTCGCCGGCGAGGCGAACGGTGATCGCTGGCGGATGCTCAACGACAACGTGATGGGCGGACGATCTCGGGGCGAGGTGAACTTCGTGAACGGGACGATGATGTTCAGCGGGTTCATCAACACCGACGGCGGCGGATTCTCCTCGGTGCGCTACCGGTTGGATGCAGGCGCGCTGGAGGGGGTGGGGCGCATGGTGCTGCGGGCCCGCACCGACGGGCGTGCCTACCGGCTGATTGCCGGGGATGCCGCCAGTTCCCGCGTGGTGCATCGCGCCGAGCTAGCGTTCGAGCCGAGCGGCGGATGGCAGACGGTCGCAATGCCGCTGCCGGCATTGACCCCGTCGCTGCGCGGCGATCCGGTGCAGGCGCCGCCGTTCGATCCGGCGCGCGCCAGCTGGCTCGGCCTGATGCTCAACGATGGAAAGTCCGGTCCGTTCGAGCTGATTGTCGACTGGATCGATGTGTGTGGCTGAGCGCAGCGTCCCGTCGGCGGTGGACCAGCGGGGAGGCTCGGACGACGAGGCGGTACTGCGCACCCGATGGCGCGAGCTGGTGCACGTGCGCTTGCCGGCGGCGGCCCCCGGGCGCTGTTGGCCGATCCACCTGGATCACTGCTTTGCTCGGGTCATGCTCGACAATGCCTGCGATCGACCGTGGCGCGAATCGATTTCCCCGCCGGCTTGGCGTCACGCGCCCGCGTCCATCCTGGCGCAGGCGATCGAGCTGGGAGAGGCGGTGCTCGATGATCGTGCCGACCTGCACGCGTTGAACCGACGGTCCCTGCGCTTGCGCGGCAAGTAGCCGCTGGTTCCTGTCAGACAGGTGGGGCTCGGTCATGCGGGCCCCGAGGCTATGCTTGCTGCGCCCATCCCGCCTCGCACCATCGACATGGCCTGCCAGCTCCCCTTCGATCCGACCGCCCTGGCGCGCGAGCCGGAAGCCGCCACGCGGGCTCGTCACGGGGCGTACGAATGGGGCGGTGCAACACCCGGGATGATCGGATCGTCGGACCATAGGCTGGACCCTGCGCTGTCGGACTTCGATCCGGAGCAGGGCCGAGCCGACGCGGCCGATCGGTTCGACGCAGGCTACCCGGACCTGCCCATCCATGTCACCCGACTCGAAGACGGGGTGCTGTTCGGCCAAGGGTTCTTCGCCTGCAGCGCCGCGCACCCGACCTGCTCGCGCGAGCGACTCTACCTGGTGTCCCTGAAACGGCTCGGCGAGCTGTTGCCGGTGCTGCAACCGCGCAAGGTCGAGCGCGGCCCGCTGTACCTGGTCTGCGCCAACGGCGGATGGCGCAACACCTACCACTGGCTGTTCCAGTGCGTGACGAACGTGGCGCTGCTCGGCCGCGTCGCCACCGAGCGGGATCAGCCATACCGGATCGTGCTGCCCGCCCTGGAGGCGCGACATCGACGCACGCTCGAGTTGCTGGGCGTGCCGATGGCGCGGTGCGTGACGCTCGGGCCGCGCGAGTACCTGCACGATGTTCCGCTGCTGTACAGCGACACGCTGCACAACCGCTTCCCGTTCCAGCCATCGCCGCGCCTGATCGCGCTGCTCGATCCGCTGCGCCGACGCGCCCTGGCGGCTTGCGCCGCACCGACGCCGGCCCGCTTCTACGTGTCGCGGCGCGACAGCGCTGCCCGGCCGCTTGTCAACGAGCGGGCACTGGTCGAGGCGTTGGAACGGCGCGGTTACCGCGAGTTGACGCTCTCGACCCTGTCGGTGGAGGAACAGATTGCAACGTTCGCCCGGGCCGAGTCGATCGTGGCCCCGCACGGGGCCGGACTGGTACATCTGATGTTCGCTCCACCGGGTTGCCGGCTGCTCGAGATCCTGCCCGACCATCACCGATTCGCCTTCTTCTTCCGGCTCGCGCAAGCGCGTCGGCTACGCTACTCGATGGTGTTGTCGCGCACCGAGCCGGCGGGCGAGGGTGACGAGCGTGCCGTCAGGTCCACTTCGGTCGACATCGATCGGGTGCTGCGCCTGCTGTAGGCCAAGCGGCGGTACGTACCGAAACGAGTCTTTTTGGGGCGCGTTCGACGGGCAGCACGTCGCTGCCGGGCCTGGACGCCGAGCGGTGCTCGATGATCGAGCAGACCGGCACGCGCTGAACCGGCGTTCGCTGCAGCTGCGTGGCGAGCAGCGCCGGCACGGCCGTCGGCCCGACGTCATATCAGTCGCGTTCGGCCAGGCATTCCTGCCCACCCATCTCGAACGCCCGGCAGATCCACGGCCGTCGATCGTAGATCGTGCATAGCAACGTCTCGCGATCCAGCGCGGCGCACCAGCCGTCCTCCAGGCGCGCCATGGTCATGCCGCCCCATCGATCGAGCTCGACGTAGCGCTCCGGCACGCCGGTATCGGTGATGAGCAGCACCTCCAGGCGGCAGCAGTTCGCCCGACAGCTGGCGCAGGTCACGGTGGACGTTCCGGTGTCCTTGCCGGCGGGCTCGCTCACCCCGGTTGCCCCGTCGTGTCCGCCTGCTCGAGCGCCTCGGCCAAGCGCTGCTCGGCGGCGTCGTAGCGGGTCTGCATCGTGCTGGCCGGTACCCCCATCAACTGCCCGAAGTAGCTCCACGAGTAGTGCTCCTGCTCCATCGCGCGCTGCGCCTGCGTCCAGACCAGGAACACCAGCATCTCCTCCTCGTCGAGCACCACACGGCCGGTGTCGCGGGCCCCGCCGATCAGCCGCGCACGCGCCGAGGTGAACAGGCTCCAGGCATCGGCCACGTCCACACCGTTGAGCTGCGCCAGGTGAGTCCATTCCAGCGGTCGGGCCGGGTCCCAGCGTTCGCACTCGTGCTTGAGCAACCAGGCGGCCCGTTGCTCGACCGGCAGCGCCGGGATCAGCTGGCGCACCAGCCGATCGATGCGCTCGTCGGTCAGCCGCTCCTGCGGCGTGGCGCGCATCGCATCCGGTCGCCGCGCACCGGCCAGCGCCTCGCCGTCGGCCTGCGTCATGCCGTCAGCGTGTGCCCGCACGCGTTCGGCGGCCGCCTTGCGCTGCCAGTGCTCCTCGATCAGTGCCGTGGCCAGCTCGCCCAGCCGCTGCGCGAACCGGTCCTCGTCACCGTGGCCGTCCAGCTGCCGGGTGAGCTGGATCCAGAGCGTGCGAGAACACGCCTCGGCCTCCGCCTGGCTGCCGAGCTCGTGCCGCAGGCGGCGGTAGATCGGATCGTGATGACGTTCCACCAGCGTGCGCATCGCCGCCTGATCGCGCTCGCTGCGGTACAGCTCGATCAGCACGCCATCGGGCTGTGCGCTCAGCCCCGTGGGCGGTGTCTGCATCGAAGGCATGGGCCTCGCTTCCTGCGATCGGGCGTAGGCCCAGCATACCGTGCGATGCGAACCGGATTGCTATGCTCGCCCGGTACCGCTCCCCCCCATCTTCCGGACCCCGACGTGGCTGGCAGCTTCCCGTTGACCGACCTGGCCAAGCTGGTGCGGGCCTACGGGGTCCTGGCCGGGACGCTGGACACGGTGCGCGTCATCGCCGGACCGTTGTCGCGTCGCTGGATCGCTGCCGAGACCGAGCGCCTGGTGCCGCTCGCCTCGCTGCCCGCGTCGCTGTTTCGCACTCGGCGCGGGCGCGAACTGCTGGCCGCCGAGCTGTTCCCCGATCAGGACGTCGATCCCGAACGGCTCGACCCGGATCGGCTCGGACCGATCGATGGCACCCTGCTGATCAACACCAATCGCCTGCCCAAGCTGGAGCCGTTGGTGAATCGCGCGGTACTGGCGGCGAACCTGTTGCTGGGGGTTCGCCTGTACGGTCGGCGCGGACAGGGCATGCCCTCGGTGTCGCACGACCTGATCGTTGCCGCGATGCTGCAGGACACCCTGGGCAGGCCCTACCGCGACGGACCGACCGATGCCGACGAGCAGGTCATCGTGGACGATGCCTACCTGTCGACCTGGTTCGACGAGGCGGTGGCAGGGCATGCCCGCCGGTTGGCCGAGGCGATCGGCCAGCTCGAAGCCGCCGTGCAGCATCGCCGAGCGCCACCTCCCATCGCCTCGCCGGAGATCGCCACGGCGGTGGCGGCCATCATGGCGGCCAGGTTGTGCTTGAGCGCGCGCGCCGCCGGGGATCAGGCGATCGGGCTGCTCGATCCTTCGCTGCGGGCCGAGCTGGAGACCGCTGGTGTCGACGGCGAGACAGACTTTCCCGAACGCCCCATCCTGGCGCACGATCACGCGTGCACCGTGGCCGCGTTCGATCTGGACGGAGTCGATCACCTCGCATTGCGCGAACCGCTGAGGGACACGCTTGTCATGGCGGTGGGCGATGCGCTGGATGATCCGGCCAAGCGCACCCGGCTGTCCGGACGCCGTGGCCGGGCCACCGACGATGTGCACTTGCACCTGCCGGTGATGCGGCACTTCGTCGTCACCGAGGCGCCCGACTCGATCGAGGCGGTGCACATCGCCAGCCTGGAGCTGGTGCGCTCGCTGGAGGCGGGGCGGCGCAAGTCGCTCAGCACCATGTCGGCGCACGCCTTTCGCATCGCGGCCCTGGCCGAGCGTGTGCTCGGGCACGCGCTCGAGCCGATCGTGGTAACCCTGGCGCTGCTGCACGACGTGGTCGAGGACGGGGCGCTGGAGGTCACCGGCTTCGACCATTCGCTCAACCAGATCCAGCATCGCTTCGGCGGCCCGATCGCGGCCATGGTCTCCGAGCTGACCGACTCGAACGAGCACGATGCGGGTGCCAGCAAGGCGGCGCTGACGCTCGAGCATCCGCACCTGCTGCTGCCGCGGGCCCAGTACGACGTGGATCGGTTCACCCGCATGGAGCTGGCGCCCACCGGTCGCGCCGAGCCCTACACGCTGACCGGCATCGTCATCAAGTTGATCGACACCGTGGTCTCGCTCGAGGAGGGGCTGCGCGATCCTGACCTGATGAACGGACACTGGCGACACAGCGGCGCGCGCATCTATTGGGCCCAGCGGGTGCGCGGAGCGATCGTCGCACCGCTGATCGAGCGGCTGCGGATCGAGATTGCCGACAGTCGCCGCGACCCGCTGTACCACGCCCGCCCGCACCATGTGAATGCGGGCCGGCTTCGGGCAGGGCTTGCATTGGTCGAGATGACGTTGGCCTACCAGGACCTGTACGCGACTCAGAACCTGGCGATCCTGGCCAGGGAGTACGGCCTGCGGATGGACGAACGCGAGCGCCTGATGGCGGCGTTCGACGATCCGGACCTCGACGAGGTGCGCTTTCGGAACGAGATCCTGGGCGAGCTGCTCGACGATCGGCGGCTGCTCGCGGCCTGCCGCGAAGGACGATTGCCCGATCCGGGCCACTCGGCGCTCTACCCGAAGGGATCGCTGCCCGGCGCCGCGCGCGACGAGAGCACCTGCCTGGCCTATCGCCGCAGCGCGCTGCACCGCCAGGACATCCGCCGCGAACTGGCGCTGGATTCCGACAGCAAGCGCCGTGCGCTGGCGTTGCGCCGGCAACGGCTGCTGCGCGTGTTCGATGCGACGATGAGCCGGCTGGACGTCGCGCCCGACACATCGCGCTAGCTTCCACGCCGGGGCGTGGCAGACCAGCATCGACCGGTGTTGATGGCGGTTACGTAACTTCATCCATCCGGGCCGCGGCAACCCACCGCTCCGCAGGTCCGTAATGGACCTCAGCGACGGATACGGTCGGTGCAGCGGCACCCTGCCAGGGTTTGCGAGCGCGTGCGGCCTGCCACGCAGGGTTCCGATCGGCCGACGAATGGGCTCGCCTGGGTCACGCTGGGCGGTCCGGATCGGGCGCGGCGAATCCTGCCCGCGCCGTTCGCGATCCGTCGCGGGGTGTATGGTCGAGGCCGTGCGCCAGCGCTCGGGCACCGCGGCTGTCGCCGGCACGGCAGGCCGTACTCCGTGCGCGGCCAAGGGCGATGGGAGCGCTGTCCACATGGACCGGACCGAGGACCACATCGTCGGCGGTGCCCGAATGACGGTCGTGCCGGACAACGGCATGATCCTGACGCGGGTCGATCGACGTGGCGAGAGGTGGGACGCTACGTGAGCACGACGAACGACAACCCGTCGATCGATGCCGACTTCCGTCCGCAGGTGGCCCGCTGGATCGCCTACGGCTCCGTCGTGCTGGTAAGCCCGTTCGCGGTGTCCCACTTCGTGCACCAGCGCACCCTGCTGGGCGTGATCACGCTGTGCATGATCGGCGTGCTCGGCTTCAACGCCTGGTACCTGCGGCGTCCTCCGGCACAGCGTTTGCTGGCGCCGCGGTTGGTGATCGCCGCGCTGGGGATCGCGGTCGATCTCTACCTGCTGGCCACGCAGGGCATGAGCGGGCTGCTGTGGGGCTATCCGACCGTGTTGTGGCTGTACGCCACCTTGCCCGAGCGCCCGGCGCGCATCGCCAACCTGGTCCTGCTGGCAGGCTCCCTGCCGTTGATCTGGGTGCTCACGCCGCCCGAGGTGGCGCTACGTGCGGTGGTGACGCTGATCGGGGTGAGCGTGTTCACCTTCGTGCTGGTGCATGTGATCTCGCGACAGCAGGAAGGGCTGCAGCGCCAGCTTCGCCACGATCCGCTGACCGGCCTGCTGAACCGCCACACGTTGGGGGATGTCATCCGGCAGGCGCTGGCGCGAACCGCCCGGGACGGTGTGCCGATGGCCCTGCTGGCGATCGACCTGGATCACTTCAAGGGCGTCAACGACGACTTCGGCCACGCCGGCGGCGATGAGGTGTTGCGCGGTCTAGGAGCGCTGCTGCGCGAACGCCTGCGTGCGACCGACATCGCCTTTCGCCTGGGGGGCGAGGAATTCCTGGTGCTGCTGCACGACACCGATGCGCAGCACGCCCGCCAGGTGGCGGACAGCCTTCTGAGCGAGATCCGCAACGCCCCCCTGCTGGATGCCCGACCGGTCACCGCCAGCATCGGCTTGGCGCCGCTGGGGGACGAGCGCGACACGGACGCCTGGATCGCCCACGCCGATCAGGCGCTCTACCGAGCCAAGCGCGGCGGACGCGACCGTGTCGAGGTGCGCGAGCAAGCATCGCCCACGCCGCTGCCCCGAGCGCCCGATACGCCGCGCCGTCACGCCGAGAAGGCGTGAGGGTTCCGGGTCGCGCCGGCGCTCAGACGCTCGATCTTCCGCCGCGCCGGCGTAGCCGGGTCGACGCCACCTTCGCCGTCGCGCCGAGCACCAACAGGCACAGCGCCCCCTTCGAGAGCGTGCCCATCGTGCCGTCGATCAACAGGGCGTGGGCGACGGTGCCGGCAACGCTTGCGCTGGTCAGCGCCAAGTGGGCGTTGCGCCAGTGAGACGGTCGCAGCCGCCGCCGGCACGCGGCCAGCAGGGCGGCGCCGAAGATCGCCCACATGGCCAGCACCCCCCACAGGGAGAACGGGGTGGCCGAGCGCAGCAACAGCGCATCCACCACGTCCGGCGGGCTGGTGATCCAAAGGCCGACGACGTGCAGGACGACCATCGCCACCAGTACGATGCCGATCCGGCGATGCAGGCCGGCCGATCGCCGCGGGCTCGGGCCGGGCAGCAGCGCGCCGGCCAGCAGCGGCTGCAGCAGCATCAGGCACAGCCCGATGACGCCGGCCAGGCCGGCGACGATGTAGACCGGTTCGCGCCAGGCCAGCAGCTCGCTGGTGGCGGCGATCGCGACCGGGGCCGTCAATGCGCTGCCGAGTCCGGCCCAGACCAGCGCCGTTCGGGCCACCTCGGCCGTGCTCAAGCGCGCTGCAGCACGAACTCGACGTGCAGCGTGGTCTGGTTCGGGCTGGCCATCACCGGGCGCAGGAACACCGTCTGGAAGCCGGCATCGTCATGCTCGGCATCGTAGGCCAGGTGCCCGTGCGCCTGGCCGAAGGCCGGCACGATCTGCGGCATGTCCAGCTGGAAGGTGCCGTCCTGGGCGGTCAGGGTGGCGCCGTGGCTCTGCGGGTCCCGCTCGTGCCCTTCGGTGGTGTGCGCCCACATCTGGATGCGTCGTCCGGGCAGCGGCGCACCGTCACCGGCCTGTCGCACGCTGCCGGTCATCAGGAAGCCGCCGCCGCCGATGCGCGCAACGATCGGTGCACCGGGGCGATAGTTGTTCGCACCGCCGCGCATGGTCGGTGTAGCGGCCAGGCCGCTGGCGCGCGCGGACAGGCTCGGCCCGGACAGGCCGGTGGCGAGCAGGGCGCCGCCGGCGAGCAGCACGGCGCGGCGATTCGGACGATGGACGCTCATGGCGATCGGCTGTTGAGGATTTCCCGTGCAGACAACGAAGGCGCACAAGAGTTGCGTGACATGCGCTGGCGTCCGCTCAGCCGCCCAGCGCCTCCTGCAGCGCGCGGTAGGCCGGCTTGGGCAGGTAGTCCCGATCCAGATAGAGCGGCTCGGCGTTGCGGCGGAACGAGTACCGGTCGGTGAAGCCCCAGCTCTGCAGCACGGTGCAGCGCGGCTGGGCCAGGCAGGTCTGCACCAGACGACGGTACACCGTCGCCTGCATCGCCTCGTCGGCGCCGTCGGACAGCCCGACGTCCATCTCGGTGACGTGGATGTCCAGGCCCCGTTCGGCGACGGCGGCCATGTTGGCGGCCAGCTCGTCGAAGCGGTCGAAGCTGGCGAACACGTGCAGCTGGAAGCCGACCGCATCGACCGGTGCGTCGCGCTCGATCAGTCGATCGAGCAGCGCCAGCAGGCTGTCGAACTTCGGCCCGGCGAAGCCGATGTCGAACTCGTTGAGCACCAGCGTGGCGGTGGGGTCGAGCTGGCGGGCCTGCAGGAAGGCCACGTCGATGTAGCGCTCGCCCATGGCCTGCAGCCAGATCGAATCGCGCAGCCCGCCGGCCGGCGCGATCGGCTCGTTGACCACGTCCCACATCGTCACCGGGTCGGCGTACCGCGTCATGATCCGGGTGATGAATTCGCGCAGGTGCACCTCGCGCGATGCCGGGTCGGTGGCCATGATCCAGTCCGGCAGCTCGCGGTGCCACACCAGCGGATGGCCGCGAACCGTCATGCCGTGCTGTGCGGCGAAGCGCATCAGGTTGTCGACATCGGCGAACGCGAACCGGCCCGGCAGCGGGTTGATCGCGTTCCACTTCATCGCGCTCTCCGGGGTCAGCACGGCGAACTCGGACGCGGCCACCGATCCGTAGATCCCGCCATCGGCCTGACGGTAGAACAGCGGCGAGATCGCGCTGCCGAACTGCACGCCGCGCGCGGTGGCCAGGGTGTGCAGGCGTTCGCCGTCCCGTTCGAAGTCGGCCCGATCGCGCACCCGCAGCGTGATGGTGTCCAGACCGGTCAGCGCGGCATCGTCGGCGTCGCGGGTCAGCACCTGGATCGTCAGCGCACCCGGGGCTGTCGGCACCAGCCGCAGCATCGCGCGATCGTCGTCGCGCGGATCCAGCGTCAACGTCGCGTCGGCCGGCGGATCGAGCAGCTCGATGCTCGGCTGCGTGCCGTTGCGGTCGCTGCCGACCAGCTCGATCGCGACCGGATCGCCGACGCGCACGGTGTACGCATCGATCGGTTGGATGCCGGGTGCGATGTTGGGCACGCTGGACGGATCGGCGGGGGCATCGACGGCGATCAGCACCGTCTGCGAGGTGCGGTAGCCGGATGCGACCGGATCGATTGCCACCACGGAGAAGTCCAGCACGCCGATGTCGGCCTGGAACGGCTGCCAGCGCAGGCTCTTGGTGCCGTCGAAGTTGTCCTCGAAGCTCGCCCCCTCGGGCAGCCGCTGCGAGAACATGCCCGGCAGCCCGCCGTCGGGGTCGCGCGGCACGAAGCGCAGCTCCAGCTCCTGGCCAGCCTCGATGCGCACGTTGTCCAGGCCCTCGAAGAAGGGCGCGCCGTTGCTGGCCGGATCCACGCCGGCCGGGACCGTGATGCGCGCGGCGGGAAGGCCCTGTGCGAAGTCCGTCTCGTCCAGCTCGGCGATCTGTTCGCGTCGGATGCGTGGCGCCGGTTCGCGTACCAAGGGGACGTCGGTGATGGTGTGGAAGGCGACGATCTCGGGTACCGGCTCATCATCGGCCGAGGGCCCCTCCGTCAGGGGCGGTACCGGCAGAGGGGGCAGGCCGCCAGCGCCGTCGCCGTCGCCGTCACCCCGGCCGTTGCCGCTGTCGGAGCACGCGCTCAGCAGGCAGGCCAGCATGAGCGCGCCGGCGGCCGCCAACCGGGCGGCGCTCGGCTGCGGTACGCTCGATGCAGGCGCGATGATCGACGAGATGGGGGCTGACAGGCTCACGCGGCAGGCAATCCGGAAAGCGGAACGGTTGTCGGCGACCGGTGGCGCCGGCGATGGGCCCTCGATGGTAGTCGTCGGGCGCGACGGCTGCCAGGGAGCCGGTCATGGTTCCCACCGCTTGTCAGGGGAGGTGGAACGTCCCGAATCGTGACGTGGCGCTCGCCCGAGCCCCCGGTGGGACCTGCGCCCTGTCCTGCGCCGCCCATCGGTGACATGATCGCCACACCGACCGACCACTCGATCACAGGAGTACGCCTGCGTGAATCCAAGAACCGCGACCTGGGCCGCCGCGCTCGCCATGGCCGTCACCGCCTCGGCTGTCAGCAGCGCCACCGCCGAGCCCTTGAAGGTGGGCATGATCACCACGTTGTCCGGTGGTGGGGCCGGGCTTGGTATCGATGTGCGCGACGGCTTCCTGCTGGCGATCGAGCAGTCGGGCAACACCGACATCGAGGTGGTGATCGAGGATGATCAGCGCAAGCCCGAGATCGCGGTGCAACTGGCCGACAAGATGATCCAGTCCGAGAAGGTCGATGTGCTGACCGGCATCATCTTCTCCAACCTGGCGATGGCGGTGGTGCCCAGCGCGACCGCCCAGGGCACCTTCTACCTGTCGCCGAACGCCGGCCCGTCGGCGCTGGCGGGGCGCGGCTGCCACGCCGACTACTTCAACGTCGCCTGGCAGAACGATGCGCTGCACGAGGCGGCCGGCGCGCACGCCAGCGCCGAAGGGTTCGCCAACAGCTTCATCCTCGCGCCGAACTATCCGGCCGGCAAGGATGCCCTGACCGGTTACCAGCGCCTGTTCGAGGGCCAGATCACCGACGAGGTCTACACCCAGCTCGGCCAGACCGACTACGCCGCGGAGCTTGCCCGCATCCGAGCCTCGGATGCCGACAGCGTGTTCTTCTTCCTGCCCGGCGGCATGGGCATCTCGTTTCTCAAGCAGTACGCGGACAGCGGCATCGAGCTGCCGCTGATCGGGCCGGCGTTCAGCTTCGACCAGGGCATCCTGCAGGCGGTCGGCAAGGCGGCGCTGGGCGTGCGCAACACCTCGCAGTGGAACAAGGACCTGGACAACCCGACCAACGCCGCCTTCGTGAGCAGCTTCGAAGCGGCCTACGGGCGCTTGCCGTCGCTGTACGCTAGCCAGGGATTCGACACCGCCAACCTGCTGCTCAGCGCCATGGCCGCTGCCGACGTGTCCGATCGAGATGCCTTCCGCAGCGCGTTGAAGGCGGCCGATTTCTCCAGCACGCGCGGCGATTTCGCGTTCGGCTCCAACCAGCACCCGGTCCAGGACATCTACGTGCGCGAGGTCGTCCAGGAGGGTGAGGTGTTCACCAACACCACGCTGGGCGTTGCGTTGAGCGAGCACGGCGACGTCTACGCGGCCGACTGCTCCCTGTAGGCACCGCCTGATCGGCACCGCGCCCGCCCGCTCGATCGCGCCGTGTCCAACGCCCTGATCGCCGAGCAGGTCCTCAACGGCCTGCAGTCCGGCGTGGTGCTGTTCCTGATGGCCGCCGGACTGACGCTGGTGTTCGGCGTGATGGGGCTGATCAACCTGGCGCACGGCTCGCTGTTCATGGTCGGTGCGTTCGCCGCGGCGGCCACGGCCGCCGCCACCGGATCGTTCCTGCTCGGGCTGGTGGCGGCCCTTGCGGCGGCAGCCGCCGCCGGTGCGCTGATGGAGGTGGTGATCCTGCGCAGGCTCTACCAGCGCGATCACCTGGACCAGGTGCTGGCCACCTTCGCGTTGATCCTGGTGTTCTCGGAAGGGGTGCGTTGGACCTTCGGCTCGTTCCCGCTGTTCCTGGACGTGCCCGAAGCCCTGTCGGGCACCCTGGTGCTGCCCGGTGGCATCGCCTACTCGCGCTATCGGCTGACGCTGATCGCCATCGGGCTGCTGGTGGCGTTGGGCCTGTACCTGCTGGTGGCGCACACGCGGCTGGGCGTGCGCGTGCGCGCCGGCGAGGACGACCGGGAGATGATCGCCGCGCTGGGGGTGAACATCGACCGGCTGTACACCGCGGTGTTCGCCATCGGCGCGGCCCTGGCCGGGCTGGCCGGTGCGCTGGTGGGCGCGATCCAGTCGGTGCAGGTCGGCATGGGCGAGCCGGTGCTGATCCTGGCCTTCGTGGTGATCGTCATCGGTGGCATCGGCTCGATTCGCGGGGCGTTCATCGGTGCGCTGCTGGTCGGACTGACCGACACGCTGGGCCGGCTGTTCTTGCCCGAACTGTTCGCGCTGTTCATGGACGGACCGGCGGCCGCCAGCGCAGGCTCTGCCCTGGCCTCGATGTCGATCTACCTGTTGATGGTGGCGGTGCTGGTGGTGCGTCCGTCCGGGTTGTTCGGGTCGCGCACGTGACGCGCGAGCGAGCGCTCAATGCGCTGTTGCTGCTGGGGGTGCCGCTGTTCGCGCTGTGGGCGGTGGTCGTCGAGCAGCCGTTCATGATCACGCTGGCCACCAAGGTGGCCATCCTGGCGCTGGCCGGTACCGGGCTGAATCTTGCGCTCGGGCACGGCGGACTGGTCAGCCTGGGGCATGCGGCGTTCTTCGGCATCGGCGGCTACGCGATGGGCATCCTCGCCAGCCACGCCCAGAGCTACACGCCCTTGCTGGACGGGGCATTGACGATACCGGGAACCACCTTCATGCCGATCATCTGGCTGGTGGCGATGCTGGCCTCTGGGCTGGCCGCCCTGGCGATCGGTGCGCTCAGCCTACGCACCAGCGGGGTCTACTTCATCATGATCACGCTGGCCTTCGGACAGATGTTCTACTACTTCGCGATCAGCTGGCCGGCCTACGGGGGCGAGGACGGGCTGTCGATCTACGTGCGCAACCGCTTTCCGGGCATGAACACGCTGGACCCGATCCAGTTCTTCGCCATTGCCTGGACCTGGCTGGTCGTCGTGCTGCTGTTTTCTGCAAGCCTGGCCCGGTCACCGTTCGGACTGGCGCTGAACGCGGCCAGGCAGTCGCCGCTGCGCGCCCGGACCGTGGGCATCCGCGTGTACCGGCTGCAGCTGACGGTGTTCGTGCTGTCCGGCATGATCACCGGCCTGGCCGGCGCCCTGTACGCGGACCTGAACCGCTTCGTGAGCCCGAGCATGCTCAGCTGGCAGACCAGTGGCGAGATCATGGTGTTCGTGATCCTGGGCGGGGTGGCGCGCTGGTGCGGTCCGTTGGCCGGTGCGCTGCTGTTCATCCTGCTCGAGCAGGTGCTCGGCCCGATCAGCGAGTTCTGGCACGTGTTCCTGGGAATCATCCTCCTGCTGATCGTGCTGTTCGCACCGGGCGGGGTGCTGGGGCTGGTGGCCGGTAGGGAGCGGGTGCGTGTCTGATCCGACGCTCTTGCAGGGCGAACCACCGGTACTGGCGACTGATCGGCTGTGCAAGCGCTTCGATGCGCTGCAGGCCAGCCGCGATGTCTCGCTGCAGCTTCGCCGCGGCGAGATTCATGCGTTGATCGGCCCGAACGGGGCCGGCAAGTCGACCTTGATCGCCCAGGTGGCAGGCTCGCTGCGCCCGGACAGCGGGCGGGTGCTGCTGCAAGGGCAGGACGTCACCGCGCTGGACACCGCCGAGCGCGCCCGACGCGGGTTGGCGCGCACCTTCCAGGTATCGGCGCTGGCGCTGGAGGACACCGTGTTGCAGAACACCGTGCTGGGTGTGCTGGGCGCGCGCGGTCGGCCGCTGCGCCTGTTCGGCGATGCGCTGCGCGATGCCGAGGCGCGGGAGCGCGCCGAGCAGGCGCTGGCCCGGGTCGGGCTGCACGGCTCGCAGCAGCTGCGCGCCGCCGAGCTGTCGCACGGCGGACGCCGCCAGCTGGAGATCGCGGTGGCACTGGCCGTGCAGCCCAAGGCCTTCCTGATGGACGAACCGATGGCCGGACTGGGTGCCAGCGGTTCGAAGGATCTGACCGGTGTGCTCGACGGGCTGCGTGCCGAGGCGCCGATCCTGCTGGTGGAGCACGACATGGACGCGGTGTTCGCGCTGGCCGACCGCGTCAGCGTGCTGGTCTACGGGCGATTGATCGCCACCGGCAGCGTGGCCGAGATTCGCGCCGACGAGGCGGTGCGCCGGGCCTACCTGGGCGATGATGCCGCCGAGCCCGGCCCGCCGCGTGCCCCGGACCCCGCGCGGGTGGCCGCGCTCGATGTCGATCGACCGCCGTCGTGAGCCTGCTGTCGGTCGATGCCCTTCAGGTGAGCTACGGTGCCACGCCTGCGCTGTTCGATGTGTCGCTGAGCGTGGCCGAAGGCGAGGTGCTGGCGCTGATGGGCCGCAACGGCATGGGCAAGTCCACCACCGTCAAGGCGATCTGCCGGATGCTGCCGATCAGTGCCGGCAGCCTTCGCCTGGACGGGCATGACATCGCCGCGCTGCGCCCCCACCAGGTGGCGCGCCTGGGCGTCGGGTTGGTGCCCGAGGGGCGGCGTTGCTTCAGGAAGCTGAGCGTGCGCGAGAACCTGATCGCCGCGGCCCGCCCGGGCGACTGGACGCTGTCCACGGTGGGCGAGCTGTTCCCGCGCCTTGCCGAGCGCCTGGGGCAGCCGGCCGCTTCGCTGTCCGGCGGCGAGCAGCAGATGCTGGCACTGGGCCGCGCGCTGATGACCAACCCGCGGCTGCTGATCCTGGACGAGGCCACCGAGGGCCTGGCGCCGCTGGTGCGCCAGGAGATCTGGTCGGCGATCGCCCGGCTGAAGACCCGCACCGGTCTGTCGATCGTGGTGGTCGACAAGTCGCTGCGCGAGCTGTCTCAGGTGGCGGACCGGGCCACGTTGCTGGAGCGCGGCGCGACGGTGTGGGAAGGCGGGATGGCAGCACTGCCGGCGTCGGTGGTGGAGCGTTACCTGGGGGTGTGAACCCGAGGAGCGGCTCCGGGCGGCGAGCCCGGCGCTACTGTCAGCGAATACGCACCGCCGTGCCGCTGACGCTCACCATCATCATCCCGCCCTTCTGACCGACCACCTCGTAGTCGATGTCGATGCCCACGATGGCGTTGCCGCCCAGCGCCTTGGCCGCGTCCTGCATCTCCTCGAACGCGATGGTGCGCGCCCGCTTCATTTCCTTCTCGTAGGCGCCGGAGCGTCCGCCGACGATGTCGCGGATCGCGCCGAACATGTCCTTGAACACGTTGGCGCCCAGGATGGCTTCGCCGACCACGACGCCCAGGTACTCCTGGATCTCGTGTCCGTCCAGCGTGGAGGTGGTGGTCTGCAACATGACGATGGGTGCGCGTGGTGTGGAAAGGCTGAATCTACCGGTTTCGACACGCAAGGCCGCGCTGTGTCGTCGCGCGTTACATCCCGATACATCTCGATGCGTTGCCGAGACCTCGTATCGGCGCTCGGTGCCGATACTGCCGTCACCGGATCGGGCAAGCGCTGCCGAGATCGGCCCCACCGACATCGAGGATATCCGCATGACCCGTTTCAAGAAGATCACGCTCATCACCGTCGCGCTGGCCGCCATCGGTGCCGGCAGCCTGGCCATCGCCGGACGTGGCGGTCACGGTCCGGAGCGCATGGTCGAGCGCGTCAGCGACCGGCTGGAGCTGGACGCCGGCCAGAGCGATGCGCTGCTCGGCTTCGTCACCGAGATGCAGTCGATCCGCACGCTGATGCGCGGCGGCGAGCTGCGCGATGACGGCTTGGCGTTGCTGCAATCCGACACGCTGGATCAGGGCGCGGCACTGACGCTGCTGGAGACCCGAGCCGATGCGCTGCGCGCCCAGGCCCCGGACCTGGTGGCGGCCGCCGCGGTGTTCTACGACGGCCTGAATGCGGAGCAGCGCGAAGAGGTTCGCGCGTTTGCCGAGCGCGGCTCGCGATTCGGTCGCCGTGACTGAGACGCGACCGAGCCGCGCCGATCGCCACGGTCCGCATCGCTCACCTGACGGCGGCCGTGGCGGTGGATGTGGCGTCGGCTGTGGCGGCAGCCGCGGCGACGCCTGCGGTGAGCGCTAAGCTGGGGACCATGGTGCCGGTACTGATCATCGATGACGACGAGGCGCTCGGTGCGCTGCTGATCGAGTACATGGCCGGTTTCTCGATCGCGCTGGATCAGTCGCTCGAGCCGCTGGACGGGCTAGAGCGGGTGGCGCAGGGCCCGGTGGCCGGCGATGCCGATCGCTACCGGGCCGTGATCCTGGACGTGATGTTGCCGGGCATGACCGGGTTCGACGTGTGTCGACGCATCCGTCAGGACAGCGATGTGCCGATCGTCATGCTGACCGCGCGTGGCGATGTCACCGATCGCATCGTCGGCTTGGAGCTGGGCGCCGACGACTACCTGCCCAAGCCGTTCGAGCCGCGCGAGCTGGTGGCCCGGCTGCTGGCCAACGTGAAGCGGCCGCTGGCCGACTCTCGTGAGGCGCATCCGGACGAGGCGCTGCGGCGCTTCGGCAGCCTGTCGATCGATTCGGCGCGCCGCGCCGCCAGCATCGACGGGGTCGATGTCGGCCTGACCACCATGGAGTTCGATCTGGTCGCGCTGCTGTCCGCCCAGCCGGGGCGTGCGTTCTCGCGCGACGAGATCCTGGCGGTGTTGAAGGGCGCTCAGCACGAGCTGTTCTCGCGTTCGGTGGACATCCTGGTCAGTCGCACCCGTGCCAAGCTGCGCCCGCTGGAACCGCTGCGCACCGTGCACCGTGCCGGCTACGCCTTCATCGCTCCCGACTGAGCAAGACCCGCATGCGCCTGATCCTGCCGCGCCCGTTCGCGCGCTCGCTGTCGCTTCGCCTGCTGGCGATCTTCGTGCTCACCGGTGCGGCCTGCCTGATCGTGCTGGTGCTGCTGTCGACCCGTGGCCTGTCCGGTCAGTGGCAGCGCAGCATCCAGCCGCATTTGCAGCAGTACGTGGCCTACGTGCAGCAGGATCTGGGCAATCCGCCCTCGCTGGCGCGCGCCGATGCGATCGCCGGTTCGGTGCCGGTCGACATCGCGCTGTACCGGGACGCTGCGTTGGTGCACGCGACCCGCGGCTGGATCCCCGATATCGAACGGCGACGGTTCAGGGCGTTGCCCTCAGGCCGTTTTGCGCTCGGGCGGCCAGCACATCGAAACGGTCGATGTCGTTGCCGCGGCCGGTCAACGCCACGGGGCGCAGGCCGGCGCCGGGGTTGTACGGATTGGTTCGCGGGTCCATGCGGCAAGTCTAAAAAAAGAGGGTCTTCCGGATTTCGGGTGGGTGACGTAGCCTCGTAAGTATGCGAGATAAAGACCTCTACCAGCAGATCCTGGGTGTTACCGAACCGTGGCGTGTCACCGACGTTGAGCTGAAGCTTGATGATGGCAAGGTCGAGGTGTTGGTGTCCGTGCCGTCGAGCACC
>Ga0209303_1000125_pt1 | contig 85469 bp, 67 predicted proteins | sample SidtaG_3_FD_187449 | JGI IMG/M metagenome (GOLD analysis project Ga0209303, IMG submission 187449) | Marine algal microbial communities from Sidmouth, United Kingdom - Sidmouth_Asex1 metaG (SPAdes) (version 2) | ecosystem: Host-associated > Algae > Red algae > Unclassified | place: Sidmouth...
AACGTCGGCCTTACCCTGGGGTACAATAGTGCTTCGCTGAGCCTGGTTTCCGTGACCGCTAACCCGGCTCTGCCCGGCTTCGGTCCGGCCAGCTTTACCACTACCACCAGCGGGCAGATCGTAGTCAATTACGCCCCGAACGCTCCCCAGACGATTTCCGACGGCGAGGTCTTGTTCGAGGTTTGTTTTGATGTGATCGGCCCCGATGAAAGTCCGCTCACCATCACCAACGCCACCGCCACCACCGGCGGCGGGACGACCCTGATGATAGCCGCCAACAACGGTGTCATTAATCCCGGAGGCGTCAACGAGTACGACGAACTAACGCTGGTGGCCAACAACGTCAATGGAGCCGTTGGCACGGAAGTGTGCGTAGATATACGGGTTTTTAACCTAGACAACCTGGCGGGACTTCAGTTCGGCATCGACTTTGACGAAACAAAACTCGAGTACACCCGGTCGGTCAGTACCGATGAGTTGCCCGGTCTGCTGGTCGCTAACTCAAACGGCTTTTTGCGTGTAATCTGGTTTGATCCCAACGCAGGATCTAACTCCGTCGACGACGGGTTATCCATCGTTGAGGTTTGTTTTAACGTACTGGAGGCCTGTAATACACCCATCGACATTACGGATCAACCCCCGGGCTTCCGTAACCGCGCTACCGACCCCGAGGGGGAGCTGGTTGATTTAGGAACGGTTGATGGAAATGTAAACTCCAGAATCTCCTGCGGCCCGACCGGCACTCCTCCCAACCTGATTCTCGACCTGGAGAGTGCGAGTGGACCCGTTGGTACGGAGGTTTGCGTCGATCTCAACGTGACGAACTTCACCACCCTCACCCAGCTCGACTTTTCCATCGCCCACGACCCTGCCAAAGTTCGATTTTCGCGGGCGATCAATTTCGGTCTGGCTTCCCTGACCAGTGCCAACGTCGGCAGCTCCGGCAACAACAGCGTGCAATTCAACTGGAACGCACCGGGAAGCACGGGCCAGAGCTTGCCCGCCGGCGCAAGGTTGGTTACGCTTTGCTACTTTGTCGAAAGCCTGGAAATAGCGCCCCTTAATTTTTCCAACTCCCCAACCATGATCATGGCGCGTAATGCCGATAATCAGAACGTGGGTGTTGTTCCCTCCGGAGGCGTCATTAACCCCGACGCACCCACCGTAGATGGTCTTACTTTCCAGATCGGGTCGGCTACCGCGCAAGTAGGGGAGGAGATCTGCCTGCCGATCATCGGTTTTCAGGCCATCGACCTGGTAGGGTTTCAGTATACCATCAATTATGACCCTGCAATACTGGAGTACCAGGGTACCGGACCGGACTTTGCTTTTGACGGCCTGAACAACGGCTCCATCAGTTTAACGCAACCGGGCGTACTGTCCGTACTGTGGCCATCACCTTCCGCTGTTCCTCAGACCCTGGCTGAAGGGCGGGCACTCTACTCCATCTGTTTCCGGGTGCTTTCCGATGATCCGACGTTCGTAACTTTTGGTGACTCGCCTACCGATATCGAATTCGAGGAAGAAGACGGTATCATCGAAGCCGTGCTGTTGAACGGGCAGGTAAACGGCTCCGGTGCGCTGGCAATTGCTGATGCCGACATTCGCTCCCCGAGTTGTGCCGGCGATGGAAACGGTTCAATCGCCCTTACCGTAAGTGGAGGAACTGACTTGGTCTATAATTGGTCACCCAACGTCTCCGCGGGGGCTGCCGCCACCGGACTGAGCGCCGGTAGCTACTCGGTTACCATCACCAATACCGTCACCAGCCAGTCCATCATGCAGACTTTTGTGGTCAATGAGTCAACCCTCTTCAATATCGAGGCAGCCCAGATAGAGGGCATCAGTTGCAACGGATCCCGCGATGGTCGCATTCTGATCGCAACCGTCGGCCCTGATACCGGTCCCTATACCTTTGATTGGGGGGGATCACTGCCGGACGGGGTGCCGGAGCAAATTAATCTCGACGCCGGTCTTTACGACGTGACGGTCACCAACGCAAACGGGTGTGTAAGATCTTTGGACAACATCTTAGTCGGAGAACCTAACGTACTTACCGTTGCCGGATCTCCCAACGACATCTCCCCCGGAGGTACCGGAGGGGTGACCATTCAGGTCAACGGTGGCAGTAGACCATACCGGTATGCCTGGACCGGCCCTGATGGATACTTCTCCGACGTCGAAGACATTAACGACGTGACCGAACCTGGTACTTACTGCCTTACGGTGCTAGACAATAACAGTTGTACCACCACCCAATGTTACGCCATTATCAACGCCCTGGCCGTCATCAGTACCGACGTTAACGTTGGCTGCGTCGGTGAGGAAAGTTGCTCGATCAATATCGAGGTAGTTGGTGGAAACGGTGAATATGACTACGAATGGACCTTCGACGGTACGGTCGTTTCCAATGATCAGGACCTGATTCTCACCGACTGCCAGTTCGGGGATTACACCCTGCGGATCACCAGTGGCACGAACGTAATCACCCAGGTGATCGAGCTTGAATCGCCTACGGAAATCGTGATCGACGCCGTTATACGTCCTTCCACCAACGGAGATAACGGAAGTATCGTACTAACGCCCACGGGTGGTAGTCCTCCCTACAACTTCGATTGGGGTGGGGGAGTGACGGACCAGAACCGGGAGAATCTGACACCGGGAGAATACTGCGTAACGGTAACGGACAGCAACGAATGTACGGGAGAGAACTGCTTTGTCGTCGGTGCTTCCGCTGCCAGCATCCTGGAAGTGCTGACTACGGCACCCGTCTGTTCCGATGGCGAAGACGGCACGATCATGATCGCCCTGAATAACGGCGTAGCCCCGGTCAACGTCAGGATCGTACCGCTGAACATCGACACCAACTTCACCTCCACCACCGTAGACGTTAACGTTCCCGCCGGAAGCTGGCGGGTATTCCTGACCGATGCCCTGGGGTCCCAGGTGGATACTTTAGTGACCGTCAGCGGTCCGGTAGCTGTTTCTGCGGCTGCCACGGTGACCTCCGACACGGAAGATACCGGCTGCTCCGGCATGATCAGTTTAGATATCACCGGCGGAACCGGACCCTACATGGTAACCTGGACCGGTGGCCTGACCGGACCCGCCATCAGTTCTCTTTGCGCCGGAGCGTACGTCCCTACCATTACCGATGCCAACGGTTGTACGCTGATCGCCGAAGCCATCACGGTGGGCAGAATTGACGAGGATATGGTTGCCATCACCGATGTGGCCTGTGCCGACGGGACCGAAGGCGGTATCGACGTCTCCATTACCGGAGGGATGGCACCTTATACCTTCGCCTGGCAACGGGAGGGTAGTATGGACGTCATCGCAATGACCGAGGACATCAGCGGACAGACGGCCGGAGACTATACACTTATGGTTACCGACGCTACCGGAGCAACATTGACAATAAATTATACCATCGGTATTTCCGCCGGTTTTGACGTAGGGGTTGACATAACTACTGATTTTGACGGCTTCGGGGTAAGCTGCGCCGACGCGACCGACGGACGCATCGTCATCACGCTGAGTGGTCAGGGAGAATTCATGTACGAGTTTTTGCTGGGAGACGTGATGGTCGGTATGGACAGTGTTTTAGAGAACGCCGCCGCCGGCGTGTACACCGTGTCGGTAATCGACGACGGAGGTTGCGCGGTTACCCGTACCGTGGAGGTTACCGCTCCACCCGAAATTATGCTTAGCTCCTTGGTAGCTGACGTAAGCTGCAACCTCACCGGAGATGGTAGTGTTGCCGTGACACCTTCCGGTGGTACTCCCAATTACTCTTTCCTGTGGTCTACGGGCGCAGTCACCTCACGGATCGTTAGTTTAAGTGCGGGTGATTACGGCCTCACCGTCACTGATGACAACGATTGTACTGCGGAAGAAATCTACACCCTCACTGCTCCGGAGGACTTGCTAATTACTTTTGAAGCTACGGAGGCTACGGAAGGGTGTAATGGCAGCATCCAGGTATTACCGCTTGGTGGTAGTGGCAGTTACCGGTACAACTGGCCGCAGTTGCCTAACCAGGGCAATAACCCGTTTGCCGAAGGATTGTGCCCCGGAGAGTACACCGTGGAAGTTACCGACGAGAACGGGTGCCAGATGAGAACCATGGTCGCTACCGTACTTGACCGCAGTTTGCCCTGTCTCGATGTGCGCCGCGTCATCACCCCGGACGGTGATGGGCTAAACGAGAGGTTTGTCATTTTCTGCTCCGATGGCGACGCTGCAATTAATAACAACCTTCAGGTTTTCAATCGCTGGGGCCAGCTGGTTTACAGAGCCAACGATTATGATTGTACCGACCTCGGCGGCATCAACTGCTTTGAGGGGGAAACCAACGATGGCGTGATCCTTCCCGAAGGACCGTACTACTACGTTTTTGAATTCACTTCACTGGGCGGAGAGCAAATGCAGCAGCGTGGCTCCCTGTCCATTCTTCGCGACTAAGGTCGCCCGAACCCCGGGAGCGGGGCTTTCCGGCTCCCGGGGGTTTTTATCCTTCATCCCAAGAACATTTAAGTAAAGCTTCCCATGAAAAGAATGCTACCCACCCTGGTTTTGATCCTGGCAGCCCTCGGCGTTTCCGCCCAGGACGAAGCCATTTTTAATCACTACGTTCAAAACCCGATCATCCTCAACCCCGCGGCCGCCGGCTTTAGTGATGAGTACACCCTCCAGCTTAACGCCCGGGCCGCCTGGTCGGGCTTTGAGGACTCTCCCAAAACCGTAGCCGCGCGCTTTAACGGACCGATCGGACAAAGCTTCGGCATCGGCGCGGCCGTTTTTTCCGAATCCGCGGCGCAGTTGCGCCGGCTGAAGGGACAGGTGGACGTGGCCTTCCGTTTCGGCCTCGGTAAGGAAATCAGAGGGAAAAGGGCTTTTCAGGCGGCCTTCGGCTTCTTCACCCAGTTTCAACGGATCACCCTGGATCCGGATATCGTCAACGATGGGCTGCATCAGGCGGGTGATGAGGACATAATGAGATTTCTGGACGGCAAAAACCGCTTCGATGCCGGTATCGGTATCTACGGCAGCTACCTGGAAAACACCTTCGGCGGTTTCACCATCAATAACCTGGTGGCCAATCGGCTTAGCGATATTTCCGGTACGTCCTCCGAAGGGATCAACTATACTTTCCTGCTTGGGCACCGTTTTCGTCTTGAAGACCTGAACGTCAACCTGACGCCCAGCCTTATGCTCCGCGACGTGCAGGACGCACCCTTCATGATGGACATAAATATTCAGGCCGGTTTCCTCGACGACCAGTTCATTGCCGGTCTTTCTTACCGTTACCTCGGGGCACTCGGCCTGTTGCTGGGTACCAGGATCAAGGGATTGCAGCTTTACTACTCCTACGATCTCTCCTTCAGCGAATTTCAACGATACAATAACGGAAGCCACGAATTCACCATCGGGTATTCCATCAACCGGGCCGTGTTCAAAGCTACCCGCGACCGCAAGGCCCGGGAACAGCAGCGGCGTTAATTGGTAATCTGACCGAAAATATTTATCTTTGTCATGCACTCACAAGATTTTGTGGTTGCGTCCCGAGTTTTGAGCTATCCCGCACCCTTATAAAGGTGCTACTATCTACCACCATAAGTTTAACTGAAGCACTTGCCCCACGTAAGTGTTTCCCGTGTTGTTTGCCTTCGTCACCAGGTGTCGTGCAACCACACTTCAAGAGCTTAAATCGGTTTTTGGGATAGCCTCTCTTCCGCGATTCGGGAGAGGGGTTTTTTCCTGTGGTGCTTTTTTGGGCGCGGCCGCAGGTGCAAGAACAGTTTAAGGTAATGGTTTATGCTGAATCAGATGGTTTTACACCGAATTTGAAAGTGACCGTTTGCGTACTTTCGAGAAGTACGACGTAATTCAGACGGTAATCCTTGTGTGACCACAACCCTGCTGCCCCCGATGTCTTTTGGCTGACTGGCCTAATCTCTCTACTAAATCGCAGAAAGGCCTCCGTCCATACCGATTACCTGCCCCGTCACGAAAGCAGCGTTATCACTGAGCAAGAATGCGGCCATGGCTGCAATCTCTTCCGCGGCTGCAACCCTTTTTAGCGGATGGCGCTCGGCGCTGGCCTGGCGTTTGTCCTCAGTAGAAAGCAGTTTTTCCGCCAGTGGCGTATCGGTGAGGGACGGCGCGATGGCATTGACGCGAACCGCCGGAGCGTACTCTGCGGCCAGGCTGCGGGTAAGGCCCTCCAGAGCTCCCTTAGCGGCGGCGATACCGGCATGGAAGGGCATCCCCCGCTGTACGGCAACGGTAGAAAAGAAAACCACCGCCCCCCGGCCTGATTTTTTCAGGGTACGCTCCGCCGCCTGCAGGCAACGTACGGCACCCACCACGTTCAGCTCGAAGGCCGTACGAAACGCCGGGGCTTTCAGGCTGCGAAAAGATTTTAGCTCGATGCTGCCCGGGCAGTAAACCAACCCGTCCAGTTCGGCGGGGATGGCATCTTTGGGCGGGTCGGTTTCTCCCACTACGTCGTAAGGAGTAAAGGAAACCTCCGCCGGCAGATCGCGGGCCTCCCTGGCCCACACGGATACGGAGTGTCCTTCGCTTAATAATTGACTGACCAGCGCGCGGCCGATTCCGGAGCTGCCGCCGATGATGAGGTAAGTTGCCATATTACTTTATTTTGCAAGCCAAACGGAGCGGGGGATAATTGGTTGCGGGGTTTACGCAACTCACGGGGGTTATTTTACTCCAACCTGGCTTCCCCGGTCGCCAGCAGGGAAGCCCTCAACGCCTTGCCGTACTTCTGTCCGTTGAATCGGGTGGTGATCTTTCCCCGGGCCTGCTCTGCTTCCGGTAACGCAATGAATTCCTTACACTGGGTGGAACAGCAGTCGTTAAAATCAGCAGCACAACTTTCGCATTGGACAAAAAGGATATGGCAGGCCTCATTGGCGCAGTCGAGCTGCCGGTCGGAGGGCTTCCCGCACTGATGGCAATGGGCTACGACGTGATCACTGATGCGCTCCCCCAGCCGCTCGTCGAAAACAAAGTTTTTACCGAGGTACTTCGAATCCAAACCGAGGGCCTCGCACTGGCGGGCGTATTCGATGATGCCCCCGTCTACCATGCACACGTTCGCGAATCCCCGGTGCAGATAATAAGCACTAGCCTTCTCGCAGCGGATACCCCCCGTGCAGTACATCACGATGGGCTTGTCTTTTTGGTCGGCCAGCATTTCTTCCACCACGGGCAGCAGATCACGGAAGTTGGTGATGTCGGGCCGGATGGCTCCCTCGAAGTAACCTACTTCACTTTCATAATGGTTGCGCATATCGACGACGACGGTTTCTTCCCGGTCGAGGAGCTCATTTACTTCGGGGGCGGTCAGGTGCCGGCCGCGTTTGGTGACGTCGAAAGTCTCATCGTGCAGGCCATCGGCGACGATTTTTGGGCGAACCTTGATCTTCAGTTTGAGGAACGATTCGGCGTCGGCTTCAATGGCAATGTTGAGGCGCATCCCCGCCAGGAAGTCAACGGAATAAAGTTCCGCTTTGAAAGCTTCAAACTTGGAGGCCGGTACCGATACCTGGCCGTTAATACCTTCCGTAGCTACGTAGACGCGACCGAAAACATCGAGCGCAGTCCAGCGCAGATAACTTTGGTTGCGGAAAAGTTCGGGTTCGGCAATGTGCGCGTAGCGGTAAAAGGAAAAGGTGATGCGGGGTTCCGTCTCCGCGTCCAGGCGGGAGCGGAGTTCTTCGGGGCTGAATTTGTTGCGCAGGTTACGCGGAGACATGGTGGTTGAGTTCAGAAGGCAAATTTAAGGAACTCCCCGCTAAAACTATGCCCCTGAAAAGACTTCCTCCGCACCCGCGTCCCCGCCCTGAAAATTATTCGGACCGGAGATTCGCTCCTGCCCTGAAGGAACTAATTAAGTGTTCTTCCCGTTCCATGAGCGATCCGCAGCCCGTGGATTAAATTGTATTCCGAACTTTTTTCCCGGGGTAGCGACCGTGTACGTAAGTAGCGGCAACCGCGCCCGCCAGCAAACAAATTTCATCGTATGCGCATTTACTTGTGCTCGCTACTTCCGCTACTGATAACGGCTTGCGGAGCGGTACCCTCCCTGCCAGACGGAGACGAGTTTCCCGTGCCACCGCCACCGGACTACGGCAACGAACAAAACTGGGCGGCGCTGCCCCAAATCCGGGATATGGCCGACCGGACGCCCGGGGAGAACCTCACGGACCGGCAAGCCACCGCTCCCGCCGACGTATTCTACGTACACCCCACCATTTACTTCAAGGCCAAAGGGGCCAGTACCAACTGGAACGCCAACCTTGCCGACGCCGACCTCAACGCTGCGGTAGACGAATCTGCGATACTTAATCAGGCTTCCATCTTTAACGCCGCCGGCCGTGTGTTTGCCCCACGGTACCGCCAGGCCAACATCAAAGTCTATCACCCGGAAGGCAGGGCCGTCAGCCGGCGGGCACTGGATACCGCTTACGCCGACGTACGCTCGGCCTTCGATCACTACCTGCAAACCTGGAACGACGGCCGGCCCATCGTGATCGCCAGTCATAGTCAGGGGACGACGCACACCAAACGACTACTCGCCGATCGCTTTGACGGGCACGCCCTGCGCAGCCGGCTCGTTGCTGCGTACCTCGTTGGTATTCCGGTCTCCGCCAATGCCTATCCTACGATCCCCGTATGCCGCAACGCCACCCAAACGGGCTGCTTCGTCAGCTGGCGAACGTACCGACAGGATTTTAAACCGGAAAAAAATTATCGGGACACGGTTCCGGACATTGCCGTGGTGAATCCGCTGAGCTGGACAACCGGCGAAGAACGGGCTCCCGCCAGTCTGAACAGCGGAGGAGTTCTGTACAACTACGCGGCCGGCCCGCAGCCCGGTCTGGTTTGGGCGGAACGGCGCGGAGACGGCCTGTTTACCAACAAGCCGAAGTTCTTTGGAGACATATTCTTTAATCGCAAAAATTACCACATCGGGGACTATAACCTGTTCTGGTTGAACGTGCGGGAAAACGCGGTAGCCAGGGTAGAAGCATTTACGCAATCTTCCTCTGCCAGCAATCCCCAAAAAGAGTAAGCGAGTAACGGTACCTGATCCCGATGCCCGGGTAATCCGGTTAGTCAGCACTGTACGACTCCGGCCTCCGGTCAAAAGTCTAACCCAAGACTAAGGTGAAGTTTGCCTTTTCCCCTGATTCCGGTTTCAATTCCCCAGCCGTAATCGGCGCGGATGAAGTAGCCGAACAGCGTGGTGCGGGCACCAAAGCCGTATCCGTAAATGATCGGGTCGCGGAACCGCCTCACCCGTACGCTTACCGCCGCATTGTTGCCTTCGGCGGCATTAGGATCGGGGTACGTGGTAATGTTAACAGGGTTGTCTTCATCGAACGGATCGCTGCCGGACCAGGCGGAACCGATGTCAAAAAAGGAGACCAGCTGGAAATCGCGTAGCAGATTGGAGCGCAGGTTACGGAAAAAGTAATTGAAGACGGGAATGCGCAGTTCCGCGTTACTCAAAAGGTAGGTACCGCCGTTGCGGATGTTGATGTCGAAACCGCGCAACGGATTGGCCAGGTCCTGAAAAACGAAGTCTCCGGTTTGCGGTGTCGGGATTGCTTGGTTGAAGTTATTGATCAGCGCATTGTCCGCTCCCCCCAAATAGTACAGAAGTTTTTGCTTGCCAAAATTAGTAGAGCCGGCCAGCCGGAACGCCAGGATACTCCGCTTGTCCAGCCGCTGGTAATGGCGTGCATCGAAGCCGGCAATACCCAAGAATCCCGGTTGAAAACCCGTTTCCCCGCCGCTGAAGCTTACGTCGAAGCTTTTGTAAAAATCGGTGTAAAATTTATACCGGGTACCCATACGGAGATTAGTGGCCAGATTCAGCGTGTTATCGAATACGTACTCCAGGCGGGCACCGATACGCTGCTGGTTGTCGGGTCTGTCCTGCAGGGCATCGATTTGGGTGGGGAGCGTCTGCACCCGGTCGCGGCGAATGGTTGCCGTAGCCCGCAAAGAGCGGAATACATCGAGTGGATACCGGACGCCGTACTGGGCCAGCAAGGTGTTCTCTTCTACGATTCGCGGGGAATTGGGCCGCTGGATACGGAAGGCACCTTCCTGTAGCCGGCGGTTGCGGCGGTAAACGGAAACGATACGGTCCAGCCGGTTCTTACGGTTTTGGGCCGTGGCAAAATACTCGGTGCCGTTAAAACTGGTGGGCACCCTGACGCCACCCTCAATGGTGTAGTCTTCGAAAAGATCGATGATGTTTCCCTTGAAGAGGATTCCGAGGGGTTGGCGGGTGTATCCGTCGGGGTTGGCCGAAAAATTATTCAGACCGGCGAAGAGCGGATCGTTGTCCGCCTCGGTCTTCACGTAATTGACGCGGAAGGTAAGCCGGTAAGGTTTGATGTTGCCGCGGATGAACCGGTAGGTGCGGTTCAGTTCGGGGTTGGGCCGCTCGCCCCGCAAAAGTCCGTTGAGGGAGCGCTTACGCCGTTTGTTTTTGGAAAGCCCCGTCACCACCGTCAGATTCGGCCGGGTGCCGGTAGAGTCCGTACCGGCCGGGCTACCCGTCGTGCGTTCGGTCGTTGCGGGATCACGGAAGAGAATGTTTTCATCTTCCGGCTCCGGGGTGGGCGGATCCACGAAGTCTTCAAAACGGGTCTGAAAGCGGTAGCCGTCCTCCTTTTCGGATTCCCCCACGGCGTCGGGGTTTGCTTTGTTAGGACCGATGAGGTCATCGTTGTCGGTAATACCTGGGCGGCTAAATGCCGGAACCGTCTGACCGGTTGCTTTGTAGCTGAGCCGGCGAAAGGTAGTCGGGGATATACGAACGTTGAGGGTGGTGTCAAAAGAGAACGTACGCACCAGTTGCCCCTCATCGGCCAGGTACAGCTCTACGCCAAAGGGGCGTCTGCCACTCGCGTCGAGTTGGTCGATATTACTATTGACGTTCGTGACGGCTTCCACCACCGCCCTTTCCTTGATGATGGGGAAAATGTTGATGGAATCGATCAGCGCGGTGTCGAGCGACGTAAGCGAACTGTCAGCGTGGAGAGTGATCTCGCTACCGTCATTCAGGTAAATGGTTTGCTCGTAGTGGTCGAGGTATTCTTCGAGGTGAGCCTGGTACCGGTTGTTAATGCCGCTAACGTCGGACAGGAAACCGAAATGGGTACTGTCGATCACGACGGGGGAACGTTCGTTGCCCAGTGGGGTATCGGTTATCCGGACCAGTTCGCCGGGCTTACCGTCGAGATCGTAGTAGTACAGATCGAAATCACCGATCGGCAGGGTCGTGTCCAGGCGGGCGGGTTCCAGTTTAATGCCGGTGCGGTTGCTGGAAAAGACAACGCCCCGGCGGCCGCGAATATTGACGGGGGTGGCGTCGAGGTCGTCCCAGAAATCACGGGTGATCTGGCGGATCTGCTGGGTGCCGGGCTGGTAGTAGTATAAGTCTGAATACCCTTTGGCGCTGGCGGAAATGATCATATTGCCGGGGTCAACGTAAGCCATACTGAAAGCGCGATCGAAAGCTGATTTCAGTTCTTCGGTCGTCTCCTCGCCGCTGTTCAGGTCGTGCCGCAGCAGTTTGGGGCGGTCCCTGAACTCGTATAAAACGGCCAGTTCCTGATTACTGGGCGAGAAATCGAGCAGCGGGTAATTGTAATCGGTTGCCTGCAGCAGATTGCGCTGTCCGCCTTTGAATACGATCCGGCGCTCCCCGGTTTGCAGGTCTTGCAGGTAGATCTTGTAACGGCCGATCTCGTTGAGTACGTAGGCGATGCGGGTTCCGTCGGGGCTCACCTTCAGGTTGGTGATCGGTAAACGGCGCTTGTTTTTGATGGTCACTTCGGTGCCGGCGGGCAGGGATCTGCCGGCCAGGTCGGTGGCGTACCTGCCGCGGTAAAACTCCCCCCAGTTGAACAGGATATTGTCGTAGTTGCTGCCCAGCACGTAGAGGAAGCCGTTCTCTACCGAGCGGTTGATGCGCGTAAGGTAAAGCAGGTTGGAAACGGTGGGCTTGCCGAAACTCTCCGCCACGTAATTCCAGAAAGAGTGACCGGCCAGGGTAGGGTAGTCAGCGGCGAGGTCTTTAAAGGTTTCGTATTCCCCACCGGTTATCAGTTGGCGTAGTTGATCGTCCCTGGCCGTGTTCCAGTCCTGACCCAGGTAAGCCACCAACCCGCTTTTAAACCAGGGTGGCAGGTTGAGCAACACGGCGTTCTGTACCACTTCCTGTACGGAGGAGCCGTACAGCATGTGCTCGATGTAGACGCTGGCCATGGCTTCGCGTACCTGCCGACGCAGGTCGGTATGGTCACCGTTGAAGAAAACGAAAGCTTTGTTGCCCAGAAATTTGGTCTGGGTAGCGGAAATGTAGCTGGCGCTGCGCCCGAGATTTTGGGAACCCGGCAGGGTGAAAACCTCTTCGCTGCCGATGTTGCTCTGCTTCAGATCCGTCACGTCGCGGTACACGATCAGTTGCACCTTTTCGTTCATGCGGTGTTCCAGCATTTTCTGAATATAGCCGAAGTCGTACTCGGCCATCTGCACGACCGATTGCCCGAGCTCCCGACCTTCTCCGTACCAGTAGGTGATGAAATTATCCGACTCGTATTGTTCCCAGCTGTCAAAATCCCGGTGGTACTGTACGCGGTTTTTACCGAACTCGACCTGGGAGGTCTGGGCGATCAAAGCGGCACCGAAAAGTAAAGCTGACAGGGATAGGAAGAGACGCATCTTAGATCGTTTAGGGCAACACTTGCCCAATACAACGAAAAGATACGTATTAAGGTTATGTATTGCATTGGCACAACGCGGCAATTCTTAAATTAACGGGAGGTGCGGACGGGAAAGTCGGTTGGCAGTCAGATGGGTTGATCTCTCTCGTCCCTGATGTACGTGCAATCCTCAGCTTATTCCTCCAGGTACTGCCCCACCATTTCCTGCACCACGTCCTTCAGGTACATACCCCTTTCTTTTGCCTGTTCTTTCAGGGTCGCCAGGTGCTCCTTATTGAAGATCAGTGTGACGCGCTTGGTCTCGGCGGTGTTCTTTCCGGCGGTCCGGTCTTCATCCGTTACGGTGGAGCGAATGAGCAGGTCCAGTCCGGTTCGGCGACGGCGGGAATGGGGAGCGTTTTTTGGCGCGGCCGCAGGTGCGGTGTTGGCTGAAGGGGCTGCGTTCTCCCGCTCGAAACTGTCGCTCAGAAAAGCGTCGAGGTCGGCGGTGAAGCCCTTGCTGCTAAGTTTTCGGCGGGCTTTCTTGCTCTGCGAGGGAACGTTCACTTCTACGCTTTCTTCCTGATGGTCGGGTGGCTCGGGCGCTTTTGTACGGACGGAGGCAGCTTCCCCCCGGGTAGCCTCCGGGGTAGGAACGGGTTCTTCGAAAAGCCCGAATAAATCGTCGGTGAAGCGCTTCTTTGCCATGCTGAGCAGGTTTATTTGGTGGTCTTGCTCTTATCGGAACGTTCCCGCAGGTGAATTGGGTTTGTGGTGCGCTCAATAATTTCTTTACTTACCGCCAGATAGTCTTTTGCGCCGTTACTTGATCTGGCGTAGCCGAATATGTCCTGCCGGCTGGCGGGGGCTTCCGCAAGGGCCACGTTATCGCGGATGAACGTTTCGAACAGTAGCGGACCGAAGTACTTCTGGATGGTTTCCACCACGTCGCGGTTCAGCACCTTCCGGTGGTCGTACATGGTGGCCAGCACCCCGCTGATGTGCAATTCTTTGTTGAGACGCAGTTTCACTTTCTGGATCACCTGCTTAATCTTGGCCAGCCCCTGCAGCGCCAGGAACTCGGTTTGCAGCGGAATGATCACCTGCTGGCTGCTGGTCAGCGCATTGAGCGTGAGCAGGCCGAGGCTCGGCGGGCAGTCGATGATGATGAAATCGTAATCGTCTTCCACTCCGGCGAAGAGCTCGCGCAGGATGTACTCCCGCCCCGCTTCGTTGACCAGCTCCATCTCCGCGCTGGATAGATCCAGGCTGGAGGTGATGACGTGGAAACCCTCCCGCACCTCGAACGGTACGAGATCACTCTCGCCCATCAGGCTTTCGTAGATAGTAACCTGCTGTCGGGGAATACCCAGCGAGAGGGAAAGATTTGCCTGAGGATCGAGATCGACCAGCAGGACGCGGCTGCCCAACTCCACGAGTCCTGCGCCAATGTTGATGGCGCTCGTCGTTTTGCCGACGCCGCCTTTGTGATTCAGTAAGCTTATTACGGTTGCCATATGTGTTCAGGCCTGGATTTGGTGCGCAAGGTAGGAATTTAGTTACTTATTCCGTCGGGTTGTTGAACTGGCTGAACCGTGCGCTAAAAACTGCCGGGCTCGGGTCCGAAGTTCCAACGATTCGAATGGTTATTCTGGTCTGACCTTTACCACCCTACCGTATTTTATCTCGAGCCCCCTGGCTTGCAGCGTGGCCCGGTAGGTTTTTGCCGCACGGGAAGCCGCCGGGCGGTCGGCATAAACGGTGCCCGTATAGAGGGTTTGCCGACCCGGGGCCGGCCAGCTGTTCAGGCAATCGGTCGGGGTAGTAAAGAGGGAATCGATGCCGGCCGCGGTAAGTTCCGCAAGCCTGCGCCCGGTGTTGCGGTCGTTCAGGATGGCGTCTACCACGATGAAGGAGCGGGCTTCGACTTCAAATCCGGCACAGTTGCCAACGGGCTGCTTTTGCCGGTCTACCTTCTTTGCACCAGCGTCCGCGCGCCTTGAGTACCCTTCGTCAAAATTGGGCGCGTTGGTGATGACGAGCGTTGAATCCGCGGGATAGGGTTCTTCCTCCGCCAGCATATATTCGTCGGTGAACGGGTCCGGTAGAACCGGGCGATAGTTTTCTTCGTAACCGAGCAAAACCAAAAAACCGAAAATTACCAGCAACACCGCACCGTTCAGGATCTGTCGTCGTTGCTTAGACCGCTCGGGTGGCGAGGGGCCGTATTCCGGACGGCGGGTGATCTCTTCCAGTACCTGCTCGCGTTTGCCGTAGCTGCTCAGGTAATCGTTGAACGCATGCCGGGGAGAAGGCGTAAGTCGGCGGCGCATTTTGCCTCTGGCCGTCACTACGATCAACCCGATGCCCAGCTTACGGCACTGATCGTACAGTACGTCGTATTCCCGTGGGCGCGCGAAGGTGTCTTCCCCCACCGCGATCCATTTTTCGTTGGCGGGGTACCGTTCCAGCTGCTCGATGGCCGGGATGGCCCCCAGGGCGCCGAACGCCAGGTGGCTGATGAGCCTGGAGATCAACGCGGAACCCGACAAAAACAATCCGATCAGCAACAGGGTATTCAGCGCGTTGAAATACCACTGATAGCCCAGGGCCGCCGAAAGACCAACGATGAGCACGAGGGTGAAAACCCGGCCGGCCCAGCGGACCCGCTGCGGGGTCTCTTTTAGTTTTAACTGGTGGATGGTCGACCGGCTCTTCGCTTCCACAACCACTACGTAGGGCCGTTTACGCGCCCGCATGAAGGCGATAAAAACGTCGGCCCGTTTCAGTTTGGTGTAGGCTTCGGTAGCCACGTATGCGGATCTGCGGCGGTAGTATTCCTTATTGATTTTTTCGGCAACGGTATCCTGAATGAACCGCTCACTAAGGGTTTTTTTGGCCATCGGAGCGCAAATATGGCACTAAAATGTTTAATATGAAATATTTAACAACATATATTTTTAACCTTTGTTTTCCCGATCAGGAACATGCTTTCTGAAGAATGTTGTCCGTTTTGGCGCGGCCGCGGGTGCAAGGCCGGTTTTTTGACCACTAGGCTGCCGACGTTCAGGTCTTGCTCCCGGAGAAAGACGGAGCAGATTAAGTCCGAAAATTAAAACTTTTATTGTTTAAACGAAAAAATAAACTACATTTACCAATCGAAAAAGCGCGCTGCACAATTTGCAGCCTTATGTTAGTAAAGACTTTTGCCAGCGCCGTTGAGGGTGTTGATGCCCGGTGTATCACCGTTGAGGTGAACGCCGGAGGGCACGTTGCCGAAGGGAAACCGTGGTATAATGTGGTCGGCTTGCCCGACAGTGCCATCCGGGAGGGGTCTTACCGGGTGGAGGCCGCCGTAGTAAACAGCGGCTTCTACAACAAACGCATGAAGATCGTAATTAACCTGGCCCCCGCGGACGTTCGCAAGGAGGGAGCCGCCTACGATCTGCCCATCGCACTGGCCTACCTCAACGCTACCGACCAGATCACCGCAAAGGACCTCGAAGAATACATGATCATGGGCGAGCTCTCCCTTAGCGGTGAGCTTCGCCCGATCAAGGGCGCGCTCCCAATCGCCATCCAGGCCCGGCGTAAAAAGTACAAAGGGTTCATCCTGCCCGAAGAGAACGCCCGCGAAGCTGCCATCGTCAGTGATCTTCCCGTTTACGGTGTCCGCAGTCTCCGCGAAGCCATCGACTTCCTCACCGGCGAACGAAAACTTGAGCCGACCTGGGTCGATACCCGGGAAGAGTTCTTCAAGGAACGCACCTGTTTCGATGTGGATTTCAGCGACGTGCGCGGCCAGGAAAACATCAAGCGCTCCATGACCATCGCCGCCGCCGGAGGACACAACGTCATTCTGATCGGCCCGCCCGGCGCCGGTAAAACGATGCTTGCCCGCCGTCTGCCCACCATCCTGCCTCCGCTCGATCTTCGCGAGGCCCTGGAAACTACAAAGATCCACTCCGTGGCCGGCATCCTGCCGGAATCCGCCGCGCTGATCACCAACCGCCCCTTTCGTGCTCCGCACCATACCATTAGCGATGTGGCCCTGGTAGGCGGCGGCAGCTACCCCACCCCGGGGGAGATCAGCCTGAGCCACAACGGCGTCCTTTTTCTCGACGAACTACCCGAATTCAAACGGAGCGCCCTGGAGGTGATGCGCCAGCCGATGGAGGAGCGCCGCATCATCATCAGCCGGGCCAAGATCACCGTCGATTTTCCGGCCAGTTTCATGCTCGTCGCCAGTATGAATCCCTGTCCCTGCGGTTACTTCAATCATCCGGAACGCGATTGTACCTGTCCGCCGGGAGCCGTAAAACGCTATCTCAGTAAAATAAGCGGCCCCCTGCTCGACCGCATCGATCTGCAGGTGGAAGTAACCCCCGTTCCCCTCGATAAACTGACCGGTGACGCGCCGGAAACGGAAACCAGCCAGGTGATCGCCGAGCGCGTGGTGGCCGCCCGTAAGATCCAGGCGGATCGCTACGCCGATCAGAACGGTATATACTGCAACGCCCAGATGCCCAGCCGCCTGGTGCGCGAGTGGTGTGTCATCGATGCCGCGGGTAACGAACTGCTGAAGAACGCCATGGAAAAGCTGCAACTAAGCGCCCGCGCCTACGACCGTATTCTGAAGGTATCCCGTACCATTGCCGACCTGGAGCGGTGCAACCGTATTCACTCGCGCCATCTGGCCGAAGCCATCAACTTCCGCAACCTCGACCGGGAGAGTTGGGGAGAACAACGGTAAAGCAATAGTAATGGGGTGATTTTTATCCGACGCGGAAACCAGGAAGCTATTCACCCGAATGAAGGAGTGGGGGAGAGACGAGCCCATCCCCGCATTTTTTTCTTATCCCGATGTAAATGTCTACGCTCCGGGATCTCGTCGGTTCAGCCACGGGGGCAAAGTGGTCTTCGCAAAATAATAAGCAAGGGCCGCCCCCGCGATGGCGCCGCCCACGTGGGCGAAGTGAGCGATGTTGTCGAAGTCGAACCTGACGATACCGAGCACCAGGTCGATCAGGAAAAAAGCCGGAATGAGATAAGCGGCGTAAATGCCGATGGGAATGAAGAGGATCTGAAGTTTCTGCCACGGAAATAAAACGGCAAATGCCGCGGCAACACCCGAAACGGCACCGGAAGCTCCCACCATACTGTTGGCGTTGGTCAGGTATTCAATGTACCCGTTCATCAAAAAAGTAGATTCTCCGATTTCCTTTGAGCCGGCTTGGTCCATACTGAACTGATTCTGGAGATTACCGATCAACTCGCTGAGTGATTTACCTTCTTCCCTCAGGTTCTCGGTGGGGACGCTGCTGAAAAAAGCATTAAGGTTCGCCAGGGTGGGGTCGGTACTGAAAACTGCGGCCAGTTGCTCGTAGCCGTCGATTTCGTACCAGACGTGCGCGCAGTGCAGAAAGACCGCACCCAACGCCGCAAATAGATAAAGCGCCAGAAAGCGTGATCCTCCCAGCCTTGATTCCACGATCGGGCCGAGAAAGAAAAGGCTGAGCATATTGAACGCAATGTGGGTCACGTTGGCGTGCATGAAAAAATGCGACACAACCTGGTACGGCCGAAAGTTTTTTCCGCCGGGATAGTACATCGCCAGTTCGTCGGCAATGTTGAATTCGTACCCCATCTCTCCCGGCAGGTACACGATCGCGAAGACGAGGGCGTTCAGGATCAGGAGGTACTTAACGATGGGCGTTACTGGAGGCATAGACGGGTGAACTTAGCGTTCAATACGGGTTGGAACGGATTAGCTTTCAAAACGCCGGTCCACTTCGTCAAGTTCATATTTAAGAAAGCAGCGGCGTCCGTTGGGCGCTCTTTGGGGTTGCTCGCAGGCAAAGAGGCGATCGATGAGGGAGCGCATTTCGGCGGCGTCGAGGGCCTGCCCGCTTTTGATGGCCGCGCTGCGTACGAGGGCCCTGGCCAGCCGGGCGTGGCCGTTGCTCTCCGCGTCGACGTCGTTGCGGTATTGTTCCAGTAGTTGTTCGAGTAGTTGTTGTTCGTTCTGGCCGGCCAGTTCAGTGGGGATACCGCGAATGATGAAGGACTCGCCGCCGAAGTGCTCGACGTCGAAGCCGAGTCGGCGCAGATCGGGAAGAATGGCGTTCATGAGCCCGACGTCGACGTGGGGCAGCTCCAGGGTCTGGGGAAACATCGACTGCTGAGAGGCGGCCGGGGTCTCCCGCAGCGTCAGCAAATACTGCTCGAAAAGGATGCGTTGGTGAGCGGCCCGCTGATCGATCAGCAGCCACCCGCTTTTTATCGGGGAGACGATATAACGCTGATGCAGTTGGTAAGGCGCGCGGTCCTGGGCGGGTGGGGTGGCTGCTCCGGCTTCGTCGTCGTCCTGGCTCATGCGGCTGGGTAGCAACTCGCCCATTTCGGGGTTGCTGAGCCCGGCGTCGCCAAAGTCGATGAAGGGAGTTTCGTTGCTCGCGGCGGAAGCGTTTTCACCGAGACCTTCGTACAACTGCTGCCAGTTGCGAAGATTGGAGGCGTGGCGGGCGGCTTCCGATCGGGGCAGGCCGGCACCGGACGATTTTCCGCCGCCGCCCGCTGCTCCGTTGCCGGGGAGCGCCGGTTGCTGGTAATCGTCGTTCATCCGGCTGGGGAGGGCTTCGCCTTCGTCGTCGGAAGTATTGTGTCTCGGGCGGATGTTGGTCCGGGAGGGGGAGAAGGGGTTATCGGTCTCGAAATCAATGGAAGGCATGATGCTGGCCCGGCCGAGCCCGTGGCGAATGGTCGCCTTCAGATAGTTGTAGATCAGGCGTTCGTCTTCAAACTTTATCTCCTGCTTGGTGGGGTGTACGTTGACGTCGATCCGGGCGGGGTCGATCTCCAGGTAAATGACGTAGAAAGGGTAAGTGTCTTTCGGTAGTAGATCGTCGTATGCCGTGGAAACGGCATGGTGTAAGTAACTGCTCTTGATGAAGCGGTTGTTGATGAAGAAGAACTGCCCGACTTTGGATTTGCGCGCCGCCTCCGGCTTCCCTACGTAGCCGCTGATGGAGAGCACGTCGGTATCTTCCTTGATGGGAACCAGCAGATTATCGTACTTGCGCCCGAATACCTGGACAACGCGCTGGCGAAGTTTCCCCGCCGGCAGCGCGAGGTCGAGCCGGTCGTTGACGTGCAGATCAAAACGTACCTCGGGGTGGGCCAGCGCAATGCGGATGTATTCGTCGCGGATATGCCGGAGCTCCACCGTATCGCTCTTCAGAAAATTGCGGCGGGCGGGGATATTGAAGAAGAGGTTGCGAACCGAGATCGTGGTACCGGGAGCACTGGCAACGGGTTCCTGGATTTTCACCTCACTGGCCTCCACCACCAGGCGGGTGCCGAGTTCATCCGGAGCGCGGCGGGTTTTCATCTCCATATGAGCAACGGCGACGATGCTGGCCAGTGCTTCCCCCCGGAAGCCCATGGTGCGGAGGGCGAATAGATCGTCGGCGCTGCGCAACTTGCTGGTGGCATGGCGCTCTAACGACATGCGCGCATCGGTTTCGGACATACCGCAGCCGTTGTCGCGTACCTGGATCAGGGCCTTGCCGCTGTCTTTGATCAGCAGTTCGATTTCGCTCGCGCCGGAGTCAATAGCGTTCTCCACCAGTTCCTTGACGACGCTTGCGGGGCGCTGAATTACCTCGCCGGCCGCAATCTGGTTGGCAATAGCATCGGGTAGCAGGTGGACGAGGTTGTCCGTCATCTTTAAAAGCAGGTTAAATCAACTGGATAAGCTTAAAACGGAGGCCCAAGATACGGAAAGTTTGTCCGGCGGGGTCATTCCAGCCACGCCGATAAATCGGGGAAGTAGACCTCGATGGCCAGGTAGCTGACGACGAGCAGGCAGATGATGACGATCAGCAGCGTACCGTTGGATTTTTTTACCCGGGCACTCCGGTAAGAACCGGCCGCCTTTCCCCCCGCCCCGGCACGAAAACCGCCGGAGATGCGGGTCTTCATGGCGTCGACGCCGCCGTTCTGGAGTTGCTCAACGCGTTGGCGCAGTTTTTCGGCTTCCTCTTTTTTGGGGTCCCAGTAGCGGGGCTTGTAGCTGAATTGCTGGTTCTTGGGTGTTTTGAAGAGGCGAAGGAAAGCCATCGGGAATCGTTTTTGGTTGAACAGTTAAAGTTAAGCAAAGATGTTGAAAGGAGGACAAATGGTGGGTTGTATTGAACCTCCCCTCATTGATTTCTTCCGGGCTTCCAGATCGTGCAGGCAGCTTCGTCATCATGAACCCCGTCGATACGAATAGCGTCTTTGCAGCGTACTTTCAGGGTGCAGCCCGGTTTTTCCAGGGCGCGGCGGAAGCCGAGGTTGGGCGCAAAGGTTCTGGCGGTAAATCTTGTCACTTCGGGCAGGGTAGAAAATCCGTTGGCAACCATCCGCTCAGCATTCTCGATCAGACTACCAATATCATATTAATTTCAAAAGCGGGTGGTGACGGACATCGGTTCGTTTTTTAAGGAAATATTTCGGGGAGGTATTGAAAGTTGTTTCACCTTGCTCAAAAGCAAACGCTTTGCACCTGCGGCCTCGCCCCCTGCCTAAAGCTTCTGCGCCTTCGGAAACGCGAGCCAGAACCCGGTCGCCGCCAGCAGCCCGACCGCTCCCGGTACCAACCAGATGACCGACCAGTCATGGCCGCCTCCCGGCAGCGTATTGGCCAGCACCACTTCGCCCGCAATCCAGCTGCCGATGAATACACCGACGCCCTGATTGGCAAATGAGACCAGCCCCTGCGCCGTACTGCGCAGCGCTACCGGCACCCGGTTATCGACGTAGATCTGCGCGGCGATCACGATCCAGGCAAAGGTGAAACCCTGCACGGCAATGCCCAGGTAGAGCAGCACCTCATAGTGCTCCGGCCGCGCAAAGGCGAAGAGGAAGTAGCGTGCTCCCCACAGAAAGAGGCCCCAGAAAAATATACGGCGGAACCGGATGTAGCGGAAAAAGAACGGCATCGCAAACAGGATGCCGATTTCAAAAAACTGCCCGAGAGACATCTTCGCCGCTGCCGCGGACCAGCCGATCTCGTTCAGGAAAGGATTCACGAAACTGTAGTAGAACGACGAGGGGACGCAGGAAAAAAGCGTGGCGATCAGCAGCACGACCATCCCCGGCTCCCGGATGATGCGGCCGACTTCGGGGCCGGTAAGCATCGAGAAGTTAAAGCCGGGCCGGGGCGGCACGCGGGACAGCGTGAGGGCCGTCAGGGCGGTGAAGACGGCCAGCGACCCGCCGATCACCAACGGCCAGGGAGAGTTTTCCAGAGCAAAATAACTCAGACCCAGCCCTACCAGCATGAAACCGACCGTGCCCCACGCCCGCACGGCCGGGAAGCTTTTCGCCGGCGTCTCCAACTGGTGAAAGCTGATGCTGGAGAGCAGACTGAAGGTGGGCATGAAGCAAAGGTTGAACACCAGGATCAGGGCATAAACGGGCCAGAAAGTAGTGGCGAAGAAACACAACACGATCGCCACGGCGGCCAGTACATTCAGTAGTACCAGCATCCGGTCGGCGCTGAAGTGCCGGTCCGCAAGCCAGCCGACGACCGGCGGCGAAACCGTGGCGGCAATGGCGTTGGTGGCGTAGATCATGCCTACCTCGCGGCCGCTGAAGCCGAGCGTCTGCAGGCAGTAGGTGCCCAGGCAAATTACGCTGGCGGCAAAGACGGAGTTCTGGAGAAATTGGAGAGCCGCTAAGCGGAACGTGGTGGACATGGCGGTAAAGGTAGAACAGCGACCCTTGCGTTGCCCTGGCCGGAGATTATTTTTCGCGGGCGTTCTCGTCCCGCGCGGAGGGAGGCGTGTTTCCCCGGGGCGTGATGTTGGCGTCCAAAATGTCGGGATGTTCCTCATTGTGACCCCGGTAATGCCTGACCAGGTAGAAGATGAGGGCCAAGATCAGGACGTTGATGATGAGTAGCGACAGGCCCATGAGCGTATATTTCTTCCCGGAAAGTTACGGTTAGAGGATGTAAAAAGCTCAAGTATGAACGTTTCGTCATTTGTCCCGTAGAAAAACTCCCCCTACATTTGTTGCACGCCGGAAATGCCCGGCGATGACTTTATAACGAAGCGTGGAGAGCACAGGCTCGGTGAAACGCTGGCAACCACTTCCTCCCCGGCCGAAGGAAAAAGGTGCCAATGCCTGCCCCGCAATATTGCGGGAACTATAAATCGATCAGCCATGCCATACGCCTCTACATCCATCCGTCCGCTGCCTTCAATTGGCCAGGACCGTGGATAATCAACTTCAACAAGACGGATTTAAAATCGATCACCTGCCCGGCACGGTGAAGCAAGCCGACGTCGGCTTTCGGGCTGGTGGCAGGCGTCCCGCTGCGCTATACTCCCGTTTCAAGGGGTTGGATTTGGGCGACGACGCGCAGGATGCAATGAGGATTTTGAAGAGCAACGGTGCCGCTCCCACAATGATCTCCCCCCCTCCCCGAACTCGCGGACCCGCCCTGATCAAATCTATTACTAACTCATGATCCCGAAGGGATTGAACAGACCGTGACCCCGGACGTAGAAAGTGCGCAGCACGAACGAAGTACGGGGAGTAAAAAATCTACAATATGAAATTCGAAACCCTCCAACTCCACGCCGGCCAGGAAGTCGACGAAACCACCCGCAGCCGCGCCTTGCCGCTGTACCAGACCACCAGCTTCACCTTCCGCGACAGTGAGCATGGCGCCAAACTCTTCGCCCTGCAGGAGTTCGGCAACATCTACACCCGCATCATGAACCCGACCACGGACGCATTCGAAAAGCGGGTTGCCGCCCTGGAAGGCGGCGTGGCCGCGGTAGCCACGGCCTCCGGCCAGGCCGCCCAGTTCCTGGCGATCAACAACATCGTGCAGGCGGGCGAGAACATTGTTTCCAGTCCCTACCTCTACGGTGGTACGTATAACCAGTTCAAGGTGGCTTTTAAGCGCATCGGCATCGAAGTCCGCTTCGCCGCAAGCACCGACCCGGCTGATTTCGCCAAGCTGATCGACGGTAAGACGAAAGCGATCTACACCGAGACGCTGCCTAACCCGAGCTTCCTGGTGCCCGACTTCGAAGGGCTGAGCGCCGTCGCTAAAAAGCACGACCTGCCCCTGATCGTAGATAATACTTTCGGCGCCTGTGGTTACCTCTGCGCTCCGCTAAAGCATGGCGCCGACATTGTCGTCGAGTCCGCCACCAAGTGGATCGGTGGCCACGGAACCAGCATCGGCGGCGTCATCGTCGACGGAGGAACCTTCGACTTCGGCAACGGCAAGTATCCGCAGTTCACCGACCCGAGCCCGGGCTACAACGGTCTCGTGTTCAACGACGTCTTCGGCAAGGACGGCCCCTTCGGCAACATCGCCTTTGCCATCCGCGCCCGGGTGGAAGGCCTGCGCGACTTCGGTCCCGCCGCGAGCCCGTTCAACGCCTGGCTCCACGTGCAGGGCCTCGAAACCCTCTCCTTGCGGGTACAACGCCACGTCGACAATGCCCAGACTATCGCCGAATGGCTGGATGCGCACCCGAAGGTGGAGAGCGTCACTTACGCCGGGCTGCCCCACCACGCCGGCCACGCCAACGCCAAGAAGTACCTCACGCACGGCTTCGGCGGCGTACTCGGCTTCCAGGTGAAGGGCGACAAAGCCGCCGCCACCAAAGTGGTCGACAACCTGAAGCTGATCAGCCACCTCGCCAACGTCGGCGACGCCAAGACGCTGATCATCCAGCCCGCCGCTACTACCCACCAGCAGCTTTCCGCGGAAGATCAGATCTCGGCCGGCGTACTGCCTAACGCCCTGCGCCTCAGTGTGGGCATCGAGCACGTGGACGATATTAAGTCTGATTTAGCGCAGGCGTTGGACCTGATCTAGCAGGATTGAAAATCTACCGAGGCAACCAAACCGTACTGGTCGGTTGTTGCCTTGGTAGATTTTAATTTGCCATCAACCTAAATATCCGAATCATGACAGCTGTTTGTAGACAGAACCATTCAGGAGCTAAGGTTACTCCCGCAGGACGAACAGGAAGCTATTTTTTCGGGCGCTTCTCGATATTGTCACTCCGATTCAAGAAAATATAATCAAGCGCTCTCCAGGCGTTATTGGTGGCAGGGCGAGGATACGTGATATGCGAATTCCCGTCTCTTTGATTGTCTCGTGGTACAATGCAGGGTGGTCTGATCAGGAAACACTTGACAACTACCCGGGGCTTGAAACTACTGATTTGGATGCAGTAAAATCGTATCATGTGCTTCACCGAAAGGAGATTAATACTGAAATTGAGGAGGAATGAATCTGTTGTTTTCTGACGAAGACGTACCCAGGTCGCTAACCGAAGCCCTTCGTGACGGCGGTGCGGATGTCTTGACCGTCGCCGACGTTTCCCTTGACAATCAAAAGACATCTGATGTAGACATTCTCGCTGCGCCTGATGAGCTTGGACGTGCCGTAGTCACTTTCAACCGTAAAGATTACAGGATGCTTCATGGGCTCGGCCTCCCACATTTCGGGATAAACTTCTGCAAAAGGAACACGCCGTTTCCACCATTAACACAGATAATTTTGGAACTACCTATTTCAGAAGAACCTCTCGAAAGGAATTTATGCTCAATTACTTGAAAATAGTGTAGACCCTTTTGTCTCCGATGGGAAAAGAATTCATCGCCGGAGGCGACTCACACCTGTCTCGCTGCCGGAGGCAGTTCGCTCCAACCCTCAATCATGCCCAGTACCGAATACTACCAAGACCAATATCAAGTCCTCCACCGCCCAATGCCCCTTTTCGGCTCCGGCGTAGAGGAAAGCCTGGAACCGATCCCCGAAGCTGATTTCCATCGGCCCGTCGGCCACCGGACCATCGCACAGCTCATCGGCCACATAGCCGCCTGGCGACGCAACACTTCCCTGCGCTTCCGCGACCTTTCGCGCCCGAAGATTGAGCTTAACTCCCCGGACGACTGGCCCGACTACTCCGGCAAGACCAAGGCGGAAATGCTCGCTAATTTGGCGGAAACCAAAGAGCTTATGCTCCAGGCCTACGCCGAACTTGACTACAACAAGGTTGATGAGAAGCTGCACCCGGACTATTATTACACCTTCCGCCATGCGCTTGATGGTGCGGTTCAGCATGATATTTACCATTTGGGCCAGATCAATCTTCTGACGGCGCTGCTAAAGGCCAACGGTCTATCAAAATAATGAACCAAAGAACTTGACCCAATACCTCCACATCTCCCATCCCTTCGCCCTCGAATCCGGCGAAACCCTGCCGTCCCTGACGGCGGCCTACCACACCTACGGTGAGCTGAACGCCGCACGCGACAACGTCATTTGGGTCTGTCATGCCCTGACGGCCAACAGCGACTGCGAAGACTGGTGGCCGGGCCTGGTCGGGCAAGGTTTCACCATCGATCCGGATAAATACTTCATCGTTTGTGTCAATATGCTCGGGAGCAGTTATGGGAGCACTAGCCCAAAAAGCATCGATCCGGAAACGCATACGCCCTACCGGCTCGATTTCCCCCTGGTCACCACGCGCGACAACGCTCGCTTTTTCGGCCTCGTAGCCAATTACCTCGGCATTGGCCGTATCCGCCTGCTGATGGGCGGGAGCATGGGCGGGCAGCACGCCGGCGAGTGGGCCTGCCTGCAACCGGATCGCTTCGACCTCTTGTGCCTGCTGGCTACCAACGCCCGGCATTCTCCCTACGGTATAGCGCTCAACGAGAGCCAACGGATGGCCCTGCGTGCCGATCAAACCCTGGGGACCGATACGCCGGACGCCGGCCGGCTGGGCCTGGAGGCGGCCCGCTCGGTGGCCGTACTCTCATATCGGCACTACCGGACGTATCTCGCCACGCAGCAGCAACCCGACCCCGAAGATTTTGACGACTTCCGGGCCAGCAGCTATCAGCGCTACCAGGGGTACAAACTCTGGAAACGCTTCGACCCGTGTTGCTACTACACCCTTACGCGCAGCATGGATACCCATCATTTAGGGCGCGGCCGCGGGTGCAGTGCGGATGCCCTGAATAAAATCACCGCTACCACTCTTATCATCAGCATCGATACCGATGTATTGTTCCCCACCGAAGAGCAAGCTTTTCTCAGTCGGTACATCCCCAACAGCCGGTTAGACGTGATGTCGTCGGACTACGGCCACGACGGTTTTCTGGTCGAGACACCCACCATCGGCCTGTTGCTGGCTGATTTTCTGGCCGATCAGCTACAGATCGATTCGGGTACGAAACACGCTTTCACGGACGGTCTCAGCGGCCGGGCTTTTGCCATTCCGGGGACGGAGGAAGTGTAAAGCGTACCCGGAAATTTTATACAGACTGAGCGCACCCTGCCTAAATAAGCGGTCGCGCAAGATCACTTTGCGGCACTTGTCAGTTTTCCGCGCCGGCGACGTCTTCACTGCCCGTAGCGGAGGGCGGAATACAAAGCATGACCAGGTCGAAATAAGTACCGGTGAAAACATTGCGATCTATGTAACCGGTAACACCGGGTAGTTTGGCCCGGTCGGTATACTGCCAGAACTCGAACGGGCGGCCGCAAACCGTCACGGGCTCGTCGCGATCGTAGCGGGCGAGCCAGAGCGGATAGTCGTCGAACTGCCCGGCGAGGAAGCGGTTGTAAAAATTCTGTCCGGTGTAGATGATTGGCTTAACGCCGTAGCGCAGTTCCAGCATTTTGCCGATTTGTTTGACGTTTTCGGACAGTTGAAAGGGAGACAGCCGCCCCCGGTCCTCAACGTCGATGACGGGGGGCAGGTCGCCCGGGGCCAGATCGACGGAGGTGAAGAAGTTGCGTGCCTGATCTTCAGGAGCGACTTCGGGACGGAAAAAGTGATAGGCTCCGCGACGTATTCCGGTTTTGCCGGCCAGGGTCCAGTTGGCGAAAAAAGCCTTGTCTTTGAGATCCTTGCCTTCGGTAGCTTTGATGAAGGCGAAGTCGTGCCCGTCGGCGGCCAGGGCATCCCAGTCGATGGCCCCCTGGTAGTGGCTCACGTCCACACCGGAAACCTCGTAGCGCTGGGCGGCATCGGGCCAATCGGGCAGGCAGGCGGTCGTTGCGGACAACAGGAGCAGGCAAACCAGCGATTTGGCGAGATTACGTAAGATGAGAGATCATTTTTCGTCCCTAAGATACGGGGCGCCGGGGAAAAGAATTGTCGGGCGCGGTCAAAATTCAGGATTAAGAATTCTCCGGGGCAATTTCGGCGACCGAAGTATTAAGCGCTTGCCCGGGAAGCAGCTTCCCGGTCGGGGACCAACTTTCCGAACAAGCCTTGCCTGCCATGTACTACTCCCCGGCCAGGAAGCCCCGGATGTTCCAGTTGATGGTTGCTTCGCCATCGGTGAAGTCCTCGAAGTTCGTCCAGGTCGGTCCCTGCGGAATCCGAAAGCGGTCACCGTTAGGATTGAAGTTCAGGCCCTGGTCACAGCCGATGGCCTGGAACCGATCCGAGGGGATGTCGGATTCCACGGCGATCCAGATGCCCTGATCGGCTTCAAGGGTCAGGGGCGTAGTGAGGAAGTGATCCTGCCAGCCCCGGTTGCGAATGCGCTGGCTAAGGTCGAGACTGCGGTAGAGCTCGGCACCGGGAGCGTCGTCGTCGGCCCCTTCGGCAAAAATGACTACGCTGGTAGCGCCGGGCACGTCCTGTATCCAGAAGCTGACCCGCTCGAGGGAACGGCCGCTGAACTGCTGCGTGCGTCCGGGAGGGAAATAGGCGGCGAAGACGTGCTGACCGGCATCGACAAAGGGAGCGGTGAAGTTGTCGCCATCGTAGTTCAGGCTTTCAGCAACGACTTCATTATCGTCGTCTTCACAGGAAGACCAGCCGAGAAGGCCGATGCAGAGCAGCAGGAGGAAGGGTAAGGAAGCGGTTTTCATATAACTTGGTTTTTTATGCTAACGCTAAATTCGGGTGGTTAGATGAATTTTGCGTGGTTTTGGGTGGTAAGGTTTTCCTAAAGTTACCGGGTGGCGGGTTCCCCGCGCCGAAGGTTTGGCGGAAGACTAACTTTGCGAGCCCGTAACCGGCTAACCCATGAACAAAGAAATTCTCCGCCTGGCGCTACCCAACGTTCTCAGCAACATCTCCGTACCCCTCATCTCCAGTTTTGATACCGTGCTGATGGGTAGCCTCGGGGGTAAGCATATTGCGGCGGTGGGGCTCGGAGCAATGGCCTTTAACTTCGTGTACTGGAACTTCGGCTTCCTGCGCATGAGCACCACGGGCCTCACCGCCCGCGCTTACGGGGCGCACGATGACGATGCACAGCGGGCAACGCTTCTCCGCGCGGGCGTGCTGGCACTGATCATCTCCGTACTGTTGGTATTACTCCAGTACCCCTTTGCGGAGCTGACCCACCGGCTGCTGAACCTGCGCACGGAGCAGGTAGGTCTGGTGGATGAATACTTCTACGTCCGCATCCTGGCGGCCCCGGCGGCACTGGGGCAAATGGTGCTCTTCGGCTGGTTTTTCGGCCGCCAGAACGCCACCTTCCCGCTGCTCCTTACGCTGACCGTAAACGCGGGTAATATGGCCCTGAGCTACTACCTGGTCTCCGCACTGGGGTGGGGCATCAGCGGCGTGGCGTGGGGCACGGTGGCGGCGCAGTACCTGGGGCTGGTGCTTGGCCTGGGCTTGCTGGGCGTAGAGATCCGCCGGGGGGAGGCTCCGAGCGTAACGGCAAATACGACAGGACCAGGAGTGAAATCCGACGCATCCGACGTGCCCCCACTCCCGGGGAGCGAGGCTGGGGGAGCGGGCATTGCTTCTCCGGAGGAGTTCACTTCGCACCCGCGTCCGCGCCAGAAAAGGCTCCCTCCGGCCATGACGGAATTTCTGCGCGTCAACCGCGATATTTTTCTGCGCACCCTCTGCCTCACCCTCAGTTTTGCTTTTTTCTACAACCGCGCCAACGCCCTCGATGTCGGTACCGCCGTGGTGGCCGCCAACGTCATTCTGCTGCAACTCGTGAACTGGCTCAGCTACGGCATCGATGGATTTGCCTTCGCCGCCGAAAGCCTGGTCGGCAAATACCACGGCGCCCGAAAAACAGGCGAACTGCGCCGCGTTGTCCGCCTGATCTTCGTCTGGGGTATGGGCTTTTCCGTGGGGTATGCCGTGGTCTACACCCTGGGGAACGTCCACCTTCTGGGCCTGTTCGCCCCGGAAAACGCTGCCCCGGAAACCCTCGCCGCAGCCCTGCACTACCTGCCCGTTGTGGTTGTTTTCTGCCTGCTGGCCACCCCTTGCTACCTGCTCGATGGTATCTACATCGGCCTCACGGCCGCCCGAGCGATGCGGCAGACGATGCTGCTGGCCTTCGCCGGGTACCTGCTGGCGTATTACCTCGTCGGGCAGCACTACGCCAACTGGGGGCTGTGGGGTAGTTTATTGGCTTTTATGGTGTTGCGGGCGGTGCTGCAGGGAGTGTGGTTGCCGCGGGTGCTAAGCACGAACTGAGTAACGTAGGGCAAAAAGTTCCCGTGGATTACCTTTGCGCCATGACGCCCCAACCCCTCCGTTCCATCAAGGCTACCCAGCACGCCCTCGCCGGCGAGAAAGTGAAGACGACCGATATTGTCGGACGTTATCTGGACGCCATCAACGAGCACGCCCACCTCAACATCTACGTCGAGGTTTTTGCCGAGGAAGCGATGCGGGAAGCGAAGCGGCAGGATGAGGCGCGGACGCAGGGGGCAAAGCTGGGCCAACTGGCCGGCGTCGTCATCAGTATCAAAGATGTGATCTGCTACGCCGGTCACGGGGTAAGTGCCGGTTCAAAAATGCTGGAAGATTTTGTTTCCCCTTACACCGCTACGGCCCTCCGGCGGTTGCTCGATGAGGACGTTATCGTTATCGGCCGGACCAACTGTGACGAATTCGCCATGGGCTCCGGCAACGAGAACAGCCACTACGGTCCTACCCGGAACGCCGCTGACGTCACCCGCGTGCCGGGCGGCAGCTCGGGCGGTGCGGCCGTCTCGGTACAGGCCGGAACCTGCTTGCTGGCCATGGGCTCCAGCACGGGCGGCTCGGTGCGGCAACCGGCGTCCTTCACGGGCCTTTTCGGTTTCAAGCCCACTTACGGCCGCATCAGCCGTCATGGCCTGATCGCCTACGGATCCAGCTTTGACCAGATCGGCTACCTCGGCCACAACGCCGACGATATCGCCCTGGCCCTCCAGCTCAGCGCCGGAGCCGACGCCTATGATGCCACCGCTCCCAACAAAACCGTACCGCTCTACGGAAAGCAGAACGTCGACACCAAACCGCAAAGCATAGCCTACTTCCCCGATCTGCTGACAAGCGAAGCCATCGACCCGGCCATACGCGCCGCCATGCGAAAGACCATGGACGATTTCCGCGCCGCCGGTCACCAGCTGGTACCGGTTGATTTCTCTTACTTCGATTATGTGGTGCCCGCCTACTACGTACTCACTACCGCCGAGGCCAGTTCCAACCTGAGCCGCTTCGACGGAATGCGCTACGGCCACCGCAGCAACGAGGCCCACGACCTGGCCGAAACCTACACCAAGTCCCGTTCCGAAGGATTCGGCACCGAGGTACAACGGCGGATATTGCTGGGCACCTTCGTCCTCAGCAGCGGCTATTACGATGCTTATTACGGCAAGGCCCAGCAGGTACGCCGCCTCATCCGCGATCAACTGCGCGGTATTCTCGATACCCATGATTTTCTGCTGATGCCCGTCAGCCCCAGCCTGCCCTGGCCGGTTGGTGAGCAGGCGGACGACCCCGTGGCCAACTACCTGGCCGACATATACACCGTGATGGCCAATCTGGCCGGGTTGCCGGCGGTGGCCGTGCCGGTGGAATCGGACGCACCCCTGCCGGTCGGATACCAACTGATGGCGGACCAATGGGAAGAAGAGAAGCTTTTAAGTTTTGTCAGAGGGCTACACTGCTAGACAAACGCGGTATTATCCTTCCCCGACCCCTCCAAAAAGGGGGAGGCGGGCAACATTTTTCTGGCAGTGTAGTCGAAGGGCTGTCGACCTGGATCTTTTTTTCGAACTGTAGCTTCCGGGCACTGTGCCACAATGCTCCCACCCGGAGATAACGTACCGGAAAATCCGGCATTAAATTTTGCGGTAAAGTTATTCCGGGTTGGTCAGCGTACCGTCGTTGGCTTTTTTCTGTAATCCTTCGTTGGCTTTGATGCTGAGTTCCACGCGGCGATTTTTGGCGCGGCCGGCATCCGTTTCGTTGCTATCGATGGGCCGGGTTTCGCCGTATCCGGTAGTACGCATGCGGTTACGGGCGATCCCGTCCGAGGCCAGGTAGTCGGCCACGGATGCCGCGCGTTTTTCACTAAGTTCCTGGTTGGTGCTTTCGCCGCCGACGCTGTCGGTGTGGCCGTCGATGATGATGTCGGTGTCGGGGTAACGGATGAAAACGCGGGCCATACGATCGAGTTCCGCGCGGCTGGCCTGGGTAAGGCCGGCTTTACCGAATTCGAAGAGCACGCCTCCGTCGAACGTGACGGTTACGCTCTCGGTAACGGTTTCTCCCGTTTCCGGGTCGACGGTTTCTACTTTATCAACTTTGGCACCGGGTACTTCCTCCTCGAGTTCCTCGGCTTGCTTATCCATGTATTTACCGAGCAGGGCACCGGCGGTACCTCCCACTACTCCTCCGATGATAGCTCCCTTGGTGCCGTCACCACCATTCTTTCCGATCGCACCACCGACCACGCCGCCGGCGGCACCGCCGATGACGGCTCCCTTAGCCGTTTTGGAAGTATTACAGCCAGACGACAAAATAAGCAGCAGGGCGGTAAATAGCAGGACGATGATGGGTGGAAAATCTTTCATAAAATGCGTATTGAAGGGGTTACCGGCTACAACGTATTTCGATCATGGGGTGTTCGTGCGGTGTATAGTTTCAATAATTTTTCGGATTTTTGTAAAATATATAGCCGTCTGCACAATATTTCGCGAATTTCGAAACCAGCGGTACTGAATTTTCGTACATAAAACTACGCAAGTTTTATTGTTATGACTTTTTGGCCGCATGTTTCAGCCGGCGTTTTTTCGATTTAACTATTCTATTAAAAAGTTTTCAGGCTGGTTTCTCATCTATTGCCATCAACGCTGTTCCCAGCGTTGCGGTGAATTACGATATGTACCTCGGGTACCACGACGTTTTTGTGTCTCTCTTTTAATTGAATTTATTGCCCGCGCTACCATGTTTGGTTCGCGGGCGTTTTCTTTTATCGCCGTCCGGACGCATGAATTAGATCCGCGGTGATCCTGGCGGACAACAGGCAGAGTGGTACGCCGCCGCCGGGGTGAACGCTGCCGCCGAGAAAATACAACCCTCCGATGCGATGACTGAAATTGGGGTGGCGCAGAAAAGCCGCCATCGTATTGTTGCTGCTCGTACCGTAGAGCGCGCCCTGATGAGAACCGGTAAGGCGCTCGATGTCGGGCGGGGCAACGATGCGTTCCGCTACAATGAGGTCTTCGCTAAATTCGGCACCGGCGTCATTTTCGGGCGCGGCCGCGGGTGCGGAGAAGTGCTTTTTTAAAATAGCAATGACTTGCCGGCGCAAACGGGGAATCATTTCGTCCCAGTTCTGGCCTTCGTCCGCCGGCGCGTTTACCATCACGAACCAGTTTTCGCATCCGGGGGGCGCATCGCCCGTCACGATCTTGCTGCTGACGTTGACGTACACCGTTACGTCGTCGCCCAGGTCTCCCGCCTCCAGGGTGGCGAATTCCCGGCGGTAGTCTTCGCTGAAGAAAATGTTGTGTACGCCGAGTTCGGCAAACTCCCGCTCGATGCCCCAGTAAAAGATCACCGCGCTGGTGCTTTTTTGCTGACTCAGGGTACGTGTTGGTTTTCTGGCCCCGGGCAGCAACTTATCGTAGGCGAGCCATACGTCCATATTACAGACCAAGGTGTCCGCGGCATGAAATTTACCATCGACTTTTATCCCGGAGACCCGGCCACTTTCTCGTACGATCTCTTCGACCAGTTGGTTGAAGTGGTAGGTGACGCCGAGTCTTTTGCCCAGTTCATAGACGGAGGTGCTGATGTCGTACATACCCCCGGTGGGTAAATAGGCACCGAAGTGGTGCTCGAAGTGGGGGATCATGCTGAGAAGACCGGGAGCCTTGTACGGGTTGGAGCCGTTGTACGTGGCAAAACGGTTGAACAACTGTACCAGTTTGGGGTGCCTCAGGTCGCGCTCGTGCACGGCGTTCATGCTGGTGAACAGGTCCAGGGTGGGGACGCGCAACATTGCTCCGGCCACCTGCCAGTCGAGCCAGGTGCCGGCCTTGTGCAGGGACTTTTCCAGGAAGGTGCGTCCGGTGAGTTCGTATTTGCGGGCGGCGTCGGCCATGAAGCCGGCAACGCGCGCTTCGGGGACGCCGAAGGTCTCCGCGGCGGCCCTGGCCAGCTCTTCGCTATTTCCGGGGGCGGTGAAGCGGGTACCGTCCGGCCACCAGTAACGACATACGTCGGGCAGTTCTACGTAATTGAAGTGCCGCGAAGGCGTTTCCCCGGCCAGCCGAAAGAGCTCGTCGACGTACTGCGGCATGGTGAACAGCGAGGGGCCGAAGTCGAAGCGGTAATCGCCGAGGGTAAACTGGCTGAGCTTACCCCCCGGCCCGGCGTTGGCTTCGAAGACGGTGACTTTGTGGCCGGCAACGGCGAGGCGTACGGCGGCGGCGAGGCCGGCTATTCCGGCACCGATAATGGTGGTGGGCATTGGGATGTTTTACTTGTCGGAGACGTCCTTTCGGTGATCAAGATAACCCGATGTCTTGCTAATGGTTGCAAGTACTTCGAAGTGGGGGAGGCAACCATCAGCTGTTACCGGGTGTTGCCCGTAGCGCAGGCAAAGTCCACTCCACCGCCGGCGGCTCCTTCGGGAAGACCGCGGGAGGAAAGTCCGGGCAACGCAGGGCACCACGCCGGCTAACGGCCGGGGGCCGAGGAGGAATCCGAAGGTTACGGAAAGTGCCACAGAAAGCTAGACCGTCCTGACTCCGTCGGGATAAGGGTGAAAACGTGCGGTAAGAGCGCACGACGTCCCGCAGTAATGGGGGATGTGGGTAAACCCCGTGGGTTGAAATACCATGCAGTGCCGTTGCCTTCGGGCAGTCGTCGGCTCCGGCGATCTTCGGGCGGCACGGGTAGGTAGATTGAGCCCGTCGGTAACGGCGGGCCTGGATAAATGGTGGAGCTCGCCTCCCTTCGGGGAGGTGATGACAGAACCCGGCTTATCGGAACTTTGCTTGTATCTGGCGGCCCGCCCTCTTCGGAGGTGCGGGTCGCCACCGTTGTGGAGCACCCGTAGGGAGACGTTGTCAGCAGGCAATTTGGGCGAATACTGCTCACAACGCCCCCTCGGGCCTGTAACCGCGCGCGGGACTTGGGAACCGGACCCTCCCGACGGACGGCTTACTTTTCGACCGTCTGTGCATCCCGCGTCCGCGCCCTGATTATCTTTGCCGCTCAAAGAAAAAAGGAACGATGGAAGAATGGGAAGTTGATTTTGCCTACCAGCGCGTGCGGCACCTGATCAAGGCAAAATTCGGCCGGGAGGGCTTGCCGAACATGGACGCGATGCTGTTCCTGATCGGGGTGCAGGAACTGGGCCGCTGGCGGCAGGACTTTACCAAGGAGCAAAAACAGGACCTGATGCACGTTGCCGTTTGTCGCCTCTTTGCCGCCGAAGGTCACTACGAGTTTATCGGCCGTGACGACGAAGGCTGGCCCCACTACAAACTGCGCAGTAAGATCGCCCCCGTGGATCTGGGGGGGCAGGAGGTACTGCTGAAACAAAAGATCGTAGCCTACTTCCAGGAACTGGAGGACGAAGAGGGGTTGATCGGCTGAAGCGGACAACCGGCAACCGTTTATTACCTTTGACCGCTAAATAATACAGCCTGCATTATGCGTCACTTATTCCTGACCACCCTCCTTGCCTCTATCTGTTGCCTCTTCACCGCGTGCGGGGGGGACGGCAACAGCGTTTTGATCAAAACCAATAAAGGAGACGTCACCGTCGAGCTTTTCGACGAGGCGCCCCGCCACAAGGAAAATTTTCTGAAACTGGCCGAAGAGGGCTTTTACGAAGGCACGCTTTTTCACCGGGTCATCCCTTCCTTCATGGTTCAGGGCGGAGACCCGCAGAGTAAGGGCGCGGCGGCCAACGTTCCCCTGGGCGGCGGCGGCCCCGGTTACCTCATCGAGCACGAGATCGGCCAGCCCCACCTGCGCGGTGCCCTGGCGGCGGCCCGTACGAACAACCCCGAGAAGAAAAGCAGCGGCTCCCAGTTCTACATCGTCACCGGGGAGAAGCAAAGCGAAGCCACCCTGGCGCAGTTTCAGAAGATGAAGGGGATCAAATACACCGATGCCCAGCGAGACGCCTACATGACCGAAGGCGGACGCCCCGATCTCGACCAGGAGTATACTGTCTTCGGCCAGGTCACGGCGGGCATGGAGGTAATTGATGCGATCAGTGCCATGCCTACCGGTAGCGGTAACCGCCCGCAGGAAGACGTCGTGATCGAAAGTGTAACTATCCAATAAAAAATCCGACGACCATTCGTTGAACGGTTGCCTCCCCGAGTTTATCCCTTTTTATTAAAGTATTTCCCCTTGCGTAATCTCCTTCCTCTCCTGCTGATCACCGTTCTCTTCAGCCAGTGTGCCGTACCAAAGCCGAGCTTTATGCCCGCCCAGCGGACGGTGAAAGCCACCGAAACCGTTTCCTTCAGCAACACTTCCGAAAAGGCCGTCAGCTACCGCTGGGACTTTGGCGACGGTGGTCAGAGTACCGACGCCGACCCCGCTCACCGCTACTTCAACTCGGGAGACTACGTCGTTACCCTGACGGCAACCGACGAGAAAGGCAAATCAAAATCAACCACTCAAACCATTACCGTGACGCCACCCAAAGAATGCCTTGTACGAATCGAAACCAACTACGGCGAAATGCTCGCCCGGCTTTCCGACGCTACCCCCAAGCACCAGGACAACTTCGTGAAGCTCGTAGAGCAGAACTACTACGACGAACTGCTCTTTCACCGGGTCATCGACGGATTCATGATCCAGGGCGGAGACCCCAACAGTAAGGGGGCCGCCCCGGGAGCCCGCCTGGGTACCGGCGGACCGGGATACACCACCCCCGCGGAATTCGTCGATAGCCTCGCCCACGTAAAGGGCGCGCTGGCCGCCGCCCGCACCAATAACCCGGCCAAGGCAAGCAGTGGCTCCCAGTTTTACATCGTGCACGGCCGTACCGTGACGGATGCGGAACTGAACCGGCAGGAGGCCCAGACGGGGGTCAGCTACCCCAGCGACGTACGCGCCGAATACCTGGAGAAAGGCGGTGTCCCTTTCCTGGACCAGGGCTACACCGTCTTCGGTCAGGTGATCGAAGGCCTCGACGTGATTGATAAGATCGCCACCGCCAAAACTCAGGCGGGCGACCGGCCCGTAGAGGATGCCTGGATGAAGATCACGCTTGTGCACTAGCAGCGGGCTGTTGCCAAGACGCCGCGTCCGCTTCGGAAGGACCCGGACCCACGGCCGGAAGTGTTTTTACCGGTAATTCATACTGGTTGTCGGTTTGAAACGGACTTCACGGATCGGTTTTGCGATGATCTTTAACTGTATATGTCGGCCGGCCATACACCGGACTACTTTCTTGAGACACCCCACACACACTTACTGATCATGAACGACATCATTTTAGGCATTGACGTAGGAGCTACCGGAATAAAGGGAGGTCTGGTGAACGTAAAGCGGGGCGTGATGACAACGGAACGCGCCCGCTTTGATACCCCCCAGCCGGCCACGCCCGCCGCCGTAGCAAAGACGGTGCAGAAACTGGTGGATCATTTTAGCTATGAGGGCCCCGTCGGGGTCGGGTTTCCGGCCATCGTCCGCCGGGGCGTAGCGGGTAGTGCCGCCAACATCGATGAAGACTGGATCGGTACCGACATCACCAGGGTGCTGGGAGATCAAACCGGACAAACTTTTTACGCCGTCAACGATGCCGACGCGGCCGGCATCGCCACGGTGGCCTGCGGAACGGGGCGCAAGTACAAAGACGATGGAGTAGTACTGATGGTCACCATCGGTACCGGTCTGGGCGGTGCCCTGTTTGTGGACGGCCTGCTGATGCCCAATCTTGAAGTGGGTGGGATCTATCTGAAGAACCAGAAAATGATCGCCGAGAAATACATCTCTAACCGGGTCCGTAAGGACAACGACATGAGCTGGTCGGAATTCGGCAAGCGCTTCGGCAAGTTCATCCGCCACGTTGACGCGGTCTTTAACCCCGATCTGATCGTACTGGGCGGAGGGGCCAGTAAAAACTTCGAGGAGTACAAAAAGCACCTCAAGTGCCACGCGGAGATCAAACCCGCCGAACTAGCCAATACGGCCGGTACCGTGGGGGCGGCAATTTATGCGGCAACTTGTGTCGGCAAGTGAATCGAATACCGCTCGTGCCAGACGGTCAGCTACCCGTTCCCCACTACCCCCAGGTGCATCATTTTCCACACCAACTCCTTCAGCAACTCGTGCTCTTGCTTACCGGCCAGGTTACTACCGACGCCCTTACTTTTGAGGTCGTACTCGCGTAGCAGACTGAAAACGTGGCGGATACCGGGTTCCGAAAAATTGCGGGCGGTGGTTGCGTAATCCTGGAGGAAGAAATCAAAGCGGAGGCCGAGGGCCTTCATGATGTCTTGTTTGGCGGCCCTTTTGCGCTGCATTTCCTTGAGGCGAAAAACCTTGCTGAAGTAATTGTACAGACTGCCCGTCACCATCGGCATGGGACCGGCCTTGGGGTTGGCCTTGAAATAATTCAGAATGCGGGTGGCCTTCACGACGTCGTGGTGGCCAATGGCTTTCTGAAGCTCGAATACGTTATAATCCTTGCTGACGCCCACCTGATCTTCCACGATCCGGGCGGTGATCCTGGTGCCGGGAGCAAGGTTGATGATCAGTTTATCAAGTTCGTTGCTGATCTTGCTCAGGCTGGTGCCCAGGAACTCCCCGAGCAGGCTGGCCGCGTCGGACTCGATCCCGTATTTTTTGTCCTTCAGGTAATTGCTGATCCACGCCGGGATCTTGTTCTCGTAGAGCCCCTTGGCCTCGAAGACGACGCCGTTCTTCTTGATGTTTTTGGTAATGGTGAAGTTGCCGTTGAGCTTTTTGTGCTTGTGGCAGATGACCAACACGGTGGTGGGGGAGGGGTTGGCCGCGTAGGCTTCCAGTTGCTTCAGGCTGCGCATGTCCTGGGCTTCGCGAAGGATCACCAGTTGCCGCTCGGCCATCATGGGGTACCGCTTGGCGGCGTCGACGATGTGAAGGTATTCGGTGTCTTTTCCGTAGGCGATCGTTTGGTTGAAGGCACGTTCGTGTTCCTGCAGGGCGTTGGCCTCGATGGCGGCTTCCACCTGGTCGATGAACCAGGGCTCCTCGCCGTGCAGAAGGTAGATCGGGGCGAAGTCTTTGCCTCGGACGGCTTTTAGGAGGGGAGCGAAATCCATGGGGCGAAGATAAGGTGCAGTAATCGTCATTCAGCGATCCCGGCTGCGGTAAACGGTCGTGCTTGCCGGAAACCGAACGCTCGCTGCTGTTTGCTCCCACTTCTTTCCGGTGTAAACAACTGGTTAATACCCGTTTCCGGGAAGCGGGGGAATGACATCCCGCCGTACCTTTACGGGCGCTAATCCCCACAACATGAAATACTGTCTTTACACCCTTCTTTGCGTCCTTTCTTTTGCCTGCAACGACGGTAAACCTTCGGATGGTACCGTGCCCGTCGATCAGTTGGAATCCACCGCGAGTTACGTCGCCAGCCCCGATCAGGATACGGCCCGATACAGTCCGCTGTACATCCATCCGATTCCGGCGGAATCAGAACTGAACTCGCCCGTTACCGCCCTGGGGGGCTTCGGTCAGGTGATCGCACCCACCATGCAACGCCTCGAAGAGCAGATGCTGGTAAAAAGCTACTGGGTGGTGGAAGGCTACGCCGACGGAAAGGCCAGCCGCTTTCAGCGCATGGCCGGGGTGGGGCAGTGGATCAGGTGTTTCGCCAACGGCACCTTTCACGCCGGCCACTGGAACCGGCAAACCCACGCCGGGGCCTGGTACATGGATTACCAGGGTAAGCATCCTCAACTCATGCTGGACAGCAACGTAGATCGCATGGACAGCGTCTGGGAAATCCAGGGCGTCTCCGGCGATCAGGCCAGCATGGCGATGGTACGGACGGGCGATACGCCCTTCGGCTTCAAGTGGAGCCCCGTGAGCGCCAAGTGGATCGAACTGTACGATATGCCGACCAGGGAGCAGTTCAAGCGCCCCGGCGGAATTTAAGCGTAGAGAAACTAAATTTTTTGGCGCGGCCGCGGGTGCAAAGAAAGGTCTTTTGAACAGCAATGCTCCGCCCCTGCGATCCTTGCTATAAACAGGCGAGAATTATCGCGCACGCCTCCCGGATCTCCGCCTCCGAAATGATCAGTGGCGGGGCAATGCGCAAGCTCCGCTCGTTCCACAAAAACCAGTCGGTGATCAGTCCCCGCTCCAAACAACCGGCGATGGTGTCGCGCACTTGGTCGAAGTCGTCCAGCTCGACGGCCATCCACAGCCCCGCCGAACGTACCTGCCGGATTTTCGGGTGTACGAGTAATTCGTGGAACAAGGCTTCCTTACTTTTTACGTCGGCGATCAATTCGGGTTGGTCCAGCAGCGCGCGCAGGGTGGCAAGACCGGCGGCGCAGCTGACCGGATGACCGCCGAAGGTAGTGATGTGGCCCAGCACGGGATCGTCGGTGAACAGCTCCGTCACCTTCTTGCTCGCAACGAAAGCTCCCAGGGGCATCCCCCCGCCGAACCCTTTGGCCAACAGTAATACGTCGGGTACCACGCCGTATTGCTCGAAGGCGAAGAGCGTCCCCGTGCGGCCCATCCCCGCCTGGATCTCATCGAGGATCAGCAGCGTCCCCGTTTTATCGCAGCGCCGGCGAACGGCCCGTAGCCACTCCGGACGCGGTTTGCGGATGCCCCATTCGGCCTGTACGGTTTCCAGCACCACGGCGGCGGTGCGCTCCGTGATGCGGTGCAGGCAGTGATCGCAGTTGAAATCGAGGTGGCCAATGCCGGGCAGCAGCGGGTAGAAAGCCTGGGTGAAATCCTTGGGCCACTGCAAGCTCGCCGCGCCCTGGGTGCTGCCGTGGTAAGCGCGTTTGGCGCTGATGATCTCCGGCCGGCCGGTAGCGCGCTTGGCCAGTTTCATGGCGCCCTCGGTGGCCTCGGTCCCGGAACTGACAAAATAAACGCTGTTCAGCCCCTCCGGTAAACGGCTGGTCACCAGGGCGGCCAGCTCCGCCTGGGGGGCGAGCACGAACTCTCCGTAAACGAGGGTGTGCATGTACCGACCGGCCTGGTCCCGCACCGCTTTCACGACCGCCGGATGGTTGTGGCCGAGGCAGGAGACGCCGATGCCGGCGATGAGATCGAGGTACCGTTTGCCGGCGGTATCCTCAAGATAAACGCCCTGCCCTCCGGCTATCTCCAGACCCATCGGGGCGGGGCTGGTCTGGGCTACGTGGGCGAGAAAGTTGGCACGGTTGGACATGGGCGGACGATCAGGAGGCGGTTTTCGGTTGCCGGACGTCCTCTGTCGGTCGTTGTACCCGTTGCGCTGTGACAACCGACAACCAATGACCGACAACGGACGTCCCGCCCATGCAACAACTCCAACCCTTAAACGTTTGTATCCATCCGCTCTAAGCCTCCAGTTTTTACCCTACCCTTCCCCGAGAACCACCGATGAGACGATTTTTATACCCGTTACTGCCTTTATGGCTGTTCCTTGCCTCCTGCGGAACTTCCCCCGCACCCGCGTCCGCGCCCCCTGAACTGGATGCGGAACAGCCCCCCAACGTACTGCTCATCGTCGCCGACGATCTAGGCTGGGCCGATCTGAACAGCTACGGAAATCCGCTGGTGCAGAGCCCTCACCTGGACGAGCTGGCCCGCAGCGGCGTTCAGTTCATGCACGCTTACGCCGCCGCACCCGTCGGCCCGCCCGCGCGCGCCGCGCTGCAAACCGGAATCTACCCCACTTTCGCCAACCGGGGGCAACTCAGTACCCGCCACGAAACCATCGGAGAAATGGCCCGCCACGCCGGCCTGACGACCGCCCACATCGGCCGCTGGGCCGTTGGCGACGAAAGTGGATCGCCGGCCACGCGCGGCTACGACCACGTCTTTGCCGCCGCCGCTACCCATCCGGACGACTATTACCATCCGTTTTTTGACGATGACCCACCGGCCGACCTACTCGCGGAAACCGGCCCCGGCGATTACCTCACCGATAAACTCACGGACCACACCCTCGGCCTCATCGAGGGCTGGCGGGATACCTCCTGGCTGATCTCGCTGAACTACTACACCCCCCACGTGCCGCTGAAGCCCCGTAAGGACCAGGTAGTCGCTTACCGCCAACTGATCGACAGTACCCACTGGCGAAAATTTCCCACCCCGGCGTACGCGGCCATGATCTCGGTACTCGACGAAAACATCGGCCGCATCGTAGCGGCCCTCGACCGTTCCGGTCAACTGGACAACACCCTCCTCCTTTTCACTTCCGACAACGGCGGCCTCCACCTCCCCGCCACCGGCAAAATGGCGCGTCATACCCCACCGACGGATAACGGAATCCTGCGCGGTGGCAAGGGGACGCTTTACGAGGGCGGTATCCGCGTACCTTTCATCCTTCATTTCCCCGCTTACGCCACCATGCGTTCCGCCTCTTTGGAGCCCGTTATCGGCGTCGATGTCTTCCCCACCATTGCCGCCGCCCTCAGTCAGGATTACCGCGCCCAGAACCCCGACGGGCGTAGTCTGCTGCCCCTGCTGCACGGCGAACGGATGCCGGAGCGTACCCTCTTCTGGTCTTCGCCCCACGACGGTCCGGAAGGCCCGGCCACCGCTGTGCGGCACGGTGATCTGAAGCTGTACCGGTCCGACGGGCAAGATTCGGTCACCTGGTTCAACCTGCGGGAGTATCCGGACGAGTCATTGCGGAGTACGGAGCGGGGGGCGTTGCTGGATGCTTTGCGGGAGTGGGAAGGGAACCGGTGAGGGTGGTAGGGAGGGAGGTTTTTGTTTGGAATTGAGTAATTGATCGATTAAGCGCCGCCGCCTGCTGGTCATAGGCTTAGATATTACTACTACTACTACTAAAGAAGCTTTTCCACCGAAATATCGGCCAAAACAATGGGCGTTGTTGCATGAATATTTCGAGTAAAGCTCACGCTGATATTCCATTTAATTACGCGGCTTTCGGTTGAGAAATTGGCATGCCATGGGCTGTCATTTGATTAAGCGCTTTTATTTTTATTTTGTTTTCTTGCGTCTGAGTTTCTAGTGATCGAGAATAGTGTTGGCTTCCGAAGATGATCTTATATCGGAACATGGCCGTCTCTGATAAACTTCGTCGGTGATAGCCAATTTCCTTTTTCCATTCCGCCCGACCGATCTCTTCGATGCGATCTATGAATTGGTTCCTTGGGTAATCGTCGGCATCTCCGGGCTCTTCCCAATACCAATTCACTGCGTTTCTTGGTGGAGGGACAATTGGGTAGATGTCTCGTTCCAGCAGTCCGTCATAACACGTCTGGGCATCGTAAGCACCATCCAGATATACTTCGTCAATCTTGGCTTCCACTTGGTCCAGTAAATCGTCTACTTGCGACTCATCACTCTCTGAATTGGTTGTCGTAGTGTGACAATGGATGAACCCGGTATCTGGATCAACGCCTAAATGAAGTTTCCTCCAGGTGCGCCGCTTACTCCAACCGTGTTTCCGGCACTTCCACTCACCTTCGCCATAGACTTTAACTCCGGTAGAATCTATGGCTATCGTTATCGAACCCGATTTAGGAATATCAAATGGGAGAATATCCATCGCACGAAAGCGGCGGTTTACCTGGGTAAAGCCTGGTACGTCGAGATGCCCTAACTTCATTAGTTTTAATATTCCTAAGGTAAAGCCTCTTGCTTGGCCATAGGCTAAACGGAAGACTGTTTTGAACATCATGATCGCTTCAATGCAGGTGTTGCTATACTTCTCCTGAGCACCTCGCTGAAGCGGCTCATCGCTGTACCACTTGGCGATTACTTCTTCGCTGATCAGGAAGGTGATATCACCTCGGTTTTCTAAAGCCTTGTTGTAAGCAGACCAATTGGTGACGGTGTACTGCTCTTTATCTTTGGCATGGGCTGGAGATCTGTTGATTTAATTGTGGTAAACCAAAGATATGGGCTCCAGCCCAAATTTTATCGCCACCTGATTAGACAACGATCAGACGCGATTCACGCAACAACGCCAATTCCCTTTATCTTCAGAAATAGATTCTTTAGCACCAAATATTTCAGCTCTTATATCTGAAGTTAGTTCTGGAATAAAAACATCAAATGAATTATTAGTAACTGCTCCTGATCACTGCTCTGAGTTGGTTAAATCATAGTGGTTCTACTGCTCCATCTTTAACATACAAAAGAAGGACGCGGCAACCGTATTTTCCCAGCAATCCCTTCTACCGGACATGTTCTGAACGCAACCCAACTTGCTGAGTTGGTGACGAAACTTCAGAGATGTATACAGGACTCCTCGATTAGAGTGAAGAATTAGGCCCGCTTTCATCGGGTAATTTTCCTATACTTTTTGCTATGCTGGTAGAATCGTAGTTGCTGCCTTTAATACTGAACACAGTCAAAAAATTGAACTCATTGCAATCTACGTCAAAATCACAAAAACTATCAGTACCAGCTGAACCTCAAAGATAAGTCGCCGAAGGCAGCCAATCATTCATCAAGTAATCATCAAATTCCACTTAGTGGATCAGTCCGAAATAAACGGAAGCTTCCGTCGAAATTGGAAGCTGATTAGAAAAGATCCTCAAGAGCAGCCGAATTTTCAGCAAATAACAAACAAACTATAATTTAATCGTTTCGAGGATTAATTACATTTTAGCTTATTGGCTACGTCATCGTAATATTCTTGTGTTAAAATTTCTGTCCAAGTAGTTGGTTGCCCACCACCGTATAAAGCCAAATAAGTTACATCACTTACCTTGGTTGAAGAATGCCAATGCTCGATATCTTTCTCACATTTAATTATATCACCTTCTTTTAGAATGACGGGCTCACTTCCTCTTTCCTGATAATATGCTTCTCCCTCTACAATTATTAAAACCTGTGCGGAACCATGTTTATGCCAGTCCAATGTCGAGTTAGCTTTAAAGGTTGCTTTTGTGATATTATAGCCTAAATCTTTGTCATCGTGAATAATAGCATTCAACCAAGCTTCTCCTATGTAATGAGTATTAGGTGCTTTTGTACCTTCCGTCAGATATGAGGAAACTTGATAGTCTGTATTTTGGGCAACAACAGTTACTGAGAACAGAATATACAAGGAGAACATTAAGCTTTTCATCTATAATTATTTAATTATCAGCTATTTAAGTAGCTATGTTTTATTTATTTCACAAGTTGCGTGCAACGTATCGGTGATATGGAGCGGACGACCGAAGGAAGTCTGATCTCATCATCACTTGTTATGTGTTCGGCTTTTCATTTACTCTTGTTAATAGCATTAGGATTTAAGCTTGAATAATTACTATTCCACTTAGAATCAATTTTTGAAGTTAATTCTACATCAAAACTTGATTCTAAAAAAAAGGCATCTGATTCATCTAGAATATCGTCACTGATGTATGCCTTAATATCAATTTTACAGTTCGAATTAAAAGGTTTGATCTTTATATTCCACTTAATAAGTTTCAAATGTTCAAATTGATAAAAATGTCCATAGTAAAATTCTTCCCATTTATTTTCCATTTCTCTTCTATCATTAGGAGAATCTATAATTGTAATTCTATCTATTGCTAATTCTTTATCTATTGGCTGCATAATTTCAAATCCAACATCTCCCATAAAAACTTCTTTTTCAGGGGGTATATCAGATGTAAGGCTAAGTCTCGATGTTAAATTGCCAGAAAAAATAGCCGATTGCAGCAACATGATTCTTCCAAATTTTGGAAAATGATAGTGATTTGCGTACCAATCGACTAATTCGGGCTCTAAAAGTAGCGAAGATTCCTTCGATGTTATGAGTGTGAGCCTTACCTATGAGATGCTGAGTTTTTGGGATAACTGATTGGTAGGCTTCCCAGTCGTCAGTGCTGAACGAGCAGTGGTCCTTATAGGCTGATGGTAGCTTGGTCCAAAGTGCTTGAGCCGACTCCTTGCCCCTGCTACCAATATGATAGCTGATCACCTTGCCGCGATGTGGATCGTAAACTACCCAAATCCAAGCTTTATTCGCTTTGCAACCGACGAACGACCACATCTCATCAGCTTGAAAATCAAGTATTTGTAAACAGTTACTCGCGTCAATGTAAGATGAATGATCCGACAAACCGAGATTGTCCGGCGTGGACAACCATTCTTTGACCGCAAAATCCATTAACCAAGTCATACTGACGCTAAAGCAACGGCAAATAGCTTGTAGACTGATGCGCTCTTTCAAAAAATTACGAATCAAGCCCTTCGTGTAGCTTGAAATCGTATGCGTGTTGTTGAGGACAAACTGGCGTCCGCAATTCTTACACTTATGATTCTGTTTCCCGTAGTGGGTCAACCCATTCTTCTTTATCTTCGTGCTGTGGCAATCTGGACAACTGATCATTTTTAATAGCTTGGTCGCTTTAAAAACGTGAAGCCAGGTTGTCATGTTTTTATCTTAGCTCAGCCTTACATTTGACACACCCCCCAATGATGTATACTAATTTCTGTATATTATTGAGTTGTATTTTTATATTCATATATATATATATTAGTTTTTCCATAATGCATTTCTTAAATGAAATACAAAATAGTGATTTATTATGAATGAGTACTTTCGACTTTTCTCTAATTGTAGATTGGTTAGAGGTGATAATGGTAATGCCTTATATGATTTCTCAAGGCGATAATTGTTATTTATTGATGACCTAATATCCACTGTTCTAAATGTGAACGAATCATGTAGCATACAAGAACTTAAGGGGTATTTCAACGGAGAATTTAATAGCGGGATTGATTCTTATTTTAAGAAGTTTCAGAGTTCAGGAGTTGGTTTTTTTACAAACCAACCAGAGTTGTTTATTCCCGTTGGCCCTGATTATGAAGTGCCATTCAATGTTACTAACGCAATAATCGAAATTTCTGATGAATATGACTATAAGCGGGTAATTGAGGCACTTTCGGACATGAGTACCCATTCTCTGCAAATACGGTTTGCTCGGCATTATGATGAAGAAGTAATTTTAAACATATTGGATTTCGTTTATATGTGCAAATTTAGGTTTGTAGACGTTTTAGTAAATGCGGAGCACATGAACGAGAAGAGTGTTATGTCAATAGTAAATTATTCAAAATTTTTTGATCGGCTAACTGTATATAACTGTATAGCAAGCGGAGTCCATAAGAAAAGCTCTTTTGTAGAGCGACCGTTAAAAGAAGGCATGTTAGCTAGTATGAATTTCGATCGCATATTTGTTAGCAGAAGATTCTTTTTCGAGGGTACTCAAAAAAATCCTGCTTTCAATAAAAAAGTATTTGTTGATTCAAATGGAGATATCAAAAATGAAGTGTCTCATAAAAGAAAGTTTGGAAATGTTAAAACGAATAATATTTCTGATGTCTATAATTCAATTGAATTTAGAAGGATATGGCAAATAAGTAGAGATAAAATTGATAAGTGCAGTACATGTGTTTTTCGTTTCTGTTGTACTTTCGGTAGTGATGTGATTACTTATGGCGCTGATAGCCATAAGTTGCGATTAGATTGTGGTGTTGATGAATGGCACCATAGCTGAATTAATAATTCAAAAATCTCAAAGATATGAATGATGTATTTTATTACAGCAAGCTAAGTGCCGTTGTGAAAATGTGCTTGTTTTGTTCAGTTCTCACAATTATGGGGAGCAGTTGCAGGAGAGGTGATAAATTTGTGTACGAAATATTGTACGACTGTTCGCAGAGCATATGCGTAGAGGATATAATGTCAGATTCGACATCAATATTTGATTACAGTGCGGATAACATTGTATATACGACGAATAAAAAATTTATGTTTTCATATTACTTTATATCGTCTAAAGGGGATACGTTTTTACTGGATAATGAAGGTTATGCATTGACACCAGTTGTCGACACTACCAATACTACCTTAGTAGAGGTTGGTTTTGGGGTAAGTGAAGCAAATACAAAGAATTTGGGTAGAGATTATAAACAGAGTAGGCTAGAGTATTACTACACGCGATATGATAGTAGACAAGTCTGGCCTAAAGAAGCATCGGGATTGGTGGAAAACGAGAAAAATATTTGGATACACCCATTTCGGTCACCTAAGTATTTTAAGATGCTAAACCTGAACGCTTATCCCTTCGTTAAGTTTCCGCTTGAGATCGATAAAGAATGGGATTGGACTCTTAATGTAGGTAATATGTTTAGCGATAGAGCGTGGAAATTATGGGATGGAAATACTCCTAGATATCATAAGTATAAAGTAATAGATAAGCGTAGTTTTAAGACTAGACATCTTGGGTTTAGGAATGTGTGGGTTCTACGCAGTAAGACTTCAGGAGATTTGGGTCCAACTCAGCTCGATTCATACTTTGATGAAGAACTTGGATTTGTGAAATTACATTATTTTAATATTGATGGTAGTCAATTTGTTTTTGATTTACGTTCTATTAACGAATAGTACGATCTTAGCTCGACTTTGGTCATTCTTTTTGTTCTGAGGTGGTAGTCGTGGTCAATAATCACTTTACCTTTTTTAGGTAAAAGTAAGTATCCGAACAATTATAGGCCCCTTACCTAATTTTCCACCATCTTCTGAGACGCCACCAAAAATTATGTGAAGCATGTAATCGTATAACAATCACACCCGCCCATGCCTTAACCGGTAAGTTGTTTACATGGAGTCCCTTGGGGGCTTGCCTGAGTTGCTACTGCCTGATTTAAGCTGTGTTTCGGGTTCTGCAAGCCATGACAGTAAAACGCGAAAATGGACCTTGAGCTATTAACGTCGGTCACTAGAGGTAAAAAATCTTGCTACCAGCCAAAATAACGTAAGCATCCGAGCAACCCCATCTTGCCAGCGCAAAAATAGCACCGGAGTTTTGCCCTAACCAAAGCGACTACCATACGCCATACCCCCACCGCCATCCGGGACTTTCTTACGGAACAGCCAGACAGTGGCCTGACCATTGCCGATTTCTGCGCCGAGCACAACCTCAAAGTACCCACTTTTTACTCTTGGAAGAAAAAATACGGGCTTACTGAACCCGTCGAGCCGGAAGGATTCTACGTCATCACTCCGAAGCTTGACACGGCTACGAGAAGCCTTTGTTTACCGAGTGGTTTACGTGTTGAGCTCACGGGACTGACTATTTCAGAAATCGCCGGGTTGATCCTGGAAATCGACCGCGCCCATGCTTAGTTTCTCCAGTCGGCAACGCTATTTTTTGTACCGTGGTAAAACGGATATGCGTAAGGGGGCTAACGGCTTGAGTGGGCTTGTCCGTACGTATATCGGTCACGAACTACTCAGTGGGGATGCCTTCATTTTCCTGAACAAGCGCCGCGATCGGGTCAAGCTGTTGATCTGGGACCGCAACGGCTTCATTGTGTGGTACAAGATTCTGGAGCAGGGAACTTTTGAATTGCCGGCGGCGACGGGTGATACCCTGGAGATGTCCTGGACAGATATTCAACTGTTTCTGGAAGGCATCGAAATTAATTCGGTGAAAAGACGCAAAAGATACCGGCAGGTGGCTTGACAAACGGGCAAACCGCCGTATTTTTTTGGCCCAGACGGAAGCTACCGTTCCCAAGGCTAAGTATGATGAACTCAAAGACAAGTACGATGCGCTTCGTGAAGAACTGGAACAGCTCAAGCGGATGATCTTCGGTGCTAAATCCGAACGCATTGCACCTGCGTCCGCGCCTGATACGGCCGAAAAGGAAACCATCACTTACCAGCGCCGTAAGCGGCCGGCCAAGCCCCACCCCGGGCGGGCCAAATTGCCGGATCATCTACCGGTTCGGCAAGTGACCGTCGAGCCGGACGAAGACACGACGGGGATGATCCGTATTGGTGAGGACGTTACGCGAAAGCTTGAGTTTACCCCCGGAACGCTTGAGATCGTTGAGTACATCCGCCCTCGTTACGCCCGTCCGGCGGCGGAACAAACGGATGATGTTGCGGCCATCGTACAGGCTCCGGCTCCGGACCAGGTGCTGCCCAAAAGCATCGCCGGGGCGGGGATGCTCACGCAGATTGTTATCGCTAAGTACGTCGATCACCTGCCGCTCTACCCTCAGCAACAAATGTTCCTTCGTGATTTTGATTACGAGGTGAGCACTTCCACGCTCGGCGATTGGTTTGCCGGCAGCTGTACTTTGCTGGAGCCCCTCTATGTTGCCCTTATTAAGCAGGTACTGGATACCGCCTACTTGCAGGGGGACGAGTCACGCATCGGCGTACTGGAAAAAGGAAAAGACAAGAAAAAGGACAAGTTTCACCGTTATCCGGTAAAGGCGCGCAAAGTGCACCTGGGTTACATATGGGTGTTCCGAAACCCGGTAGCGGGAGGCGTACTGTTCGCCTACCGGCCGGGTCGAGGAGCAAATGTGTTGAATGAAACGCTGGCCGATTTTAGGGCAAATTACAGAGCGACGGCTATTCGGCCTACACCGCTTACCTTAAAAGGCACGAGGGCGTAGAGCTGGTTAGTTGTCTGGCGTACATCCGGCGTAAGTTCTTCGATGCGCGCAAGAACGATCCCGAACTGGCCGACCGGGATCTTCGGGCTTGCTGGCACCTATATTATATCGAAGATATATGTCGAGAACGGGGCGTTGGCCCGGAAGTCCGCCAGCGGATGCGACGAAGGTACGCTAAGCCGGCCTACGAGGTATTCCTGAACTGGGTGAACGAAAGTCTACCCAGGAGTTTACCCAAAAGCGGCATCGGTAAAGCATTGGGCTACGCGGCCAATCACTTGCCCCGGCTGCGGCATTACCTGGAGGATGGCCGCATAGAGATCGACAACAACCAAATCGAGAATAAAATCCGCCCACTAGCACTGGGACGGAAGAATTACCTGTTCGCCGGCTCCCGTAAGGGAGCGGAGCGGGCGGCAATGATGTACTCTTTTCTTGCTACCTGTAAGGAGCACGACGTCAACCCGCGCGAGTGGCTGAAGGATGTGCTGTTGCGCATCAACGATCATCCCATCAATAGAATCCACGAGCTGCTGCCGGGGGAGTGGAAAAAGAATCGGACTGGTCAGAAGGGGGAGTAGGGCAAGATGGGTTTGGTCGGATGCTTACACCGTAACGTCCAGCGCAACGGTGATCTCCCCGTCGGTAGCCACCGTCCACCCGGGGATGTCTTCGGTGGCGATGATCACGTCTTCGAGCGTGACGGCAAATTCCTCATCGTTGATCGCCATGGCGTAGGCGCCGGACTTTTCGAGCAGGGCAATGTCTTCGCCCGTCATCTGGGCGATGGCGGCGGCGGCGACCTTCATCTGCTTGCCGATCTGCTTGCCGAGGACGCGGAAGTTGGCCTTAATACTCTAGAGGATAGTCGAAACTACTCCCGTAGTTCAAGTACCTCAGCCTCATCGTCAGTTAAGAACGCTTTAATGGCCTGCTCCTTTCTCAGGATAAATTGAACTACGTTCGCAATTTTTTGATCGTAAATACGGAGTAAGATGACTTTAGGTGCGGACCAAAACGCTCCGCTAGATTTCTAAAGTCTTCGTCATACGTTAGTATAAGCGGCAAGCCGTTTTCGCGGGCGAAATTCCAGATGTCTAAATCCGGTGCATCCACGGGGAGATCCGTGCTAAACATGTGAAGGCCTCGGGAAACGCTTCCGCGATCCGCGCTACTATTTTGGGCGATAAATTTGCATCGAGAAATAGTTTCATCTCTAAGCAGCAATAATTACGTACCGACTCTCCTTATTCGCCGCATAAGCCAGCACTTGCCGAATTTTCTCTTCGCTGAGGTAAGGGAAATCGTCTACGATTTCCTCAATACTCATCCCGATAGCTAACCAATGGAGCACCTCAGCGGCGGTCACACGGGTGCCCGCTACGCAGGGCTTACCAAAACGAACATCAGGACTAATACTGATACCAGGAAAGAAACGGTTCATGTGGATGAATTTGATCGATGCTTGGTGAAGATAACGAATTGCAGCAAATAATAGTTGCTGCTTGCACCTACACCCTTCCAACCGCCAACACCACAGTCTCCTCCCCTGGCAACTCCAACCCCTCCCCAACAATGTCCCCATCCAGCACCAGGCTGTCGGCAAGCACTTCAGCGGAGATATACTCCCGAAAAGCAGTAGCAGCAGCCTCAACGGCAGCAGACCCCTGCAACCGAACCCGAATCTGATCAGTAACCTCAAAACCCTGATCCTTACGAATATTCTGAATACGGTTGACCAGTTCACGTGCAAGACCTTCCTGCGCAAGCTCCGGCGTAACGGTAACGTCGAGCGCAACGGTGATCTCCCCGTCGGAAGCCACCTTCCAGCCGGGGATGTCCTCGGTGGCGATGATTACGTCTTCGAGCGTGATGGCGAATTCCTCGTCGTTGATCGTCATGGCGTAGGCACCAGATTTTTCGAGTAGGGCAATGTCTTCTCCCGTCATCTGGTTGATGGCGGCGGCAACGACCTTCATCTGCTTACCCACCTTCTTGCCGAGGACGCGGAAGTTGGCCTTGATGCTCTTCTTCAGGAAATCGCCGTCGGTCAGGAATTCGACCTCCTTGATGTTGGTTTCAGACTTGATGATGTCAGCCACGGCCGCTACGTGTTGCTGGAACTCAGCGTCGGTGGCGGGCACGAGGATCTTTTGTAGCGGCTGGCGTACGCGGAGGTTATCGGCCTTGCGCAGGCTCAGCGTCAGGGAGCTGATGCGCTGGGCGTAGTCCATCCGGGTTTCGAGGTCTTGGTCGATGCGAGAGTCGTCGGCCTTGGGTAGGATGCTGAGGTGGACAGAGTTTGCTTTTCCAACTTCTACTGCACCCGCGTCCGCGCCCGAAAGATCCCGGTAGAGCTGCTCGGCGTAGAAAGGCGCCACGGGGCTCATCAGCTGCGCCACCCGCACGAGGCAGGCGTGCAGCGTCTGGTAAGCCGCCCGCTTGTCGGTAGACATATCGCCCTTCCAGAACCGGCGGCGGCACTGCCGCACGTACCAGTTGGAGAGTTCGGCGTTGACGAAGTTCTCGATCGCGCGGCAAGCCGGCGTGGCGTCGTAAGCAGCGTACAGCTCGGTCACTTCCTGCGTGAGCGAGTTGAGGCGGCTGATGATCCAGTGGTCTAGCTCAGCGAGGTCTTTCTTCGCCACGGGCTTATCCGTTGTCGGGTCGTAGCCGTCGACGTTGGCGTAGAGGGCGAAGAAGCCGTAGGTGTTGTAGAGCGTGCCGAAGAATACCCGGCGGACCTCCTGGATACCGGCCTCGTCGAATTTGAGGTTGTCCCAGGGGTTGGCGTTGCTGATCATGTACCAGCGCGTGGCGTCGGCGCCGTACTGGTCGATGGTCGTGAACGGATCGACGGCGTTGCCGAGGCGTTTTGACATCTTTTTGCCAACCTTGTCAAGTACAAGGCCATTGGAGACCACGTTTTTGTAGGCAACCGAGTCGAATACCATCGTACCGATGGCGTGGAGGGTGTAGAACCATCCACGGGTCTGGTCGACGCCCTCGGCGATGAAGTCGGCGGGGAAGAATCCCCCCCTAGCCCCCCCGAAGGGGGGGGATTGGCCCCAATTATTTTCTTTAGCTTTTCGTGGGAGGGTAGGGGTCTGGGCCAGCTCTCGCTTTATGGTAGCTAAGGTCTTTTTGGGGCAATTAAGTACCTGTTCGTTGGTTAAGCGGTAGACTTTCCAGCCAAAGTGTTTTAGGTAACTGGTACGGTACTGGTCATACTCAGCCTGGACGGAATCATTATGGTAACCACCATCAATCTCGAAGATTAGCCGCTTATCGATATTCACAAAATCGACAATAAAATTACCAATGGAGTGCTCCCTTCTGAATTTGAAACCTTGTACTTTTTTATTTCGGACAATCTCCCAGAAAGCCGCTTCTGCCTTGGTCGGATTTTTACGATTGACGCGTGCGTTTGCAGTAAGTAGCTTTCTAACGGCGGGGCTTGCGTTATCAAACAAAGCGTATTCTTCGCGACGATCTGCTCCCCCCTTCGGGGGGCTGGGGGGGAATCCCCACTGCGCGTATGGCATAGCCCCACTATCGAACCAGACGTCGATAAGGTCAAGTTCGCGTACGAGTTTCTTGCCGTTCTGAAATAGAACCACCTCGTCGATGTAGGGGCGGTGCAGGTCATTCGGTACGGATTGGTCGAGACCAAGTTCTTTGTTGGCCACCTGAATGGCAGCGTCAAGCTCGGCGATGGAGCCGATGCAAATTTCCTCGGTTCCACAATCACTCCGCCAGATCGGCAGAGGGATACCCCAGTAGCGGGAGCGGCTCAGGTTCCAGTCGTTAAGGTTTTCGAGCCACTTGCCGAAGCGACCGGTACCGGTGCTTGCGGGTTGCCAGTTGATGGTGTCGTTTAGTTGGCTCATCCGTTCCTTGACGGTGCTCGCTTTGATGAACCAGCTATCGAGCGGGTAGTAGAGCACGGGCTTATCGGTTCGCCAGCAGTGGGGGTAGCTGTGGTTGTACTTGGCTACGTTGAAGGCCAGGCCCACCGTTTTAAGGTGGATGGCGATGTCGACGTTGACGTCTTTGTAGCCGGGTTCTTCTTTGTAGTCCTTGACGTAGCGGCCGGCGAACTGGCCGGCGTCATCGGTAAATTTTCCCTGCTTATCGACGAGGGTCAGCGAGCCGATGCCGTTGGCCTTACCCACCGCCATGTCGTCCTGGCCGAAGCTGGGGGCGGTGTGGACGATGCCGGTACCCGCGTCGGTGGTCACGAAATTGCCGGTGATGACGCGAAAGGCGTCGCCGTCCGTCGGGGTGGGGCCTTTGAGGAGTTGTTCGTAGCGAAGGCCCGCCAGCTTACTACCGGGAAAAGGTGCGCTGATGGCCTCGACGGTCGGCTGGTTATGACCGCCGAACCACTTAGCGACGAGTTCTTTGGCGAGGACAACGTCGTTGGCCTCACCGGTGTACTGATTCTTGGTCCGGACTTTGACGTATTCGATCTTTGAGCCGACGGTCAGAGCAGTATTGCTCGGCAGCGTCCAGGGTGTAGTCGTCCAGGCAATGATGTGTACGGCACTGCTGTCTTCAGAACCCATCACTGCTCCTGCGTCCTCGCCTTCTTCTACTTGTGGCGTTACGGGCAAACTCCAGAGCCAGTTAAAATCGCTGTCTTTGGTTGCCTTGAACATGGCGACAACGGTCGTATCACTCACGTCCTGGTAAGCACCGGGCATATTCAGCTCGTGCGAGCTCAAGCCCGTGCCCGCCGCCGGCGAATAGGGCTGAATCGTGTAGCCTTTATACATCAGGCCTTTGTCGTATATCTGCTTGAGCAGCCACCAGACCGACTCCATGTACTCCTTCTCGTAGGTAACGTACGGGTTTTCGAGGTCGACCCAGTAGCCCATCTTCACGGTGATCTCGTCCCAAATGCTCTTGAAACGCATCACAGTTTCCTTACAGGCTTTGTTGTAGTCGTCGACGCTGATCTTGGTCCCGATGTCTTCCTTCGTGATACCCAGTTCGGACTCAACTTTGAGTTCGATGGGCAGGCCATGCGTATCCCAGCCGCCCTTGCGCTCCACCCGCTTGCCGGTCAGGGTCTGATAACGACAGAAGATATCCTTGATCGTCCGCGCCATCACGTGGTGGATACCGGGCATACCGTTGGCCGAGGGGGGGCCTTCGTAAAACACAAAAGAGTTCTCCGCGTCCCGTTCCTCGATGCTGCGCCGGAACACATCGTTCTTTTCCCAGAATTCCAGGATCTCTTTATCTACTTCGGGAAGGTTGAGGTTTTTGTATTCTTGGAACATGGCGGGGATTGTCATTTGGCGGTGGTCAGCCGAGTAACCGACAACCGTCAACTAATAAGCGAAAAAAAAGCTCCGGCGGAAACGGGTCCGTCGGAGCTTACATGCTGTACAAAAACAGCGGCTACCTACGGACGCGGAGCGCCGCCGATAATTATGCCGCGAAAAATCTGAGCTGTTAGCATGCTGCAAATGTAACACGTGGAAATTAAACAGGTTCAGGTACGTGCATTGCGGAGTGCAGGCTTCGGAGTGTTTTGATCCTTCTCCCCCGCCAGTCTATCCATGCAATGGGAGCGGTGGTGGACGACATGTTTTTCAGACCGATAATTTCCTTATGCGCACGGTTCAGGAGGGCAACTTAGTGTTAAGTATAAGTTAACAAAATATTCCCCGATCGTAAAAATAAATACTTGAAATACTTGCTGCTTAAATAAATTATTATACCTTAGGCTTATAATCAGGCGACACTATATATTGTAGTCGTCAGTTTATTTTAGTTTTCATTTGGTTTTTTGGGGTTATTGAGGGGCAACTAGTTTGCCTCTTTTTTTATGCAGTAACCTGGCTTGTTTGAAAATCCGGTTCCTGAATAGCGCTCAACGTTTATACGTATTCCCGGACAAGCGTTACGGTCATACTGTCTGGCGGGCGCGGACGCAGGTGCAAAGAATGCCTGACCGGTAAAGCGTTACTGCACCGTAAATACGGACCGAATACCCGTGGTTAAGATCTCCACCGACCAAATTCAGCCCGGTTCGCGTCCTACCGGGCTTTGCTCCTCCGGTTCAACCGACTAAAATCTCCCCTCCGTAACTTATCGGAACGGAAATCGAATTGGCGATAAAGCATTTCTTTCCTGCTTCTTGGTGCATCTTTTCGGCCCGCCCCACTTTGTCCGCTTGCGCAATCACGATCCGGGGCCGGAGGGTGACGGAGGTGAAATGTCCGGCCCCGTCGACATCTTCCGCCATGGTCCCTTCTGCCCGGTCGACGTACTCCAGAACCGTGACACCGTTGACCGAGGCGAGGTGAAGATACCAGAGCATGTGACAGGCGGAAATCGAACTTAGAAAAAGCTCTTCGGGGTTGTACCGCTTTGCGTCTCCCCGAAATTTGGGATCCGAGGAGCCTGCTATCGTTTCGTTTTTTCCTTCGCCGGAAAGGACGTGATCCCGTTTGTAAGCCCGGTAGTCGAGGGTACCGGAGCCGAGGTTACCGGTCCACTCAGTTTGCGTACGGTATTTGTGTTCCCTGATCATGCTGCTGAATTTATGTTGACTTCAAGGTAGTCATTAAGGGAGTAATTACTTTTTCGGATTCTTGCTCCTTGGTAGGTTCATGAAGGCTTCACAGCCGAGAGCGACTAACTTCTGAATTCTCCTCAAATCAAAAGCACCCCGTCCGGGCGTGAAAGCCTGAACGGGGTGCAGATGCTGCTACAGAACGCAATCATTCATTCTGAATAGTGATTACTCACCGTCCCAAAAGAACTCTCCACAATCAACCTGCAGCACGGTAATGTCGATGGTAACGGAAACCGGAGGGCATACACCGGCGGGATCCGTTACCAGCGTAAGGCTGGCGGAACCGTTGCTGCGGTCTCCGGGACCGGGCAGGTAGAAGACAACGTCCATGAAGCGCGCGGCGACTACCGGACTCATACTTGCGTCGAGGAACATACCGTCTCCGGAGGTCGTCCAGGTTCCGTTCACGTTTTCAGGAATGATGGTGGCAATCTCGCGAAGGTTAAGCGGCTTGGTACCACAGATCGTGAAGGGGCCGGGCGCTACTTCTATTTCAAGATTACAAACGAAACCGAAATCGACGGTCATATCACCACTGACATCAAAATCATCATCGTTTTCACCCCCCTGTCCGGTTTCCGTAGCATTGGTGGGCTCTTGTCCGGGCGTTAAAGTAATTATCGGAGAGAGTACGATCGTACCATCACCGCCGTTTTGTTCGCCGTTGTCATCACCGTCGATATTATTATCGTCACCAGTAGTAGATATATCGGTTGAGGACATTGGCAGGAACTCAAGGCCGGCACCTGCTCCGAATTCTGAAGCAAGGATTCCGACCTGATAATTCCCCGGTGCGAGTCCGGCGAAGATATAGTCACCCATGGCATCGGTAGGTACCGTTGCGATCGGGGTAGTTTCTCCGCCATTGATCAAGCCGTTTCCATCAGCATCCAGGTAAAGCTGTACGTTCACCATCATCAGACCCGGTTCACCGGCGTCCTGCATTGCATTGTTGTTGAAATCGGCAAACACGGTACTACCAATGGCGACATTAGGCAGGAAGCCAAAGTCAATGGTCATATTACCATTTGCGTCATCCTGACCACTGTCCACATCCTGGGTACCTCCCTGAGCGGTTTCCGTGGCTGCGGTGGGTTCTTCACCGGGCCGGACAAGAACCACCGGGGAATTGACCATCGTAAATGCTCCTCCCGCCTGGGTACCATCATCGTTTCCGTCTACGTCGTCATCGGTAACACTGGTAGGGGTAGAGGAAGTAGCAAAATCACCAAGGGCGTCACTGGGTCCGAAGTTCATTGCAGCAACCTGTACCTGGTAATTACCGGTGGGCAGCATACCGAAGTAATAGTTACCGTTGGCGTCGGTAGTGGTCGTAGCGAAAGGTGTCATTTCTCCCGCGTCAATCATCATGTTGCCGTTGGCATCGAGCAACAGTTCCATGATCACACCAGGCACACCCATTTCACCGGGGTCCTGCATACCATTATCGTTCGGGTCGATAAATACGGTACTACCGATTGAGACACTATCCGTGGCTATGGTAGCGGGGTCGGCATCATCTTCATCCGTATCGGCATCGGTATCACCGGGAGCACCGGTTCCGTCACCATCCAGGGCGTCATCAGAATCCGACATTACCATACCACCGGCATCATTTTCGGAATCATCGTCGGGAGTACTGTCGATATCCGTAACAGCCATACCTCCGGGTCCGGTTGCGGCGGATATTTCCGCGATGTTGGTCCGTGCTTCGGCGGTTGTGGAAGCAAGCGGAGTAACCGTCAGGTCTATGGTGAACTCGAAAGTCTCTCCGGGAGCGAGCGTACCGGGAATGGTAAGCGTCGTATTAGAGCTACCGTCGGGCTGCGGCACGGGTGCCGTCCAGGGTGGAGTCGCGAGAAGATTAGATGGCGCAAAAACAAATCCGGTAGGTATATAATCGGTCACTACCACATTTTCAGCGGGCGTATTACCCTGATTTACTACCGTGAAGGAGAATTCCACCACGTCACCGACGTTGAAAAACGGACCATCATCAATTGTTTTTATCAGGGCGAGGTCAAACACGTCCACGCGGAAGGGATCATTGTCATCTTCATCCGTAGTGGGGTCTTCATCTCCCGGAGCACCGGTTCCATCGCCGTCAACTACGTCGTCGGAAGCGGTATCCGGTGCACCACCGGCGTCATTACCAAAGTCATTATCCGGTGTGCTGTCCTCGTCAAACGCAGAGATATTCATTCCCATCGTATCGGTCATGGATGTGATTTCGGCAATATTCGTATAGTTCCCAACTCCGCCATCACTCATTTCAAGTGTGAAACAGATGGTGGCTACGGCGGATTCGCCGGGAGCAAGCGGATCGGGGAAGATGAACAACTGCAGGGGGTCGATATTAAACCATCCCGGGCTTGCCGCCGGATCGAAGGCAAAACCGGCGGGCAAAGAATCCTGCACCTGTACGTTGTCCACGGTTTGCTGCCCCTGGTTAAACACCGTGATGTCCACACAAATCCGGTTGCCATATACGTACGGTCCGGGCGTAGGCATTACCGTACTCGGTGTCTTGGTCAGGGCCAGGTCAACGATACAAGGATCGAACGGACCCGCCATGGCCATAGCGGTACAAGCCGTTGCTTCCTGAAAAGCCGCAGATACATCGTAAGATACGGGCGTGTTGGCATCAAGAATCACATCTATTACCGTTTCGGTACCGGAGAGTTCCTCGATGGTCACCATCGTAGTGGTGCCGTTGAAGGTAACTTCGAGGATATCGTTCCCGTCTCCGAACTGATCGTAGGTATAAGGGTTTCCGTCCCAGGTGGCAATAACCTGAATACTGCGGCCAAGACCACCCGCGCCATCCGGTACGCATTCACTGACCAACAGTTCGAGTTCCAATGAACAATCCGGTATGAAACCGGCGTCGATGGTGAAGTCCTGTTCGTCCAGCGGTAAGAATCTGGCCGGAGTAATACCGGTAATCGGATCGGCGTCACTATCGTCTGCGTCGTTTCCGGTATCGTTCTGCGTAAACACGAAACCGGCAGGAAGTAAGAACTCAACCGCGTAGTTGCCGGCAGGTAACATGTCGAAGAGGTACATTCCGTCGGCACCGGTCATGGTAGTACTGATTACGGCACCCGTATTGGCGTCAATAAGATTTACGGTCACCATACCGATACCGGGTTCTCCGGCAGTTTGGAGCCCATCTTCGTTGAAGTCGAAGAAGACGGTATCACCCAGGGCGGTGTTGGCACCACCACAGTCGATAGCGGTTACATTGACCATATAGGTTGCCGGACAGCCACCATTTCCAATTTCGTAAGTGAGCGTATAGGTTGCCGAAGCACTCACGTTATTAACCGTGGCAAACTGACCGTCGGCACTAACGGTCAAACCAGTGGAAGGCGACCAAACAAAATTACTGGCGTTAGGATCATTGACGGTAGGCAGATCATATGATGCTCCCTCACAGGCCTGGATATTTACCATTTCCGCTACTGCGGGTGCGACCGTGACGCTAACGAGCTGATCATCGAAACACGGCGCATTAGAGGTACGCAAAGTATACTGCAAAGTGATGGGGGAACCGGAATTGTTAGCAGGAGCGGTAAATACCGTTGGGGTATTATCCGTATCCGACAGGTTACCAAGGTCGGAATTGTCCACGGAGATCCACTCCGATTCATAACCGGTTACCGGCATGGGGCCGATGGTTACCTGCTCTCCGCTACAAACATCAAACTCGGTTTCGTACTCAAAAATTATTTCGGGGCGGAAGGTGCTCGACGCTACTTCTGAACAGGAACAAGTAGTTTCCGGATTGATCACTCCGATCACGGTACACACATTAGAAGCCGGGAAAGTAGCCATGTCCGTGATGGTGATACTCTGACCGGGGCCGAGGGGCATCTGGAGTACAGTGTCGAGGGAGAAAAGGAAGATGTCCGATCCGGCGTCAAATATACCATTGCTGTTTACATCGTCGTAAATATCAACCGTAACGGAATTTCCTCCATCGATCGGAAAACCGAAGTTGGTCAACTGAACGGTGAAATCAGCCGTTGCGGTGCCCGCGGCGGGATCTAGCGTGATGCTGCCGTCAATAACGTCGAAGTCATAATCAGGTTTCCCGATAGAGACCGTCTGTATACCTTCACCGAAAAGCTCACCGATCGTACAGGTCATACCGTTACAATCAGCCTCGAAACTGGCGAAAGCTTCCACAACAATCTGTTCTTCTCCACACAGCTGACCAATATCTACGGCAACCACATCAATATCAAAATCAACGACATCTCCAGCCGACAGATTAGGAATGAATGGCCACGTCAAGATTTGACCACCGTTGACCTCCAGTGTTGTTGGCTCGGTGCCGGGTGTAGCGTTAGATCCGGCTACATAACTACCGGGAACGTACTGGATACCGGGAGGTAGTAATACCCGTATGGAGTCAAATGAAGTAACGTCCGTTTCTCCGATCTCAATTTGCACACCGGTAGTAGCCGCTTCCATATTACAGGGATTGAGGGCCAGGGTGGCGGGAGCTACGTCGATATCCAGACTCGGTTCGCTAGGGCGAACCACCGTACGACCGGAGCGGCGCAAACGATTGGGCAACCTGTCTCCACAACTGTTGCTACCCACCAAGATGAAGGCAGCCCTTCTCCCGGACACGAAGTCACAGTCGGTTTCTACCTGGAACCTGAAGGAAATTACGCTGTTATCAGGATCCTTTGCCCCAACTAATCCGGCAGTACCAAGCATCGCATCCACCTCTTCCGTAACCCGGAAACGGTAACGGGTAGGAAAGTACTCCTGGGGATCATCAACGGAAACGAAGTTACCACCGAGTGCCGGGCTGGGGACCGAGATCATCATCGTACCGGGGATGTATGTCTGACCGGTAGGAAGATTAAAGAGAAACGCAATGTTGCGTATAAAACCAAGATCAGAGCTAAGGACATCCACTTCATAAGTGATCGGATCACAGAGATCAATTTGGCGAACGACGTTGAACGCCGGCTCTCTTATGAGAAGATCCTGCGTAGAATTCGCGTTGGTCACAATCACATTGGTGGGATCCGTACAAATTGCGTCGTTAATCGTTTCCGGTACACCGTTACAATCAAATCCAGCCACAAACCCGATATTTTCAATGCCACAATCGTTTTTGCTGAAAAATACGTTAAGCGGTTTAGCGGTGATTCCGGGGATATTGCCCAGTTCGTAAATGCCAAATTGATTAGGCATTATTTCCACTCCGGTGTTCGCGTCCTCAATACGGGTAATAAGGATGCTTCCGGTCGGCTCGGGGTAAAGGAATGCATTGGCAGCGGATGGAGTCTCCAGGTTCAGTACCCTGATAGAGGTCATCTCATTACCACTACAGAGGCGAACTACGTCCTGATCGGCGACTACAGTTAATCTTGCCGCGCCAAGGTATTCAAATTCATCTTCTCTCAGTCCGTTGTCGATTTCATCCGTACAGAAGATATTCTCTTCTACCTCTTCAAAGAACTGGTAAGAAAAGGCGTAGGAGGCTTCGACCGATTCACAGTTGCCCTGAATCCTGGGGTACATAAAGATTCGGTAACCTTCGTCCGGCGGAATTTCCGCCAACCCCAGACTACGTAAATAATCACCGATTAGCAGGGTAACTTCATCACCGTTCACCACGAAGTACTGAGCGGGAATGGAAGGACTGGGCAGGCTTCTCGTATCAATGATGGTATTGGACGGCGCAATGCGCTGCTGAATTGAAATATCCCATTCGTCCAGCCTGAAGATAAACTCACTTGGCTTGGTAATGACCAGGCGGTCGGGCAGGCCCAGGGGTCTGATCTCGTTGGGGAACTCATCCACCGTGGAGCCCCCGATATTCCGGTCGTAACGAATCGTCCAGTTGGAGAGATCGCAAGCACCAAAATCATTAAAGACTCTGCCAAATCCAGTAGTGGAACCGATCTGGGTCATTTGGCCGATCAATGGGTTACACTGAAAAACGCCGCCCATCCCGAAGTCTGCTTCGGATACATAGAACTGAGGTTCATAGTTGATGAGGCGGAACTGTTGGGTGATGGCATCCTTCTCCGTGTAAGTAAGGCAGACGGCAATACTATCCCCCTCTTCGTAAAGGAATCCGGCGGGCAAACCACACATGAATCCATTAAGGGCATCCACCGAAAAATCAACAATGATGCGCATATTGGCATTATCGGGCGTAACGGGTACGGCCGTACACTCGTACATTGTATTCCCATCGCTGGCATCGTAGATGGCAACTCTCGCGGAAAGAGGCGTAAAATTTTGGTGTATGAACGGATAGGTAACGAAACCGTTGGTGAAGTCTTCGTCATCATCCGCATCACGAACGATTCCTTCCAGGGTAGCCTTTATGGTATCGCCCGCCAAAAAACGATCAAATTCGACCATTTCGGGATCAACTACTCCGTCAGGTATCTGGTCGTTATTGGTGTCTCCGATACCAAAATTGATTCGCTCGATCATCAGATTAGTGAACGTGATACCGTCACACTCACAGCTAGGATCGACCGAGGGACAAACCAGCCGCAGGGCGAGATCTGAAGGTTTCCAGATTTTCTGAACGGTACACGCAGCGGCACAAGTTGGATCAATGGTAAAATCGAACTGTGACGTGATCACCTCGTCAAAAAAGGCGTCACCGCAGCTTGGTTCCGGTTTCTCGCTACAATCGGTTACAATACAGAATTCGAACTGAGCACCACCGGCGTAGTTGAACCCCGACGGGCGCCCCGTAGGTATAAAAGTAACCCGGAGTTCATCAGTGGCACCGAATCCATTATCCGTGTATGCTACGGTTTCAGCGGTGAAGGTCATCCCATCTCGGTCTGTCCAGGTAAAAGAATCATCTACGAAATCCGTACCGCAGGGAAGGTTGAAAATTGCTTCCAGTGAAGAATTGGCGTAAGAAGCACTAAGCCAGTCAAGTTGCATATTAGTCACCTGGTAAGTAACGCAGCCTTCTTCTTCGGAAAACAAAGTGGTTGGCCCTTCCGGAAAACCCTGGATAAAGGCGTCAAAACGACCATTCGGATCGACATCCCTTCGATTTCCCAGATCTTCAAGACAACGATCAAAAACCGTCTCTACGCGAAAGCGATTCCAGTATTTATTACGAATATCGCAACTGTTACAAGCACAACTGGCAAATAGGGAATAGCTGACCAGTATGCTTTCTCCCGGTAGAAGATCGACACCGTTGGCACTCAGGCCAGCATCGCGAGCGACCGGGCCACGGCAGTCCGTGGCCAAATTTGTAAATCTTGTGTCGACCGTAACGGCTGAATTATCGCTTTCCTTGATAACCATGACGGAGCTGACATCCAGTGCCATTCCCCGCGCTCCGTTACCGTCCGTAAATATTCGGAAATCGATATTCAGGGCGGGGGCGTTGCCATCATTAGTAAGCCGCATTACCACATCGGTAGTCTCATCTACATAACAGGCCGGCTGCGTAGCGGACACCGTCTCAACTTCAATTCTCGGGGCAAAAAGATCGAAGCTCACACCGGTATCGATGAAATCACCCTGGGGCTTTTCCTGACAGTCGTTAATTCCCTGACAACCGAACTGCGCCCGACGCATGATGTCATCGGGGTCCAGATTACATTCAACCGTGAGCCAGGTTTCTACCGGGAATATGGACTCCCCCTGGCTAAAGGTAGGGCCCAGCCCCTCCGCCATGATGGCAGCGTTGGTAATTGTATAACAGTCTTGTGTCGGCGTCGAAAAAGCGGGGCCGGCGGCGGTAATGTCTATTCCACCGACAGTAATGGTCTGTACCTCAAGGTAACCCAGATTGTTACTTACACAGTAAGTGACCTCACTCAGTTCACCAAAGCCGTTGTTCACTATCCGCGGAATTACTTCCGATTCGGACCCAAGGAAGACGCCAATGATGTTAGGGCTACTAAGCGGTATGGACAAATCCGCCGATATCACGGCACCGCCAAGCTCAAACTCACCCACACCACCACTGGTGAACGTGAAGATGGTCTCCAGGGCTTCACCCGCGAAATCACATCCTACCTGATACTCAACCTGGAACATGACGGTGCCCCCCTGGGGAATGTCGCCAACGCTTAACTCATTCCCGGACAAGGTAGCAGGTGCCGTAGAATTAAGAAGGTTGAAACCAGCAACGGCATTAAAAGAGCCGACGACGCCGACGGCATCATCATCAGGATCATTGTTAGTGATGGTAAACTCTAAAATTCCTATCGGCCCACAAACACTTGACTGGTCGGGAATGGTTATCTCAATATCCAACTCCGGACCTTGCGCCATAAGCATCCCCGAAAAAAGGATGAGGACAAGAAGGGAAAAAGTATATTTCAGAAAAAGGTCACTTGATGTAATCATGAAACTATGATTTAGCCGAACATTCTCTCTACAACAAACTTAATCAGGTCGGAAATCAAAACAAAAAGAGGTTCTTAAGGAAACTTACCCCAGGTCGTGCGGTTATTCAACAAGAGAACGAATCAGTAGGAAACAAAATATTGCCCTTCAGATCGAAGGGAACAGAATTAAACTTGACAAAGCTACAACCAATTATGATAAATAAGCAGGCTTTGGGGACTGTTGTAATCAGTCAGTCTGCTTTTTTACGTTTTAACATGGTTTTACTGGTGATTACCTGCTAAAAACGGCTTAAAATTCTTTGCAAAAGGCTGTTACACAACCTATAAATACACTTCTTCCGAGTCGTAAGTCATGAATCACCTGAATTTTAGCTTTCACCGACGCCTGATGATCGTGACCGGTTTTATACAACCGAAAGAGCCCGTTCCATCAAAACGCTCTCTTAACTTCCTTCATTTACCTTAAACAATCTTACCCATAGCACATGCAGCAAGGTACCGTCACCAAATCAACCGGCTCCTGGTACAACGTCAGGCTGGACGCACCAAGCCCGGAAGGCGATACCGAAATGCGCTGCCGGGTAGCCGGCCGTTTCCGCCTCGACGATAAAGCACTGACCAATCCCATCGCCGTTGGTGACCGGGTTTCCGTTGTCATAGAGGGTACGGGCGACGAAGAAACCGGGGCGATTCGGAAGATCGCCGACCGAAAAAACTACGTCGTAAGACAAAGCCCCCGCAAAAAACACGAACTGCACCTGCTGGCCAGCAACATCGATCAGGCCGTGCTCATCGTTACGCTGCTCTACCCCGACGTGAAACTTGGCTTTATCGACCGCTTTCTGCTCATGACCGAACCCTTCGGCATTCCCACCACCATCGTCTTCAACAAATCCGATCTGCTGAATGAAGACGATCTGCTGACCTACGGAGCAATCGCCTCCATTTACAAAGACATCGGCTACGAAGTGATCCTCGTCTCCGCCGAAGCCGGTACCAACCTCGGTGAGTTCAAATTGTTGCTGAAGGATAAGCGCAGCCTGCTCAGCGGTCAGTCGGGTGTTGGTAAGTCCACCCTGGTTAACGCCATCGCTCCCGAACTCGAACTTCGTACCGGGGAAATATCCGACTATACCGGCAAGGGCACCCATACTACCACCTTCGCCGAGTTGTTTGATCTGCCCTTCGGCGGCGAGATCATCGATCCGCCCGGCATTAAAAACCTGACTTTCAACTACTTAAAGCCGATCGAAATCGCCTACTATTACCGGGAGATCTTTGCCCTCAGCCCGGAGTGCAGGTTCGGCGGCACCTGTCTGCATAAATCCGAGCCGGGCTGCGCCGTCATCGCTTCCGTTGAGGCGGAAGATGACCGGGTGACGGATCTGCGGTACAATTCTTACCTCACGCTGCTGGCGGAAACCGAAGACCAGAATTACTGGGAGCGAAAAAAGGTATAGCTTAAAAAAAAGACCGGATACAAACATGCAATTACGGCACGCTTAAATCTGGTCCTCACGAATTGGAAGTGGACGATATAATCTTTGACGGTGCTTACTGCCCTTGTCCGAGGGAGAAACCTTTCACCCCGTCAAACTCATAGAGGTTTTCCGTCTTGATCACATCGATGTTTTCAGAAATGGCCTTGCGCAATAAGTCGGGGATATACCCCTTCTCTGCAGCCCGTTCGGAGGGTATTTCGTAACGGCAGCGCCAGTGATCAGTACAAAAGGTCTCATTAAAACCCTCGGGCCAGACCTTGACGCCCCGGTTGGTGATCATCGTTAATTCGATACCGTTGTTGAGGCGCTGCAGGGAGCTGGCCAGTTCTTCCACCTCGCCTCCTTTCCAGTCAACAAAGACATCGACTCCCTTCAGGACTTTTTTAGCGGGCGTTTTGCGAGCATAAACCGGAAGAAGTAACTGTACATCCTTCTCGTAGTCGGCTACGGGAATGATGGAGGGCTGCTTACCTATCCGGGCGATCACGGCTTGGGCGAATTCCCGGGTACCGACGAGTTGCCTGCTGACGTTTTCTTTGTAAATATCGGCGGTATGGATACCTTCTTCGATGGTGCAGGCCCAGGCGTTTTTCACTATTTCAGCCACGTCCTGCTGGCCGATGTGGCTCAGCATCATCACGGCCGCGCGGAGCAGACCGGAGGGGTTGGCTACGTTTTGGCCGGCAATGGGTGGTGCCGAGCCGTGAATGGCCTCGAACATTGCGCACTTCTGGCCGATGTTGGCCGAACCGGCCAGGCCTACTGAGCCGGTGATCTGAGCGGCGATGTCGGAGATTACGTCGCCGTAAAGATTAGCGGTAACGATCACATCAAACATTTCCGGCGTGTCGGCCAGGCGGGCGGCTCCGATGTCTATGATCCAGTTGTCGGTTTCAATTTCCGGGTACTCGACGGCGATCTCTTTAAAGATTGTATGGAAAAGACCGTCGGTCATCTTCATGATGTTGTCCTTCACGAAGCAGCTGACTTTTTTACGTTTGTACAGCCTGGCGTACTCAAACGCGTAGCGGATAATCTTTTCGCAGCCCGGCCGGGAGATCAGCTTAAGGCATTGTACCACCTCTTCGGTTTGCCGGTGCTCAATGCCGGCGTAGAGATCTTCTTCATTTTCCCGGATGATGACCACGTCCATCTCGGGGTGCTTTGTGGCAACGAAGGGGTGGAAGCTTTTGCAGGGCCGGATGTTGGCGTACAGGCCGAGCGTTTTGCGCATCGTCACGTTCAGGCTTTTGTAGCCGCCGCCCTGAGGCGTAGTGATCGGAGCCTTCAAAAATACCTGATTGCCAACAATTTTATCCCAGGCTTTTTTATCAATTCCGCTGGTGTTTCCCGAAAGATAAAGCTGTTCGCCGATCTCGATTTCATCCCACTCGATACGGGCGTTGGCCGCTTTCAGAATACTGAGGGTCGCGTCCATTATCTCGGGGCCTATTCCGTCTCCTTTGGCTACGGTGATTTTTTGCATGATCGGGTTTTGTTTTGTTGATTGATTCCGTTGTGGTGACAAGCAGCGGAATGAATGGAAATTTTTTAACTAAGTGATTGTTTTTTCGCAAAAAACGGGCGGCCGCTATCAGCAAAGCCGCCCGCCTGAGATTTTACGAATACACACACGCACCGGCAATTCTCAGATTAGCCTTTTTTGGCTTTGATGCATTGAGCTCAGGCTTTTAGGTCACCAATTCTATGCGCTTGGTTCCCCCCTTTCCTCCGGAGAGGGCCGGGGTAAGGGTAATTGAAGCCGAATTGAGAACTGCTGCACACGCACTGTAATCTTTTGACCTTGGCCCATCGGCCAACCTCACTAGGCCCGTCGGGAATAATTTCGGCGCACCGGGTGCTGGTATTTTTTTAGCCGACAAGGCACCCGAAACGGAGTTCAGCCTTTGCTCGATGAGGGATCAAGTAAACACGGTCAGCAGTAAAAAATGCTGCGGAAGCGTACCAGGATTGATCTTGCGGAACGTTAGTCGGCAAAGGATATCTCCAACGTACCGTTGATGACCACCTTACGGCCCGCGGCGCGGGCTTCGGCCAAGAAGGCTTTGACCTTAGTCTTTTCTTCGAGCAATTCGGTGATGCGGCCGCTTAGCTCTCCCGTTTCACAGTCACAATCGCCGATCAACTTTTGCAGACGCTGTACTTTGTGGAAATTGATCTTTTCACGGATCAGGGCTTCCATTACGTCGGAAGCTTCGGAGGGCGTAAACTGTCCGTCGACGAGGTTGATTTTTTGTACTACTTCGGTAGCTACCATAACTGAGGATATTGTGATTGTGAAAAAATTGTGATCGTGTTTTGGTCGCCGGATAAAATCCGCCGGCCGGATGATTTATTTTAAACCTCGTTCGATACGGGCCGCGCTGGTTTTGAGAAACACCAGCGTCAGGGCGCTGAAAGAGGTGAGGTGCAATTCAATAAAAAAGTCTGTCGTTCATGTCCGAACGGAAAATAAACTCCCGCAAGCCAAATAGGTGCCGGCAACAAACCAAGCCGTGAAGCCGGTTTGGTCGCCTCCAGCCAAAGCCGGACCCGGAAAGAAGAGCTGGATCAATCATTGGCCGGGTTGTACCATTCGTTGCGGATAAAAGACATACTTTCTCTGTATTACAATGGCAAATCTAGGGGTGGATTTTATAACTTTACATTTATACTTTTAATGCCAAGCATAAACGAAAATTATGTATTTCACCCTGCGCCAGCTCGATATATTTTTAAAAGTCGTTGAATTTCAGAGTGTTACCAAAGCATCTGAAGAGCTCTACTTATCTCAGCCGGCGGTATCAATTCAGTTACGAAAGCTGCAGGAGCAATTCGATATTCCCCTGACGGAGGTCGTAGGCCGCCAACTTTACGTCACCGACTTCGGTAAAGAAATCGCCGCTTCTGCTAAAAAGATCCTGGCGGAGGTCGAAGCCATCACTTACAACACCAAGGCCTTCCGGGGCGACCTCGCCGGCCGCCTGAAGCTATCCATCGTCTCTACGGCGAAGTACGTCATGCCCTACTTCCTTTCCGGTTTCATGGCCCGCCACCCCGGCGTCGATCTGCAAATGGACGTTACCAATAAAATGCGCGTCGTCAACAGCCTTGAAAACAACGAGGTCGACTTTTCCCTCGTCTCCGTCCTCCCCAGGCAGCTTAATCTTGCAAGGGTAGAACTGATGCGCAACAAGCTTTACCTCGTGGGCGGTACCCCCCTTGAGCGCAAAGCGAAATCATCCCCTAAAAACGTCCTGACCGGCCAACCCGTGCTCTTTCGCGAAAAAGGCTCCGCCACCCGGGATGCCATGGAGCGCTTCCTGGCCGAGCAGGAACTGCCCTCGTCCAAAAAAATTGAACTCACTTCCAACGAAGCCCTGAAGCAAGCCATCGTAGCCGGCCTCGGCTATTCGATCATGCCCCTGATCGGCCTTAAGAACGAACTTAAAAACAAAGAACTGGAGATCATTAAGATGCGCGGCCTGCCCATCGTTACCCACTGGAACCTGGTGTGGCTGAAGGCCAAACGCCTTTCGCCCGTAGCGGAGGCTTACCTCGAGTTCGTACGGGAGGAGAAAGAGCGGATTATTGCGGAGAAGTTTGCCTGGTTCGAAGAGTACTAGCCCGCCGTCCACTCGGCGCCATCCTTGCCGTCTTTCACCGTGATTCCGGCATCCGACAAGGCGTCCCGCAGTTTGTCGGACATTAACCAGTTTTTTTCCGCCCGGGCTTGCGCCCGCAGGTCCAGAACGAGGTCCATCACTTTGCTCAGCGTTTCTCCGCTTGCACCCGCGGCCTCGCCCTCGTCCCGCAAACCGAAAACGTCGAAGAGCAAAGCCCCGAGATCCTTGCGAAAGGTTGCCAGCGTCTCTTTGCCGACCTCCTTGAGGCTCAGCTGCCCGCCCTTGAGCGCATTAATGCGGCTGACCATCTCGAATACCCTGGCCAGCGCCTTCGGCGTGTTGAAATCATCGTCCATCTCGGCGTATGCTTCGGCCAGTAAGGCGGTGAGTTCCTTCCCCACGGTGCCGTTCTGCGCACCGCCCTGTCCCTCCAGTTTCTGAAGGCTTGCCCAGGCTTCCATCAGGCGCACGTAGCCTTTTTTTCCGGCCTGCAGCGCCTCGTCCGTAAGGTCCATCGTGCTGCTGTAATGGGTTTGCAGCATAAAAAAGCGGAGGTTCATGGGCGAGAAACTGTCCGTCACGTGCGGGCTGTCCCCGGTGAACAGTTGCTGGGGCGTGATCGTGTTACCGTCCGATTTCGACATCTTGCGGCCGTTCATCAGCAGCATGTTCGTGTGCATCCAGTAGCGCGCGCCGCCGCAGCCGCACGAGCCGGCGTTCTGGGCGATCTCGTTCTCGTGGTGCGGAAATTTCAGGTCGTTGCCTCCGCCGTGAATGTCGAATTCTTCGCCGAGGTACTTCGTGCTCATGGCCGAGCATTCGAGGTGCCAGCCGGGGAAACCCGCTCCCCAGGGACTGTTCCAGCGCAGGATATGGTCGTCAGTAGCCTTCATCCAAATGGCAAAATCCGAAGGGTTACGCTTGTCAGACTGGCTTTTCAGCGCCCGGCTTTCGGCGATCAATTCGTCGATCTTACGGCCGGAGAGTCTACCGTAGCGGCCGTCGTTCTTCTCGTTGTAGGCCGCCACGTCAAAATATACTGAGCCGTTGGACTCGTAGGCGAAACCATTCTTCAGAATATCCTGCACCATCTCGATCTGTTCGATGATGTGACCGCTGGCGCGGGGCTCGATGCTCGGCGGCTTATTGTTGAACCGGCGCATCATTTCCTGGAAGCCGATGGTATACTTCTGGGCCACTTCCATGGGTTCCAACTTGGCGATGCGGGCGCCCTTGCTCATCTTGTCTTCACCCTCGTCGGTCAGGTGGCCGACGTCGGTGATGTTGCGCACGTAGCGCACCTTATAGCCTTTATGAAGCAAGTAACGATAGATAATGTCGAAGCTCGTGAACGTCCGGACGTTGCCTAGGTGCACGTCGCTATATACGGTCGGGCCGCACACGTAGAGGCCGACGTAGCCTGCGGTCATGGGGGTGAATACCTGCTTTTCGCGGGCGAGGCTGTTGTACAGTTTGAGTTCGTTGGACATTCCGGGGGCTTAAATTGAGGCGCAAATTTACGTCTTTTATGTAGCATCGGCTTTCAGACTGAAACAGTCGTCCGGGTGGCAACGCAAATTGGTAATATCCGGACTTCAGCTAAAAGTTGCGGTGCTACTCGTCACGCGCGCCCGACGGCATTTCGGGCGCGGGACGCAGGATGCAAAGAAGGCTATTAAAAGCAAGGCCCTTCCTCCCCTGACCTGCCGGGGGAAGTGCAGAATTCGTACCTTGCTCCACCGAACGCGGTTCAATGTATGGACCCGAAAAATGCTAAAGCCCGCGCCCGGACACCACACCGACATGAAAATATTTTCGTACCTCCTAACCATCCTTGCCAGTACCGGCATCCGGATCGCCAGCCTGAACCCTCACCACCTTACTCGGCTGGCGGTTGTTTTGCCGGCAGTGCGGAGCGGAAGCAAGCGGGAGCATCAGGCTGTTCTGGCCGCAGGTGTATTCGCTGGCCGACGGCGGGGCCTTTCTTTTCGCGAAGTTGCCGTCCCGCTACGGTGGGGATAATCCGGCTCTGGCAGCCGTCACCCTGCTCGTGCTCGGAACGGTTGTTCATTTCATTTCCGCTTAGCCCATGCGCCCACTCATCATACAGGCCTCCGCCCGGCCGCACGGGGATACCTACCGGGTAGCCCGCCATCTCGCCCTCGATCTCGACGCCGATCACCTCGACCTGCTCCGTTACACTGTTCACCCCTTCAACTACGAGCAGGTGTATCCGGAAGACGACGACTTCCTGCAATTGATCGAGAACGAGATACTTCCCCGCCAGCAAATCATCTTCGCCAGCCCGGTGTATTGGTACACGATGTCGGGGCCGCTGAAAATATTCTTCGACCGCATCAGCGACCTGCTGATGAGCCACAAAGTGCTGGGGCGGCAACTGCGGGGCAAGCGGATGTCGGTGCTCTCCGTCGGTAACGATGAGGCGGTGAACGCATCGTTTTATGACGCTTTCCGGCTATCGGCGGCGTACCTCGGGATGGCGTACGGGCCGGTCTGGCACGGGTGGCCGGTAGCCGCGGACGGGGAGCCTACCGTAAAAATCGTACGCGCCGGAGCCGAGTGAAAAGCGCTCGGAACGGATCATTACCCGTTCGCTGATCAGGCGTTTGAACCGCCACCGGTAGTGTTCCTGGGTTTCAGGTCCTTTTTGGCACCATCCCGCAGCCGGCGCAGGGTTTCCTCCGCGTCGGTATCTTCCATGGCCAGGATTGAATCGGAGTTGAGAATGAGGTACCGTTCGGTTGATTTGTCCTTCTCCTTCATTTTTACCGTAATTTAATTCGACCTTAACCACCTGAACGGCAGAACGACACCAATCTGCTCAATGGCGTAGGTACGGGGCGCCCGAAAAATTTTTTAACTCCAGTTTGTTGTCCACGACTTTTGCCCGGCAGGTAAACATCAACAGGTACAAAGCAAGAAGCGGGAAAAAGACCATTGCCGCGCCACAAAATATTTTCCGGGCAATGTGAGCGTCGGGGTCGATGGTAACGAAAAAGAAAAGCGGGGAAAACAGCAGGGATAATACTACCGTGACCCACACGGTGATTTTCGTCCAACCGGACGATATTTTTACCTCTTTGTGAGTGTACATCCGTTTGTTAATTGGTTGGTGTGAAAAAATTTACGCGTGTCGGATAAAACGTCTAAATCTCAAGCTGCTAAGCTATACCTTTTCCGAACACTTACCGCGAGTTCCCGACGGTGGGTCCGAACGGAATAAACCGTTGCGTCACTCCCCGAAATAATCGTTGAAGCGACGGCGCAAATCACATCCGTTGCCGTAACTATCGTAGGCTTCGAAGCTGGAGACGATCTCATCGGCCATCGCCCGGAAGGTGCCGAGCATCAGTTCTTTTTCGGCCATTTCGGCGGAGCGTTCGAAACTTTTGAGCATGGAGTGGTAGAAGGGCTCGTTTTCAACGTGGTAATACTCCATGGCTTCGATCATCACGGCGACGCGGTAAAAGTTCAGTTCGATCAGGTCTTTGGCGTGGATGGAAACCTCTTTGAAGTCCTTGATCACCCTGGCGGAATTGCTGCGGCCACGCTTCCCCATGCGGCGGCGGCCGGTGAAGAAAGCTTTACGAACGTCTTTTTTATACTTATCGAGCACGGCTTTGGTGCTTCCGCTCAGCTCCAGTTTGTAGTATTCCCGGAGGACGGGGAAGCGTTCGTAGAGGGCCTTCAACTCACCGCGGAGTTCGTCTTCGTCAAGTTCTTTGAGGAGGCGGAGAAAGTCTTTTTTCATTCAAGTTGCAGGTTACAGGTTGCAGGTTGGGTTACGATGATCTGGCGCGGCCGCAGGATGCAAGGTAAGGGTTTAAAGGAGCAAAGACGATCCCTTAGGGACGTTTCCCGAAGCCTATCCGCTTCCCGGTCGCCGCCTCAGCGAACGAACGCGCTTTATGGTTGTACAACTCCGCGAGGGTAAGCGTTTCCGGTAAATCAGAGGGGGAATCAGCCTTTATCAGAGCCATGGCTTTTTCTTCCGTCAGTTCTTCGAATTTGTAGAAAGCGATCATCCTGCCCTTACGAAAGAGGGCTTTGTCGATTTTGGAGACGTCGGTATTGAAGGTACAAATGACCTTGATGTTGAGGTAATCGCTGAACAAGCCGTCGGTGATCTGGAGAATAGTGGAGACTACCGACTTACCGTTGGAATGATCGCGGGACATGATCACCGACTCTGCGTCTTCAATAACCAGGATCGAATTCTTCCGGGTGATCAGGAAGGTGATGAAATCCGGTTTAAGCATCTCCTCCACAAAGTCGTTGGGAATGAAGATAAATTTCTCGTCCTTGTACCGGGTCAGCAGCGTTTTGATGTAGGAGGTTTTGCCCGTGCCGGGTACGCCGTGCAGCAGCACCAGGCCAGACGCTTCTTCTTCGATGGCTTGCCCGATGATCTCGTCAACCTCCAGCAGACTGTCGTTGTAGTTGGCCTCCAGGTTGGTATCCGTGCGGTTAATGTCGACGGTCTTGGTCCCGAATCCGTCGCTCTTTTTGGTCAGTACCCGGAAGACAGGTTTGGCGGGTTTACCGAATCGTTTTCTCAGCTTATTGACCTGGGTGAAGACCCATTCTTCCAGCCCGTTTTCCTGCTCGTCGTAGAAAAACTCTACGGATACGGATTCGGGATAGGTTTGTATTTCTACGCAAATCCCCCGTGTTTCGCTGCTAAGAAAAGCGTACTTGACGTAGTCGTCGCCGGCCTTTACGTCGGACTGGGCTGCAACACGCCATGTTTTATAAATCGTTTTGAATTCCGACTCCTCCAGTTCCAGCTCTCCGAGCACCCGGTCCATGATTTCTTTTTGGGGCTTCAGTGGCAGGTCAATTTCCAAATTGGTTGCTATCCGGTTGTACTTTACGGTGAAGTACATCTCTACATCAAAGTCTCCGTAGGTATCGAAGGCATTAATCAGGGTATGTGAATCGGACATCATAGATATGTTGGTATTGAATTACGACAATGCAAAGCTTTGAATTCAACCTATAGTTGCAGCCAATGCTCATGATATCGGCTGGCCCAAAAATTACCGCCCCGGCAAACAAACCTGGTTGAGCGGGCTCCGCCCCGAAACTCCCACGAACGAGCTTTAGAGCGAAGTGAAGATCAATCGGTTTAGTTGAAGATTTGAGTAGGGGAAATGATTTCTTATTAAGATGATGATTCGGGGCGGACCCCCTCAACCATGGCGGTCGGCAATACGGGTGATCCTGGCAACCAGTGAAGTCTCCCACCCGGCCAATAACCTCCCTCTGCATCCCGCGGCCGCGCCCAAAATATTATCTTGTCCCCCCATGAAGACTATATTCCCCATTCTCCTGCCGTTGCTGCTGTCGGTGACCCTCACCGCCCAACCCGAAAAAGCCCAACCCGTCTTTAAAGACGGCGAAGCCCAAATAGTACCCGCCTTCGAGGACGCCGCCGACTGGATCCGCCACGACCTGTTCGTAGAAACGACCTTCGACAGCGATGGCGACGGCAAGCCGGACCGGATGCACGTGGACGTGACGCGGCCCAAACAAACCGAGACGGCAGGGCTGAAGCTGCCCGTCATTTACGCCACCAGCCCCTACTACTCCGGCGTGGCTGAGGGTGGTCGGGAGTTGTTCTGGAACGTACGTCATGAGCTGGGTGCCGCCGCCCCTAACGATCACGTTCACCCCGAGGTGACCCGCCGCGGCAAACGTCCCGTCATTTCCAATTCCGAGGTCGACAAGTGGGTGCCGCGCGGTTACATCGTCGTCCACTCCTGCTCGCCCGGCACGGGACTGAGCCAGGGCTCGCCCACCGTTGGCGGCGAGAACGAGAGCCTGGCCCCGAAGGCCGTCATCGACTGGCTCAACGGCCGCGCCAAAGGCTACACCGAACCCACCGGCGGCGAAGAGGTGAAAGCCTACTGGACCACCGGCAAAGTGGGGATGACGGGCACGAGCTACAACGGCACCCTGCCCCTGGCGGCGGCTACCACCGGCGTGGAGGGCCTGGAAGCCATCATCCCCATCGCACCCAATACCAGCTACTACCACTATTACCGCTCCAACGGCCTGGTGCGCAGCCCCGGCGGCTACCTGGGCGAAGACCTCGACGTGCTGTACGACTTCATCCACAGCGGTGCCGAAGACAAGCGCGCACGCAACAACCGCGTCGTGCGCGACACCGAGATGAAGAACGGTATGGACCGGATCACGGGCGACTACAACGACTTCTGGGCCGGCCGCGATTACCTCACGCACATGCCGAAGATGAAAGCAGCCCTGCTGATGAGCCACGGTTTCAACGACTGGAACGTGATGCCCGAGCACAGCTACCGCATCTACAACAAAGCCCGGGAGATGGGCCTGCCGACCCAGATATATTACCACCAGAACGGCCACGGTGGCCCGCCGCCCCTGAAGATGATGAACCGCTGGTTCACCCGCTACCTGCACGGTGAGGAGAACGGCGTGGAGAACGACCCCAAAGCCTGGATCACCCGCGAACGCGCCGAGCGCGACGAACCCACGCCCTACGCCGACTACCCCAACCCGCAGGCGACCGACGTGACCCTTTTCCCCACCGCCGGTGCCCCCGGGCACGGTGGTCTCGGCCTGGAGCAAACCCGCGCCACCGGGCGGGAAACGCTGACCGACAATTACTCCTTCAAGGCGGAAGCCCTCGCCGCCGCCGAGCTGACCGAACACCGCCTGATCTACGTCTCCCCCACCCTGACCGAGGACATTCACCTCTCCGGCACGCCAAAGGTCACCGTGCGCATGGCCGCCAGTAAGCCCCGCGCCAACCTCTCGGTCTACCTCGTCTCCCTACCCTGGGAAGAAGGCCGCCGCACCGTGATCACCGATAACCTGATCACCCGGGGCTGGGCGGATTTCCGTAACCATAATGACATCCGTAAAGAGGAGGACGTGAAGCCCGGTACTTTCGTCGACGTTTCCTTCGACCTGATGCCCGACGACCAGCTCCTCCGCGCCGGCCAGCAGATCGGGCTGCTGATCTTTTCAAGCGACAAGGAGTTCACGCTCTGGCCAGAGCCGGGAACGGAGCTTACGGTTGATCTGGCGGGGACTTCGGTGACGCTGCCGGTGTTGGGGGGTAAGCAGGCTTTGGGCAAAGCGTTTGCGGGGGAATAATTCAAAGTTCAAAGTTCAAAGTTCAAAGTAAAATTATTGCTGGGCCAAAAACCTAATCCAATACCAAGATTTTAACTTGATTTCTGATTTCTGATTTCTGAACTCTAATCTCTACCCATAAATGTTCAACGCCCTCAAGCCCTTCGATGCCGCTCACCAGATCCTGATGGGCTACATGGATTATTATTACCGCTTCAAGCTGATCACCAAACGGGCCAGGATCCGGTTTGAGCAGCGCGACTGGCACGGCATCCAGGCCGACGCGCGCGGGCGCATCACGCTGTACCGCGACGACGTGGACGAGACGGCGAAGGAGGTTGCTAAATTATTGGAGGATATTCCGACCGACGCAAAGTTCTGGGCCAAAGTCAAGACCGCCTACGCGGAAGAGGTGGAACACTTCAACACCCGCAACATCGCCGAGACCTTTTACAACTCCGTCTACCGTCACTTTCACCAGGTGGGGGCCAACCGGGAGCTGATGTTCGTGGCCCGCACCGGCAGCTACCGGGAGTACCAGGGGCTGGCGCGGATCAGTACCGATTACGACCTGGGCACCCGGGACCTGGAGGACATCATCACCGAGCTGCTGGGGCATTTCCCGTTCGACGCCCGTTGGGACGATAAAAAGGCCGACATCGCCCTGGTGGTGGAGCGCTGGCAGCGGCACATCGAAGAGCACGGCGGCCGTGCGCCCGACGACCGGCTCGAGGTGCTCACCTCTTTATTTTACCGGAACAAATCGGCGTACATCGTCGGCCGGTTTCTGAAGAACGGGGAGATTCACCCCTTCATCCTACCGCTCCTGCACCCGGAGGCGCGCGGTATCTATATCGATGCGCTGCTGCTGGAGGCCGACCAGGTGACGTCCATCTTCAGCTACCACCGGTCTTACTTTCTGGCCGACATCACGGTGCCGAGCGACATGGTCGACTTTCTAAAAACATTCATGCCCACCAAGGCGATCAGTGAGTTGTACAACGCCATCGGTTTTGAGAAACACGGCAAGACGGTCTTTTACCGGGAGCTGGCGCGGCACTTTCGGAAAACGACCGTCGGGGCGGGGCCGCAGGTGCAAAGGGAGTTCGTTGAGGAGTCATTCACTACCGCCCCGGGCATTGCGGGGATGGTGATGTACGTCTTCACCATGCCGAACCTGAACATGGTCTTCAAGATCATCCGCGACAAATTCGCACCGCCGAAGCAGGTGACGCCGAAGATCGTGAAGGAAAAGTACGACCTGGTGAAGCGGCACGACCGGGTGGGGCGGATGGCGGACAGCTACCTGTTTGAAAAACTGGCCCTGCCGCTCGACCGCTTCGCCCCGGAGTGCCTGGCCGAGCTGCGCGAGACCGCCGCCAGCAAGGTGACGGTGACCAAGGACGCCGTGCTGATCAGCCACGTCTACGTAGAGAAAAAGATGACCCCGCTCAATATTTACATCGAGCAGGCCGGGGAAGCCGACGCCCGCAAAGCCCTGCGCGACTACGGCCGGGCCATCAAGCAGCTCGCCGCGGCCAACATCTTCCCCGGTGACCTGCTGCTGAAGAACTTTGGCGTCACGCGCATCCACCGCGTGGTCTTCTACGACTACGACGAGATCGAGCTGGTGACCGACTGCAACTTCCGCCACATCCCCGAAGCGAAGACCTACGAGCAGGAGATGGCCAGCCAGCCGTGGTACTCGGTACGCCCCAATGACATCTTCCCCGAGGAGTTCCCCGGTTTCCTGATGCGGGCCGGCCCCAACCTGGATTACCTGCGCCGGAAGCACGGCGATATTTTCGACGCCGACTTCTGGAATGACCTGAAGCAGCGCATCCAGGCGGGAGAGATCATGGATGTGTTTCCTTACCGGACGGGGTTTCGGTTTTTGCGGTAGGGCTTATACCAAATCCAACGTATCCTCCGAAGCTAAAAACGCTTCCACCACCCGGCGGACCTTACCGTAATTCAGTTCAAAGGCCATGGCCATAAGGCCGACCATCCCGCTACCGGCGCCCAGTATCAGCCCCAGCATCCCCCCCAGGTTGACGGCACCTCCCGTCTCGGCATAGATGATCAGTGCAATACCTGCCGAAAGGAAAATTGATTGCAGCCCCACGCCGGTGAGCAAGTAGGCACGTTTTCGGCTCAGTGCGCTCTTCACATCGTTGAGGAAGAAAAGCGTCGGCTGTGCGTAAGCAAATTCATCGAACGGAATCTTTATCGCCTGGGCAAAGTAAGCGACGCACCAGCTGGCCAACATCACCAACCCCCAACCAGCCCAGGCCAACGGACTGGCCAAGGCGCCGACCGCATAGAAAAAGGCGGTTATGGCCAACAAAATCAGTCCGATGAAGCCGTAAGTGAAGGGCAACCACTTACTGAGCCGGATTTCTTCGTCTTGCAGCTGTTTGTGTACGGTTTGAATACCGCTGGGGCGGGCAAGCGAATCCAGTTCCAGGGTAAGGTCGTCGGCGGTGCGCCAGATGGTTTTCAGTTCGTCCATGATGGGGAGGATTTTATGCGTTGGGACAGTTTTTTGCGGATGCGGGTCAGGCGGGCACCGACGTTGGAGACGGAGAGGCCCATCACGTCGGCGATTCGCTCATAGCCGTTATCGTCGAGGTGGAGCAGGAGCAGGATGCGGTCGCGGGCGGGCAATTGGCTGATGGCGGCACGCAGGTCGGTGAGGCGGTCTTCGTTCGTACTCTCTTCCGGCCGGGTGGCGTCCCGTTCGGGTACCAGTGGCACGGTGGGCAGCCGCTTCTTGCGTAAATACATCAGGCAAGTATTGACCGCAATGCGGTACACCCAGGTTTTGAGGTTGGCTTCGCCGCGGAAGTCGGGCAGGTGGGTCCAGACCTTGATGAGCACCTCCTGCACCAGGTCGCGGGCCTCCTCGGGGTCGTAGACGTAGCCCAGACAGAGGCGGTGAAGGCCCTGCTGGTGGGTGGCGACGATGTGGTCAATGGTGGGTTGCATCAATGGGTTAGATGCGGTAGTGGCACAATCCTTACAGCCCAACACATCTTTTTGTCTTTATTCCCCGGGTTGAGGGGCCGCTGGCCCGAATGAAGGTGTTGCCGCAACAGAAAACGTACGCCAAGTTCTGGTTTCTCCGCAACATGGGTTCGGGTAAAAAATCAGACCAAAGAAAAAGCATACAGCAACTCCCGTCCGATCTGCGCCACCCGTTCGTCGTACCGCGCGGCTTCGGCGGGGGTGTCGTCGGCGGTTTTGGGGTCTTCGTAGGTGAGGGTCAGGCGGAGTTCCGCGCCGGGGATGAGGGGGCAGTTCTCGTCGGCGTCGGAGCAGGTCATGACGGCTACGAAGGCTTCGGCGGGGTTGACGGGGTCGTCGTAGCGTTTGGAGAAGCAGACGAGGGGCGGGCGATCGTCGGCAAAGTGTACGCGGTAAGGCGGGTTATCCCCGCCGGGATTGTCGATGCGGAAGCCGGCGCGTTCGAGGGCAGCGACGGCGCGGGGATTAAAGGCCGTCGCCTCGGTGCCGCCAGAGTACGTAATCACGTTCACCAAGCCGAAAAGGCGGGCCGCTACGGCCGCCCAGATCATGCCGAGGTGGCTGCGGCGGGAGTTGTGGGTGCAGATGAAATTAAGGTGGACGGGGCCGCCTGCCTTTGATTTCAGGTAATCGGCCAGCTTTTGGAGTTGGGCTTTGCGGGTGGGGGGGATGTCGCCTGCTTCGGTTTGCAGCTTTCTAATTGTGGTTCGGAGCGGTGGAAGCACCCTCTCCCCCGCCCCCTCGGCACGGGAAAGGGGTGACTTACTGGCTATGATCTTTGGCAAGATTTAATGGTTTTCGCAGGTAAATGACGGCTTAGAACTTGGCTGGAGGACCATCGGCAAAATAAGTCTTTAAGTTGAGATGTGCCGATGGCCGGGATGAGACAGATTCAGCAACAGTCTTGCTTGAAGGCGTCGAAGATGCCGTTGAGCAGTGCCTGTACCTCCCGCCAGCGCGGGGCGTTGATGCAGTAGCTGACGCTGGTGCCCTCCACGGTGCCGGCGATGAGGCCGGCCGCTTTCAGCTCTTTGAGGTGGCGGCTGATGGTGGGCTGTGACAGGTCGATCTCGGCGGTGAAATCGCGACAGATGCAGCAGTCGGTCGTCAGCAGCTTTTGCAGGATCGCCACCCGGGCGGGATGGCCGAGGACTTTGAACAGGTCGGCCAACTGGTTTTGGGTGGCGGTGTAGGCATCGGTTTTGGTTACGCCCATTTTTGTATGCGATAGGTGATTTGTGATATTTGGTTTGCCACTTGGCTGCCGCACTTTGGAGGTCAGCCGTTGCCGTTCAGCAGCAGCCGCCGCCGGGGGTACAGGCTCCGGAGCTGCTGATCAGGTTGGAAAGACTGACGGATTTCTTTGCGGGCAGGCCGCAGGCTTCGAGGGCAAGGCAGGCGGTTTGCTTGCCGGTGAGGAGGAGTTTACCATCTACGGCTTCGAGGTCGTACCTGACGATGGAGTCGGGGCCCTGGTACTCGACTTCGACGGGCAGGTCGGCCAAGCCGAGTTGCTTTTCGGCCAGCTCGACGATGTGAACCAGCTTCTCCGGGTGGAGGCGGTGGTCGTAGTCGGTGGCGCTCCAGAGCTGTAGGTTGGCCACGCGCTCCCGGCGCAGGGTGCCGCCGCAGTCGACGAAGGTTCTGCTGACTTCGCCCACCTCGGTGACGTGGAAATGAGCCGGCACGCTGTTACCATCGGGGAGTTCGATGTTCAGAGTCTCCTTAGCGGCCAGAAAGGCCTTTAACTGGGATAATTTCATGGCGGTAATTTCTTTAGTTATTGCAAATATAGCAATATTGCTATAAATGTGCAAGTAATTGAACCTTTGCTTTTTCCAGGGACTATTTTCCGGTTGTCATCCCTGCTTTTAGAAAGCTTTCTTTGCACCCGCGCGCCGTCGCCCAAATGCTGCTTGTGCGCAAAGTTCAGCGGGCAGGGCCACTAAAGCGGAAGATCGAATACGGTTCAAGAGCAGGGCGGACAAAAGGCCGCATCAACTCTGATTGTCCGCGATTTTCCGGAGCGCCGCAACCACTTCCCCGCTGCCGGCAAAGTCCGCCGTACGCAGGGTGGCGATTGATTTTTGAAGCAGGAGCTGGTTGTTTTTGCGCCGTTCCCAATCCTGTTCGCGGCGGCGCATGACCGCGGCGTTTTTGGCAACTACGGCGGTGAGCAACTCGGGCAGGTTGTGCAGGTTTTCCTTAAGCAGGTACCCGGAGGCGCCGTTGAGGATGGTGTCGGCCACTTTCTCCTCGTCGTTGAGCACGCCGGTGATGAAAACGAAGGGGGTACCGTCGAGGTGTTCGCGGACGTAGAGGAGGGCCTCCAGGCCGTTCATGTCGGGCAGGTTGTAATCGGAGAGGACGATGTCGGGCTGAAAATCGACCAGTTTTTCCTCGAATTCGCGGCGGTTGCGGGCGACGGCGAATAGGACCTCGGGGCGGTACTTGCGCACCTGGCGCTTGTTGAGTTCCATATCCAGGGCCATGTCCTCGAGGAGGAATACTTTGAATATCTCGGTGTTCATATGCGATGGATTTAGCCGATGGCGGCCCGGATGAGTTCGTTGATGCGCCCGGCGCTGACGGGGCCGGAGACGCGGCCGACCATCTCACCGTCTTTGACGAAAAGGATGCCGGGGGGCGCCAGGAGGTTGAACAACCGGGCCATCCGGGGGCAACTTTCGTAGTCGGCCTCCAGGAAGGTGACGGTGCGGAAGGCGGGTGCGAGGCTTTCGATGATGCCGCGCAGGATGATGCCGTTGCCGTCCCACGGCGCGGCCATGAGGAGTACGCTGAGGCCGCCGTTGGTCAGGACGGCGCCGATCTGCCGGTCATCGATGGTTCTGATCTTGCTCATACTGGTAAACGGGCTACCCCCGGATTGGCGGGGGGCGGAGCACGAGGCTGCCGGTTGTCTCCGCAAAGATAGAAAGCACTTTCAAGCTCAGTGTTTACGGACGGGGGCACATTTCTTTGGCGCGCACGCCGGATGCAGGAAAAAGTTGGAGGAGCAAGGTGGAAGTCCCCCCCCGGGCACCCGACCGGTCGGTCCACGGGCGGAGCCACCGGGGCGGGGCTTACTGTATTTCGCCAGGAGACGATATTTCGCCAGCGACCGGCGGCACCCATAAAATATAAATTACTGATTTACAGGAGGTTGAAAGTCTGGCACGGTAATTGATTGTAGTCGGGCGTAGCCGCAAAAAGCGGCACCGGATTATTCAAACAGTCGCTTACCTCCATATTCCCCCCTTCCTTATGACCAATCAGCAGTTCCTGGCCGAAATAGGCCGCCTCGATAAAATTCTTTTCGCTTTTGCCCTGAAGCTGACCCGCAATTACGAAGATGCGCAGGACCTGGTGCAGGAGACGAAACTTCGCGCCTACAAGCACCGGGATAAATTCACCCTGGGCACCAACTTCAAGAGCTGGTCGACCACGATCATGCGCAACGCCTACATCAACCGGTACCGCAAGCAGAAGAACCGCAAGCACGTCAACGCGCCGGTCGAGAACTTCCTCTACGCCGTGGAGAACAAAGCCGCTACGGCCAACGGCGGCGAAGCCAACATCCACTTCCAGGAGCTGAAATCGAAACTGGGGCTGATCAATGAGATCTACCGCGTACCCTTCCTGATGTTTTACCGGGGGTATGAGTACAAAGAGATTTCGGTCCACCTCGGTATTCCGGTAGGGACGGTGAAGAGCCGCATCTTTCTGGCGCGAAAGAAGCTGAAAGCGGTGATCGGGGAGCGGCCGGTGGCGGTGTAAACCCTATTGTTTTTTGTATCAGGTGTGTATTCCGGAGTTACTGACCCCCTGGTTCCGGTTCACTGACCCCCCTGTAAATAACTTACGTTGTTCTGATTACGAAGATAGAATTTCAGTACTTTTTCGAAGGCTATCCCCTCGAAGTTTGACTTTATGGGCCTTGGGTACCAGGCAATCCAGGGCAATCGCAAAGTAGATTAAGCAAAGTTCACTACTTTGAGCAAAAGACGGCAGCTAACCCAATCGCTGAAGGTCTCCTTGCTCACTTTGAAGCCCTATCTGATCCACGCTCTCCCAAAAGTGTTCGTCATTCACTACGTACGATTCTGACAATTTCATTTATTGCGACTCTTTGTGGCGCTGATGAACGGACCGAAGTCGAGCAGTTTGGTAAAGATAAAATCAGACTATTTCAGGATACCTTTGGCGTTGCTCAAAATGGGATTCCAGGCCACGATACATTTGGTCGATTTTACGCGCTATTAAATCCAGCTCCCTTTCGTGAATGCTTTATGGCTCGGGTGAAATCGATGGTACAGATCTTAGGCCAAATATCCATTGATGGCAAAAACAGGAGAGGTGGTTTTGATACCTTTAATGAGCGGCTATCCCAGCACGTAGTTAGTGCCTATGGCAATGAATCAGGTATGGTAATTGCTCAAATAGCGACGGAGGAGAAGTCCAATGAAATTACAGCTATTCCTCCGTTGTCAGCGTTGCTCGATTTAAAAGGCTGCCTGGTGACTATCGACGCCATGGGCACCCAAACTACTCTTGCACAGCAGCAATTCT